>Ga0265296_1000713_pt1 | contig 46007 bp, 38 predicted proteins | sample MunlanPumphouse1_FD_189073 | JGI IMG/M metagenome (GOLD analysis project Ga0265296, IMG submission 189073) | Groundwater microbial communities from a municipal landfill in Southern Ontario, Canada - Pumphouse #1 | ecosystem: Environmental > Aquatic > Deep subsurface > Groundwater | place... | reverse complement strand
CCAGTTGCTCCTGTAGCACCAGCTTCACCAGTAGGACCTTGAGGACCGGTAGCTCCAGTTAAACCTTGAATACCTTGAGTTCCGGTATTACCGGTATCACCTTTATCACCTTTTGCACCTTGAACACCGGTAGCTCCAGTTGCTCCTGTAGCACCAGCTTCACCAGTAGGACCTTGAGGACCGGTAGCTCCAGTTTCACCAGTGGCACCAGTAGCGCCGGTTAAACCTTGAATACCTTGAGTTCCGGTATTACCAGTATCACCTTTATCACCTTTTGCACCTTGAACACCGGTAGCTCCAGTTGCTCCGGTAGCACCAGCTTCACCAGTAGGACCTTGAGGACCGGTAGCTCCAGTTAAACCTTGAATACCTTGAGTTCCGGTATTACCAGTATCACCTTTATCACCTTTTTGTCCGCCGCCAGTAGACGATATTGTTACCTGCCCAACGCCAGTACCTTCATCTCCGGAAACAGAAACGCCGGAGCCCGCAATTATTTTTTTTACGACGTTGCCCGAAGCTATCTTTGCCGCAGTAACAGCGCCGTTCGCGATTTTGGATGTAGAAATGCTGTCATCTTCTACGCTTTGTGCTATAGCAGCTACAAAAGCATAACCTACCGAAACTATCTGGTTCCGCGGGCTTAATGTCTCTCCTGCAACGATTATTTCAAGATATTTGGCCGGTGAGTTGAATACGGTTTGAGTAATAGGTATTGTGTTGCCTAAAATTACATTGAATACTCCCTGGCTGTCAGGAGTCACAGAAATACTTTCAGGTCCCCATGCTAAAGTACCTCCCGTCGCGGAGTTAAAAATTTTAAAATCAACTGATTTAGACGTTGTTATCGGATTTCCGGCATTATCGGTCAACCTTCCTTCATATGACATTTTGCTTGGGACAGAACCCAATGAATAACCGCAAAAAGATATCATAAAAATACCAATCAGGAAATATTTCAAGATTTTCATTTTACATCGCTCCTTTCAGGAAAATAAAAACGAAATACGCATCCTCCGCTGTCTATAAGCTCTGCGGAGATGCTTCCCCCGCAAGCCTCAATAGCCAATTTGCAGAAATACAAGTTTTGTGCGGGTCCCGCGTGCGATCTTAGATCCGGGTATTTGGACTTAAAGTCATTTTCAAAAATGTGATACAAAATTTCTTTTGAAATCCCTTTGCGTAAGTCAAAAACCTCAAACGAAACGCCTCTGTTTTCATTCTTTATGTTTAGCGTGATCGTTTCTCCGCGACCTGACTGTTTTACGGAATTCAGGAGAAGATTTTCAATGATTTTCGACGTAATATTAATGTCGGCGAATATGCTGATATTCTCCGGAATATTTACTTGGATGATTTTCCCGTCCTTTTTTGCGTATTCGATCGCCCAGGAAAGATTTTTTTGAAGCTCATTGCCTGGAAAAGAGGCTTTTTCAACCACAAATTTTCCTTCTTCAAGGTCTATGATTGCCTGCAGGTCGGAGAGCATATCCAAGGTCAGTTTTACCCCAAGCTGCATGTTTTTTAAGTATTTTTTTTGGTCTTCGGATAACGGGCCGAGAAACCCGTCCATGAATAATCCGACGGAACCGGCAATCCCGGATATGGGATTTTTGAGGTCATGTATAATAAATGAATCTATCATGAAAATCTCAATTATTTTCTCACAGTTTATGTTATAATACAACAAAATAAAAGGAGTTTTTATGACTTATAATCAATTTTGGAATCTTTCAGAAAAACCTTTTGAAAATACTCCTGATCCCAAATTCCTTTACTGGTCCCGCCAGCACGAAGAGGCCATGTCAAGGATGTTGTATGTTATCAAAGAAAAAAAAGGGGCGATGCTGATAACGGGCGAATACGGAAGCGGCAAGACATTGCTGACAAGGGTCCTTTTAAAAGAACTTTCGTCAGAACAGTATCAGGAAGCCCTCATTTTAAATCCGATGCTTTCACCGACGCAGATGATAAAGGAGATAATCCATCAGCTCGGAGGCGTGATTCCCGCGGCAACCTCTAAAGCCATGATTTTTAACAAGTTGAATGAGCTTTTATTGGACATAAACAAGAAAAACAAATTGCCTGTTATTGTCGTTGATGAGGCCCAGGCGATCGAAAAAATCGCCAGTTTTGAAGAATTCAGGCTGATGTTAAATTTCCAGCTGAATGATGGGTTTCTTCTATCTCTTGTTCTTGTCGGACAGCCTGAACTTAAAACAAAAATAAAAAGATTGCCGCAGCTTGAACAGAGGCTAGCGCTAAGATATCATTTGAGAGCGTTTTCCGAACTGGAGACAAAAGAATATATTTTGCACCGTTTAAAGGTTGCCGGCTCGGTTGCGGAAATATTTTCCGAAGACGCTTTTAAAGATATATTTGCGTATTCCGAAGGGATCGCCCGCAAAATAAACAATATATGTGATTTTTCCTTGCTGGTCGGGAGCGGAGAAAAGGCCGGCAAGATTGATTCAGGCTTAATGAAAAAAGTCGTAGCCGATCTAAAAGGCGAGGAATTCGAAAAAGTCGGAGCTGAAAAATAAAATGGTAAGAATAGTTGATATATTAAAAAATGTCGGCGATGGTGATAAAGAGAAGAAAAAAATGGAGGAAATTCATATTCCAAGTCCGGAATTGCCGGCACAGGAGACAAAAGATGTTTGTCTGTCGCTTGTAGGAGCGTTGGAAGATATCATTTCAAAAAAAGAAACAAATGATGAATTAATCGAAAAAGTCAGAATATTTGTTATGAATCTGGAGAAATTAATTGATTCTCAAATCGCGAGCAAAACGTCCATAATTGACAGTTTTCTGGAAAAGACGGAATGCAAAAACATTACAATTTCCCGCGCGATCAAAATCGTGATTATTGCCGTCAGGATGGGAATTGACGTTATGTACAATAAAAAAAAGCTGACGGACCTTGCCCTGACAGCCTTGTTAAGCGACTTAGAATCATCAAATATTGATACAAGGGTTGTTAAGGAAATCCTGACATCCAGGCTAAAAATCAACATTTCGACAGTTGAGTTTGAAAATATTATCCGCCTGGCTCAGATTTATAAACTTTAAATTATCCAAAACAAAATATGCCGCAAAAAAATAAATTTCTTATTACGGAAAGACCACTCGAGCAGTTAGACGTAATTTTAATCTCGGGCGACGCGTATATTGACCATCCCAGTTTTGGCCCGGCGCTTATCGGCCGCTATCTGGAATCTCATGGATTTAAAGTCGGAATTATCCCGCAGCCTGACTGGAAAAAAGACGATGATTTTTTAAAATTAGGCCCGCCAAAATTATTTTTCGGGGTAACTTCCGGAAACCTCGACTCTATGGTAGCAAATTATACCGCGGACAAAAAAATCCGGCGCGATGACATGTATTCTCCCAATGCTAAAGCAGGAATGCGGCCTGACAGGGCGACTATTGTATATTCAAACAAAATAAAACAGTTGTTTCCGGATGTCCCCATTGTTATCGGAGGTATCGAATCAAGCTTAAGACGGTTCGCGCATTATGATTACTGGGATAACTCGATCCGACGGCCGATCCTGTTTGATACTAGAGCTGATTATCTGGTTTACGGAATGGGAGAGCACGCAATTTTACAAATTGCGAAATCCCAAATTACCAAATCCCAAATCCCAAATACTGCAATTATAACAAAAGATATTTCTGAATATAAAAATGCGTTGATATTGCCGTCGTATGAAGAAGTCCTCGCCGATAAAAAGACTTATGCCAAAGCGTTTAAAATGTTTTATCTGGAAGGACGGAAAAAGAATCCCAGAATAATAATACAGCCGTGCCAGAAAAGATATCTTGTAGCTTTTCCTCCTCACATTACAACCTCATCGGAGCTTGAATCGTACTATAAATTACCGTTTGAAAGAAAACCGCATCCGATGTATAGCGGCAAAAAAATTCCGGCCTGGGATTTTGTCAAATTCTCAACCGTGTCCCACAGAGGATGTTTTGGAGGATGTTCATTCTGCGCGATTGACCAGCACCAGGGAAAGTACATTGTAAGCCGCAGCATCGAATCCATAAAAAATGAAATCAAAACCAGGATAATGACCCAGCCTGACTTTAAGGGAAATATTCTTGATGTTGGCGGACCTACATCAAATATGTACGGTATTATTTGCAAAAAAGAGGACGGTTGTGTCAGATCAAGCTGTATATATCCGAATATTTGCAAAGATCTCGACTTTTCACAAAAACCGTCGCTTGAACTGTTAAAAGAGATCAGAAAAATTCCAGGAATAAAGAATGTTTTTATAGGATCGGGAGTCCGCCATGATTTGGCGCTCATGGATCCGGATTATTTAAAAGAAATAGTTGCTCATCATATCAGCGGTCAATTGAGTGTCGCACCCGAGCACTCTTGCGAAGGAGTTTTGGCCCTGATGGGAAAACCTTCCATTGATAAATTTATAAACTTTAGGCGCGAATTTGAAAAGTTGAATAAAAAATGCGGCAAAAAACAATATCTGATACCTTATCTTATCTCATCACATCCAGGGGCAACGCTTCAGGATGCGTTTAATCTTGCCGTTTTCATGAAAAAAAATAATATAAGAGTTGAACAGGTGCAAAACTTTACCCCTACGCCGATGACACTTTCGACGTGCATGTATTATACGCATGAAAATCCGCTGACAGGCAAACCTGTATTTGTGGCAACAGGAGAGGAGAGGGCGATGCAAAAAGCATTGCTGCAGCCACAGCTGCAAAAAAATAAAAAGCTGGTCGACGCGGCCCTAAAAAAACTCGGTTGTGGCAAAAACAGTTTTTTAGTATCATATATTCATGGCGAATAAAGATTATTACAAAATATTAGGCGTTTCACAAAGTGCTTCGCAGGATGAGATAAAATCCGTCTATAGAAAACTCGCGAAAAAGTACCATCCCGACATGAATCCGTCCGACCGAAAAGGCGCCGAAACAAAATTTAAAGAACTGTCCGAGGCATATTATGTTCTCGGCGACCAGAAAAGAAAACAAGAATATAATGATATGATGTCGGGCCGGACATATACAAGGCAGCGACAAGCATATAATCCGGCGCAGGGATTTGATTTTGAGGATTTACTATCGCATCTTGGATTTAGCCCGGGAACAAGAACCAGCTCTCGAACATATCGAAACTATGGCATGTTTGATGATATGTTTTCTCAAGGCGTAGAACAGGCTGAAAATGATGTGAATACAGATATTGACGCTAATACCGAAATCCCAGCGTCTGTTGCCAAAACCGGAGGCGAATTAAAGGTGAATATCGGGGGAAAGAATGTATCTGTGAGAATACCGCCAAATACGGCGTCCGGCACAAGACTTAGGCTAAAAGGACTGGGCCACAGTTGTCCACACTGCCGCAAACACGGAGATCTTTTTATAAGGGTGCGAGTTGTCTAATAAATATTCGGAGGTATTATTAATGGATTTTATGAGCTTAACCAACCAGATCATTTTTTTTGTTTTCGTATGCGGAGCGGCGTTTGTACTGATAAAAATTATTTCCAAATTGCTCCATGATTATTGCGAAAAAAATCCGTCTTTTAAGGCAGTGTCCGGAATTGTCATATTTCTTTCAAACCTGATTATATGCTTTATTGCCCTGATACTTATATTTGAAGCATTCGGAATTGCGGTAGGTCCTCTGCTGGCATCTCTAGGTATCTCCGGCTTGGCAGTATCTCTTGCGCTTGTTGATGTTTTAAAAGATCTGTTTTCCGGAATTTATATTATTTCCGATAAAAATATTAAGTCAGGTCAATACGTGATTTTGTCAAGCGGCGAAGAGGGGATAGTATCAGAGATCAGCTGGAGAGTAGTCAAATTAAGGAAAAAATCAGGTGAAACCATCATTATTCCCAACCAGAAATTCTACCAGGCAAGCTTGACGATAAAATAAATAAGTTTATTTATGCCCAAATATTTCATTAAGACCTACGGATGAAATTTGGAAAGACGTTTACCACAAACTAAAATCTGTCCTGGAATTTGTTTTTATGCTTTATCTTTAGTGCGGAATATCCGACCCAAGTAGAACAAAACCCTTATATTGTACCTATGTGCGCGTGCGTACAGGTGCATATTGGATTTTTTCTTCCGCTTCCAAATTAATTATATTAATATACATAGATTTTTCTTCCTGCATATTCTGTGCGCTGCTGTTCTGCGTCAATCAATTAATTTTTTGTTAGTTGAAATGCATTCATCGTCTGTTCCATGCAAAAAGTTGGTTTATCTAAAACAATCTTCCAAGTAGATTTTAGCTCTGCCTTTGGAACAAAAAGAGGATTGGGAATTAAATAGTTTTCGTCACCCAATTAGATTATTCGTTAAAAAGAAAAAGTCAGCGCCCATTTTCCGGAAGGAAGAAAGCAACAGGTACACGACACGTAAAAAACCAAAGCCCCACCTTACGACAAAAACCTATTAGCCAGTGAATAGTTTGTATTCTATTCCCTGCTTCTAAGTAAGGCCGATCATTACCCCCTGCTGTGAAATCCTGCCATCAAAACCAAAATACAAAAATACACTTAACTTCTCAAGATTCTTGTCTGCTTTCGCATCATACTATTAATGTAAAACAAGAATCTTTCGCCCACTCCGGAAAGGGAATTCAGCACAAAAAGTCGGTTTTTCAGCACTATTCAGCGGTTATTTCGCACTAAATGCCTTATTGCCAATACTGTCGAAAATAGCTATAATTTTAACCAGATGGGAGACAACATAGAATATTTAAGTATCCACGAAACCAATGACTTATTCAAAGCCACTGACGATCCCCGCGACTATGCAATTATTTCAGTATTTTTAGGAACTGGCATTTTCTTAAATGAACTGGTAAACTTAAAAGTCGATAATGTTGATTTTGAAAACAAGTTATTGAAAATTATAGGAAATCGTCAACGCAATATCCCTTTAAATGATCAAGTTTTTGAAGCTCTTGCCAAATGGACAAAATCCCGGCCAAACTCAACTTCTGACTTTCTATTTTTAACGACGAAAGGGGAGACCAAAGAGCTTTCATCAAGAGGAGTCGATAAAGCTATCCGCAAATATGCCGATCTTGCTAAAATAAAAAGTAAGATCAATGCACAAATCTTGCGAAATACCTTTGCCGTTAACCTTTTCAAAACTGAAATTGCCCTGACCAAAGCTACTGAAATACTAGGGATAACTGATTCAGAGTCTATTAATCGATATATCCAAACAGCGAAAAACCTCGGTCAGCCAAAACCTTTGACTCCTGAAGATATCAAAACAACTGACATCAGACCAATGATAAAGAAGATGATCTCAAAGGCTTTCCCGACTGAGCCGCAAAGTATAAAACCGCTATCAGACATAAAAGGGCCAATATCTCCTGATCCATCACAAATTGTTATCGGGAGAGATTCTGCTATCAAAGATATTAAATCAAACCTTAACAACAATGTTTCAACATTACTCAAAGGTGAAGTTGGCATCGGCAAAACTCACATATTAAAACACATCGCGGCTGACTTGAATGCGCTATATATCAGCTCTCCTGTGCCTTTCAAGAATATGTTGGTGATGATTGCAGAACGATTCACTCCGGACTACAAGGAAAAGCTGGAAGGTCGTGCAACCACAAGAGAAATTGTCGAATATATTATTACCGGACAAACTGGCGATAAGAAAAGCTTAATAGTTATTGATAATTTGTCCAATCTCCGTGTCTCTGACATTGAATTGTTTACCAGATTATTTACAAAATTCACAATTCTTGCCGCAACCGACGAGACCTCTTCCCGACTTAAACAGATTTGGTGGAAATTTAAGGCAATTGACATTAAACCTTTAACTAAAGAGACAACCAAAGAGCTTATAAAGTATTTAACCCAGAATTTATCAATCAGCGATTATGAGTTGCTCGAAACGCGTCTTTTAACATTATCAAACGGTTTGCCGCTTGTAATTGTCGATATGATCAATCAAATTGGTCAGAGCAGTGTTGTTACCAGAGAAAAGATACGGGATTTATATCACGAAGTTGGCGTAAAATATCGCGATTGGACATTTGCGATTATTATCCTTTGGGGAATACTAATAATGTGCCGCTTTGTAGCTTTAGGCACTCACAGCTTTGAAGGCTATATTTTGGCCGGTATCGGCATGGCCTTTATTATGGTGATGAGATATTTTATGTTTAGGATGAGGTAAACAATGTTAGCCCCAACTCATAGCGTCTTTGGCATTTTCTTAACGCTGATAATCCTGGCAGTCTTCGGCATCCAGTGGAGTCTGCACTGGTCGATTATTCTATTTGCGATATTCGGAGCAATTCTACCTGACATCGACCACCCAAGATCAGTGATCGGCAAGATGTTTTCTTTTATCTCTATCCCTCTTGAGCGCCGTTACGGTCATCGTACCATAACCCACTCATTGATCGGCTGGGCTATTTCAACCGCTGTATTTGGTTTTGTTATTATGATTCTTGTTTGGATTTTAGGATTTATTTCGAATTTAGGTTTTAGTATTTCGGATTTAGCCCCAAGATGGATATCAGCTTTCAGTATTAGTTACTTCTCCCATTTGGTGCTCGATATGTTCAATCCCCGTGGCTCCCAGCTTCTTTGGCCCGACCAAAGCCGGGATGTAATTCCCAGAAACGCCAAGTTTAGGCCCGAATCAGGATCAAGAGTAGAAGTTTTATTCTTTTTTATCATATTTGCGTTAATGTTATTGGCTTTCCCAATTTCAAAATACGGTATTTCGAGCTCACTCCGCTGGCTTCTTGCGATTCCTGGATCTGCAATCGAAGAATTCAAGAGCCAAAAAACACATTCATACTTAGAGTTTAAAGGTGTTTTGAGCGAAACCAAACAACCTATAGAAGGAACCGCAGAAATACTTGATTCAGTCAACAAACGGCTGGTTATCCGATATAAAAATAATATTTACACTTTGAGTGATGAACTCGCGGCTGATATTCTTGCAACTCATGTAAGGGTAAAAAGAACGCTTATTCCGATTAAGATTCAGTATAAAGAATTTAAAGATAAAACTTATGAGTATCTTTTATCACAAATACCAAAGGATGCTCTTGTGTCAGGAACAGTCCAATTGCCAAAAGGAATGGAAATAAAATTTCCAGTATTCACGACAACTTATAAAATTATGGAGCAAAAGGGCGATGATCTTATATTAAGATTTGTTACCAAAGATCAAATTAAGAAGCTTGCCTTAAGTGATTTTTTTGAAATTCAACGTCGCAAAGATATAGCTGACCTTTCAAAACTTCGAGCTGATGCCGATAAAATCCGAGTCCAAATAAAAAATATCCATGATACTCAAGGATTAACCCCATTAGGCAAAGAAATCCTTCAAAACAAAGACGATTCCGAAAAGCAGAGAACCCAGTTGGCTCAATTGAAAAGCGAATTGGAAGGGGCTAATATACGGACAGAGGAAACAAATTTGAAGATAAAAAATACTAAGTTTATATTCTCATGTGAAGTGTATTTCAGGCAATGAGCAAATTATCTATGAATGAAATAGAACCTGCTCAAATAAAACAGTTAATTGATCTATTTCCCGATTGCATAAATGATCGTTCAAAACAGGTCATAAATATGCGATATGGGCTTAACGGTAGTCCAAAGAAAACTTTGCAACAGATCGGGGATCTCTTTGGTATTTGCAGAGAAAGAGTTCGGCAAATTGAAAAGAAGGCCTTAAGAAAACTAACTTATCCAGCAAGGTTTAAAAAGTTAAGGGAGTCTAGCCAAATCTAAAGTTTGACTTTGAATTTGGACAGATATATAATAGACGTATGATTAAAAGACAAATAAGTGAAAAATGTATCGAGCTCGCGAAACAGTACCCGGTTCTTTCGATGACCGGTCCCAGACAATCCGGAAAAACAACTCTCGCGAAGACGCTTTTCAAAGATAAAGAATATGTAAATTTTGAAGATCCTGATATCAGGACCCAGGCGCTTGATGATCCAAGAGGTTTCTTGGGCAATTATCCCGACGGCGCTGTATTTGACGAAGTCCAGAGAGTTCCTCAAATGCTGTCATATATTCAGTCGATCGTTGATAAATCAAAGAAAAAAGGATTGTTTATACTAACAGGCAGCCAACAGTTAGAAGTTTCAAGAGCAGTTACCCAATCGCTTGCGGGAAGAACCGCGCTGATAAAATTGCTCCCACTTTCTATAGAAGAACTTAGGGCATCAAAACCGTCCCAGGTTCATAATCTTGAAAAATTAATCCTTAAAGGCTTTTACCCGAGGCTATACAAGGAAAAAATGGATCCGGCTAATTATTACATGAATTATTTTGAAACCTACGTTCAAAGGGACTTAAGGCAGATCAGCCAGATAGAAGATCTTCATCACTTTGAAAAGTTTGTTAAACTTTTGGCCAGCCGCGTTGGACAGATACTTAGCTATAGCGGTATTGCCAACGACCTTGGAGTATCACAACCAACTATAAAAAAATGGATATCCATTCTTGAAGCAAGCTTCATCATTTATCTGCATAAACCCTATTTTGCCAATATCGGCAAACGGCTGATCAAAAGCCCAAAAATATACTTCATAGATACGGGACTTCTTGCTTATCTGCTTGGCATTTCAGACGAAAAAGAATTAAAACAGCATCATTTGAGAGGCGGAATATTTGAAAATTTGGTTATATCGGAATTTTTAAAACACAGATACAATTTGGCGCTAACCCCCAATTTGTATTTTTTAAGGGACAAGACGGGTAATGAAGTTGATCTTGTGAGGGAAAACGCGCTTAACCTTGACTTGATAGAAATAAAATCATCACAAACCATAGAAAAATCCCTCGTAAAAAACTTGAACGCGTCAAAAATTTGGCCAAAAGTAAAGGTTGGGAAAAAAATCGCGGTTTACGCCGGAACCAAAAGCTTTAATATTTTTGACACGAGAGTTATCCCGTGGACAAATATGTCAGAAGTGCTTTGATTACTCACATTATTAGTATATCTAAACAATTTATGACTAAAAAATTATTCTCGTTTTTATTATCAGCAATTATTTTATTTGGATGTACGATAACTGTTTCAGCTCAATCAGCGTCAAGCGAATCCCATGCCTATTTCTCCCCAAATGGCGGAATAAGGGATAAAATTATCGCACGTATAAACCTTACAAAGAAAAGCATTAATCTTGCTATATATAGCTTTACATCCGGCGATATAGCAAATGCGCTCGAAAGTGCCAAGAATAGGGGTGTAAAAATCTCAATTATTGCTGACAAAAGCCAATCAACAGGTAAAAGCTCGGAAATCAACTACCTTATCTCAAAAGGTTTCAATGTGAAGATACTAAAAGGCAAGGGTAGGGGCATAATGCACAACAAGTTTGCGGTATTTGATGATAAAGAGGTTGTGACCGGCTCATACAATTGGACCGATAACGCTGAATATAATAATTACGAAAATGCAATATTCATTATGGATTCAAGCATCATAAACGCCTATAAATTAGAATTTAATAAACTTCTTAAGTATGAATGAAATATCATCCCTCAAGAATAAAGAGGGTTGATTAATTTTAAATTATACGATACAATAGATTCACCCTATGTACAACGTTGTTGTATATTGCGTGAATATAGCATACCAATAAGTGAGGATCATGATGGTTAAGATAATTAATATGAAAAGCGGTGGGATTTCAGGTCAGAATCGTATTTACCTGGATAAATTAAGCAGGGAAGCAAAAGGTCCTGTAAGTACTGTTGAGATTTTAAATATTCTTGGATTACCGGCTCAAAAGGGTAGAAGAATGATCTTAGATTGGGTGGCCAAAGGATGGCTAACTAGAATCAGCAAAGGGCTTTATATTCCTGTCCCCTTGGGTGCGGTTAGTCCCGAGTCGAGGAAGGAAGATCCCTGGATTGTCGCTTCAAAAGTATTTAAACCTTGTTATATTGGCGGATGGAGCGCTTGTGAACATTGGGGATTAACCGACCAAATATTTAAGGATATGATAGTTTTTACTGAACGCAGGTTTAATGCGTCACGAAAAGAAATACAGGGAGTTAATTATATTGTTAAGACTGTCAGTAAAAAATACTTTTTTGGGCTGAATAATGTCTGGCGCGGACCGGTGAAAATTCTTGTTTCAGATCCGGCCAAAACAATCGTCGACATATTAAATGATCCTTACATTGGCGGCGGCATCAGAAATATATCTAGTATTATCAAGTCATACTTTGGAAGCGAAGATCGTAATGATACAAAACTGCTTGAATACCTGTCAAAACATCGAAACAGGACCATTTACAAACGATTAGGCTATTTAATTGAGACTTTAAATGTTCAAGCCGGGGAAATATTAAAAAAATGTCAAGATGGAATTAGTAAGGGTTACTCGGCGCTTGACCCTGATCTTCCTGCAAAAGGAAAATTATCCCGCAAATGGAACCTCCGTATAAATGCCCATATACAAGTGAATAATATATGATCAGCTACGAAGACATAAGAAATCTGGCGACTGAAAACGGCGTAGCTGAACAAATTATAAAGAAAAATTATATTATCGGTTGGGTGCTCTGGGGAATCGGGCAGGATCCAGATTTAAAGGATGAATGGATATTCAAAGGCGGTACGTGTATAAAAAAATGTTATCGGGAAACACATCGCTTTTCCGAAGACCTTGATTTTACTGTGTTACAAGACGGCTTATACAAGCCTGATGATATTCTGCCTATAATTAACCGCGTTCTTGAACGAGTGCGCGAAGAATCTGGAATTAATTTTTCATCCAGGCCGGTTATGCTTAAACAGTGGGACTTCCCATATTATACGGAAGGCAGAATTTATTACCAGGGGCCAAAAACCACGCCTTCTCCCGCAAGTATTAAAATAGACTTACTGGCGTCAGAAAAAATGGTTTTACCTCCGGTTATAAGAAACATCGCGCATGGTTATACTGACGATCTTCCCGGGACGGCGGTTGTTAATTGTTACTGTTTGGAAGAGATTTTTGCCGAGAAAATAAGGGCGATGGGTGAGCGGGGTATGCCGCGTGATTTATATGATATTATTTTTCTATTCCGCGAAGGTGTTTATGAAAAGCAACATGAAAAGATCAAAAATACGCTTATTGCCAAATGTAAAACAAAAGGAATCCCTGTGCCAGATATTGAATCAATAAAAAAATCACCTTTCATTGATGAGTTAAAAAGTGAATGGGCAAATATGCTGGGTCATCAACTGCCTGCCTTACCGCCTTTTGAAGAGTACTGGCAAGACTTACCCGGATTATTTGATTGGCTTAATGGTAAGCATGAACCGAAAAAGTTGCCTGAAGTGCCGTCATCGGTTGGTTCAACCATCTGGCAGCCGACAACTCTTAATTGGGATGAATGGAGAGGAAAACCGTTAGAATTGATCAGATTTGCGGCGATTAATCATTTGTGTGTTGAGCTTGGTTATAATAGGTCAAAGCGGCTTATCGAGCCATATTCTTTGAGACAATCATCAGAAGGGAATATTGTGCTTTGCGCAATAAAACATCAATCAAAAGAATCCAGAATGTACAGGGTCGACCGTATTGAGAGTGTTAAGCTAACATCAATGACATTCACTCCGATTTATAGGATCGAATTTCCTCAAATAGGGGTAATATTTGCGCCTGAAATAAAGAGAAGAAAAAAGTATACTTAAGGAGGTCTCCCGATGAAAAAACTAATCTTCCACCTCGCCCGATAGGTGTAGGGACAGGGCTCGTCCCTGTCCACAATATCAATTATGGTGATGTTGTTTCGGTTGAAGTGAATACCAAACCTGACTTCTGGGAGGAAAATTGGTACAAGGTTTTGACAGCAACAGCAGTTGCAGTTGGCATTTATGCGACAGTGCATAGATAAAGGGGATTAGAATGAAACTCGATTGGTGGCCTGCCCCGACCCCAGTCGGGGGAAGAGAACTGGTATAAGGTGTTAACGGCGACTGCGGTTGCAGTTGGAATTTATGCTACAGTACATAGGTGAATAGTTTAATTGAATCAGATGAGGAGGAACTGATTAATGCCTAAGGAAAAAGATCAATCACAAATAGCAATATACCAAACGCCGGACGGGCAAACCAGGATCCATGTAAAGATGGAGGATGAAACGGTTTGGCTTACGCAGGACCAGATGGCTGAATTATTTGAAAAAGGGCGCTCCACTATTACGGAACATATAAATAATATTTTTAAAGAGGGCGAACTTGAAGAAAAAGCAGTATGTCGGGAATTCCGACGTACTGGCCCCGACGGCAAGGATTATACTGTAAAGCATTATAATCTTGATGTCATAATCTCGGTCGGTTACCGCGTAAAATCGGTACGCGGCACGCAATTCCGAATCTGGGCAACACAGAGGCTTAAAGAGTATATTATTAAGGGTTTTACACTGGACGACGAACGGTTGAAGCAGGGCGGGCAAAAGGCCCGGTATTTTCAGGAATTATTGCAGCGCATACGGGATATCAGAAGCAGTGAGCGTAATTTTTATCAAAAGGTGACTGATATTTATGCTACCAGCATTGATTATCTCAAAGATGACAAACTTACAAAAGAATTTTTCGCGACAGTACAAAACAAGATGCATTATGCCGTTCACGGGCATACAGCCGCGGAAATAATAGCACAAAGGGCTGACAGCAAAAAACCTCTTATGGGGCTGACAAGTTTCAAGGGAAATTATATAACCCAGCAGGACACAAAGACAGCCAAAAATTATCTGACGGAAGATGAGCTAAAGCAGTTAAACCTGATCGTTTCGATGTATCTGGATTTTGCAGAGTTGCAGGCAACGAACGGCAGGCTTATGAAAATGTCGGACTGGATAACAAAACTTGATGATTTTATGCGCTTGAGCGAGAGGAAACTGCTGACAAGCGCCGGCAGTATCAGCGCTGAAACTGCGTCACGAAAAGCGGAAGAAGAATTTGAAAAATACGCCAAAGATCGTGGCAAAAATTATATTTCTGACTTTGACCGCGCGGTAAAGGCCCTTGGTAAAAAGAATGGTTGAAGTTGGCACAAAACCCGATTGGTGGCCTGCCCCGACCCCAGTCGGGGGAAGAGAACTGGTACAAAGTCTTGACTGGAGCAGCTGTAGTTGCCGGATTATATGTTACACTACATAAATAACAATGAGATTATCAGATAACGAAAAAAGAGATGCGATAAAGCTTATCCAAGAGGGCAAACCCCTACCGGATAAATATCGATTTCTTTTGTTTTCAGATGACCGTGAAGTTGAGCTTGTTTGGAACGGAAAAACTCAAGAAATCTGCAACCTTGTTCTTCCATTTCAAACCATTGAACATATTGATGAGCCTAGGGGTGTAAGGATAAAAGGAAACAAACAAGAGACTTTTAGCTTTTATGACCCATCTGGAAGACAGATCCAAGGCTGGACAAACAAGCTTATCTGGGGCGACAACAAACTTATACTTTCCTCATTAAAAAATGGACCTATGAGGAGGGAGATTGAAAAAAATGGTGGTATTAAGTTAATTTACATTGACCCGCCATTTGATGTAGGTGCTGATTTTTCAATGGATATCGAAATTGGTGATGAGTCTTTTACCAAAAAGCCGTCGGTCATTGAAGAAGTTGCTTATAGGGATACATGGGGAAAAGGGGCAGACAGTTTCATTGCAATGATTTATGAGCGATTAAAGCTTATGCATGGACTCTTAGCTGATGACGGGAGTATTTATGTCCATTGTGACCATCGAGTTAACAGCTATATTAGAATGGTATTAGATGAGGTTTTCGGAGAAAATTCCTTCAAAAATGAAATTATTTGGTATTACGAAACCTATCAAGGCGCAGTAAAAAATTATTTTCCAAGGAAACACGACACGATATATTTCTATGCTAAATCAGATAATTACAAGTTTGATTTGCAGTATACAGGTAATCCCGAAGACTCTATTAATTTTAAAAGATGGGAAAGTTATATTGTAGATGGAAATAAGATACTTGGGGGGAACTATCCAAAAACTGATTCTCGATTTACAATACGTTTAGATAAATGGATAAAAGACAATAAAAGACAGCCAAATAAAAAAGATGTCATTTTTGAAGTTAAAACTATGGCTGCTAATTCTGTATGGAAAGATATTAAGCCTGTTGACCCAAAAGATTTGTCTCAAAAATTAGATTATCCTACCCAAAAACCAGAATCATTAATTGAGCGAATAATAAATTCATCCACAATAAAGGGAGATCTTATCGCTGATTTCTTTTGCGGTTCCGGCACCACTTTAGCTGTGGCCGAAAAATTGAGTCGCAAATGGATCGGATCTGACCTTGGAAGGTTTGCAGTTCACACCTCTCGTAAACGATTAATTCAAGTTCAGCGTGAATTGAAACAGGCAGGAAAGGACTTTCGAGCATTTGAAATACTTAATTTGGGTAAATATGAGCGTGAACACTATATAAACGTTGATGTTGATATACGGGAGATGGAAAAGCAGCAAATATTAGAAAACAAAGAAAAACAATTTATTGAGTTAATCCTTACGGCTTATAGCGCCCAAAAAATAGACTCGTTTAATTCGTTTGTGGGCAAGAAAAGAGATCGTCTTGTTGCAATTGGGCCAATTGATACTCCTGTGTCTGCTGCTTTTGTCGATGCTGCAATAAAGGAATCAAAAGATAAAGGGGTTACTAAATTTGATGTTCTTGGCTTTGATTACGAAATGGGGATAGATTTTTCAGAGCTACGTTCTCAAGGTGTTGACGTTCAATTTAAGATTATTCCTCGAGAAGTATTTGATCGTCGAGCCGTAGAAAAAGGACATGTAAAATTCTATGATGTTGCTTATATAGATATAAAACCAATAGTAAAAGGTCGGGGAAACAGCAAATCTATTAGTGTTGAATTATCTGATTTTAGTGTATTTTACAGTCAAGATAGTTTAGAAGAAACTGAGAGCTCACTTAAAGAGGGTTCAAGTAAAATTGTCATTGAAAATGGTCAAGTCATCAAGGTTTCAAAAGATAAAAAATCATCAGTAGTTACAAAAGAAGTTTTAACAAAAAAATGGACCGATTGGGTAGATTATTGGGCTGTTGATTATGATTTCCAAAGTCGCAAGGAAATTGTTCGCTCTATTGATCCTGATACAAAAAAAGAAAAAGAAGAATGGACGGGTGGATACATCTTTGAAAATGAATGGCAGTCTTTCAGGACAAAAAAGGATAGGAAACTTGAACTTGTCTCTGCAGAAAAAGAGGTCTCGAAAGGGCGAAGAAAAATAGCAGCTAAAGTAGTCGATATTTTTGGTAATGATACGACAAGAGTTATTGAGGTTAATGTATGAGAGATTTTCAATATCTTTTTAACTCTTCAGGAGAATGGATTGCTTTCCGAATAAATAAATATGTCTTTAATTCAAACGGTGATTGGATAGGATGGTTGCCTTGGGATGATTGTGAAGTTGTGGATACGAATGGAAGTTATCTAGGGCATATATTCGCTGGGAATAGATTTTATAGAAAACGTTCTATTTCTTACCGTGGCTATCCGGGTTATCCAGGTTATCCAGGTTATCCAGGTTATCCAGGTTATCCAGGATTTGCAGGGTATGCTCAATTACCATTTGGAGCTTCAGATATAGATATGTCGGCAATTAACAAAGGGTGATCTTTATTATGTTAAATAAAAAATCATTAATTAAACAAATTAATATTAATGAAATAGCTGAATTAGCAACGGACATGACTGAACTCAAAAATGCTATTATCGTTTTTCAGTATGCTCTAGATTCAGTAAATAGTTTTTATAAGGTTTATCAAATGAATCGAAAGGGAAGCAAAGGATCAACAACTCATGAAGAGCAGGATTTATTACGTGCAATGTTGGTGTTTGCATGTTCAGGTCTTGATGCTGTTGTTAAACAATTGATTAAAGATTCGTTAAATAAAGTTATTGAAAAGGACGATCAAGGAAAAGGGGCTCGGAAAGAGTTTCAGAAATTTGTCGAGCGGAGAATTAAAAGAAATGATATTGCTGATGATGGGAATAAACAATTTCAGATAGACACAAATTATATTGCTCAAGTTCTTACTAGCCCTGACCCAAAGATAAAATTGCTAAGTTCTTTGCAAAAATATTTAAGCGATGATAGCTTGCAGTCTAGAGATCAGCTTTTAAAAGCAGCCGCTCATTTTGCGATTACCAAGGATCAGTTGCTTACAGATGCAGACATGACACAAAAAGCTTTTAATATTCGAAATGAGATTATCCATGAAATGGACGTAGATCTAAATGAGATTGCAAAAGGTAGAAAAAAACGGAAAATGCGTAGTTCGTCAGAAATGGTAGGATATGCAAATAACATTGCAAATGTAGCTTTGAATTTTATAAATATGGTTGCGAATAAAATAAATGGCACTCCATAAAAACTTCCCCAAAAATAAATATGCGATATTAGATCCGGAAATCCGCTGGTTTCCTGCCGATGAGACTTTGCGAGAAAAAGGCTATGAAAAATTGCTCCCTCCCTTTGTACCTGAATTACGAAAACGAGTTAAAAATTGGAGGGATAAGAACTACGAAGGAGCAACTAATACATCAAAAGCCCTTCTTAATTGGTGGTTTAAACAAGAACACACGACTTATGGGATTGATGGGAATGGCTATAAATTCCAATATTATTTCGCCCAGAGGGAAGCAGTTGAAACAGTCATCTGGCTTTATGAAGTAGCTGGGGCGAGAAACAAATATGATTTACTCCAATATGACACGCTAGGTCGTGTAAGCGCAAATATGTTTGATGAAGATTGGCTCCGCTTGGTGACTAAAATGGCAACAGGAAGCGGAAAAACGAAAGTAATAAGTTTGCTTCTTGCTTGGGCGTATTTTCATAAGCTTTATGAAACTGAATCAGAGCTGTCTAGAAACTTTCTTATTATTACTCCCAATATTATTGTTCTTGAGCGTATTAAAACTGATTTTAATGGACTGAAAATATTCTATCAAGACCCTGTATTGCCTGAAAATGGATATGAGGGTAGAAGTTGGCAAGATGATTTTCAAGTAACACTACATCTTCAGGACGATTTAACTGCGATATCTCCTACAGGAAACATATTTCTAACAAATATTCATCGTGTCAATGAAGGGGATATAAAAGAGGCAACCATTGGAGATGTTGATTTATCTGACTATTTTATAGGGTCAAAGCCCGTTTCAAAAACAAATGAATCATTGGTTGAATTAAGTAGTGTCGTTAGAGATATTAATGAACTCATTGTTTTTAATGATGAGGCTCACCATATTCATGATCCCAAGATGGCTTGGTTTAGGTCTATTCAGGACATAAATAACAAACTAAAACAAAAAGGCAAACAAATATCTCTACAATTAGATTGCACAGCTACTCCAAAACATGACAACGGCGGTATATTTGTGCAAACAATATCCGACTATCCACTTGTTGAGGCCATTCATCAAGGAGTTGTTAAAACACCTGTGATTCCAGATCCTGCCAGTAGGGCAAAATTACAAGAAAAGCAAAGTGCGATTTTTACTGAAAAATACGAAGATTATATCAATCTTGGGATAGAAGAATGGAGAAAGACATCCAAAGAACTTAAACCAACCGGCAAAAAGGCAATATTATTTATCATGACTGACGATACAAAGAACTGTGATGAGGTTCAGACATACTTGGAAAAAAATTATGCAGATCTAAATGGTAAAGTATTAACTATTCACACCAATAAAAGCGGTGATATCTCAGATAAGGTTAAAGGTAAGGATAAAGAAGAACTTACTCATCTTAGAAAACAAGCAAATGCTATCGACAGTAACGAAAGTCCTTACACCGTAATTGTTTCTGTTTTGATGTTGAAAGAAGGTTGGGATGTTAAGAATGTTACAACTATCGTTGGGCTTCGTGCATATACGGCTGCAGCAAACATTTTGCCAGAGCAAACATTAGGCCGTGGTTTGAGGCGCATGTTTTTTGGTCAAGATAATATTGAGGAATATGTCAGCGTAACTGGGACCCCAGCATTTATGGATTTTGTCGAGTCCATCAAAGCTGAAGGTGTTGAACTTGAAAAAAGAAAGATGGATAACACTTCTAAAGCCATTACTCCAACGGTTATTGAAATTGACAATACTAATCCAAAGAAGGATATTAAAAAACTTGATATTGAGCTTCCAATCTTAACGCCAAGGATACAGCGAGAGTATAAGAATTTATCAGATTTGAATCCATCAAGTTTCAAAACATCAAAAATAGAAATTAAACAATTTAATGAACAGGAACAAAGGGAAATAGTATTCAAGCATGTTGTTGATAACAAAATCCATCACACAACCATTCTGGATAGCAATATTGAACCGAATTATCAAAGTGTTGTTGGTTTTTTTGCAAAAAGTATTATGAGAGAACTCAGGCTGTTTGGTTGTTATGATGTTTTGTTTGGAAAAGTTAAGGAGTTTATTCAATCTGATCTGTTCGAATCAACAGTGTTACTTGACGATAACAACATCCTGCGAAATCTTTCTGAACTTGAAGCAACGAAAACAATTATTGAGACATTCAAAAAAGAGATAAATACTTTAACAGTTAAAGATGTTGGTGATACAGAGATAAAAAACTTCATTAAAGTTAGTGATAGCCGGCCATTTGTAGTTAACGATCGAGCATATTTGGTTCCTAAAAGAAGCGTCTTTAACAGAATAGTTGGAGATAGTCAATTTGAACTCGAATTTGCTGATTTTCTTGAGCGACTAGGTGAGGACGAGATTATTTCTTATGCCAAAAACTATTATGAGGTGCATTTCAAAATTGACTATAAAAATGCGGATGGAACAATAGCTAATTATTATCCAGATTTCTTTGTCAAAACTGATAATAAAACGGTGTATATAGTTGAAACAAAAGGTCGTGAGGACTTGGACGACCCACTAAAAATCAAACGCCTTGCCCAATGGTGCGAAGATGCAAATACTCGTCAGAAAAAGATCAATTATAAAATGCTTTATGTCAAACAAGAGGAATGGGACAAATATCATCCAAATAGTTTTAAGAATGTTATTAAATTGTTTTCGTAGACTATTTCTAAATGCTTTATTTTCGCCTGTGGAGTCTTACATTAAATTCAATGCATCATAAAATCTTTTTATAACAGGGTCACATTTTATATCATTTGGTTTTATTGGTTTATTCAAATGTATATCTTCAAGAGAACGACAACGACTTAGGGCTACATATACCTGTCCATAATCAAATGCACCGGTTCCCAGATCAATGAGTACTTTCTCAAGGGTTTTTCCTTGGCTTTTATGTATAGTCACCGCCCATGCAAGCATTAATGGAAATTGGATATATCTTCCTGTTTCTACAGGCACAATCTTATCGGAGACATCATCATACTCATATTTATAGGATTTCCATATGGCTTTCTGAACATCATAAACAGATGTGCCAAAGCTATTTTTAATCTCAACCTGAATGGTATTATTATTAAGTCCAACTATTTTTCCAATTGTTCCGTTCACCCATTTTTTATTTCCATCATTTTTAGTAAACATGATTTGAGCACCTTCTTTAAGGGTCAAATTAATAGGGGAAGGTAGCTTTTCGTCTTCAACAGAAAATTTGCCTGACACCTCACCTGTAAAAGTTATTGGAATAGTTGGCAATTTGTTCAAATGATCATCGTTAATTTGGTCTGCCACTTTATTAGTAGCTGTTAGGGTAATGATAATGTGAGATGTGTCATAGTTGTTTTCAAAACGTTCATTTAGCTTTTTAATTGTCGCACTTAAATCTTCAGCATTGCGAACCCTGTTTAGAAGATCAATAAAACTAGCATCCGATTGACGAAATATCTTTGTAAGCTCCTGATATACCATTTGTGAGTGTTCGAAGGCCTTTGCACTGAAGAAATACGGGCTTTCGTAGCCTAATATCTGCAAAGCATTATAGTCACGTTTATTTACTACCGGTGGCAGTTGAAATAGATCACCAATCAGCAGTACTTGCACACCGCCGAAGGGTTCTTGAATGCCACGATTTTTTCGTAGAAATTTATCGATCGCATCAATTATATCCCCTCTGACCATTGACACTTCATCTATAATTAACAGCGATATTTTTGTGTAAAATTTTCTATCGCGAACTATTTTGATATCATCATCCATAACTACTCTTGGCGGAAACATGAAAAAAGAATGAATAGTTACCCCCTCAATATTGAGCGCGGCAACACCTGTAGGAGCAACAACAACAAGATTTTTGTCATATGCTTCACGCAAATGACGGATAAAGGTGGTCTTTCCCGTTCCTGCTTTTCCGCTAACAAAGACTATAGGGGCTTCTGCCTTAAGCCACTCAAGTATCTTTTTGTACTCTTCAGTGATTTCTATTTCGCTGGATATGGGATGATTTTGTTCTTGTTGATTGAATGGTGTGCGTAAGGCTTTGTTTTTTAATTCAGAGATACTTATAGGGTCTATACCAAAAGCCTGCTTAAAATTTTCCCAAATTGACATCATTTATCCTTATTTAAATCAATTAATAGTATAATCTTTATTTATAAAGTTATCCAAATTTTTGCTCCCAGCATTTCCATTTTAGCCCCGATAGGAAATCGGGGTAAACATTTCCCTGCCTGCCCCGACTCCCAGTCGGGGCCACTCCCCCTCGACCGCGCCTTCGTAGCCAGTTGTTCGTTATCTTGACTTGGCATGAAAATTGCTGTAATAGTTATAAGGAGGACATACAATGGAAAACAATAAAATCGCTATTTTCAAGGGAAAAGCTATAAGAAAAACGATTCTTAACAACGAATGGTGGTTTTCTGTCGTAGATGTTGTGGAAATATTAACAGACAGTGTAAATCCGAGGGATTATTGGTACAGAATGAAAGAGCGCGTTAAAACGGATGAAGGGATTGAGTTGTCGACAATATGTCGACAACTCAAATTAGAATCCTCTGATGGGAAAAAATATGAGACGGATTGTTCTAACACCGAAGGGATGTTCCGCGTAATCCAGTCAATTCCTTCTCCAAAGGCAGAGCCATTCAAGCGCTGGCTGGCCAAAGTGGGTTATGAGAGGATACAGGAAATAGAAGACCCAGAACTAGCCACCAAAAGAACAAGAGCCCTCTATAAAGCAAAAGGATACAGAGATGACTGGATTGAGAAGAGAATGCGCGGAATCGCAATCCGAGAAGAATTAACCGATGAATGGAAAAATCGGGGAGCAAAAGACGATAATGATTATGCGATATTAACCGCGGAAATATCGGAGGCAACCTTTGGGCTAAAACCAAATGATTATAAGAAATTGAAAGGATTAAAACGGCAAAATCTTCGGGATCATATGAATGATTTTGAATTGATCTTTTCAATGCTTGGCGAGCGGTCAACGACAGAAATTACCCGCAATGAAGATTCAAAAGGAATGCCGAAGCTCAAAGATGACGCTAAAGCGGGCGGTGATATAGCAGGCGGAGCTAGAAAGAAGCTTGAAAAACGGCTTGGCAAGTCAGTGATATCAAAAGATAACTACTTAAAACAAAATCAAAGAAAAAAACAAATTGAAAAATGATCAATAAAAATCTCAACCCTTCTCTATTGAAAATGGAGAAGGGCTTAAAGAAGAAAATAGACAATTAATAACTAATCGGGATGAGGTGCTGTATCAAATATTTTATTAAGACCTACGGATGCCAGATGAACGAGAATGATTCGCAGATTCTTGCCGGTATGCTCGAAAGAGATGGCTACGAGCCTGCTCCGGATAAAAATCATGCCGATATCGTCATTGTTAATACCTGTACAGTCCGCGAAAGCGCCGACCGAAAAGCTTATGGTTACTTATGGGAACTTAATAAAATCAAAAAGAATAATCCAGCCTTAAAAATTGTGGTTGCCGGTTGTTTGGCTGAAAGCGAAAAGGAAACTATTCTAAAAAAACTTCCTTTTGTTGATGATGTTATGGGGGTGTTGAAGTATAAAGAATGTCTTCCCATAAAAAGGAGCGCTGGTGTATCGGCATTTGTAACCGCGATGTTCGGCTGCAACCAGTTCTGCTCGTTCTGTATCGTCCCGTTTGTACGTGGGCGTGAAAAAAGCAGACCTATTGATGCGATCGTTGATGAAGTAAAAAATCTGGATAAATCTCAAATCAAAGAAATTACTTTGCTCGGGCAAAAGATTGATGCCTATGGCAAGGATATCGGCGCAAGCTTTGATAAATTACTTTATGAATTAAATAAAATTGATGGGATTGAGCGGATACGATTTTTTACTTCATATCCTACAGATATTACTGATGAAATTATTGATGCGGTTGCCGAACTGCCTCACGTATGCGAATATTTTCACATTCCACTGCAGAGCGGGGATGACAAAATCCTTCGTGACATGAACCGCGGTTATAATATGAGGGATTATTCCGAGGTAGTATCAAAAATCAGGGAAAAAATCCCCGATTGCGCCATTACATCGGATTTGATTGTCGGCTTTCCCGGCGAAACAGAAGAAAATTTTGGAAATTCGATCAATGCCGTGCAAAATATGGATTTTGATTCGGTAATAACCGCAATGTATTCGTCAAGAGATGGGACTGTGGCCGCAAAAATGGAGGCTCAAATTTCCGATCTAATAAAAAAGGACCGCCTTAACAGGTTAAATAAAGTTGTTGAAGAGGTTGCGTTGAAAAAAAATCAAAAGTTAGTTGGTAGTGTTCAGGAGGTTTTGGTTGAGTCGGCTCCGGAGCCGAACCGTTCAGGTTCGGGTCAATGCATGGGCCGCACCCGCACAAACAAAATTGTTAAATTTGAAAGCGAAGCCAAAACAGGGGAATTGGTTAATGTGAAGATTGACCGCGCAACAGCTTGGACGCTCTATGGGAAGTAATATCTCATCCCGAGGTTTATGTTAAATCCCGAAAGGTCCAGCTTGATATCAGCGATTCTCGCGACACGGTATCTTGCCTCGGCCAATGCGTTGAGACGCTCTGTTACAACATACTCTATTCCGGTAAACAACTGTCCGCCGAAACTATTTCCTGTTGTCCCGCCGGAAATGCTGGCGTAAGTAAAATTTAATCCCGCTCCGATATAAGGCATTAATCTGCTTGATGCAAAATAATATTTTGACGCGTTAAATGAAACAACGCCGGCTTTTATATATTTATCAGTTGAATCACTAGTCATAAGATACTCGATTCCGCCTGACAGAGCTACATCTTTCGCTACTCCGTATCTAAGATCAGCCGTAACCATAGGGCCGCTGTTTATTTTGTACGTCAGTGACGGGTCCCCTGTACTATATAAGGAGTAACCAAACCCTACCGAACCGGAAAGCTTATTTTTAATTGAATTATCATCAAACGAAAAAGGATATGCTACTTTAATTCTCACTTTGTCGGATATCGAAAGCGTTGTAGATCCTCCGCCGACTATTCTAACTGTGCCATTCCAAATCACGGTGTCTCCACTTTTAATCTTTGACGAATAAATGCCGGCCGGCATATCGTTTAAGACGAAACTATTTTTACCTACCCATGTATTATTTATAAAAGTATCGGTGTCTTGGACAATAGAGTCTACTTTTAGAGTTCCGATGAGAGTTTTTGAAAGCGACGGCAGCGCTGTCATTACCAGGATAAAGAGTGCAAGAATTATTTTTGCGTTTTTCATCTGTGGTTTCCGGATTTTGTTCGCAGACCAAAATCTATTTTAGCGATTTCTTTTTCATTTGTAAATTTGATAGTTTTAGAAGCTGCCTCAACCCGATATCCTTTTGGCAAGGTAGCCGTATTTATGACTACTTTGTTATTGTATGATTTTATGTCTTTAAACATATATCTGCCGTTTGCGTCAGTCACAGTTCTTTCCGGACCAATACTGATTTCAACATTTGCTACCCTATTTTCTGTTTCTTCAAACTTCCCGTCTCCGTTAGAATCTATGTATATAACGCCCGTTACGGTTTTTAGAGTGTAAACAGGGTAGTTAACTGTGTATGATTTTCCGTCTTCAAGATAAATTGCCGTTTCCGCATCCTTTATAATGGAGTATTTTGACGGAAGGGACATGATATCGAGTTTTAGGCTGCCGGTCCCTTTTGGCAGTTTTGTAAATACATATGATCCGGAACTGTTAGTCATATTATCCGCATCCCTGAAGGAAATGATGGCGTTCGGAATTGGTATGTCGCCCTTATCAAATATGCTGTTTCCGTTTGCGTCATAGAAAACCATTCCGACAATCCTGGTATTTGGAATTATGCCAAAATCAATATTGTTATCGCTCATTGGCCTGATGTCAATAACTGCCGGATTTGCTTGCGTTGAGATATAATTTTTCGGGACCGTTGTCATATCAAGAGTGATAATGTTTTTTTCTGCCGGGATACGCTCAAATCTGTAATATCCGTTTAAGTCTGTCTTGCATTCTTCGCTTCCCAGATATATAGAAGCTCCAGAGACAGCCGGTTCACCTTTATCTCTTGTTCCGTTGCCGTTAAGATCGGTAAATACTATTCCGTTAACAGTTCCCGTAGGTTTTAGATATACACCGGTGTTCAGGTTATACGCGAGTCCAAAATGGATGTCTTTTTCGCTTCTGTCAATCTGCTCATAGGCAGGGCCGCTAATATCAGTAAGAACCCCTCTTAAATACGCTCTTAAGTTGTCGGATGGTTTGTATTCCAGATTAAGGTTTGCGGATTTTTCCAGTTTTTCAAGTCCGAGAGTTGAGCCCGTATTTGTCTGTGATGAAAAAATAATCGTCGCGTAAAGAGGGATCGCGAATAATTGATTTGTGTAACCTACCGAGCCTTTTTGGATTCTTCCGGGTCCCGATGTATTTGACGCAAAATCCAGTTTTGTGTCAAACTCCCTTTCATATTCCATATATAATTGAGGAATAAAATAAAATCTCGTTCCGACAGTCAGCTGCTGCAGAGCGTATTCTATACTGTATGTCGAGCCCTGATATCGCAGGTAGTTTTCAAACGCAGTGCCTTTATTGTTTAATTTTAATTTTTGAGTCAGCTGATATGTTGTTCCTTCGCTGATTCCTCCCTGCGCGCCGTAGCCGAGCCTGTCTCTCAGCCATTTGGACGCGGATAGTCTTGCCGCGACTACCGGAATATCAATATCGAGGTTAAGGTTTGTATCCGTGTTGTTATAGTTCGGATTAAATAATCTGGCCAGATATCTGTCATAGTTTCCGGACAATGTGATATATCTGAACGGAGTATATGTCGCGGATAAAAATGACCCTTTCATTCCCTTGTAGCTTACCATGTCATAGACTGTGTTGTACGCAGCCCCTATATCCCTGTAAGTTCCGGAAAACGAAAATTGGCCGGTTCTGTAAGTCACATTTCCGATTGCGGCCTTTGATGTGTCCGATTTTGCTATTTCTGCAGCGACTCTTAAGTTGTTTGTAAGGTTTCCGACTCCCTCAATATCAAAAATTGCGCCGGCGTCTCTGACAGCTGTTTTATCAAGCTGAATACCTGTCGCGTTAAAAGTAAAAATATTATTCGGGCTGTAGGATCCCCTGATGAGCGTAAAATATGACGCGGGTCGAAGATCGCTTTTTACCTGCGAGCCCCAGATTGTGTAGCCCTCTGATCCCCTGACAAAATCAAAATTTCCTCCTGCGATAGATGTCTTTAACGTAAGACCTTCATAATTCGTGCTGGGCATTGTAAGAGGGGAGTAGTTGCCGTAATTATTTCCGAATTTCAGGTCAAATAATCCGTTTTTAATTCCAGTATTAATGTAGCTTACTTCTCGAACGGCATCTCTTGTCTCAAACTGAACATCGGCAACGGATTTTCCATATTGCGTGTCACCGGAAAGACCAAACTGGCTGTATGTATAGTTATACCCCCAGTTATTCGCGCTATAAGGAGAGGATGAGTTTCCGGATCCGGCGCCTGTTATAAATTTTACGTTAATCGGGTCGTATTGTGTTTGTGCTTCGGTAACGTTTTCGCCTGTTGACTTGTATTTTGCGTATCTTACTTCGATCTTGAATGTCCGCATTCCAAAATCATCCCAGAGATGCAGATATGTGTCTCCGGGAGCAACTCCCGTAAGTTCGATTCCGTCGCCAAATTGCAGCGTTTGAGCAATATTCTGGTCAACGCATACAAATCGCGTAAGATTTTTCGCGGGAATTACTGTTTTGTCGGAAATATTAAGCGATATTGTCTGGGTTGCAGCGATCGCGCAGTTTCCAAGTACAATAATAATAGATAATATTAAGAATAATTTTTTCAAATATTATCATTTCTCCTTATAATATGTCAGTTCCCTCGAATCGCGATAGGAACCGCTGTTAAGAGACAAAAATACTTTGTAGTTTCCTTTAGGAATGTAGCCTTTCCAGAATAATTCGATGTTCTTCGAAGCGCCGGGGAGCACAATATTGTTCCCTATATAAATAGTTTTGGCAGTTTTGTTGTTTTCGTTTACAAAAGCAATGCTTCCGGATATGTTTACGGCAAGGTTGCCATTGTTATTATATTTTAAATAGCACTTAACCACGTTTTTATTAACGGTTTTTATGTCAAAATCGGCAATTGAGCCGCCCTTTTTTACTTTAATATGTTTTAGCTCGGTCGCGATATCCGGTCCCGAATAATCCAGCGTTGTAACAATGTCATATTCGCCTTGAGCCAGCTTTCCATACCAGCCGAATTTTTGAGTTGATGTCTGTCCGGGGAGAGCATTAATTCTTCCCAGATCGGCGCGTCCGAATATTTTCCCATCTTTATCAACAATAACCATCGATGCTTTTGCCGACAGGTGGGTATTTCCTTCATTCTTAATGCTTATTTTTATTTCCATAGGTTTATTTTCGTCAGGCGCTGTTGTTTCGAGCTGGGATATTGATCCTTTTTTAACAAGATTTTTCGGGTTTTCAAGATAAATGATGGAGCCGATTCTTCCGGAAAAAATAACGCTGGATTTTTGTTTTAAATTTTCCTTGGCTACAGTGCTGTCAAAGAAAATAACGCCTACATAACCGCCTGATGCGGCTTGCGGCATTGTTGCCGTGTATTTTACATCCTTTGACTGACCCGGCAGGAGTTCAAAGTTTGTGGGATAAAGGTTAATCCATTTCGCGCATGAATACCTGGTTGTTCCCGCGCTCTTAAAGTTTTTACTGCCGTCAGGGGCGTATATCCAGTCTTCTGTATATACGGAAACATTTAATACTTCCTGTCCTGTGTTTTCGATTCGTAGCGAGCCGGTTTGGCTTTGCCCTGCCGGAATAGCGAGATTTATGCTTGGCGGATCGAGGTTGATGGAAAAAGCATTCGCTTTTTCAAATCCCAATGACCAAATCCCAAATCCCAACAAAAATAATATAATACATTTTTTCATTTTCATGACTCCTTATTCGGTCATTAAATATTCAATAGTTGTCTGATAACTTCCTGCCGCGATCGCGTCTGTTACAGTTAAATCATAGATAAATTGTATTTCAATCTGGTTGCCGCTGTCGCCGTTTGCCGTGCTGGTATAAACTGTGTCATACGATGACTGGAAAGGAACAAGGGTTGCGTACTTTAGTTGGCCGGCGCCCGATGTATATGTCGACATCCACCTGAAACTGGAATTATCAATTGTATATTCCGATTTGGTGGTATGTGTTAAAGGAGCAAGGTTTCGTATTCTAAAAAAATAAACCGCGCCGTTTGTAGACTGGCACAGTGCCCTGTTAAAATATCCGGTTAGGCTTGTAAGCTGCCTGTATCCTCCCTGCCAACCCGCATCTCCTTTAGTTCCGAACGTGAGATCGCCTCCGGAATTAATGGTCATAGTGATCGCGGCACTTGCGGTTCCTGCTGTTACCGTTAACAATATCAATAATATAATTAATACATATTTTAACTTTGCCATAATAAAAATCTGCCTTTGCTTTACTCGGTCATCGTAAACTTGATCGTCGTCTTATAAATTCCGGGCCTTGCGTCATTTGGTATCTTTAATTTAAATTTGAAAGCGTTTCTTGTGCCTGTTGGGTAATTTGAATATTCTCCTGCCGATGCCGCGTAAACGATAGCTGGTGTTGTTGAGAGCGTATTCTCTTTTTGTCCATACCAGGTTCCCGCTCCTTCGGTCCATCCATACCACCAGAGGTTTTGATTGGATATTGTATTCATTCCTGATTGGAGATCTCCTTCGCTGCTGATCTTTAAAAACCACGGATTATCTCTGTTTGTCTGGCAATTCGCGGTAAGAGCAGTGTAGGGGAGATTCCATTTTACGTCCCCGGGCTTCATCCTTTCAAAGTCGATAAATCCCTGGTCTATAGACATGTTGAATATAGACGCGACTTCGACTTTTATCTGCGCCTCCTGGGTAGCCGACAAAGCGTACGCTTTGTCAAAACCCAATAAACTCCAGACCACCAGACCTAAGACCACCAGACCTAATATTTTTTTCATTTTTTATCTCCTCCGTTTTTTTGTTATTCCCCACATTTAAATGTGGGGTATCTTTTACTACTCAGTTATCGTTAGCACTATTGTCGAATTATAAGTTCCCGCCTGGACATTGGTCGGTATTACCAGGCCAAATTTAAGCTGAATCTTTGTTCCATTCGGTGTATTTACTTTTTCTGTTGCCGAGGCTGTATAGACGGTCGCGGCGCTTGCTGACATTGATTGCGAAGTCTTTACCAGTGTCCCTGTACCGTCCGTATATACGCCGTACCATTTAAAGTTATTGTTGGATATCGTAACTGATGCATCTGTCGCGAGCGTAAAAGGTTGTGTGTTGGATATTTTAAGATACCATATATTGCCGTTGTTGGATTTGCAGGTCGCCTCAAAAATCCCGTTTGGCTTATCAAATGGAGGATTTGGTGTTCCCGGATCATTAGATCCAAAATCAACCGAAGTATCGGCCCCTGTCAGTTCAAGACTGAATATTGCGGGCACCGTTACCGTAACAGCTCTTGTATCGGTTGCCGCGTAGGCGCTGTAACAAATTAATAATATAAATAATAATATCAGTGTTAATTTTTTCATTCTGTCATTGTTACCCTTATGTTAGTTGTATATGTGCCTGCCGTCTGATTGGCGGGAACAAATATTCCAAACTGAAGATGAAGCTCCGATCCTGTCGGGATATTGTTCTTTTCGGATGCCGCGCTGTCGTATATTAAATATGGGATAAAAGGAACCGTTATGCTGGTTCCCGAGGGAATTTTAAAATCTCCTGTTGCTGTGGTTCCTTTCCATCCCCAACCTATAAGGTCCGAATTGATTGTTTTCGCGTTATTTGTCAGCGGCGCGACAAGATTTGTATAAACATGCCATGGCTTGCCGTTATTTGTCTTGCAGGTAATTATTAACCCGTCATTATCAGGAATATTTCCTTTCCACGTGCCCGGAACAACGGAGCCAAAGTTAACAGAATTTGTATTAAGAGTTAATGTAAATGAGGAATTTATCGTGACTGTCGCAGTTGCTTCCGATGTGAGCGCTGCAAATGACGGCGCGGCAGCGAAAATAATAATAAAAAACCCAATAAATATGGCATTAAGTTTCAAGTCGTACCCCTTATCAATTATATATCGATAAGTTTTTTGAGAGATTTCACTATTGCGATAAGAATTTTATAACGCCCCATACGCTTGGGTCTTTGTAAAACATAAAGTCGCCGTTCCAGACCATTTGGGTTTTTCTTGTTTTTCCGTCGGAATCATCGATTGCCGCGTCAAATCCGGTTAGAACGCCGGAGGCAGGAGCAAAGTTTCTAAGTGTTTTCCATGGTATTGATGCCTCTAAAATATACCCTTTGTCAAATCTCTTTGAGACAACTTTAGCGCCTTCAGCCAGCTTATTCCTGGACCATATCCATACGGAAGGATTGATATTTTTGCCGTTGCCGGGGGAAATCCCAAGTTGAAGATCATTAAATTCAAAATAGGTACGCTCGGAATCAGCCTCCTGATTCGCGCTGAACACCAGTTCAAGGCAGTCAGCATTCCAGATATCGGCATTTTTTGTAAAAACGTTGAAAGGGACATTATCAACAATTCTGGCGGCTATATACATATTATTATCGTCCCACATTACTTTTATGTCGCCGCTGCAGTCACTTGGTCCTTTCCATGTTGAAAGGCCTTCCTGGACCTGTTCTTTTGAGTTTATTTGAATTGATGAAACACTTGACCATTCCGACAAATTGCCGTTTATTGTTACTTTATTCGTTTTTTTGGCAATGCATGTCTTTTTTGGCGTGGATATTACTGCCATCGGTAGTGCATCCAGTAGATTGTCTTTTCCTGTAATAAAGTATGAATTTTTCATTATTTCTTTAAATGCTTTTTCTGATGCCGGTGATGATGCTATTTGCCATGAGGCCTCTTTCTTCAGGTCGAACCAGAGGACTGCTTTAATGTATGGCATCAACTTTAATTCTGCGGGCATACTCTTGATCCAGTCAGCTTTGTTCCCGCCTTTTTCTGTCGCGGCAAATTCGGCAATCATTATCGGTTTTGAGCTAAAACGCTTCCACGCGAATCTTGCGGGTGTCCTGAAAAGATCGACCATTGACTGCCATTTGCTCCATGATTGGGTTGTACCCCAGTTATAACCGTCTATTCCGATCCAGTCGACAAACTCGTCACCCGGATATGCTTTTTCGTAATCGTTCCAATCTTCCTGCGGCCATGATTCACGCATGTAGCACCATATCCATTTAACATTTGTTGCTCCGGTATTACGGAATATTTTTATTACATGTCTCCATGCCGCGACATATTTTGCAGGATCTTTGCCGTTTTTCTCGATACTCCACGGATAATCAATGATATTAAATTCGTGCGCCCATCTGACAAAGACAGGTTTGCCCCAATCTTTTGCGCCTTTTGCCCATTCTTTGATATAGTTGTCCCATTTGCCCGAAATAATCGCATCCAGGTTTATTTGTTTGCTTTCGTCTTCGCCCCATATCCATGGCTCCCAGACTATCTGGGGTACAGCGCCATGATTCCAAACGATGTCACAATCCTGTGTTGGGAATGGACAGGAATAATCCTGGTACCACATGATCATAGAAACTTTTTTCCCGTATTTGTTCTCAAAATCTGTTATAAGATTGATATTTGCCGGCGCGCCCTGTCGGAATAATCCAAAAAATACTCCGTCATTATTCATTGCAGCAGCTCCTTTGCACAAAATAAATAATGAAAACATAACAATCATAAAACAGATATTTTTTTTCATCATTTTCCCCCTTCTATCCCTTTACCGCTCCTGCGGTAAGTCCCCTAACGATATGTTTCTGTAACAAAAAGAATAATATAATAACAGGCACAGTGCTTATTGTCGCGGCCGCCATCATCAGGTCAAAACGGTTTTGATAATTTCCGACAAAATATCTAATACCCACGGGAATAGTAATTGTATCCGCGTTTGTAAGGACCCACGCGAACATCAGCTCATCCCATGCGGTCAAAAACACATAAATTCCTGTCGCGATAATTCCCGGAACGGCGAGCGGAAGCGCGATGTGCCAGAATACCTGCAGAGGAGAACACCCGTCAATCTTGGCCGCTTCTTCGAGCTCAATTGGAATTGCCGCGAAAAAACCTCTCAAAATCCATATTGAAAACGGGATAAAGAATGCTGAATAAACAAAGATCAGGCCCCAGAACGTGCCCTTTACCTGAATGCCCGTCAATTCCGTGAACTTTACGAACATTATATATATAGGTATAAGCAGCATAATCGCGGGAATCATTTGGGTTGCCAGTATCGCTATTCCAAAAAATTTGCTTCCGGGGAAATGGAACCTGCTTAACGAATACGCCGCGAATGTCGCGAGCACCATCGCGATAAGCATCGTTATCCCGCAGATAAGAATCGAATTTCTAAGGTAAAGCCCAAAATTAATGTTTTTCCAGAGATCGACATAATTCTTAAACATTATTTTTAAGTGACCTTCTTTGCCTTTAAAAGTTGATATAACTTTTTTTGACGCCGCGTTTAAATCCGTAATGCGGCTGGCTGAACTCCCGACATATATATTATTGCCGTCTTTCGCGATAGTAAAAACTGTCGCCATTTGGAGATCTTTTTGGCTGTCTTTACTGTGGTCGCCGACGGCAACAAATATATTTTCAAGGTTATTAACATTTTTGTGTCGCTTATCTATGATTGAGATTCCGTAATTAGTACCTACAATAATTGACTTGTCGGTCACAAAAACAGTTTCGATCTGATCGGAATTAAGCTTGCTCGAAATATCATATTTGTTTAAGAGCTCCATCGCGGGTATTGCAAGCTCATACAATCCGGAATATGTCCCGACATAGAGCTTACTTTCGTAGATTGTCAGGTTGCGTATGTCAACGGACGAAACACCAAGATCATCCGAAAAATAAACCGCGCTTATTTTTTTTGCTGATTTATTGAACTTTATGAGTCCTCTGTTTGTTCCTATATAGAGATAATCGGAATCCTGCGTCATTGACATTATTTCGGCAGGGGACAGCGACGATGTTATATCAATCGGATCATAAAATCTTTGAGAATTACAGTCAAACTCGAATATTTTTTCAAAATCCCTCAAATAAAGACTGATCCATATTCTGTTCCCGCTTTTCAGAACTTTTGTTGAGACTACTTTGTTCGGATTAATTTCTTTTGAAGGGTAGGAGAATGACTTGTAGTCTTGCAGGTTTGATTTGTTAATCCTTATAAGACCTTTGTCGGAGCTGCTAAGCCAGATATATTTTTCGTCAGTCGTAAAATTGGTCGCGAGAGTTTTCATCGAAGCTACATTTTCGGGTTTAAAGTCGGATTTGTTAAGAATCTGGATCTTTCCGTCTGATGTAAATACCCACAGCTTGTCTTTTTCCGGCGTGATGGAAATAACATCGTTGCCCGCTCTTCCAAAAGGAATTTTTCCAAGGAGTATCTCGGTGTTATTTTTAAAAGAGCAGTACACCATCCAAAAAACAGGAAAAAGCGTGACAATCAGCAGCAGGACCATTATTACGTTTATTATCTGATTAATTATCCGCTGTTTTATATAATAGGGCATATTCATTACATCATTTCCTCTGATTTTTTATAGTATTTAAACCAGATATTTACGGCAGTAATCATAACTATCATTAGCATGACAGATGCCGCTGCTCCGGTTCCAAAATCCCATCTCTGGAATGTATTTCTGAATATATTTGTCATCATAAGATCTCCCCACTCGCCAGGGAATCCGGCGCCGTATCCGAACATCATTATAACTATATTAAATGAGTACGTGTTATATATCAGGCCGAAAAGTATCAGAATAGACCATACAGGGCGAAGGAGAGGAAAAGTTATGCTCCAGAACTTTTTCCATCCCGATGCGCCGTCAATCTCTGCCGCCTCATACAACTCATCCGGAATCTGCTGGAGTCCTGCAAGAAGCATAAGCATGTTAAGCGGCCAAAATCTCCATATTGTCGGGATAATTATTGCCCAGAGAGTATTGGGACCTACAAGCCAAAAAGGTTTATCCGGCAAAATATGGAGAATATCGTGGAGGACTATATTTATTATCCCGATATCTCTCTGCCACATAAAACCCCAAAGCAAACCCGTGACATACGTAGGGACAACCCATGGAAACAAAAATAATGTCCTGAATAATCCTCTGCCTGCGAATTTTCGATTGAGCATCATAGCTACTATTAGGCCTACTGAAATTGTCCCCACAGTTACCACAAGGGTATAGATAAATGTATTCCTGACGGCATCCAAAAGGCCGATTCTTATAGGGCTTGTCGGATTAAGCAGTATCTCGTAATAATTTCCAAACCCTACAAAAGGAGCCATAAGATACTGGCTGATGGTAAGGTGATTTAGCCTCAAAAACGACATGTAAATACCCTGGAAAATAGGCAGCGCGTGAAGCAAAAGCATTCCTATAATTGTGGGGAGAATAAAATAATAAGCAAATCTATGCTTGATTATTTGTTTTATCAAACCGTTTCTTCTCATCCAAGACTCTTTTCTAAACCAATTTATATATTAAATTGCGCATTAAATGCTTCAAGAGCCGCCGGTATTTTTTCTACCCTGATTTCATACCAGTTTTCAGACAAAAACCTATCCCTGCCGTCAAATACCTTAAATATCAGTTTGAAATTTCCTTCCTCAAACGTATCGGGGATAAGGAGATCTTTTGTAGTAAAATATACCTTATTTGTAATTTCTTTACAATAGTTTTTTTCAATGTCAATATTTACTTTTGGAAATTCAAAAACAGTTTCGTTGTTTTTAGTCAACAGAATCTTTACTCTTGCTCCTTTAAATTCCAGCTCAAGATCATTTATTATCCAGAAATTGCCTTCTATTTTTCTGCCCGGACCAAAAATATCCCGCTGGAGCGCGGCGCAAAGCAGCACCGGCTGATACGCGGTACGCAGAGCATAAAAACCCTTTTTTGGCGACCTAAAATAGTCGACAACAGAGTACGATATGCATGGCCACGGGTCAAAAAACATAAATTGGAAAAGTCCGGCAATGGGATTAAATCTCGCGATCCTATATGTTTCAATCGCGAATTTTAATAGTTTGCGCTGATATTCCTGGGAATTTGAGATAAATTCTTCGATTGACGCGCCCTTATTTACTTGTGCGATATGGAATGTTTGTTCATAAGTAAAATTGTGATATGCCCATTTACTCCAGTTAGGCGGCCATATGTCCGTGTCTTTAAATATCTTTTTTAACGACTCAATATTAGGCAGGGCTTGCGCGCCGAATTCGGACGGCAGGGACTTCCCTGGCAGGGCTAAATAATATTTATAGGATCCCCAGAACCATCCGGGATAAGGGTGTTCGCAAAAATCAGAAACATCAAAAACAGGACGGGTTTTATCTACGGAAAGAACAGCTTTGGCCAACGCCTTATCAAGATTATCTTTGCTTTTTGACGGTTCATTATGGCAGTTCCAGGCCGCGATTGACGGATTGTTATACAACAACTCAACCATATCTTTTATCTGCGAAACCGCGTTCTTTTTAAATACGTCACTCTGGTCGTATTCCCATTGCAGGGCAAAATCCTGCCAAACAAGTAAACCTGTCTCGTCGCATAAATCATAAAGTTCTTTCTTATTTATGTGGGCATGGACACGGATCGCGTTAACGTTGCAGTCTTTTATCATCTTAAGATCTTTTGCGATCCGCTCTCTGGTATATGTAGATAAATATTCTTCCGGAATGATATTTGTCCCGCGGATAAATATTTTCCTGCCGTTTAGGTGCCAGGCCTTATTATCGTCAATTATTATTTCCCTGAATCCGAAACGGAATTTTTCTCCCGCAATGTCAATCTCGTACAAATTTTGTTCCCCGTGGTCCCAGCACCACCACAAAAGAGGGGAAACAATATCTTTTTGAATCCGGAATTTATTTTTACCGGTCTTTAGTTTTGTCTTGTAAATGAAAAATGTGTTATCCAATTTTCTGTCGATAGGGTGAATATTAATCTCGAATTTCTTATTTGCCGGCTTTCCTTTGTTTTCGATAACAAGATCAATGTTTATTGTGCCTTTTGTATAGTTTTTTGATAGTTGGGGAGTTATTTTTACATCCAGGATTCTAACCTTGTCAGTTATCTCCAATTCGACATTGTTCCAGATACCGCCTGTTCCCATGCTCTGGCCGTACTCCGGTGACCATGATCCCGGTCTTATGTCGTGGTGGCCAAAAACTCCTTTGATAATTTTTTTCTTGTTTGGCCAGACTTTATTTGTATCTTCCGCGGGAGCGTCAACTTTTACGACAAGAATATTTTCCTGATTCGGTTTTATTTTTTTTGTTATATTAAACTCAAACGGCTGAAAATATCCCTCATGCTCTCCAAGCAGTTGACCGTTCAACCATACTTTTGCGAAATAATCCACGCCAGCAAATTTTAAATATATTTCTTTGTCAGCCTTTGGAGTAGGAAACGAAGTTTTGAACCACACAACTCCGGAATAATTATCCAACCCCGCGGTTTGCCAGTTGGACGGGACATTCATAAACTGCCATGTGGAAAAACCAAATTCAGGGAAAAAATATTTTCTTTTTTCGCCGACTCTGTCGGGATCAACCAGATAGCGCCATTGGCCTGCAAGACTGATGGTTTCTTTTTGCATGAGATTAATGGTATTCTAGCATAATAAAAATTGAAATAAAAATAACGCGTAGCAACCCCTCTCAGGGGTTGCCGAATGTAAGAATCGCCTAAGAGGCGATTCTACGCGAAAGATTTGCGTTTCAGTTGCCATTACATATATAAAGTGATACAATTTTAAGCTATCTTGACTCTCAAGGAGATAAAAAAATGAAAAAATATATTGTTTTGGGTTTTGCCATGTTAATGGTTGGTTGTGGACAATTAAATCCCGATACTGGCGGAGGCACGGGGACTATCAGCGGAATTGTTGTCAGCAGGACAGGAACACCTCTTTCCGGAGTCGCGGTAACGGCAACAAAGGGGACGGTTACATCAACGACAAATAGCGGGACTGACGGAAAATACTCACTTACAAATCTTTCCGCTTTGACATATACCGTGACGGCGGCGAAAGCCACATACCAGACCAGTACGGAGAGTAATGTTGCCGTTACTTCGGGACAGACAACCACGGCAAATTTTACTTTGTATACGGTCGCGGAGACAAGCGGAACGCTGGAGGTAATTGTAAAGAATAATAACGCCGCCGTAAAAAACGCGCAGGTTTGGATCTCAACTTCGACGGCCAATGATTTAATTGTCGGGACATCAGATGCGTCAGGATATGTGACCTTTGAATCTATTCCTGCCGGAGCATACGGGATTTTTGCCTATTCGATCGAGGCTGATTTTCTATTTGCGTCATCCGAAGCAACTGTTACGGTTGGCACTAAACAGTCAAAAAATATTTCAATCGCAGCTCAAACCAGTATTCTTTTGACCATAGAAGTGACTGATGCCAATGACGCAGCAGTTAACGGCGCGACTGTCATTGTTACAGACGAGGTTGGAGCAATTAGAACTCCATTAGTAACAAATACTACTGATGCGACAGGTAAGGCGACCTTTATATTTTATTCGGCAGGATTTTTCAAAATATCCGCATCAAAGGGATCTTCTTCCGGATATACCGACGGGTTTATCGCGCAGGGAGCGAACTCAACGAAAAAAATCAAATTCAGCGGCGGCGGAGGGGGCAATTTTACTTTAACATCTTCCGGGCTTAATAGCGGTGAGGCAATCCTAATAAAATATGCGAGAACAGAAGTTGGCGGACAAAACAAGTCCATTCCTCTTTCTTGGTCAAATTCACCAGAAGGCACAGCCAAATTTGCAATTTCCATTCATGATCCTGATGCTAATAATTTTGCCCATTGGTTGGTTATAAATATTCCTTCAACTATTTCTTCTGTTGCGGAGAATGCCTCCCCAAACAGCGGAGGAACAGAATTAAAGAATGATTTTGGAGGAGACGGTTATGGGGGGCCTGCTCCGCCTGAGGCAACACCTCACAGATATGTTATAACAGTTTATGCTCTTTCTGACAGCGTTTCATGGGCATCTTATGATGATTTTAAGAATAATGTCGGTAATAAAATTCGAGGAACTGCTTTAATTAGCGGAACTTATGAGGCAATAACTTGGAGCGCAGGTATGACAACTCCGGCCGGAACAATATATAATATTATTAATGCCAAGTGTGCTGGGTGCCATGGATCAACAAATCCATCATCTGGTTATGATGCTACGTCATATAATTCTACCAAAGCCATGGCCGTTGGTGGAAAGCTCGGTGAAAAACTAGCAACTACTAGTTCTATGTATAATAATTTAGGATCAAGCCCTACAGAAAGAGAAACAAATAGGTTGAGGTTCGTAAAATGGATAAATGATGGAGCTCCGCAGTAATAGGAGGTATTATTATGGGAATTCTTTCACCGGCAATGAGTTACATAGTTGATAAGGAGGCAGACGGTTTTCCATCTCCATCGGAAAAGATCAAATTAAACAAAGCAATCGGACGATACAGGCTAATCCTTGAAACAATCGCGTGGAGATACGATATTGGAGAAATCAAATTTGCTTTGGCTGATCTCTTGGTCGGCCGCAACGATCCGGGGGATTATGATGAGGCGACTAAGTTATATGATGAGATATTAGCAATTTCTCCCGATAGCTATTTAGGCGCAAAAGCGATGATCGGAAAGGCCGAGCTTCTTATTACCAGCGCTAAACCTTCCGATCTCGATAAAGCAATACTCATGTGCGACAAGGCGCTCAAATTGATAGATTCCAAAACCGAAGACTTTTTTGTCGCGAAAGGTTATGTCGTAAAAGCGGAGCTGATAAATAAAAGGGCGCAAAAAGATGACAGGGACAGGGCTCTCATTCTTTTCGGCGAAATAATCAAAAGAAAAACCGCGAACTGGTATTTTAAGGCAAGAGCAATGATCGGCGCCGCGGAGCTTATGGAGTACAACGAAAAAAGCGATATTGATACCGCGATCAAGTACAGCGAAGACGCGGTAAAACTATTAAGAAACAGGCCTAATGATTACTTTTTCAACAAGGGAAAAATAGTAAACGCGGAGCTCCTGACAAGAAAGAAAAACAAGGGCAGCCTTAAAAAAGCGGAAAAACTTTTGAGATCCGTAATAGTGGACGAAGAGGCCCACAAAGATCTGGTCGCGCGCGCCAAGCTTGATCTCGCGGAGATGACAAAAGATGGCAGCGCGGAAAAATTAACCGACGAAGTCCAGGCAATGAGCGGACTTGATCCTTATTTAATAGAAAAAGCAAAGCTGATCGAAGGAAATCTGCGTGAAACAAGAGGTTGATATAACCTTAAAATTCTCGCCGACCGCGAAAATTGTCACGTTCTGGATAATTACAAGTATTATCGTTCTGTTCTTGAGCTATATAACAAATGTGCTAGCCCCGTTTATCTGGGCGGTTGTTGCCGCGTACTTTTTTCATCCTGTTGTAACCTGGCTGGAAAAAAAATCAAAAATTCCCAAGGTATTATGGATAATAGTATTATATGTCCTGCTTATCTCGGGACTTTATTTTGGAATTAAACTGGTGTCCCCTCTGATTCACAATGAGTTTCTTGATCTTGTTGGGGAGGCGCATACCGGACAGAGTATTGTCGAGCGGCTTGAGTCTTACGGCGTCATCGATGTCTTTGGTTTTTCCGTTGACATGAAGCAGACTGTTGACAGCGCCCAGCAATGGATACGCAGCCAGATACCGCAGTTTGTAGTTCCAGTTTTTTTTGAAACTATACACAAACTGATATTTGTGGTTGTTTTTCTCGTTGTTACGCTGTATCTTCTTCTTGATGCCGAAAAGTATTATCACAAGGCGATGAACCTAATCCCGAAAAAGTTCCGTTCCGAACTCGAATATATTGTTGACAGGGTTAACGATACTATCGGCGCCTATATTAGGGGCTTGATTGTTCTTATTATTATAATGTCCGCGGCGTCGTGGATCGCGCTTACGATATTACATGTCAGATACGCGTTAATATTGAGTATCGCGACGGGAATCCTTGAGGTAATCCCGTATGTCGGACCGATTTGTGCAGCAACAATGGCCGCGACGATCGCGTTCCTCCAGCCGTCGGTCCCTTACGGTCTTACAAATGTTTCTTTGAGCTTAATAGTTATTTCTGTTTACTTTGTCCTCCGCCAGATTGAGGATTATTTTATTATTCCCGGCGTTGTCGGAAAGTTTGTAAATGTCCATCCCGTAGTTGCTCTTTTTGCGCTTCTCGCGGGCGGAACTCTCGGCGGGATCCTGGGGATATTCCTGGCGCTTCCCGCGGCCGCTGTCGCGAAAGAGCTTTTTAATTATTTCTACATTAAGCTGGTTGAGTAGGCTTTTTCAAATGTAGGGACAGGGTTTATCCCTGTCCGCTTAATAGGACAGCCACAAGGGCTGTCCCTACAACATAAAACACCCCATAATAAATTATGGGGTATAATTAGGATCCTTCATAATTCCCCACATTTTAATGTGGGGTCTTGTAATTAAAAATAATGTTGAATTTATTTTTCTGGATGCCCGATTAATTGTCTTTAATATTCTGACTGACCGTTCACTTTTTTCTTAATATAGCAGCTAACTCTTCATTTAATTTTTTAAATACTGCTTCAACAAAAACCATGGGTCTATTTTGGAGAATTGTATTTGCTTTATTAATATCTTCTGGAGACAAATAAAACGCGATATTACTTCGATAGTGAAATACTTCTTCGGAATCAACAACCTCAGAAGGATATCCATAATAATCTCCAAGGCTATGTTCAACTTCCGTGTGTGAAACCTTTTGCCGATCAATAACTTTGACTTCGTATGCATGTTGGGCTAATTTATTGAGACACATCGCAACAGCATATGGATTGGATTTAAGGTGATCTGCAATTTTCCAAAGGATATCCACCCGTTTAGTAGACCCAGCTAACACAACAAGTTGAGTTTCGCTTAATTCAGGAGATAATATTGAAAATGCTGTTTCCTTATCTGCAACAGCATCTGTTATACCTGCGTAATTCAATTCAACTTGATTGCCGGCCTTTTCAAGATTTACTTTTGTTCTCTCGGGAAAATAATGCAGAACTGATTCTATATTTCTTCTTAAGGAATGAAAGTCCGGTCCTTCAACTTCAAAAGAAGTCAATTGATGCCGTGATAAATCCGAAGCTAATCTTTGCGACCTTTCAACCATTTTATCTCCTATAAATAATCCTTCAGGGTTTACATTCACCGCAACTCTATTCCCGGGTAAAAATTTACCGGCGGTTACAATATCCCTTAAATTTCCTCTGAACGCTAAATTTGGCCTCCATGCGGTTATAGCTATAGTCCCCAAAGTAACAGGTTTTTTAATATCAAATCTAAATGAATTCACCATTTTTAATTACCTCCTTTAAATTATTTATCTTTTGATTCTGGAATTTTCGGATCCCATTGTGCGAGATTTTCTGGCGTTAAGATGCGATCGGCATGTTTCCCCCACCATATTGACTTAATTACTTGCTGCGGATAATTTAGTAGAATGTTAAATACGTTTAAATTTAATTCAGTACAAGCCTTTTGCAGGACATTAAAGATTTTATCCTCGTCTTCCTGAAAGGCTTCGGGCATTTTAAAATTTTCTCTTTTCCCGTCAAATTTTGGCTGGGTTATTCCGTTTTTATTTACGGCCTGTTGCAGGACGTCAAAAATATTGTCTTTAACTTTCTTAAAGGCTTCGGGCACTTTAAAATTTTTTCTTTCCCCGTCAAATTTTGGCTGTATTATGCCATTTCTGTCTATATATCCTGAATTGATTAAACTTTCCCAAACTTGATTTTGTTTATCTCCCAACTTTGAAAAACTTGATTTTGTAACGACCACGCGAATATATCCTTGTCCATTTAGATTCTTCCAGATTTCTATACATGAATTTTTCCAAATCTTTGCATCTGAAAAGTTGTCTCTTGAAACAAACCCAATCCCCATCCTAAAATCTCGCGCGTCCCTATCAAATAACCCCGGTTCTACAACGCCTTTTTTATCTAGGGCTTGTCGTAAAATAGTCTTTGTATCTTCTGGAATTTTACAACTACTGATTTTTCTTTCTGTCATATCTGGAGTATCCGGCCTAAATACAAGAATATCTGTGTTTGGATCAACAAACAGATGTTTTGTTTCATCAAACTGACCTGTCGGAATTTTTGACTTAGCGATAGTCTCGACTAAGTATCTTTGACTGAGTAAAGAATTCCAAACCGCCTCAGCCCTATATTCAGGAAATTCTATGAGAGCGCCTTTTCTAATTCTATTCGCGCTACTAACATAAAGATCTCTAGCAAGTGCCCTTTCTTCTTCTGTCCCGTGTCGTGGGAAGATAAAATTCTGTAGCTTGCTTTGGACATCTCTATTTGTAAGCAAGTCTGGTATTCCAAGAATAAATTCTGCCGTTTCAGCAGGAAGTGGCATAAGTAAATTCCCGAGATTATCTGGTTGTCCATATAATAAACCTTCAATAGGTAATGATCTGATAAATTCAGCCTTTTTTTCAGGTGAGAAATGATATAAAGCCCGTGTCGTTTCATTTATCGTTTTAACAGTCCTATCAAATTTTCCCAGTGATTTTTTAAGTTTCTCTTCGAGTGGTTTAATGCTTTCGTCTCGCAATGTTCCAATATCACTCATTAAAGCCGCAACAGTTGCCTCCCAAGGCTTATTTAATTGTTTGATTTCCTTCCCATGTTGCCAAAGTTTGGTACCAAGCGCACCGAGACCAGCTACTCCAATTCCGGTTATCCAGCCAAGATTATTATTTACAAAATCAAATGCATCATAAGAGGCATGACTACAAACTAAATTATTAATACCCAAAGTAACACCTGTTGCTGTTGCGAGTTTTCCAATACTTGTATCATTAAGTCTTCTAAAGGTCTCATAAGGAAAATACAATCCTGCTGTTTTTACGGTAAGGCCAATTTCCGCAATTCTGCTTGATTTGATTCCGGGCTGATTAAAATTTGTATGAGGAAGATTTAGTGCCCTTGAGATAGCTCCTTCTCTAGCTAATAAATTTGCTGCTTTAAAATTATATATTATGCTTAATGCGCCGGTTATTCCCATTTTTATCTACCTCCTTTTAATCTATTTAATTCTTGGTCTATTTCATCCAATTTTTGTTTTTTCAATTGATTAAACTCATTCATATTATTTGGTAATTTGCCAAGAAGTTTCGTTATATCTCCTCTACTGCTAATTCCAAAACGCAAGGCTTGTATTTCTGGTTTTTGTTTCTCCAACTCCGCTAGCCTCTTCTTTTTTATTCCTTCAGCTGATGGAGTAGGTTGTACCGTTGGCTTTGGACTCGGTTTTACCGGCGGTTTAGGACTTGGCTTGATTATAGGCTTTGCCGTTGGTTTCGGAGACGGTTTCGGTGAAGGTTTAGGAGTAGTTTTTGATGCTGGCTTCGGTGCTGGTTTCTTTACTTCCGGCTTTTTTATTTCCGGTTTTTTAGCTTCTGGTTTCTTTTCCACAGGTTTTTTTGATGGCTCTGGTTTTGCCGCCTCAACAACTAATTTTTTTCCTTTGCCGGTTTTAACATATTCTATAACTGCCTTTTTTTGTATAGCATTTAAGCTACCTAAATCTATATATGTTTCAGAGTAACTACGCGTAAGCAATCCTTCCTCTTTCATCGCTGAAATCGTCTTTTCACCGATAATTCCATCTACTGTTAATCCCTTACCTCTTCGATTAAGCCTCCACTGCAGCATTCTTGATAATTCCTCATTGTTTAAATGATCTACAGTTTTAACGTCATACTTGGTATGTGATTTTTTAATAACCAGACCAACTTTTCCCCTAAGTTGAATATTGGTTTCCGTTCTTGCCGCGCTTTTATTTGCCTTGCTTCCGTCAATATAATAATTGCCGTTATCAACAACCTGCGTGTAATCAATTCCTGTCGCTCTCTCTAAATGTATAAAATCACCGTAACCAAGATGTTTCTTTGCCATCTCAGATGCATTTGCGTTATTCAATTGCTGCTGTAGCTTTCTATAATGCTCGGTTATTTTTGTTTGACCCTTTGCTGCCGCTTGTTTCCTGTAAAATTCGAACATTCCGTATACTCTCCAAGATTCAACTTTCATTCCCATTTTAATTCCCCCTTGTTTATATTATTTTTTGTGTCCCTGTGTACATATATCGTTTGGTTTTTTGGGAAATTTCATTGTTTTCAAAAATTCTTTGGTAAAGGTTGGGTTTAGGAAAAATGTCCATTATCAATCAAGGTCATATTTGCGGTAGGGATTTTGCTGATTGCGATTTATCTTTTTAGAGAGTAATTTTAAATTGTCATTCCCGCGAAGGAGGGAATCCATTTTCCTAGAATATTAGACCCCATAATAAATTATGGGTAATAATTAGGATCCTTCATAATT
>Ga0265296_1000712_pt1 | contig 46036 bp, 53 predicted proteins | sample MunlanPumphouse1_FD_189073 | JGI IMG/M metagenome (GOLD analysis project Ga0265296, IMG submission 189073) | Groundwater microbial communities from a municipal landfill in Southern Ontario, Canada - Pumphouse #1 | ecosystem: Environmental > Aquatic > Deep subsurface > Groundwater | place... | reverse complement strand
AACCATTACATTCACTCCGATGAGCCCCAAAAAATCTAAGCTCAATCTTCCCAGAAAAGTTCTGATCCTAGGGTCGGGCGCTCTGAAGATTGGTGAGGCGGGGGAATTTGACTACAGTGGATCGCAGGCCATTAAGGCGCTGAAAGAAGAGGGTGTCGAGGTGATTTTGGTCAATCCGAATATTGCTACCAACCAAACAAGTTGGGGGCTCGCGGATGAAGTTTATTTTTTGCCGATCACTCCTTATTTTGTGGAAAAAGTGATGGCCAAAGAGAAGCCGGAGGGCATTTTGCTGGCCTTTGGAGGACAGACTGCGCTCAACTGCGGAGTGGCGCTCGAAGAAAAAGGTATTTTAAAAAAATACGATGTGCGTGTATTGGGAACGCCTATTTCCGCCATCATAAAAACCGAGGACCGCGAACTTTTCAACAAGGAACTCCAAAAAATTGACGTCAAAGTGCCGCGCAGCTATGCGTGTACCAATTTGTCCGCCGCGTTAGATGCCGGACGAGAAATTGGCTTCCCACTTCTGATTCGTGCGGCCTTTGCGCTCGGGGGGAAGGGAAGCGGTTTTGTAAACAATGAAGAAGAGCTTATCGCAAAAGTAAATGCCGCCTTTGCCTATTCACCTCAAGTGCTGGTGGAAGAAAGTCTCAAGGGTTGGAAGGAGGTGGAGTATGAAGTGGTGCGCGATGCCTACGACAACTGCATCACAGTTTGTAATATGGAGAATTTTGATCCGCTGGGAATCCACACGGGAGAAAGTATTGTGGTGGCGCCTTCGCAAACGCTTAATAATGCTGAATATCATGCGCTTCGTGAACTGGGGATTAAAGTGATCCGTCATCTGGGAATTGTGGGGGAGTGCAATATTCAGTACGCTCTGGACCCCAAGTCCAGCGAATATCGAGTGATTGAAGTGAATGCGCGTTTGTCGCGCTCGTCCGCGCTTGCGTCCAAAGCCACGGGCTATCCGTTGGCTTATGTGGCGGCTAAACTTGGGCTTGGTTACAGTTTGCCGGAACTTCGCAATGCCATCACGGGCGTGACCACCGCGTGTTTTGAACCTTCCCTCGACTATATCGCACTCAAAATCCCTCGCTGGGATCTGGATAAATTCCGCAAAGTAACTCACGAAATTTCCAGCGAAATGAAATCCGTGGGAGAAATTATGGCGCTGGGGCGCAGCTTTGAAGAGGTAATGCAAAAAGGACTCCGCATGCTGCAAATCGGTATGATCGGTCTCACGGAAAATGAGCGTCTCAATATTGATACGGAAAACTTAAAACAGGCCATTTCGCACCCCACGCCCAAGCGCATTTTGGCTATTGCCGAAGCGTTGCGCGATGGCTGGGATATTCAAGAAATAACCAAGCTATCCGGTATTGACCCTTGGTTCCTCGGCAAGTTGAAAAACATTGTGGATATGAGCAAATGCTTGGAAAAAGAAGAGTTGGATGAAGAATTGCTGCGCAGCGCGAAAAAATATGGCTTCTCCGACAAGCAGATCGGAATTTTGAAAGGCAAAGAGGAAATGGAAATTCGGGCGCTGCGCAAAAAGCTCAAGGTGCTGCCTTGTGTGAAACAGATTGATACCCTTGCCGCGGAATATCCGGCAAAGACCAATTATTTGTACATCACATATCACGGCACTAAGCACGACATTGCCTTTGGCGGACGCAAGAAACGCGCCATCGTACTCGGAAGTGGAGCGTACTGCATCGGGTCCAGTGTGGAATTCGACTGGTGTAGTGTAAATGCGGTGAAGACGCTGCAAAAGAACGGGTACGAAACAATCATGATCAACTACAATCCGGAAACCGTGTCCACGGATTATGACATATGCAACAAGCTTTATTTCGATGAACTTTCGCTCGAACGGGTGCTGGATATTTATGAGCTTGAAAAACCGAATGGCGTCGTGGTTTCCACGGGTGGCCAAACACCAAACAACTTGGTGATGAAGCTTGATCAGGCCGGGGTGAAAATTTTTGGGACATCCGCACACAGCATCGATCAGGCGGAAAATCGTCATAAATTTTCTCAACTTCTTGATAAGCTTGGGGTGGATCAGCCTAAGTGGAGGGAATTTGCAGACATCGAGCATGCGCTTAGTTTTGCGGAAGAAGTGGGCTATCCCGTGCTTGTACGTCCTTCGTACGTGCTTTCCGGTGCTGCAATGGCCGTGGCTCAAAATAAAGAAACGCTGATTGGTTACCTGGCCAAGGCCGTAAAAATTTCCAAAGAAGCACCTGTGGTGATCACTAAATTTGAACTCGGCGCAAAGGAAATCGAAATAGATGCCGTGGCTCAAAATGGAGAAATCATGATTTATGCGATTGCGGAACATGTGGAGAATGCCGGCGTGCATAGCGGGGATGCCACCATCGCACTGCCTCCACAAAAACTCTACATGGAAACTATTAAGCGTATCAGGAATATTACAAGAAAAATTGCGAGGGCGCTGGAAATCAGCGGGCCTTTCAATATTCAGTACCTTGCCGTGAACAATGATATTAAAGTGATTGAATGTAATCTGCGCAGCAGCCGAAGTTTTCCATTCAGTTCGAAAGTAACGGGTTATAATTTTATTGAAATCGCTACGGAATCCATGCTCGGCATCGCCAAAAAGTGTGATTATAAAACCTTGGACCTCGACTACGTGGGCGTGAAGGCTCCACAGTTTTCTTTTTCTCGTCTCAAAGGTGCGGACCCCGTGCTCGGCGTGGAGATGGGCTCCACCGGAGAAGTGGGTTGTTTTGGAGACGACCTGCACGAGGCATTCTTCAAGGCCATGCTTTCGACCGGCTTTGAAGTGCCGCACAAAAATGTGCTCATTTCTATTGGAAAAATTGAGGACAAGGCGGACTTTCTTCCGGCGGCTCGCAAGCTCGCCGCCCAAGGTTTCGTCCTCTACGCCACTCCCGGCACCGCTGAAGTGCTTAAAAACGGCGGCCTCGATGTAACCGTGGTTCACAAAATGGACAGCGACCTGCACCCCAACTTCAGCGAACTGATTCGCAAAGACAAAGTGGACTGGGTCATCGACATTCCCCGCAATTATTCACATGAAGAAATGACCGTGGGTTACACCATTCGCCGCCTCACCATCGACAACAACATCCCTCTCACCATCGATCTAAAAGTCGCCAAACTCATGGTTGACACTCTGGAACGCTACGATCTCGACGACTTGGCTATTGAGCCGTGGAGTCACTATCTAACGTGAATCCATAAATTTATAATTAGCTAAAAGCCTTTTGAAGGAGGCTCAGTACGAAAGCCCTTATGTACTTCGCCTTCCTTCAAAAGGCTTAGCTGAAATTTATGGATTCACGTTGTCTAGCTTAGCGCGGCACGTCTCCATTTTCTCCAAAGTGCCCCAGAAATAGGGAACGTGTTTGAAGAAAGTTTCATAGCTTTTTTGCTGAGCCTCGCTGTGTTCTTCGAGGTTTAACGTCCATTTCCAATAGTCAGGCACCGCCTCCAAATATTGTGTGTACAGAAAAAGAGCCGTCTCGCAATCGCCTTGGTCGTAAAGCATGTCCGCAAAGGCACGAATCCAGTTTGGATGAGAAGGGTTTTTCTCCAGTGCTCGCAAATAATATTCCGCGGAAAGTTGGGGGTCACTTCCCGCATAGTAGTTTCCTTTCCAAGCAAGTACATCGCCGGACTCTCCGTCTATTAATTCAAGATTCGCAAGTGCTCGCTCCATACTGCTCGGATCTATAAACATCAGCTCGTACCACAATTCACTGTAGTAAGGTGTCCAGGTGATTGCTTTTTTTAAAGAATTCACTGCCACCGTATAATCTTCGGAGTAATTTTGTTGAGAGACAGTATAGAGCCGGTGGGACACAAGCGGTCTTAGTACCGTTTGGCCAAATAAGATGCCGGTAAGAATGAGGCCGAGTACCATAAGTGACAGTCTTAGTTTTCTATGACCATTCAAAGGATTGGTAAGGGTTTCCGTTTCACTTTCAAAGGCCACGAGCGAGCCCCAAGAAAAAGCCATCAACATTTGAATGGTGATATCCGGAAAAGAGAGCTGATTTTGTATGCTATTTGCGAGGATGAGGCCGCATAAAATAACTTCTTCTTTTTTGTGAGAAGTAAAAAATTTCTTTAAAACGAAGCCAAGCAAAACGAGGTAGAGTGCCCCGGCCAAAATTCCATGATTGTAAATTTCTTCGAGCCATTCGTTGTGTACGCGATCTGCCGAAATAGTTATGTCTTCTTCTAAATTTAGGAATTCCCGAGTGATTACCTCGGGGAAATGTATATAAAAAGTTTCCTGCCCATAGCCCAACAGCCATTTATCTTGAATGAGCTCCACAGTCCCTTCCCAAATTTGAAAACGTGAATTGAGTGACCGCAAAGAAAGCTGGGAAAGTGAAAAACGATCGGAGGGAACGGCCCAAATAAGCGCGATGAGAAGCGGGAGTAAAAGCAAAAGTTTGACGTTAAATTTGCGATAACGCAGGACTCCTAAAAAGCTGACCCCCATCAAGCCCAAAACGGCCGCTCGTGTTTCGGAAAAAATCATCGCGGCGAGCATCAGCAGAGTTCCGACTCCGAGAAAGATTTTTTTGTTCCTACTTGTTGTTTGATTAAATAAGTAAAAACTCACAATTGTGCTAAGCAGCATTAATTGACCCAGCAAGGAAGGGTTTCCAGAAAAACTAAATACGCGGCCTTGAAACAAATTAGTAGAATAATTTTGGAAGAACACGTCGAGTCCCAGTTTTTGGGCGCATGCGTAGAGAGCTACCAGGGCGGATGAAATCCAAAACCACTTTAGACATTTATGAAAAACGACCGGCGTTAATGCAATCCAAGCCATAAACGCAAAAAGATAGAGCTCGAGAATAAAACCTCCGCCCCGCGAATAAGTTCCATATAAAGTCACCAGTGGGTTGCCGGATAAAAAATTGCTGAGCGCATGTAGAGCCAACACGGCGCACAGTAAAAGAAACAAGGGTGATCCGCTAATTTGTCTAAGCTGAAATTTTTTCTTTTTTAGGCCAAGCGTGGACAGTAAAATAAGCCCCAGCAAGAGGATGGCTTTGAAAGTAAGCTCTTTCCCTTCCGTAAAAGAAAAGTGCAGGAAAGGAAAGTAGACTAGGGGTATAACAAAGAGGCTTACCAGTACAAATTTCAGTTGAGCCAAGTGTTTTTGCATTATTTCACAGAACTCTTTTCGTACATTTCAAGTAATTTTCCCATCTGTTCGGCGGAGAGGATGAATGCAGACGGATTCCTTCTGTATGCGTCCTTGGCAAAGCTTTCCAAAATGACGCTGGTCAGGGCTGTGATGCTGTCTTTTCTCACTTTTTCAGCAACGTCGATAGGCACGGTTACTGCGGAAGCAACGGCGGAGGTGATTCCTGACGCCACTTTTGAAGTTACCTTTGAAGTCACTGTTGAGGTTACTGTTGATGCCACTTTAGAAGTCCCCACTGTTGAGGTTACTTCAGAACTTACTTCGGAACTCACATGAGATGTAACATCCGACGTGTGCACGGACGTAACCGGGCTGGCGAGCAGGGTGACATAAGCCCCTCTCCAGGAATAGATTTTTGCAAAGTCCCATCTTCCAAAACGTCCTTGAAGCATGTCGCTTTGCGCCATGGCAACCGCCCCTACAACTACAATGGCAAGGACCGAGGCAATGATTATATTTTTCTTCTTCATGAGGGGGAGGGGTTAGGTTTATGGACCAAGTTTATACTTTTCTTAGATGAATGCAACCAGAGGGCTTTAATAAGTCCCAAAGTTCACATAGTCCGCATCCACATTCTGTTCGGCATCCACCACGCATTCGCTGGCAAGGATTTCTTCTACAGTGGTGCCATAACCCGGCGGACACCACCAGAGGTATTTTTGGCCATTTTCATTTTCTACATCGTGTTGAGAGGTGCTGTAATTGGCATCATAGATACCGATGGAAAAAAACCGGTCATAGCCAGAATAATATCCAACTTTTTCACCGTTGAGATAAAATAAACCCCAAGATGAGTAGCCTCCATGTTCAAATGCAGAAGGATCGCTTATGTAAACTCTCCAGTCCTCTGGATCTACATTGAGTTTCTCCAAGGGAACATTTTCAAAACGAAACCCGAAGTGAGGATCTGCCACAGAAAGTGCGTCTCCAATTTCAATTTCCGTCCCATAAAGTTCTTCCAGTTCATCAAAGGTGTAAACCGGATCATAAGGAGCCCCACTATTCTCATCAAAGACTATGCGCATTCGGTAGAGTAGTTCCGCAATATCTTGCCGTTGCATCTTGGAAGCCAAGCTGCTGCTATCAAAGCCAACAAGTCCATCATCATAACCCAGTTCTAAGAAGGTATAAACGTAGTAGACGTAACTACTGTACTCACTATGGTATTCTTCAATAACTTGATAATCGTCTAAAAAATTCGTGTAGAGGTTGTACCAATTAGTCCCTTTGTAGGAGTCGTCCGGCGTTCCATATTGTGACTCTACGATCATCTTAAAGGTTTCTCCCATGAGCACAGGGTCCCCGGGACGAAAAGTATCTGCACCGTCATCTCCACTAACCCAACCCTTAGCCTTGGCACAGTACACATAGTCCGTGTACCACTCATCTGTGGGCACGTCGCTGAACGATTGAGTAGCTTCTTCCGCACAAGTGCTTACGTCATCTTCTTCCACCCCACTACCAAGTACCAAGACTTTGGCGAGTTCGGCTCTATTCATTTCATTGCTGGAGTGAAAACTCCCATCGGGATAACCATTAAAAATGCCCCATTCGTGGGTCCAGTAAATGGCTTCAGAAAAAGATCCATCGGAATAAATTTGTTCTCCAGCCAAAGCTGCATTGGGGAAGGATAGTGTGAGGGTCAGGATGACAAAAAGTGATTTTAGAAATTTCATGGGAAATTAGTTAAACAATGACCCTCCCCATTCCACTACGCTGAATCCTGAGCGGGACCAAGGGGTGAGTTTTTGCATAGGCACTTGCTTAAATGCGTCGAGTCCATCGTAATCAAAAAACACACGCAAAATGCTGTCGGGTGCAGGGGAGATGTTTAATGGTGCGTATTCGTCGAGTAGTTTTTGATCTACAAAGTGAATGAAGTAGTAGGGCTTTTCGGTGAGCTTGGCGAGCCAGTATTCTTCAAAGTCAGTTATCTCTTTGGCGTTCAGTCCCATGTAAGTAAGTTTTTCATCAAAGAATTTTTTGAGGCCCGTTTGAGAAACTACAAAACCATCTTTGAAAGTGGGAAAGGGATCTGCATACGCTTCCCAGAAGAGGTAAGGGTAATACTGATGGTCCGCCAGATTGAAGAGTGCTCCTTTTGGGTTGGCCATCACCGTCCAGCCGTCACCCATCTCCGGATCGGAGACGAAAACGCCTTGCTCGGGTGTTACGGAAACGGATACCTGTGTGGGCTTTTCCGGATAAAGATAAATCACCGGTTTGCCCAAACCTCCCGGATCAAAATAAATAGTCACGTTCACAGCCTTTTGTCGGCCATCGTCAAAGTAAGCAGTGAAGAGATAATCACTCTCGCCATAGCCTAAATTGTCCCACTCCATTTTTGCGCGATAGGTGAAGGTGGTGTCGCCGGGAGTGAATTGGGTCAACGTGTAGACATCCGTGGAGCGTTCACTGGCATCGAAAGAATCGTAATAATGTGCGGTTGCCACTATTTTTGTAGTGTTGGGGGAAACAGTTCCTGTAAAGATGACAGGCTCTTCATGAAAGTGCTCGCTATCCGTAGGACTTACAAGCTCTATAGTGCTTTCTCCGGTGTATTCCTCCTCCACTACCACTGCCTCTACTGCGGGGTCGACTGACTCTTCGTTCTCCTTCTCTTCCAGTTGTTGCTCAAGATCTGCCACTTGTTCATGGAGCGCTTCAAGCTCTTCGTTATTATCATTCGTTTCTTGCGGCGTACAAGCAGGCATCAGTAAAACCAGTGCCAAAAATAGGGCTAAATGTTTTTTCATACGGCGGGAGTGAAGTGATTTTATTTTAAGCCTTTTTTGGACCGTGTGTATAGTCGGGACAAAAGTTTTTGTGTGCGGGGTGGGAAACGGCGAGAAAGTTCCAGGAGTTTTTCAAAGGAAAGCGCTTCCAAATTAATGCGCCGCAAGTCGATGTAGTAGCGGCCAAGGGAATAGAGGTAAAGCAAGTCGAGTAGGGCTTTTTCGGGCGTAGCGATGGTGGAGTTGGTTTCTTTTTGATACGAGAAAAAAAGTTTCTTGGGGAGATGGTGATATTTCCACGTGAGATGTCCGACTTGTTTTTCCATGCTGCGCTGAAAACTTACCGCTTCGGTGTAGTGAGGAAGCCCGGGGAGTACACCATGATAAGCAAGAGCGGACGTGAAAGAAATATAAGTATGCGTTTGAATGAGGCTGCTCAAATGAAAAAAATCGTCATGGTCCAGATGGAGAAAAACTTGTTTGAAAACGTAGAGGTCGCGCTTGAGTCGCAGGAAAATTCCTTTTTTGGTGTAGCGGGCGCAGAGTACGCGGGCCGAATCTTTTTGGATGGATAGAATCGACTGCACGTCTTTGGTGCTAAAAAATTTAGGGAGTTTTTCGGCGAGCTTTAAAAAATGCATGAAAGTATTATATACAGATAATTAACATTTTTATATCTTAAATGTTTTTTTGTTTGCCTTTTAGGCAGGCAGGGGCGTATAATTAATATGTTGTTATTTTGGAGTTCGGCCGCCGAGAGGCGGTTTTTTCATCCCCCAAGCCGAAGCGCATATGATCAATACTCAACTCAACCTCGTAAACCCAAGTCCCCGAGCCTAGTCTCGAGGGAATTTCGTGTTTGCGTAAACCTTTCCCCGAGACGAAATCTCGGGCTTTTTTTATGTTTTTACTTTTCATACCAGTTTGGAATAAAAGGCTGCCCCGCCAGGGGTAATCATCTTGCGAATTTTGATGAACTTTTATTCTTAAACTTTTAAAGTATGAAAAATTTAGCTATTGGCCTTATTGGCGCTCAAGGAAATATGGGCAGGGCTCTCGGACGGCGCTTTAGAGAAGTGCAAGGACGGGGTCTGTTGGAGGGCTGGACGCTGCGTGAATCCATCGGCCATGATAATGCGGACCTGGCTCGCTCATCTGATCTCATTTTACTAACGGTGAAGCCCGGCCAAGTGGAGGCAGCACTCACCGGTGTGCGGGAAGCGGTTCGAGAGAGAACCGGCCTTTTGTCGTTTGCGGGCGTGGCACCTCTGGAGTTTTTGCGGTCTCATTTTGGTGGAGAAGTGGGTCGTGGTATGGCGGATCTCGGCTTTGAACAGGCTATGCGCTGTGATGGAGATGAACGCATGAAAACTCTTATGGATTCGTTGAGTGAAGATGCGTGCCTGGAAACTACCGATGAAAATGCTGTTGATGAGCATACAACGTTGGTGGCTTGCAATCCCGGGATCAGTGCGTGGCATTTTTTAAATAATGAGGCGCGTGCACAAGAATGGCTTACGGAACATAACAAACTCACCCATGCAAGTTTGGGCGTTTCCGAAGTGGCCATGTGCCACCTTCAGGCCAAAGTTTTTGAGGAGGGCGATTTTCAAGCAAAAATTGAAGAGGTGGCTACAAAGGGCGGCATCACGGAAGCAATGATAAAAATTTTGGATGCGACTAAAGGGGGCACCGGTGCCCGCGCTTTGTTCGAAGTAGGTATGAATAAAATCGCCCAGGCGAGACTAAGGTACCAAATTCGCTAGGGCTTCACTAGCCTTACTTTTAGCCCTTTGATTTTCTTAAAATCCTTGTCCGCCGTGACCAGCGTGAGCCCTTCCACTTGCGCGGTTGCGGCGATGAGGAGGTCTTTGAATTTGAGCTTTTTTGTTTGTTTTTTACTCAGTTTTACCGCCTCTCTTCCGATGGCTGAATTTAAATCAATTGGCACAAATTGATGGATAAAACGATTCAACTCTTTTAAATCTTTTTCATTTTTTGCACCCATTAAAACTTCGATAGAAGAAATGGTACTAATAAAAAAATACTCGCGTCTGAGCGACTGTAGCATTTTTTTAATCTTTGGCTCCTTATTATTGGAGAGATAAATTAAAATATTGCTATCCAAAATGTATTCTTGCATCATAAGTAATCGAAAAAATCGGCTTCTGGACGTTTAAGGTAGCTAAAGTCATTTTGTTCCACAATCTCACAGGCCATTTCAAAAGGTGTTTTAGCACGTTTTCTCCTTTTTAATTTAATTTCCAATAAATATTCTTCATCCAATTCCACTTCAATAAGTTCCACCTTTTTTTGGAGGAGCTTATTTTTTAGGGATTTGTAGTTGCGGAGCAGTTCGCGATTAGTGACGGTGAGATTCATGCCTTCATTTTACCTTTGTCTGACAAAAGTGTCAAACAATATCACGGCTTTGGCGGTATCGGAAAATGCTTGCCTTTTCCTCCATCGATAGCAACGACTGTCTCACATACATCAGTATAAACTGAAAAAGTGTAGTTGGTGTCCAGGTGAGTTCCTTCGTTTGTCGGTTTGAATTCGGCTCTTACACAAAGATCTTCGTGTCCGTGGAAATTTTTTCTTGAAGTAGGGGTTGGGATACAGGGGCCTACTTCGGCCCTAAAGAAACGATCAGAAAGCCAGTCGGCAGAACCGTTCATGACCACCGGGTAGAGTTCTTCTGTGGGGACTTCAAATGTCGGGTCATCGGACTCCACCCCAAACCTTAGCTTCGTAAGTACTTCATCGTCCTCTCCGGTGTCTCCATCTTGCCAGGTACTTGTGTCGCTTACGCTGAGTAGTCGAAAGCGCTCGTCGTAACTTAAAAGCTCTGCTTCATTGGCGGCGACACATTTTGCGGCGTTTCCTTCAAAAACTTCCTCGGTAGGAGCTGCCGTATCCGGTCCTATGCCCAAAGGTCCATTGGCACAAGCACCTAGGAAGGATAGAAGGGGTAAAAGATTTCTCATAGTTAAATAGGTTATGAATTCAGTCCTGGTATGACTCCGGACACTTCTTTTCGCACAGTAGTTGATACCGTCGGGTTAAAAGTGGGAATGGCCGTTCCTTCTTGTGGTACGACTCCTAAAGCGGCGGTGAGGCAGTTATAAAATTCGGCTACGGCAGGGCCTCCAAAGTCATGACCATTACCGATCTGGCTCACCCATCCTCTGAGAATGCGTGCGCGATCGGTCTCATTTGCAGAAGTTAATTCTTTGACTGCAGCTACGGCCGATATCCTTGCGAGATTACGTAAAAAAGCCCAAGTGAGTGGCCTCTTAAGAAAGGAGTTGTTTCCGAGGGCGAGTGAGTCCATACCTCTTTGCACCGCCCGTTCATCCCCTAAATCACAGATAGTCACGCCATAGATTTCTCCAAAGGCTGTAAGGGCAAGGAGGCTGACAGGAACCATTTTGGGAGATCCGTTGGGAGTTTCCACCATCCCGTCCAGGGATTTTAGATCAGCCAGAAATCTATCGCGAACTCTTGCGATGTCGGCAGAGGTAGTAACCGAAAGAAATCCAGGTTTATCTACGGCTTCGTTCGCGCCTGTGTTTTGTGCGTCCATAGAGGTTGGCATAGTGCTAGTGAGTTATTATTTAAGGGCATATTATCAGAGGAATCCTTGTTTTTGTCAAATAAATGCCTTAAACTGCCTGCGTGGATCGAAAAGAACTTATTGCCGAGCTGATCAAATCCCTGGGGGAAGATCTTTCCCGAGAAGGGCTTAGAAATACACCGCGACGGGCTTCCGAGGCGTGGAATCATCTGTTCAGCGGTTACGAGAAAAAGCCAGCGGATGTGCTTACGGTCTTCGAGAACGAGGGCTACGACGAAATGATTCTGGTGAAAAATATTGAGCTTTATTCAACATGTGAGCACCACTGCCTCCCGTTCTTCGGGAAGGCACATGTGGCCTATATTCCTAAAGATAAAATTATCGGGCTTTCCAAGATGCCGCGATTGGTGGAAATTTTTTCGAGACGACTGCAAAATCAGGAACGATTGACTATGCAAATTGCGGATGCGCTGAGCACATTGTTGGACCCGAAAGGGGTGGGAGTGGTGATTGAGGCCAAACATTTTTGTATGATGGCACGCGGCGTAGAGAAGCAAATGAGTGAGGTGACCACGTCTGCGTTGAGGGGCTCGTTTAAGAAAAATGCGTCGACGCGAGAAGAGTTTCTGCGTTTGATTAAGGGCTAAAGATCGCTACAATAAGGTGGCGCAAGTCACAACCATATGCCATGGATTTCCTCCCCGAATCGATTACGCGGCTCATTGAAGAGCTGCAGCAGCTTCCCGGTATCGGCCCTAAGAGCGCGCAGCGTTTGGCGTTTCATTTACTGAAGGCCCCGGACGCTCGGCTGGAAAGTTTTGGCGACGCGGTGGCGGGCGTAAAAAAAGATGTGGTTGCTTGCGAGAAATGTTTTTCGCTTACCACAGAAAATCCCTGTCGTATTTGCAGCGATGCACGGCGCGATCAGAGTTTGCTCTGCGTGGTGGAAAGTACGCTGGATTTGATCGCACTGGAAAAGACCGGAGAATATCGAGGGCTTTACCACGTGCTGCAAGGAAAACTGTCGCCGCTGGAAGGGGTGGGGCCGGAGGATTTGCGCATTGCAGAACTTTTTACGCGACTTACCGAGGCGGATGGCACAGTAAAAGAAGTGATTTTGGCGCTGAATCCGGACTTGGAAGGAGATATTACTTCGTCATTTTTGCGACAAAAGTTGGAGGCGATAAGTCCGATTTATGTTTCGCGTATTGCACGCGGAATTCCTTCCGGCGGGAATCTGGAATACACGGACGACGCTACGTTGATTCGGGCCATGCAGGGACGGCAGGCTATGCTTTGACGGATGTCAAAATCGCGTAAGCGCCGCCCGAGCCGCTTAGCACCGTGTTGATTTTTTTAAAGGAGAGGTCCGGGAAAATTTGTTCAAAATCGTTGTGAATATTATTTGTGATGTCGTTTGAAAATGTGGGCGCGGTAGATTGGAGGCCACGCTTATCCCATGTGGCAAAGGCCCCCTTGGTGGAAACAGGAATATTTGTGAAACCGATGTCGATGTGGAAAGAGGGCGGAAGAGAGGGGAGGGGTGTGATTTTTTCGCCATAATGTGTGCCGCGAGCCACTTCGTAACCGGACAGAAAGAAGGGTACGTCCATGCCGATTTGAGCACCGAGTTCCATGAGTTGCTCGCGGGTGAAACCAAGATTTTCTTGCCGATTGAGGTAGAGAAGGAGGGCGGCCGCGTCACTGCTGCCACCGCCAAGCCCGGACTGCATCGGAATATTTTTGGTAAGACGAATGTGGTAAAGAAATTTGCGGCCGCTTTTTTGTTCTAAAAGACGTACCGCTTTCATCACGGAATTTTTTTCTGCTGAAAGTGTTTCGCATTCAAACATAAATTCCTTAGCGAGTTCAATTTCAAGAGTGTCTGCCGGTTCCGGTACGCGTACAAAAACCGTGTCGATGAGGTGATAACCGGAAGGATCGCGACCAAGGATCGCAAGGTAAAGATTGACTTTGGCCGGGCAGGTTAATGTGGTCATTTTTAATTTAAAGGAAGCACGGTGAGCAAGGCGAGACAGCGAATGCCCTCACCACGGCCAAACGAAGTGAGGCCTTCACCGGTGTGTGCGGAAAGATGAATCTGCTCAGGCTGAATTCCAAGTATTTTCCCCAGAGAGGATTTTAGTTCTGAAGTGATAGGGTCAATTTGGGGGCGGGCACATTCAAACGAAAGTGAAACTTGCTGAATTTTTACTTTGCTTAAAAGCGGCTCCAGATAATCGCGACTGTCTTGATCGCCGGAGAGGGAGAGTGGGTCTGCAACTTCGGAAAAATTTTGTCCGCAGGCTTGAGCAAGTGCGCGACCGATAGCATGTAGAATAACGTCGCCATCCGAATTGGCCTCCAACGCAGGGAGTGCGGGTACCTTGAGCCCACCGAGCGTGAGCTGACCGCTCGTGCCAAAACTGTGAGAGTCTTCGCCAAGAAAAGTCTGCATGCGCAATGCATCAAGATCTTCGGCAAAGGTGATTTTTTTGTTAGCCGGGCTGGCTTCCACTAAGTGGATTTCCGTTTTTCCGATGAGTGCCGTAGCGAGATCCGTAGCTTCGCCAAGCAAAGTACTTTGTAAAATATCGCCACGCACAGCTTGAGGTGTTTGCATCAACCGAATTTTTTCGCGTGGAAGTGCTGCGATATAAAATCCATCCTTCGCTTCCATCACGGTGTCTACGGCGGGGTGTGAAACGGCGGCGGCACCAAACTTTTTTGCAGTAACAATGACGGCAGAAATTTCTTGATTTGTCACCCAAGGATTGGCCGCATTATGATCAATAATGATGTCTTCATTGGTGAGCTTCGCCACGGCTGCCAAACCGGCCTTGAATGATTCCATGCGAGTTTCCCGCCCACTCACCACCTGCGTTTTTTTGCCATCTAAAAAGGGGAGAAATTTGAATTCTTCCCCTTTTGGAACCACCAGAATGATGTGGTCTATATCTGAATGCTCTAAGAAAGTTTTGTACGAATGGGTCCAGAGAGGTTTCCCTACAATTTCAACCCAGAGCTTATCTTGCCCGGCCCGCAGAGATTTCCCCGCTGCCAGAAGAATGACCGTGTTCATACCTGCAGTGTAGACTATTCTTCAACGGTGGTCATCACCACTGCCGTGTCTACGTTGGCATCTCCGATGGTGTGGAGTGAATTACCATCCGCATCTTCACCTTCAAATGCGTCTGCATCCATTGCGGCAAAGGCCAGGTTTTCTCCATCACCATTGGCATAAGCACCGCTTGAAATATCGCCCATAAGGGTTACTTGCATAGTACTGCCTGCATCGATGGTAAAGCTGAGGCTTTCAAAAGTGATTTCACCGGTTGTGCTGGAAACCGCCTCGAAATCGCTGATTTGGTTCCCGTCCATATCTTCCAGCCAGCAGGCGCTCACATAATCAGCTATGTCTGTACCGTACGTCCCGGAGTCATCACTTACCAAATCACTTCCATCCCCATCATCGTCCAAAAAGGCTTGGATTGCTGCGGAGGTAATGGTGCAGTCCGAAGTTTCTCCACAGGTAAGAGTCATCCCGAGTAGGGATACGTCGTGTTGTCCCGACAAAATGAATCCGCTGACGGGAGTAGAGGCTAAGGAAATTTCCAAAGAGCTGTCTACCATGATCATAGTGCTCCCCACAATGGGGGTGTGAGGCGTTAACATTGTGCGATTGCTGAGACGAGCACCGTCCTCATCGATCATGACGGGATTCACAGTGTTTAAGTTCAGTGTGGCTCGCACCAGCATTCCCGCGAGTTCTTCTTGATCTGCAAAATCAGCGGTCAAGGCGACTGTGACGGGTTCTCCTTCTTCCACCGTAAAGACGTCATCGAATAGTATTCGGCTTTGTCTCGAATCGGTGAATTCGGTGACTCTTGCAACGTCCACGGGGCCGGCCAGAACCTCTCCGGTTTCGGTGTTCACCAACTTAATGTCCGTGAGGTTGGCGTTTCTTCCATTCATCAGACCTTGTGCGGAACTTTCCTCAGTAGCGAGGAGGGTGATGGGGAAGTTATTAAAATCTACCGTTTGGCCCGCTTCAATGGTGAATTCCACCAAGGCTTGATCTCTTCCGCCTATAGCGATTTGAGAGGTAGAAGGGCCTGTGTACGTAATTACAATGCCTTCAGTATCCGCTGCAAAACTGAGCGGAACTTGAAAAGCGACGAGTGCGAGGACTGCGAGGACAGTGAGCAAGCGTTTCATAGAAAAGGGGTTAATGAAGACGTTACCGGTTGAGACGCAGGAACTTGGAAATACTTACAGGATTTTTTTAAGACTGACTTCTTGATGAAAGTTTAATAGACCTTCCAGGGTGGAGGGTGGCACTTTCCACAAAAACCGCTCCAGGCCCGCTTCGATGAATTCGTAAATACCCAGGAAAGGGATTTCACCGGCAAGAAAACGTTGTACGGCAATATCGTTGAGTGCGTTTAAAACGATGGGGAAGTTGGGATTCCCGCGATGCAAAAAATACCACTTGAGAGGGCGAAAAGTTTCACTGTCCGGCTGGTCGAAAGTGAGTTCGCTTTTGCGAGCACGAGTGATGGGCCAAGGGCACACGGGCTGATTCGGGTAATGCAGCGCGTAAGAAATAAAAAGTCGCATGTCGTTTTGCGTGATGTGCATTTTGGTGGCGCCGGTTTTGGTGTGGATCATGCTGTGCACGAAGCTCTGCGGATGGATAACCACGCTAATGTTTTTGAGTGGAATGTCGAAAAGATTATGAATTTCATAAATTTCCAGGACTTTATTAACAAGCGTGGCGCTGTCGACGCTGACTTTGGGCCCCATTTTCCATGTGGGGTGGGCGAGGGCTTGTTCCACGGTGACATTTTTCAGTTGCTCCGTGGTGAAACCACGAAAAGGGCCGCCGCTACAAGTGAGCGTAACCGAAAGTAGGTTCTCGGTCCCATATTCGTGGAGGAGTTGCCAGATGGCAGAGGCTTCGCTGTCCAGCGGAAAGATTTGTGCGCCGGTTTTTGCCGCTTCTTCGCGAAGATAGCGCCCTGCGATGGCGAGTGATTCTTTATTGGCGCTGAGTAAGGTTTTTCCGGCGCGCACCGCAGCCAAAGAAACTCCAAGTCCGGCAAAACCGGGAAGCGCGTTCACAATGACGTCCGCCTTTGCGATAAGTTCGTCTTTTTGATTAAGGCCCTGATAAGCGGGAGCGGAAAATTCAACTTTTTGTTTTTGCAATAGTATTGCATTTTTGAAACCTGTGAGCCCGACCACGCGGAAGTCCTCGGGAAATTTACGTAACACGTCGAGTGTCTGCTGTCCGATGGAACCGGTGGAACCGAAAATCGCAATCGTTCTCATGTCTTCTCTTCAATAAGTTTTAAAAGTTCCGGTACTAAATCGGCTTCCGGCACGTTGGCTTTGTAGAGTTCGCCTTTGTAATAAAGCGCGCCGGCCTGTTTTCCTCCCGCAATTGCAAAATCGGATTCTTTGGCTTCGCCCACACCGTTCACCACGCAGCCCATCACCGCGATGCGCACGGGTTTTTTTAAATGCTTGGTTGCCGTTTCTACCTCGCGCACCATTTTTTCCAAATCAATTTCGATGCGACCGCAGGTGGGGCAGGCGATGATGTCGGGCTCTTTCTCGTACATACCGAGCGACTTCAAAATGCTTTTGCAAACTTCAACTTCTTTTTCGATAGAATCGGTGAGCGAGGCGCGAATGGTATCGCCGATGCCTTGCATGAGCAGTGTCCCGATTCCAATCGCATTCTTCACTGTGCCGGGGATGAGCAGCCCTGCGTGCGTCACCCCAAGGTGCAAAGGCACGTCATTTCCGGCGGCGGTAAATTGTTTATAAGCTTCCACCATCACGGGAACACGCTCACTTTTGATCGACACAACAAAATTTCCAAAATCGAAATTTTCCACAAACTTCACCCAACGGAGAGCGGATTCTGCGAGGGCCTCCGACGTAGGGGCGCCATATTTTTCCCAAAGATCTTTTTCGAGGGAGCCCGCATTTACACCAATGCGCAAGGCGGCATTTTTTTGTTTGGCGAGCAAAATTATTTTTTCCAAATAGTCGCGGTCAAAAAAATTCCCCGGGTTGATGCGGATTTTGTCTGCGCCATAGTCAAGAGCGGCAATGGCAAGGCGCGGATCGAAATGAATATCCGCCACGATGGGAAGTGCCGTACGCTCCTTGATGAGCGGGATGGCTTTTACCGCGTCAAAATTGGGGATGGCCAGGCGAATAAGATCGCAGCCTTTGCCTTCCACCGTTTTAATTTCCACCACCACGGCTTCAATGTCTTCGGTCTTGCTCGTGCACATGGTCTGAATGGCCACCGGATGTCCCGAGCCGATTTTAAGATTGCCCACGGTGCAGGTTCGAGTTTTGCGTCGTTCAATAGACATTCTCAATTGTCAATGTGGGCATAGAGTAGTAGAAATGCCCTTGGAAGGCAAACGTGAGTCCAGAAATTCCCACTAGCTAAAAGCTTTATGAGGGGTGGTTCAGTACGAGAGCCCTTATGTACTTCACCTTCCCTCATAAAGCTTACCTGTGAATTCTGGATTCCCTTTACTGTGTTTCCTCTTTTGGGCTGGTGAAGCACGTAAACCTAAAGGAAGCGGAGGAAAAGATCATGTATCTTTTCCGAAGCGCTCCCGTGCTAAAGCAGCCCAAAAGAGGAAATCTAAGAAGAAGGGAGTTTCTGGACTCACGGGGCAACAGCTTGACTTCCTTCTGTTTCTCTCCTAGAATCCACATTGCCTCTTAGGAGGTTTTTATTTTACTAGCTTTACAGATATAAGTAAGCAGCTCCGCAAGAACGAAGAAATTAAGGCGCAGACCGTGCGCTTGATTTCCGAGGAAGAAGGCGGGGCCGCCGGAATCATGGGTATCGAGCGTGCTCGTGCCCTTGCCAAGGAAATGGATGTGGATCTTGTGGAGGTATCTCCCACGGTTCATCCTCCGGTCTGCCGTCTGATGGACTTTGGGAAATATCTGTACAGACAACGAAAGCAAGAACAGAAGCACAAGGCCTCACAAAAGAGCCGCGAGGTGAAGGGAATTCGTCTCTCACTCCGTACCGGAGAACATGATATTGATGTTAAGCTCAACCAAGCCAAGCGCTTCCTGGAAGAAGGTAACTCTCTCAAATTCACCTTGATTTTCCGGGGAAGAGAGGTTACACATTATGACCTAGCGCTTGAAAAAATGGTCACCATCCGCGATTCCCTCAAGGAACTTGCCAAGGTAGATCAGGAGCCTAAAAAACAGGGATACAACCTGATTATGATTCTTTCACCCCTCAAATAATGGGACGCATGGGAAAAACTGGAAAGCAGAAAACGCACTCCGGTGCGAAGAAGCGATCGGACGTTACCGGAACCGGTAAAATTCGGATGGAGAAGGCTGCTCACAAGCACCGTCTCTCTCAAAAATCATCTCGCCAAAAGAATTTGGGAGGTGCTAAGACCGCGATTCACAAAAGTGATGAGAAACGTTTAAACGTTCTCCTGCACATTTAATGTATTTATTTCGCTGGCCCATGGCAGTTTGCCCCGCCTAAGGCCGCACACTTAACCCTTTATCTGTATGGCACGCGTCAAACGTGGGACGGTACAACGCCGTCGTCACAATAAAATTTTGAAAGCGGCTAAAGGATACCGAGGAAGTTCTAGCCGTCTCTACACACACGCGAAGAGACGCGTTATGAAAGCGGGCATGCATGCGTACTCGCATCGCCGACGGAAGAAACGAGATTTCCGACGTCTGTGGATTGCGCGTCTCAGTGCAGCCACCCGCGCTCACGGTATTTCCTACAGCCAGTTCATGTACAAGCTTTCTTTGAAGCAAATTGCGCTCGATCGCAAGGTGCTCAGCGAAATGGCTATCCATGAACCCGCAATCTTCGAAAAGTTGGTTGCAGAAGCAAAGAAGTAATTCTTTCAAAACTTAAAAAGCCCCACTGTGAAAAGTGGGGTTTTTTGTTTTTTGTCTAGTGGTGGTATGCTGGGTGTCCCCTAAATGGATTATGAAGGCATTGTTGAAAGATTGGATTCTCAAAACCCTGCAATTTTTTGCACGACAGCGGCTCAAGAAGATCCGGCCAAAGATCGTCGGAGTCACGGGAAGTGCCGGGAAAACGAGTGCTAAAGAGGTGATTTATGAGGTTTTGAGCCGCCGCTACACAACCAAGAAGAGTGAAAAGAACTTGAATTCGGATTTTGGGACCGTTTTGACTATTTTGGATCTGAAAACAGGCCATTCGTCGGTGTTTGCGTGGATTCAAATTTTGCTTCGCGCCTTTGTGGAGAGTTTTAAAAAACCTGCAAAATATGAGTTTTTAATCCTGGAGATGGGGGTGGACAAGCCCGGAGACATGGATGAGATGCTCAAAGTGGTGAAACCTGAGGTAATGGTATTTTTGAATGTGAAAAACGTGCATCTGGGGGAGGGGCATTTCCCGAACCGGCAGGCGATTTTTAGCGAAAAATCCAGAGCCTGCGGCGCCGTTTCTAAAGACGGTTGGGTGGTGCTGAACCATGACGACGCTTTTGTGAAGCAGCTGGAAGGGCATTTGCCGGCACACACGGTAACTATTGGAACGGAGGAAGGTAGCGATTTACGCGCAACCGATGTACATATGGATTTGGATGGTTTGCAGTTTAAATTGCATTATGAAGACAAAGAGATGCCGGTGATACTGCCGCATGTACTTGGGAAGCAACACACCACCATGGTGCTCGCAGCGATTGCGGTGGGCTTCATCCAAGGATTGTCGTGGAAAATTATTGATACGGCGCTGCAGGAATACCGTCTGCCGCCGGGTCGGATGAATAAAATTGAAGGGAAGAATGGGTCGCTCATCATCGACAGTTCTTACAATGCTTCACCGGATACGACCGCGGCGGCACTAGAGATTTTAAGTATGTTTCACGGACGAAAAATCGCGGCGCTAGGGACGATGAATGAGCTGGGAGATTTGAGTGAAAGTGAGCACATTAAAATCGGGAAAATCGCGGCGGAACATGCGGACATGCTGTTGGCCGTCGGGGACCACGCAAAGGAACTTGCGGAGGGTGCGCAACGAGGAGGAATGTCTGTGTCCATGATTCACACGTTCCGCACATCCAAAGAGGCCGGGTATTTTTTGGAAAATATTTTAGAAAAAAATGACATCGTGTTGGTGAAGGGTTCTCAAAACAAAGTGCGCATGGAGCATTTGGTGAAAATATGTATGAAAAATCCGGGAGAGGCGCGGCAGATTTTGGTACGCCAGGAACCTTATTGGCTCACCCAACTGCAATGATTGGACATCAGGCTATTTTGGGGAACTTAAAGGCACTTGGCGCAGCCGGTAAGCTACATCACGCTCAGCTTTTTATTGGGCCGGAGCATGTTGGAAAAACCAAGTTGGCCCTTCTTTTGAGTGTATTTTTGCAGGGTGCGGAGGAACAGGTGATTTTGAAGAAGCAAATTTTGGAAGGTACCAATCCGGACACGGTTTTATTCCTGGACACGGGTGAGGGACTTTCCATTGAGCAGGTGCGTGGCATCGTGGAGCGCGCGAGTCAGAGTCACAGCTACCCTTATCTTATTTTTATACTTGAAAACATCGGACGCATGAAGGTGGAAGCGGCCAATGCGCTGCTGAAAGTCTTGGAAGAGCCGGGCGCGGACGTGCTGTTTTTCCTAACTGCAAACAATGAGGATGACGTGCTACCTACGGTAAAATCGCGTTGTCACAACACGTATTTCCAAACAGTTCCGGAAAGTGAGCTCAAAGAGATGATTGCCGGGCATGTTTTTGAAGAGCAACTCTTATTTTTCGCCATGGGCCGACCCGGAAAGTTGAGGCGCTTGATGGAGGTGCCGGAGTACTTAACGGCGCACCAAACCATGCTTCAAGATATATTGAAATTTTTGGAAAATCCGCAAACCAGCAGCGTTTTTGATCTGGTGCGCAAGTATGAAAGCAGCGAATTTAGAAGTGAAATGCTTGACATACTTCTCCAGCGTACGAGAACATGGGACCTAATGGAACGAATCGAAGAGAGCAAACAACTTCTAAAACAGAATGTGAACGCAAAACTCGTACTCGAAAATCTTTTACTTACTTTTGCACACTAAACTATGCTTCCTTGGATTCTACTCATTGCCTCTGCAGCCGGACTCGTCTTTCTTTTTCTGCGCCGTTTGCGCATGACGCGAAAAGATTTGGTATTCCAAGAAACTTTGGAAAAAGAAGAGGATGAGTTAGAGGAGGCGGAAATGGAAGAAAAACGAGCTGACCCTGAACCGGCGGAATTACTCGGGACCATACGAAAAACTTTCTTGAAAGCAGACACGCATCTCAGCCGTAATGAACATGAAGAGGCCGAGCCCTTGTTGCTCGCCGTCATTGAAGCGGATCCCGGCCACTTAGAGGCGCATCACAAGCTCGGACTCATGTTTATGAAACGCGGGGATTTCCCTCAAGCGGAATTTTATTTTTCCAAACTGGTGAATTTGAAGCAGGATCCGGTTTACTTCAGCAACCTTGGGGCGGCGCTATACCAACAACAACGTTTGGTGGAAGCCGCCGAAGCATATGAGAATGCCATCGCACTGGATGATAAACGCGGAGAGCGTCTGCAAAGCCTGGGCCAGGTTTACTATGAGCTCGGCGAGGATGACAAGGCTCTGCATTATTTTGAATGCGCCGCCCGCCGCAAGCCTAAAGACGTGAACCTAAAATTAATTCTGGCTGACTATTACGAACGCCTTGGCCGTCTTGCTGATGCCGTTCCCGTACTTAAAGAAATCTTGGAAGCCGAACCTTATAACGACGAAGCAAAAAAGAAGTTGAAAGCTATTGGGAAGGCGGGTGCCGCTTTATAAAAAGGCTAATATTCGTACGCTCCAATGTCCGGCGTTGTACGGGTAGCCCCCTCAAAATCGTAATCTACAAAATATAGACCTGCTTGATCAATTAGAGGCGAGGTTGAAGTTAGTTCAAAAATGGCCGGAGTCCTAAAGGTAAACCCTGGGTCATCATAACGGTTCCCTCCCAAGTCTGCATAGGTCCCTGAAATATCCGTTGTATTTCCGTACAAATCGTTATAGCCAAGTTCAACCGCGGTTGAGGTTGAGTCGACTAAAACCCCGGTCCCATTTCTGAATAAAATATTATTCACAATGTAACTTGAATCTGACTCTATTGAAGATATGCCGGTTGCTCTACTGTTGGCTATAGTATTATAGGCGATAGTCGCTTGTGCGGTCTCCAATAGGATGCCGTCACCACTTTGCTCTGTGATAATATTGTTTGTAACTATGCTGCTTGCCTCATAAGTCATGTAGATCCCAATTGTATTTTTGGCGAAAACATTTGACGTCACTGTGGAATTTTCGCCTACATTTTCCAGTACAATTCCCGCTGCAGAGGAATTGAAGAAATTATTCTTAGTAATTTTATTCTCGCTAGTACCACCATCTACATATACATTCATTCCCCATTCATTGTTCTCAAACAGATTTTTTTCTACCAAAGTGTTGCTGTCCACTAAGACGGCACCAATTCTGTTTGAAGTAAAAATATTTCCGCTAATGATCGAATCCGTGCCGTCAAAAATAACCAAGCCAAGATTTGTATTTTTTGTGAATTTGTTATTTCTTATAGTACCATTGGCCTCATTAAATATATGAATGGCCTGATAGTTATTGTAGAAGTAAGAATTTTCGGCGATTATTTCTGTTGATTCGCCCTGCGCGTATATTGCCTGTAGTGGAAAATTTTTAATCTCGACTTTGGCTAGATTTACTTTTGCTGCACCGTAAGCAAATATCGCAGTCTCGTCCTCCATATCGTCATCCTCTGTGGTGTATGTAAATGTCATATCAGTTATATCAACGGAGCTATTGTTCACGGAAAAACCATCCGACGAACAGTCCATAATTGTTAACCCAATACCAGCCCCTTGGAGGATTAGTTCTTTGCCGGTGATGTAGACGACAAATTCCCGGATGTCATCATCGTTAAGCATATAGGTCCCCGCACTAAAAATAATCTTATCTCCTGAAGCGGCCGCTAAAATTGCCGCTCCGGGAAGCATTGGATCCGTGATGCTTGTCCCACCTCCACCACCAATAGTGTCAACATACCATGTTGTGCCGGATGGGCTTACAAGCCTGATACGTGATTGCAATAATTCTCCGTTAAGAAAATATGTGCCAAAAATTGCAACTAAAAAGACTAGGACGCCTCCTATGATCCATTTTTTCGTTTTCATGTGTGAAAGTGTTAGTGGTGGAATATAACAAATTTGATTCTACTCACGGTAGAATGCGCTTTGCAACATTAATTGATTTCACCCCGCCGTGGCGGGGTGAAATCGTCAAGGAGTTTCCGTTGTGGTGGTCGCACTGGTGTTAGGTGCTGTCCCTTCGCTGTATTTAGCGGGGCGGGCTTCGTATTCGCTATGGATGTTTTCCCGTTCGCCCACAGTCCCGTCGCCATAAGTAATGGTGCGATACCAGTCTACTTTAAAGCCGGTGTGGGCATATTCTTCCAGCACACGGACGCCGGGCTCGAGTTCATCGGTATATTCAGTAACGATTTCGCTGTTAGAATGGTAATCGTAACTGTAGGGTCCTTCCATTTTCACGGTACGACCATCGTAGGTTCCGTAAAAAACGAAATAGGCGTCAAAACCGTCGGTGTAACCCTGAATAAGAAGATCTCCTTGCGTGTCATTGATAAATTTGAGATCCGGATTTGGGCTATAGACTGTAGCGTCCAATCCGTAGCCGTAAGGATACGCATAGTAAGAAACCGCATAAGAATGATTTGTACGTGCCGTGATGGGAAGACCACTATAAAGCGCCGCACGGAACATGGTGGAAGACACCTGACACATCCCTCCTCCATATTCAGGGATAGTCTCGTCACCTTTAATCACAAGTTCGGGGAGCCAACCATTGGCCGCATCAATGGGGCCCATGAGGGTGGTAAAAGAGAACTCAGCACCCTGTTCGATAATAACACCGTTGAACTGCGCAAAACCGTGGTTTATGTTGGCGATCCGATTAGCGGGTGAACTTTTATACGTGGAATAACCCACCCCAACTAAATCTGTGATGCCGCGTTCGCGCAGAGAGCTCGGCACAGTGACAAGCGGTTCGATTTGCGTGACGGGAATATTGATGGACGCCTGGGGAGATTCTTCGGTCGGCTCCGTTCCAAGGGCATCACGGATGGCACTCATGAGCGCGAGTTTGTTGATTTCCTTTCCAAAGCGAGCGCTGCCATAAAATTCATAAGTGCCGTCTTCATTTTCCATGATGATGGCGGGCAGGGGCCCTTCCTCCACTTCCGGTACTAAATCCGTTTCGGCATAACTGATGAATTTTGTCTCATCAAAAGCCCATTCGGTTTCTGCGTCCGGAATGAGCCACGCGATGTGGTCCGCCAATGCAAGGTCCCAAGTATTTCCGTATTCATCTTGCAACGTGAGTGAGCGCGTAGCCATTTCTTGGGCCACCGGAAGCAGAACCTCGAGGTCTGTAGTGCGAATTTCCGGATCGCTGGTGCGCAAGGGAAGCGTGTCGGACGCGGGAACGGTGAAACCCGTTTCCCAATATGTTTCCATCTGCGCGACAAGGCTGTCCGCATCCACGCCATACCCTATTTGTTCTTCTAAAATAATTACCGCCCCTTCATAGGCGAATTCGGCATTTTTAACGCCTTGTTCAATCCCGCTTTCCGCAAAAGCCGCTTTGAGTTTTTCGCCATCCACGACGAGCGAAGTGTCTAAAGTTTTCCCAAAAAAGTAAATGTTAACCTTATCCATCAAGGTGGCCGTCTGTTTAAAATTCGTTAAATATTCTACGGCGGCATCCGTCTGTGGATCTGCGCCCAGGGTTTGCATGGAGACGGTTACATTCCCGCGCTCGGAGCTGAGTTCCACTTCCTCTGCCAGAAAGGCATCCTCCTCAACTTGCAGTGCAAGGGCAGCTTCTTCAAAAGTGTTTTGTTCGGTAAAATCCATTTGAGGCAGGCGTATGCGATGCACAAATTCCTCTTCCGGAAGTTTGCCGATTTTGCTAATAGCATAAGCGCCGGCCACTAAAGAAAGTAGCACCACGGCGAGGAGGCCAAGCATTAAAACCAAACGCTGAATTTTATTCATGATTTATTGCTCGCAGACCCTTTGGGTCCGCTTAGAGGAAGGATCTCCATTTCGTCCGGAAGAGCCTTCATATTTTCCGAAGGGGGTTTGGATTTCCCAAATATTTTCTTTAAGAGTTTTCCCGCGACCTTGAAGAGCCCGGTGCGAGTTTCACTTCCTTTTTTTGGTGCCAATCCCATTCCAATAGCGGATCCGATAGCGGTTCCGATGATGGCCCCCATGATCACCTGGTCCATTGTGGACCTTTTCTTGTCATTTTCTTCAGACATAAAAGTTGGTTATTTTAATTACTTATGAGACTTGTGGAGTTCGCGCGCGTAGTCTACTGACTTGGTCACGCGGATTAAGTTTACCTTAATTACCCCTGGAAAGGCAATCTCCGCCTCAATTTTGTCCGCCATGTCCTCGGCCATTTGTCCCATATCGGTGTCTTGAATGCGGTCACGGTCCACCATTACGCGTAGCTCGCGGCCCGCAGAAATGGCATATACTTTTTGTACTCCGCTAAAGGAAAGGGCCGCTTCTTCCAACTTTTGAATGCGTTCAAAATAATTATTGACGGATTCTTGACGCGCTCCGGGACGTCCGCCGGAAATGGCATCTACCGCCTTTACAATAAAATCCTCCGGAGACACGCAAGGGGTTTTATCGTGATGAGCAAAAGCCGCATGCACAATGCGAGGGTCATAATTAAATTTCTCCAGAATTTCTTTGGAAAGATCGTCGTGCGCTCCGCCCACATCATGATCGATGGCTTTTCCGATGTCGTGGTAAAAAGCGGCTTGTGTGGCTATTGCCGTGTCCGCCCCAATAGCGTCCGCGATCATACGGGCGGCAAAGGCCATTTCGTTGGAATGTCCGGTTACGCTTTGCCCATAACTGGTTCGCAAATAGAGGCGTCCGACATAATTTACAAGTTCAGCCGGGGTATTTTTGATGTCGAGGCCCAGAAGTTTTAGTGACTCCGCACCCTTTTGGTCGCAAAGGGCCATTATTTCTTTGTCCGCCTCATCTACCGCCTGTTTGATCAATGCGTGATCGAGGCTGCCTTTTTTCTTCGCCCAAGTTTGCAGTTTTTCAATGGCGCGCTTGGCGACATTTCGACGGACGAGATTTACTCCTCCCACGTGAATAGTTTCCGGATCGCCAAAATTGAAAATGACGGAAACGGGGAGCAGGCTTTCGAGATATTGGACGTTAGCGCCATTTTTCCCGCAAAGTAGGCCTTTGAATTTATCGTCTTTCACCGCCACGCTGGTGTTGTTTTTGTCCACAGAGCTGACGACACCGAGGCGTTGAATAACGATTTGCAGAATGGATTTCGCGTGGCGCTGAGCGTCTTCTTCCAAATCTTCAATGGTCTGTTTTTGACGGGCTTCGGCATTGGTTTGGATGAGGCTGTCCAGATTATTGCGCGCTTCTTCCAAAGCTTTTTCCGGTGTGAGCTTGCTGCGTTTACCAAGCTCCTCAATGGTCTTGTTGGTAAGCTCTTCTCCTGCTTTGACAAGACTCTCAAGCTCACTTTTTAGGCTTTGGACTTGTTCTTCCGAGGCTTTATTGCGTTCCTCGCGGCGTTTCAAAATTTCCCCCTTCTGTTCAATAAGTTTTTCTGTCTTCTCAAAAGTCTCTTCCATGCTTTGCTCTTCGGCTTCGAGCGCTTTCTGCATGGCCTCCACGCGCGCTTTGTTTTCATTAAGAATACGGCGTGCTTCTTTCTCCGCTTCACTTAGTGTGTGCGCGGGCTTTTCCGGATCGAGTTCCAGCTCATCCTTCATCAAGAAAAAAACGCCTGCGCCACCCGCTCCGAGTCCAATCAATAAAAATAGAAATTCCATAGCTGGACTATTCTAGTCATCTTAAGGGATTTTTTCAAACTTTATCTTCCTTCGGTGCCCATTCACTCCCAGCCAACTTCCTCCGCCGCGGGCACGGTGGCTGCTGCATGGGCAAAACTTGCCGTCAGCACAGTACAGCACTCTACGGTTCCTTTGGGTCTACCATCACGCCCATAAGGCTGCACGCCGTCACCATCCACTTTGGCATAATCCCCTCGCGTTGTGTCAAACCCCCGCGGAGCAACAAAAACTTCCGTTAATGGCTCTGCTGCCCCCTCTACGCTGCGCACATGCGCGACAACTCCACCCCTCCCAAGGAGTTCGTCGAGTCTCGGTAGATCACAATCACCACTCTCGGCTACATCTGCTCCCATATAGAACTTGGTAAAAAATTAGGTAATGTCCTAGTTAGTGGTAGAAGTTTATTACCCATTAAAAGCAGTCTTCTGCATCTTCCCCGTCATCCGAGTATTCGACACACCCCCACGCTTCATCATAGCGCATAGCCCATTCCTCCGCAGTTCTCCCTTCATAAGTAGTCCAACGTTCTAATACGGCATCTAACATACTGGCAATGAACCAAAGAACGAAAAAGAACAGTGCGAGCTGAGCGAAGCCCTTTAAATAATACCACGCCTCACTAAAACACCACTGTATTCCATCTTTAACGTTCATATTTAAGGGAAAAGAATTGAATGAACAAAGGAAAACCGTAGATCACTCTACGGCATTCTTATGGTGTCAGCAAATTGATCCGTTTACCTCCTCTCTGGCTCTTCTTCAAAGTCCAGATCAAGCATTAAGTTCGTGCCATTCTTAGGGAAAGCCCTCTCTACAAGTTCCTTAAATTTTCGCCAATTAGGAGCAATTCTACCAAGTGCAATCAACCCTCCAAAATGCTCTAGCAGTCTTGGCTCTCCAACGTCGTCCGTTAGGAACTGAAAATGTTTATGTTTCCGCTTCTTTCCATCACTTGGGTTTCTTTCTTTCAGCTCTTCTAGAAGTCCAGGCGCGAGCCTTTCGTAAACTAAATCGTTAGTCCACCTAGCGACCACCATCGGTTTTTTTTGTGCGCTTTGAGGTGTCCATGCCCATCCATTTAATTTGAAGATCATTTTGTAGAATTGCGTGGGGAAAGTTACTTTATACTTTTTAGCTTCTTCCACTAAAAATTTCTGCAAAATTTCATTCAACGCGTCTTTAACACGGTGATCTTGGTAGCCTGTTGCCTCATCGACCAATGCGATGACTCCGACATAAGCAAAACCACGCATCAATTCCTCTGCCCGTTTAGCAGTCTCAAGCTGTCGGCCTTGCAGTAGTCCCAAGTCGCGAGCCTTGAGCCAAACTTCACAAATTTCGGAAAGCATGGTGGCGGGAACACCGTTAACCTTTCCACCCCTTCCTTGGTAGATAATTGGATTGCTCGCGCGAGCCGCTAGGTCATCATCTATCAGGTTATGGAGTGCTTTTAGCTCGAAAAATCGGGGCAGTTTTCGCGAGGTGTCCTTACTCCCTCCTTCTGGCCTACCAAGGGCTTTATTCACACCAAATTGAGATATTACTCTTGTCCCATCTTCGAGTACTGCACAAGGAATTTCCATGTCACCTATCATCAATGGGCGGTCTTCGTATTTAGCTTTTAGGATTTCGGTTTCCATAAATTAAAGGGTTACAGATTTGAGTAAAAGAGTCTCGAAAACGTCAGTTTCACCACGGTGGTTATATCGGAAGCAAAACTCGTCTATATACTTAGGTAAGCGGTGCGCGCTCACCTTATGGAACTGTCCAACAATTCCACGTTTTAGAAGTGACCAAAAGCCCTCAATCGTGTTCGTGTGAGTATCGCCATCCACATACCACTTTGAATGATTGATCGTTTTGTGCGGAATGAAGTTTTTGAGCCTTGTGTAGCCCTTGAATTCATCTGTCATCATGGTGGCTTCAGAAAGGTTCACTTTTTCACGGACTAAAGAGGTGAGTACCTTTGCATTCACCTTGAAGACTCGTTTAGCGACGATCTTTCCACCACGGGCAACCATACCCACAACTGGGGTTTTTCCTAGTGCACCACGCCCACGGGGGCCTTTTCGTTTCCCCCCAATATAGGTTTCATCCATTTCGACTACACCAGTGAGGAGTTCGCGCTGTTCAATCATTGCGTTGCGAACGCGCATAGCCATATACCAAGCCGTGTTTTTATTCACCTCAAGATCACGGGCTAGCTGACGCGCACTCACTCCTTTATAAGCGTTTAGGATGAGGGAAATAGCTAAAAACCACTTCTGGAGGTCTAAGTGAGTCTTGTGAAAGATTGTACCCACGGTAACGCTATAAGAAGTGTTGCAGGTGTTGCAGTGGTATCTGAACTCCTTTTCCATTGGAGTTTGCTTTTGGGATTTGCAGTAAGGGCAAGTTGGCCTTCCCTCCCATCTCACCTTTTCGAGATGCTTCAAACAGCTTTCCTCTGTTGGAAACTGTTTGTAAATCTGTATAATGTTCATGGTGAACTTGTTAAGAATGTTGTTGTAAACAAACATTAGCAGGTTCACCGTACCTAAGTCAATAGAATCTCTCTACCACTAACTAGGACATTACCAAAAATTATACGGCTTCTTCTACCAATTCATGGCTTACGCTTTTCATCGATCGGATCGATCGTTGTCTTCGAGAAGGTTCGCGCAAACGCTTGAAATGTTTGTTCATTCGTTGTTCCAATTTTTCTATTGTGAAATCAAGCACTTCCGTAATGGTGTGTTTGACCTCGCTGGCCATCAGCCGCTTGCGAGGAATTTCCAATATACAGTCGAAGGCGAATGCTGCGTGTTTAGCATGCTTTTGAATTTCCACAAAGACGTGCACCGCATCTGAGTCGGGATAGTGAGCATCCACCACCGGCATAATTGCCGCCAGTTTTTTATCAAGATACGTATCGAACTGTTCTCGTTCAGGCTCTGTTAGGTTTTTTACACGTTTGTGCAGTCGCATGGCAGAAGGGTTAAGAACTAAAGAGAGGTCATTGTATCACGGCTTCCAAATTACTTCATCCGTTTTTGTATCCACATTGATCTTCCTCGCGAGCACAAACAGATAGTCCGAAAAACGATTGAGGTAGGGAAGTATGTTTTTTGGTAGATTTTGGATTTGTGAAACGCTCCGCTCCGCTCGGCGACAAACGGCTCGCGCTCTATGCGCCTGGCAGGCAAGGGGATGGCCGCCCGGAAGTATGAAATTTTTCAACGGAGGAAGCCCCGCCTCCAGCGTACGAATGTTCTCTTCCAGTTTTTTGAGTTCTTTTGTTAAAACAAGTCGGTTGGGCTCCGTGCGAGTATTCGCAACCAGTGACCCGATGGTGAAGATGTTTTTTTGAATATCTTCGAGCCCCAGGCCGGCTAAATCCGAGTTGAGTTCGTCCAACGTGCCCACCGCTTCAATCCTGGGGTCTGATTTTTTAACACGTTCGCCGGAATATAGACTTGTTTCCCCATAATCGCCGGACTTAGTGACAATACTCATATACAAACTTTACAAAGCGCCAGGGTCTCATGCAACTGAACCGGCATGGTGAATCGAGAAATTTTTGGATGACGATGCCCGTGGGGCGAAAATTCTTCCGCCCGACCGCATTTCTGACAAACTGCCGCGTGGTGGCACCCTTTACGTCTAAAATACCAGCAGACAAAATATGTTTTTTGGCTCTTAAGGTGGTGAATGATTTCTTCTTTTTCCAGAAGCTTCATCGTGCGGTAAACGGTGGCGTAATCAAGTCCCGTCTTTTCTTTCAACTGCTGGAGTGAAAAGCTCTTTTTGTGGAAGTTCAAGATTTTTGTAATTGCCTCTCTTTGTTCGGTCCGATTGAACCCGCGAACATAAAGAAATTCCACATCGCAACCGCCTCTTCTTTGTTTCATAGGGTGATGATAATCCCGCTTTTCATATTTGCAATAGTATTGCAATTACGGAAAGTGCAACTTTTGGCAGGAGGGAGAGAATTTGGCTTGGCGAAAGTAAGGCCGATTTGCTAAGCTGGTGTCACTTTAACTTTCCAACCATGTCAGATGCCGTCATTCAAGAAAAGATTAAGATCCTTCAGGAGAAACAGATTGAACTTAAAGAACTGAAAAGCCTGATGAGAGACATCGAGGACGATATCCCCATGGAGCTTGAGGAACTGATGCTGCAACTCAAGGACCTCAAGAAACAGGTCAAGGACCGCAGGGACGAACATATGAAGCAAATCATCGCAGACAGCGTGGATTATGCCGAATATCGCGAGCGCGTGCAGATGGCCAAAGAAGAAAGCGCAAAGGCGAAACTCGAACTTTTCACACTTGCCGCTAATCAAACCCGTGAACACGGGGATTTAGATCAAACGGTAATGGTGGAGGGCGCGCCTTTCCGCTTGCAAACGCAAAAAGAAGTGGCGGTGTATCTCAATGGGAAGGTAATTAAATAAGCGGCTTCACAGAATGGTGAGTGCGGCAGGCAAGGTTTCAATATTCACCACTTTGCTTTTTAAAACTTCGCCATCCAATTGGAATTTGAGTTCTTTGGGGCTTTTGATGGAAATGGTTTTCCCGGTGTAGTGCTCTAACAAACCTTTCGATGTGAGAATGAGTACGTTGAGTACCCCATCATCCGGGCGGATGGGAACCAAGGGAAAGGGGAGCATATTTAAAACCATGACGCTGCGTGCAAGTACGCTATGGCGTTGGCCGTCGATGGTAATTTTGTAAGGCTGACTATGATAAAAAAGGACTGTTTTAAAGAAGACCCAAGCGTAGGCCAGCAGGCCGAGTTTGCGTTTGAGTTGTCGTGGGGTCTCTTGTAAAAGAAAAGCATCATAGCCGCGCCCGACTGCAATAGTGCCATAGTGAACACGATTGACTCGCATCACGTCCAAGACACGTGGTTTCCCCGTGAGTCCGGCCTGGAGGGCGCGGCCGGGTTGGAGCAGAGAAATCCCCAATGTAAGCGCGAGAAGGTTTGCGCTTCCCTGCGGCACTACCACGAGCGGTGTTTTCACTTTTGCTTCCATCATGGCACGCACCACTTCGGCCACCGTACCGTCCCCGCCGCACACCACTATACGATAGTAGTTTTCTTTAAAAAGCGGCGCTAAATCCTGCTTGGGCTGTGTTTCGTACCATTTCCATTCGTAGTCGTTTTTTTTGAGCGTGTCTTGTAGGGCCGCGGGGACGTCCGCCCATTTCTTGTGCCCGGAAACCGGATTATAAATGACGAGAGCATTTTTCATATAAGAATTATAGCAAGCTCAATGCTTTGACTCCACCACCCAAAATGGTAGGATGGAAGAATCCCCTGACCAAATTCGAATGACGTGGTTTTTTTGGCTTTTACTTGGGGTCGAGATCGTTTCCGCGGCAGTTTGTTTTTGGGGCTTAAAACGGCTCTATCATTATATTCGTCGTTATCGTTTTGATGAATCCGTCTATACGCTGCCGTTTGGCTTTATGCATTTGCGCTATTTTGTTTATTTCTACGTCACGACCGTTCTTCTTGCCGGCGCAACCGGCTTTATTTTTGTTCTTTCACTTCTCAACCATGATCTTGCCGCATAAAAACTTTAAGGGCCAGATGGATGAAGAGGTGGTTCTTTCTTATTTTCATAGACATTGGATCCAGATTTTTCCCGTTCTTGTGCTGATGCCTCTCTCTTGCGTCGCCTACATTTTGGTTCTCCTCTACGTTTCGTCACCGACTAGCCACACCATCCTTGGAATCAGCTTTCTGTCCTTGGGTCTTTTATTTTTAACAGTACTCATCCATCATCAATTTCTTAGTGTTTTCCGCTACTATTTGAGCACTGTGATTGCTACCAATATGCGCATCGTTATATTGGATAAATCCGTATTCTTTAAAGACAGCATGATTGCGATTGATCTTAATAAAATTCAGGATATTCAAAGGAGGCAAACCGGACTTTTCCAGCATGCGTTTGGGTTTGGCAGTATTCGTCTCACCTTAGCCGGCGGGGAACCTTTTGAAATCACTTTAGTGCCACAGTCGGATTTTCAGTTTAAAAAATTGAACGAAATCAAAAGCCATCTCGTCGTACCCTAAACAGGGGCCACTCGGCTTCGCCGAGGGAATGGCGGGATGAACGGGACTCGAACCCGCGACCTCTGCCGTGACAGGGCAGCGCTCTAACCAACTGAGCTACCATCCCATTAAGGGCTGTAAAAAGCCAGTGCACTTTAGCAAAGGAGCCCCCGGGATGCAAGCACTTTGACCCCGCGCAAAAGTTCGTGTAAAACGGCTAGGCTTAAAAGGTAGACTATGCGAATCGGCATTGATGCCCGGATGTACAGCACCGAGTTCACAGGAATCGGCCGCTATGTGTATGAATTGGTGAGACGGCTTACGGCTCTCGATGACAAGAATGAGTATGTGCTTTTTATGAATGAGCCTGAATATAGCAAATTTGAAGAGAGTAAACGTGTTAAAAAAGTCCTTGTGAATGCTAAGCACTACTCTTTGAAAGAACAGTTGAGTTATTTGTGGACGCTCAGGCGCGCCAAGCTGGATCTTATGCATTTCACTCATTTCAATGCGCCAATTTTTTATTGCAAGCCTTCCGTGGTGACCATTCACGATCTTACGCTTTCCTTTTTTCCGGGTAAAAAAATGAGTTCCGCGTTTTATCGCGCCGCCTATAATCTTGTGCTTAAAACGGCGGTAAAAAATGCAAAAAAAGTGATTGCCGTTTCCGAGAATACCAAAATTGATTTGATTGAAATAACCAAAGTAGCGTCCGCTAAAGTGGAGGTAATCTATGAAGGAGTGGGGGAGGAATTTGGGCCGCGCGGTGATAAAGAATATCAAGAAGAGGTGCACCGAAAATATAGCATCTCCCGTAATTTTTTGCTCTACACGGGTGTGTGGCGCGGCCACAAAAACCTAGTGAATTTGATCAAAGCTTTTGCTCTGCTACGCGAGGGCCCGGAGGCCTTTGATATGCAGCTCGTCATCACCGGTGAGGAAGATCCTTATTACCCGGAAGTGAAGCGCACCGTGAAGGAACTTGGTCTGGAACATCATGTGATTTATACGGGAATGATTCCCGAAAAGGAGCTGATTGCCCTTTATCAAACCGCCACGGCTTACGTTTTTCCTTCGCTTTACGAGGGCTTTGGTCTTCCTCCGCTTGAAGCTATGCGTTGCGGCACTCCGGTGCTTGCTTCCAAAAGTTCCTGCATTCCAGAAATCTGTGGAGAAGCCAGCGCGCTCTATTTCGATCCTTACGACCCTGAAGACATTTCCAATGCCATCCGCAAAGTTTTGCTGGACGAGACTCTTCAGGAAACACTTCGCGAATGTGGACTCAAGCACAGTCTTAAATTCTCATGGGAAAAGATGGCTGAAAAAACACTCGAGGTCTACAATGAATGCAAGAAATGAACGACTTCATCCATTTTTCCGATTTCATCCCACAGGCGCTCAAAAAGTATAGACTGACTCGCGAAGCTCGTGCCGGTTTGGTTTGCGCACGCTTTCGCACTATTTTGCCGACCATTGTGGGGGAGGATGCAAAAAAAGAGGTCCATCCTAAATTTTTAAAGGCCGGGGTGCTTTACGTTGCCGTACCGAACAGTGTTTGGGCCCAACGTGTATACGTGCATCGTCACGAACTTCTTTTAAAATTGAATATGCATTTGGGGAAGGAATGGGTCAAAGATTTGAGAACCATTGTTGAGTAGACTTCGACATAAAATTGTGCTACAGTCAAATCCTTACCTGAAAAAAGATATGCCTGATGAGCCTGCTGACAGACCAACCGACAGCCAACCTATTGCCCCTGCTGAAATTCCAGTCGCGGCGTCTGGAGACGAGTCTGTACCTGGATGGGTCCGGGAGGCTTTACAGGGGGATATAGACACGCACGAGGACGAACCTACTCCTGAGCTTGTCCGAGAGCTTTTGTGTGCACGTATCGAATCGTTAGCCCCAAACCTAGCAGCAAGAATTCGCGAGGCCACTCTTGGGGCAGAGGATTATGGCGCGGTCCTACTCATCGCCTCTCTAGAGGTTGCAAAGGAAGGTGGTTCAGACTTGGATGATTTAATCGGATTGGATGCTTTTTTGTTATCTTTAGGTATTCAGGTAGAGGCTGGTTCGGAAAGGAAGGCTGATCTGGTGAAGCCTGGGCCGCAGACTGTTGATGAAGTTGTGAAAGAAACGCGCGAGGGTTTGTTCCGTAAGTGCTTGTTCGACACTTGTAATGGGCTGATCCCCGAGGGTCAAAGGGCGTTTTTACTCACTACGGATCCTTGTTCCGGCGATTCTTTTGAAGTAGCTCTGTATAATATTGCTGTTATCTGGATTACTGAGGCGCTCTACGAACGAATGGACAAGGGTCCTATGGAGGCTTTGCCTTCCAAGGCTGCTAAGGGACGAGAAAAAAAGCGGCTAGAAGGTATGGCTCGTGAACAAGCTATTGCTACTCTCACTAGGAAGGGCATGATTAATCCTGCAGACGAAGCTTAATCGTTAGTTGCGCCATCCAAAATTGTTGTGTATTTCACCGCCGGCGGTGAATTCGGCGACTTTTTCTGATTCTAGCAAGTCCATCGGATTCTAACCGTTTTTTGCTTTCTACTTGACAATTCTAGCCTCATCACTAGAATCGGTAGGCAGTAATTTCTAACCCTGAACTTGTGCAGGTTATCCGCCTAACTCGAATCGGTAAGCAAAATCAAGCGGCCTTTCGTATTGTGCTCGCGGAAAAATCCGATGCGGTTAAAGGGGAGGCTCAAGAAATTCTCGGCTTTTACAACCTCGCGGAAGGAAAGAAGACGGATTTCAATAAAGAACGGATTGAATTTTGGATTTCCAAAGGTGCTCAACCTTCCGATTCTGTGGCTTCTCTTTTGAAGACCAATGGAATGCCCGGCATGGACAAATACTTAGAGCTCCGCAATAAGAAACACCAGAGCAAGAGTGCGCCAGTCGAACAAGCTGCAGCAGCTCCTGCGCCCGCCGCAGCCGATGCGGCTCCTGCTCCTGAAGCGCCTGCGGCGGAAAACGCTGCATCTGGCGATGCAGTGGCGTAATCCTTAACCCACCACCGTATGGCTTCTGATCCTCATGAAAGCGCAAGAGCGTTTATTGAATTCGTCGTTAAGGCGATCGTGGACCACCCCGAAGAAGTAGAGGTTACTCAAACAACGGACGATTTGGGCGTGCTCATCACTCTCAAGGTAAATAAGGAAGATATGGGAAAGATTATCGGCAAGGCCGGACAAACTGCAAAGTCACTTCGCGTGCTGCTTCGCATGATGGGGGCCAAACTCGATGCGCGCTATAATTTGAAAATCATTGAACCGGAAGGGCAGCCCGTGTAGTATGGATTGGCTATGAATTTTCTTCCACTTGTCATCGCCATGGTTACCGAGGGATCTGTTTTGGACGTTGCCCAAGAATATGATGCCATCGAAGTCATTAATCGTGCTATTGCCTATGCAATCATTGTCGCGGGTTTTTTGAGTGTAATCTTCATATTCTTCGGAGGAATCTCTTTTATTCTATCCGGAGGACAAGAGGACAAAATTAAGCAAGCGGTGTCCACTATTCGTTATGCCATTATTGGGCTGATTGTGACCATGTTGTCCGTGGCCATTGTAGCTATTATAGGTCGTGCCATGGGGCTCAACGTGATTCAATACATCAACCTCGGAGAGATTTTTGACCTCGTCGCAAATATCACCTCCGGAACCGGCAGTGGAACGGGGGGTGATTTGAATAGTTTGCAATAGGGTTCACAAGATTGTTCCCTCGGCTTTTCTTGGCGTCTTGATCCTCGTCCATACTTCCTTTGGTTTTGTGCTTCAGAATCCACCAAGAAAAGCCGAGGGCCTTGTGACCCCTAGTCGACTAAAAAGCCAACCAAGCGCATCAGCGTAAAGTCTAAGGAAGAAGATTTCTGAATCATGCATGAAGAAATCTCCGCTCCCAGCTGAGGCGAAGGGTTGGCTTTTTAGGTTTATAGTTTCATTAGGGCTTTGCCCTGGTCTCTAAGGTTTTCCCAATCGTAGGCGAAGGCGAAGTTTTCGAGAGCGCGGACGAGGGCTGCATGTACGGTCCAGACGCCGGGTTTTTGGAAGAGGAAGGAATTTCCGCTCTCTTCAACGGGATTGTAATTTTCGGCATCTTTATGGAGGCCACTTTGCATCACGGGCACAATGCCACGGTCTATGATCATGGAAAATTGCGAAGGAAGATGGTTGCCGAGGACCAGCCAAATGTGAGCCTCCTCCAGGGCTTCTTCAAAAGAAAAAACGTGGGGATAGGTTTTGGCCCCTTCTCCTAATATATGAAAACGGGCTGGTAATTCTTCCAGTCCGGGTAAAAGTTTTTCTACTAGAGCAGGGTTGGCACCGCGTACGTCCAGAACGACGTGCGGAATGCGGATTTTCAGCTTCAAAGGTATTTTTGTTTTTGCCATACTTCTTTTATGCGCTCACCTATGGTGAGTGATTAAGACATTATAGCAAACTTTAACGGGTTTGAAAAGGGTCGTTTGCCGGAGTATGCTCCTGGCATGAAGAAATTTGTGATCATTGACGCCAATGCCCTAATCCATCGCAGCTTCCATGCGGTGCCGCCGACCATCCACGCCCCAAGTGGAGAACTGGTGAACGCGGTTTTTGGATTTACGGGGATATTGCTTGGGATACTGGAATATGAGTTGCCGGAATACCTGGCCGTGGCTTTTGATATGAAGGGGCCAACCTTTCGAGACGCCGTATATACTGAATATAAAGCCACGCGAGCTAAGATGGACGACACGCTATTTAAGCAGTTCCCTCGAGTCCGAGAGGTGATTTCCGCCTTTAATATTCCTATTTTTGAAAAGCAGGGCCTGGAGGCGGACGATTATTTGGCGATTGTGGCCACTCAAGTGACGCAGAAGCATCCGGATATTAAAGTCGTGATCGTTACCGGAGATAAAGATGCTCTGCAACTGGTGGGTGACCGCGTTACGGTGGTGACTCCGATCAGCGGCTACACTAAGGTGAAACGCTATGACCGAAATGCCGTGAAAGAAAAAATGGGTGTGTGGCCGGAGCAGGTGCCTGACTTTAAGGGACTTTCCGGCGATCCCAGCGATAATATTTCCGGCGTACCGGGTATTGGTGATAAAACGGCCTGCAAGTTACTGGAACAGTTCGGCACGGTGGAGGGTATTTACGAGCATATAGAAGAAGTGCAGCCTGCGCGCATTCGGGAGTTGCTGCGTACGCATGAAGAAACCGCTCGGCTTTGCAAACACATCGCCACCCTGGTGCGAGAAGACGGGGTAAAAGTAAGTCTGGATGAATGCACTATGCACAAATTTGACGTGGACAAAGTCCGTCGTCTTTTTGAGTCTCTTGCTTTTAAAGGTCACTTGGGGCGAGTAGAGCGGCTCAATAAAGATTGGAATAAATTACGAGTAAGTGCGGAGCAAGGGAGTTTATTTTAAAAGATCGCCTACTATCCATAATGGGGATCCTTCTATTGGTGCGCTTCCTTGCACGGCCCACTTGTGTCCCTTAGCACCTGTTGGCATTGAATCTCTCCCACTGCCTTTTGCCCAAAAGAAATTCCGTGTAGAGCCGGGTACGGACCAGCCCATTTGAGTGAGCAAGGCCTGAGCTCCGTTGGTTCTTTTCTCCCACGTGCAGTCTATCGACGTGCCGTCATTCACTCCACGATGCATCCTGATGGCCCTCAACTCCCCTGATGTTGGAAAAATGTCCGTAGCAAAATGAACGGTGATAGCCCCTCCCATATTTAGAATAAGTTTAACAGAGAGTTCTTCCGAGTCGCTTTCAACGGCACACCGAAAGAAGCCATTCCTTCCTCTGGGGAGAGGGCGTAGAAGTGGCACAAAAGCGTGACTCCCGTCGGCCATTTCTGGAAATGCTTCATCAGGGGCATATTTATCTAAAACAGCTATTACCCTTCTTATTTCCACATCACTTAGACGCTGGGTGGCCCTTATTTCTTCAGCAATTGAGCCCCATTTTGGAGTACTAATTGTGGGGACGAGGGTCCCAACGCTAATTCTTTCCCGGCTCAGAATGGCGTTGCGAATGTTTGTGGGTAGGCTCATGTTGATTGGCAATTATTTAACTTAACATTTTTTTATTTCTTTGCAAGCGACCCACTGTATAAATTTTGTATTCATAGCATTTGACCCGCGTAAAGCACTTGCTCAAGCCTTGGGTAGATTTTAAGTGTTCTTGCGCATATTTTTTGGCTAAGGCAAGCCAAAATTCCAGGGACGAGCGGCGGGGCAGACTTGGCTTATTTCAGCCTTATTTTTTGAATACAAAAAGAGTTCGATAGGCATTTTTTGGCTTCTAAAAGCCCTTATTTTGCACATAAAGTCTTGCGGGCCTGTTTTTCTTGATATAGAGTCGGTTCATGCCAAAGCATAGAGTTGTCGCTGGACTTGATATTGGAAACTCCAAAGTTCGAGTCGCAGTGGCCATTATGGATGAAGAAAGCACCACTCCCAATATAATTGGAGTCGGGGTGTCTCCCTCGGATGGTCTCCGCAAGGGGAACATTATTGATGTGGAGGCAACGGTTTCAAATATTGCTTCCGCCTTGGAAGACGCCGAACGTATGGCCGGAGAGCCTATCCACAATGTATTTTTGGGAATTTCCGGGGATCACATCTCCTCCATGGATAGCAAGGGGGTTATCGCTATTTCTCATAGTGGAAACGAAATTATTGAAGACGACGTGGATCGAGTGTTGGAAGCGGCACAAGCGGTGGCTATTCCAAACAACCGTCGCATTTTACGCATTATTCCGAAGTCCTTTACGGTTGACGAACAAACCGGCATCAAATACCCCGTGGGAATGACCGGAATCCGATTGGAAGTGTTAGCGCATTTGGTCACCGGACTTGTGCCCGCCGTGAAAAATATTGAAAAATGTGTGCATCAGGCCGGCGTGGATATTAACGATATCATCCCTTGTGGTCTTGCTGCTGCGGAATCCGTGCTTACTAAACGTCAAAAGGAACTTGGAACCGTGGTGATTGATATTGGATCCGGCGGAACTAATGTAGCCATTTATGAAGAAGGAACCGTGCTTCACAGCGCGTCTTTGCCGGTGGGCGGGGATAATGTGACCAATGATATTGCTATCGGGCTTCGAACTTCCATCGATACTGCTGAAAAAATTAAGATTGAATATGGTTCTTGCATCCCGGAGGACATCCATGAACGAGAAACTATTGATCTTTCTCTGCTTTCAAAAATAGATACGCAAACCGTTTCCAAGAGACAGCTCGCTGAAATTATTCAGGCTCGTTATCATGAAATATTTATGATGGTGAAGGATGAGCTTTCTAAGGTACAGCGCGACGGTATGCTGCCGGCCGGAGCCATTTTGGCCGGAGCGGCGGTGAAAATGCCGGGTGTTATTGATCTTGCGCGTGAGGTGCTTAATTTGCCGGTGCAAATTGGTTTCCCCACGAATTATGAAGGTGTGGTAGATAAGATCGAAGACCCTGCCTATGCCAGCGTGATTGGACTCGTGATTTGGGGTTCTCGTTTTCAAGGAGAAGGTTATGGAGCGCGTTTTAATTTCAAGAATTTTTCACTCGAAAAAGTTGGCCAGAATTTTAAAACTTGGTTCCGCGGCCTGCTCCCCTGATTTCTCTTTTTAGAACCCTCGGCTCCGCCGAGTAACCCTTATCCCTATGACAGCCTCTCAACAAGGACAACAGGATGACAGCCTGAAGAATCTCTTCTCGGGTAATGCATCCAAAAGACGCAATTTTGAAGTCACTCCCGATGTGACTCCGGTTGCACGCATTAAAGTAGTCGGCATTGGAGGGGGAGGCGGAAACGCGCTCAACCGAATGATTCGTGCCAACGTTAAAGGAATTGATTTCATCGCGATCAATACCGATGCACAAGCGCTCTACCATTCTGAAGCGCCTATTAAAATTAATATTGGTAAAGCTACCACGCGCGGTCTCGGCGCCGGAAGTCATCCCGACGTGGGACGACAAGCCGCTGAAGAATCTTCTGAAGAAATCAAACAGGCGCTCGATGGAGCCGAGATGCTTTTTATTACTTGTGGACTTGGGGGAGGAACCGGAACGGGAGCTGCGCCTGTAATTGCTGAAATTGCGCGTGACCTCGGAATCCTCACTGTTGCCGTGGTGACGAAACCCTTCTCATTCGAAGGCCACCGCCGCCGCACGCAGGCAGAAGAAGGTCTCGAGAACTTGAAGAACAAAGTAGATACGCTCATCACCATTCCGAATGACAAGATTTTGTCTCTCATCGACAAAAAAACTCCACTCACTGAGGCATTTATAGTGGTGGATGACGTACTCCGCCAGGGAGTGCAAGGTATTTCCGATTTGATCACCGTGCATGGAATGATCAACGTGGACTTCGCGGACGTGAAGGCCATTATGGAAAATGCGGGAAGCGCCCTCATGGGAATTGGTTACGGAACCGGAGAAAATCGTGCTACCGAAGCGGCTCGTGCCGCTGTGGAAAGCCCCTTGCTCGAACTCGACATCCAAGGAGCAAAGGGGATTTTGTTCAATATCACCGGGGGATCCGATCTTTCTATGTTCGAGGTGGATGAAGCTGCTCGCATTATTACCGAGGCTGCCGATCCGGAGGCTAATATTATTTTTGGAGCGGTTATCAACGACTCTTACACCGGTGAAATTAAGATTACTGTGGTGGCAACCGGCTTTGATGACATCAAGCGCGGGGTCCAAATCGCTCGTCCTCTTGGGGAATATCGCTCCATGAGCAGCAGCAGTGCGAACCCAAGTCAGCAAAAGCCTATGTCGCTTCAGGATGGTCGTCCCGGCACCCCTTCAATGCCCATGGGTGAGGACACTGGAAATGAATATGATATCCCGGCGTTTATAAGACAGAAAATGCAGAAATAAAACTAAAAACCACCCGCTCAGCGTACATGAACTTTAACGCTTCCCGGATGGTTTTTAGTTTTCAGGTTTAGAGGCCGCTCCAGCACAGATGAACTTTAGTGCTTCGCGGGGGTCTTTTTAATTGCTGACTTGTTCACGCTTTGCTTGAGCGCTGAGTTTATCGGTGAGTCTCAAACAAGTTTCATAACCCCGACGGCCCACCGCGTTGGTATTACTCACCGAATATCTGCCTGACCCAAATGCATTTCTTAACTCTCCACCATCAATCCTGCCTCCTTGCTCAACTTGCGCCCTATCTGCAGAAGAAAGTTCGTCTAGCGTGTACACACGGAGGAGGTCTGAAAAGAGGCGGTTGGCTTCGTCCACAGCATAGTAATCGTCCAAGTAGGAAAGATGACCCCAGGGAACAGGAGATTGCTCCAGTTGCGAAGAAAAGGCGCAGAGCTCTTGGACTTGCTGAGCGCTATAGCATCCGGGTAGTTCAACAGTGTCTCCCGTTTTTAGCGTAGTCTGTAAAAGGTCGCTGACGCAGGTTTTATATTCAACAATTTCCGGATGCTGCTGTAAAAGAAATAGATGGGTGGCTTCGTGATGGAGACGGTTTTTTTGTTGGGAAGCAGTAAGCTCTTTTTCGTTTGGTTTCTTAAGCTGAGGAAGTTCGCTGATTTCTTTTAAAACTTGTCGGTCAGCTGCTGCTTGGTTTTCCATAAAAGACAGAATAACCATGCTGTGGGGGTCGGCTTGAGCCTCTGTTCTTTTTGGTGTAGCCCCACAGAGACTTTGGCTTACAAAAAGAACGGGATAGCTTTCTCCCCGTTTATCGTCGCGGATTTGAACGACTTCAGTTTTTGTAAAAGCGTAGAGGCCCACGGCCCACACGCCTTTTTCTCCTTCAAGCATCAGGTGTGCTCCATCGGAATGGAGGAATCTATTGAGTATTTTGGTAACATCAAAAACGTTTACTTTTTGTCCCGAGAATTGTGCTGCGATGGCTCTTCGAATGGCGCCTTTTGGCTCTACCGTATCCACCCATGAAGCCAGGCCGTCCAGTAGCTCCTTGAGTTTGTTTTGGGTTCTTTTTTCGGGAGGAAGTTTGGCAAACCTGGCTTCACACTCCTGTTTGAATTTTGCCTGAAAGCCTTGGGTCTTTAGCCCTGACTCAAAGTCTACAGGTTTATCCAAAACTGAAGACTGCGGGTGGATCACGGCAGCAGCCATTTCTACTTTAGGCCTTGCCTGGACTGAAATTGGAGCAGCTGTTTTTTGTTCGCAGGCGCTTAGGGCTAGGGCTCCTACAATGGCTAGATTTTTCAGGTTCATGTGCATCATAGTAGCAGATTTTTAGATTTTGTCCAGCAAGTATCCCGATATAAATAAAAAGAACCCGCGTTTAAGGGTTCTTCTTACGGTTGCTTACTCCACGGTATAGAACGGCGAAGAAAGCAATTTATTACAAAATTAGTACACGAGTGTGTTTCCGGTTACTTGTTGCCCGTTGTATTCCACAATTACATCCAAAGTGTCGTCCACTCCGGTCTGCTCAGCCAAAAGATTGGAGGTGTTGCCGACGAGGGTGAATGTTTTTGCATCTCCTTTTGTAAAGGCTATTGCTGAGGTGGTTGTGATGTAGGCTGTTCCTTCGCTGGGGAGGTCGGTGTCAATTATAGAAAAAGTACCCGTCCCAATGGCCGTACCATCTTGTTTGAGCGTGATCACTTTGCCCGAAACAGTAGGGTCGAATGCTCCTCCTAAACCTGTTGACTCCGCCCTAATGTCCACGCGGAATCTGGTTCCCGTGGGAAGGGTGGTTCTTCGATTGAATTCCACGTCAAAAACTATAAATTCGTCGACGGAACTAACGGTACGGGCGCCGCTTGGGCTCTCGCTTGAGAGACTCATGGTCATAACTGTCGAGGAGGTTCCAAGTCTTCCCTGGAGGTCTTCACCGGTGGCACAGGCAGTCAGCAGAAGTACGCCGAGTAGAGTAATGGATAAAAGTTTTCTCATGGCATGAAAATTAAGGATGAGCTCAGTGTACTTTGCTTTCGATTTTTCTGCTAGACTGAGGCGGATGGATATTCGTCTTATTAAGATCGGCGAGAAGGAAGAATGGGATAAAATGGTTGAGGCGCATCCGCATGGAGGCGTGGAGCAAAGTTGGGGGTGGGGCGAGTTGCAAACGCGTATTCCCGGGCGACCGGCGTTTTTTGTTCTTGGGGTTTTTGAGGAGGGGGCAGACGGGGACGCCTCGGCTTCGCCGAGTGGAGGGGCAATGTTAGTGCGGCAAGTAATGGGTTTTGGGAAAACCTGGCTTTGGTGCCCACGTGGCCCCTTATTGCCCGCAGAAGGGGCGAGAGCGGCATGGGACGGCTTGTTGGCCGCGGTCAAGGTTTTGGCAAAAGAGGGCGGTGATGTGTTCTTGCGAATTGAGCCAAGCGTCCCGATCGAAGAGGACTTTGTTGTGGAAGGGGAGACTGCAAAAGAGCATTATTTGCCTACGGATACGCTGGTACTGGATTTGAGTCTGAGTGAGGGTGAGATTTTGGGACAAATGAGCCAAAATGGACGGGCCAATATTAAGCGAGCGGAGAAGTCCGGGGTGCTTATAAAAAAGGCCGGTGTGGAAAGTTTGCCGCTCTTTTATGCACTGCTGGCGGACACCGCGGACCGCGACGCTTTTTCAGTCCACGGGGAGGGTTTTTACAAGGATTTTTTACGGCAGGCACATTTTTATTTGGCCTTTTTGAATGACGTGGCGGTTGCGGGGATACTTGTGACGTATTTTGGTCGAATAGCGACTTATTATTTTGGAGCGTCTTCCAGTGCGCATCGGGAAAGTCGCGCTTCTTATTTATTGCAATGGACCGCGATACAGGAGGCGAAAAAAACGGGTATGCAAACGTACGATTTTTTGGGGATTGCGCCGGAGGGCACGGCAGGGCATCCGTTGGAAGGGGTGACGCATTTTAAAACTCGCTTCGGCGGGAAGCGGATCTCCTATCATCCGGCTCAGGTTTTTGTCTTTAGACCTGTTTGGTGGCGTTTATACCGACTGGCTAAATTATTTTTTTGAACGTTTTTTCTCTTCAATTTCATGCGCACGATCGATGAAAAGCATGGCGTTTAAGTGGTCGACTTCGTGTTGAATAATGCGAGCGTTGAAATGATCGAGTAACAGGTTTTGCTCTTGGCCTTTAATGTTTTTGTAGCGAACCAGCAGTTGAGAATGGCGCTTCACTTTGCCCCACACTCCACGCAGACTCAAGCAGCCTTCTTCTCCGTCTTCCATTTCTTCGGAAAGTTCTAGAATTTCCGGGTTGATAATGGGAAAAATGATTTCATTTTTTTCTCCGGGGTTGAGCCGCACAACGGCCATACGAATGTTACGTCCGCACTGTGGAGCGGCGATGCCCACGCCATTTTCTTTGAACATGGTTTTGGTCATCTCTTGCGCAAAACTACGGATGTCCGCTGTGATTTTCACCACAGGTTTGGACGGCGTACGGAGGATTTTATTGTCTGGACCGGCTTCTACTGAAATTGCCATGGTGCGTGGATTTTA
>Ga0265296_1000711_pt1 | contig 46037 bp, 43 predicted proteins | sample MunlanPumphouse1_FD_189073 | JGI IMG/M metagenome (GOLD analysis project Ga0265296, IMG submission 189073) | Groundwater microbial communities from a municipal landfill in Southern Ontario, Canada - Pumphouse #1 | ecosystem: Environmental > Aquatic > Deep subsurface > Groundwater | place... | reverse complement strand
CCGCTTCCGAGATTTCCTTCAGCAGGGCCGGGGCATAGACCCCTTCGCCCGGCGCGTCATAGCGGTGCGCGCCGGCCTCGGTCGCCCGAGCGCAGTCGTCGGCCCAGGTCTGGATGTCCAGCGCTGCGCCCGCGCGCATCCGCTGCGTCAGGGCCTCGACCCCTTCAGGCAGTTCACCGACGACAGCGACATTGGCCGCGCGCAGCTTGCCGACTTCCGAGGCGTCGATGTCGAAATGAACGATACGGGCGTTCGGCGCGAACTCGGCCAGCTTGCCCGTGGCGCGGTCGTCGAACCGGGCGCCAACGACGATCAGCAGATCGCTGTCCTGCACCGCGTTATTCGCAGCGCGCGTCCCGTGCATGCCCAGCATGCCCAGCATGCCCGGCGCGTCGGTCGGGATGGTGCCCAGGGCGTTCAAGGTCGAGACTTGGGGGATGCCGGTCGCGGCGACGAAGGCGCGCAGGGCCTCGGTCGCGCCGCCGATCTTCACGCCCCCGCCGATATAGACCAACGGCTTCTTCGACGCGCGGATCGCGGCCTCGGCGGCGGCGATGGCGTCGTGATCGACTCGCGGCGTCTCGTTTGGGATGTGGAAGCCATAGTCTTCGCTGGTCGTGGCGAACTGCACGTCCTTGGGCAGGTCGACCAGAACCGGGCCGGGGCGACCCGACCGGGCGATATAAAAGGCTTCCTCGATCGCGGCCGGAACCTCGGCGGCCGAACGGACCAGGATCGAGTGTTTCACGATCGGCAGGGTGACGCCCAGGATGTCGATTTCCTGGAAGGCGTCAGTGCCCATCAACCCTTGCGCGACATTGCCGGTGATGCAGACCATCGGCACGGAATCCATCATCGCATTGGCGATGCCGGTGACCAGGTTGGTCGCGCCGGGACCCGAGGTGGCCATGCACACCCCGACCCGGCCACTCTTCCTGGCATAGGCGTCGGCGGAGAAGGCCGCGCCCTGCTCGTGGCGGACCAGAATGTGCTTCAGCTTGGATCCGGCCAGGGCGTCATAGACCGGCATGATGGCGCCGCCCGGATAACCGAACACCACCTCCACGCCCAGCCGCTCCAGGGTGGAGACCAGCAGGCGCGCGCCCGACTGGGGAGCGGCCTCGGCTGAGGTTTTGAAAGCGGCGGCGGTCATCAGGGTCATCCGGTCTTTAATGCTGGGCTCAGGCCGCTTCGGACTTGGGCGTGTTCAGCCAGGCCATGCGTTCGCGCAGGCGGGCGCCGACCTGTTCAATCTGGCTTTCGCGGTCCGCCTTCAGCCAGGCTTCGTACTGCGGCTTGCCGGCCTCGTTCTCGGCGATCCAGTTGCGCGCGAAGGTGCCGTCCTGGATCTCGTCCAGGATGGTCTTCATACGAGCCTTCGTCTCTTCGTTGACCACGCGCGGGCCGCTGGCGACGGCGCCGTATTTGGCGGTCTCCGAGATGAAGTGGTGCATCTTCGAGATGCCGCCTTCGTAGAACAGGTCCACGATCAGCTTCAGCTCGTGCAGGCATTCGAAATAGGCGATCTCGGGCTGGTAACCGGCCTCGACCAGGGTGTTGAAGCCCTGGATGACCAGTTCCTTGGCGCCGCCGCACAGGACCGCCTGTTCGCCGAACAGATCGGTCTCGGTCTCTTCGCGGAAGGTGGTCTCCAGCAGGCCGCCGGTCGCGCCGCCGTTGCCCTTGGCGTAACCCATGGCCCGGTCGCGGGCCTTGCCGGTGACGTCCTTCTCGATGGCAAACAGGCTGGGCACGCCGCGGCCGCGCTGGAACTCGCGACGGACCAGATCGCCCGGCCCCTTGGGCGCGACCAGGATCACGTCCATGTCGGCGCGCGGGGTGATCCGCTCATAGATGATCGAGAAGCCGTGGGCGAACAGCAGGGCCGAGCCCTCCTTGGCGTTCGGTTCGATGATGTCGCGATAGACCTCGCCCTGGACCATGTCCGGGGTCAGGATGGCGATGATGTCGGCGCCTTTGACGGCCTCGGCCGGCTCGGCGGTCGCGACGCCGTCCTCGGTGGCGTGTTTCCAGCCCGTGCCGCCGTGACGGACGCCGGCGACCACGTCATGGCCGCTGTCCTTCAGGTTCTGGGCGTGGGCGCGACCCTGCGAACCATAGCCGATGATGGCGATGCGCTGGCCGGCGATGGCGCCGGGACGGATGTCTTCGTTGGTGTAGATGGTGATGGCCATGGGTCAGGCGTCCTGAGCAGCGGTTGTCTTGTGAGACGCCGGGACTTGGGCCGGCGGCGGGTTGGGAATGGTGACGGCGCCCTGGGCCGCAGAGGCGACCGAGGCGCGGTATTTGGCGAAGACACCTCGCGCCGGGCGGACTACGTGGGGCGTAAAGCCCGCCCGGCGCGTCGCCAGATCGACATTGACGTCGATCCGACGGTTGGTGACGTCGATGGTGATGCGGTCACCATCGCGAATGAGAGCGATCGGGCCGCCGACGGCGGCTTCCGGCGAGACGTGTCCGGCGACGAAACCATAGCTGGCGCCAGAGAAACGGCCGTCGGTCAGCAGGGCGACATTGTCGATCTTGCGCCCCTTCAGGGCGGCGGTGACCTGCAGCATCTCGCGCATGCCCGGACCGCCCTTGGGCCCTTCGTAGCGGATGATGATCACGTCGCCTTCGCCGACCGATCCATCCTGAACGGCGTGGAAGGCGTCCTCTTCCGAGTCGAAGACGCAGGCCGGGCCTTCGAACGTGTCGACCTTGTGGCCCGTCAGCTTGATGACCGCGCCTTCCGGGGCGACATCGCCATAGATGACGGCGAAGCTGCCGCGATCCATCACAGGGGCGTCAAACGTCGTCACCACCACCTGGCCCGGGGTCTCCTCGGCCTCGGCGGCTTCGGCGAACAGGCTGCGGCCGGTGACGGTGGGGGTGTTCACGATCTTGCCGGCCTCGGCCATCCGCTGGGTGACCAGACGGGTGCCGCCGGCGGCGAACAGGTGCGAGGCCAGGAAGCGGCCGCCCGGCTTCAGATCGCAGATGACCGGCGCCTCGACGCAGGCCTGGTGGCAGTCCTCGACGCCGAACTCGACGCCGGCCTCCGCCGCGATGGCCGTCAGGTGCATGACCGCATTGGTCGACCCGCCCGAGGCCGAGACGGCGACGGCGGCGTTCTTCAGGCTGGCGCGGGTGATGTATTTGCGGGCCGTGTCGCCGGAGAAGACGCGCTCGATGATCAGCCGACCGCAGCGTTCGCCCTCGGCCGCCTTGTTCGGATCGACGGCGGGCACATCGTTGGCGCCCATGGGCGAGATGCCCATGACAGACAAGGCCATGGCCATGGTGTTGGCCGTGAACTGACCGCCGCAGGCGCCGGCGCCGGGGCAGACCGCTTGCTCGACCGCCTTCAGGCCGGCATCGTCCAGCGCGCCCGCCGAATGGGCGCCGATGGCCTCGAACACCTCCTGGACCGAGACCTCTTTCGTCCCGATCACGCCCGGCATGATGGTGCCGCCGTAATAGACCAGGCCGGGGATATCCATCCGCGCCAGGGCCATGGCCGCCGCCGGGATCGTCTTGTCGCAGCCGACGATGCAGACCACGCCGTCCAGCTGGTGGCCCTCGATGGCCAGTTCGATCGAGTCGGCGACGACCTCGCGGCTGATCAGCGAGGCATTCATGCCCGCCGTGCCCATCGAGATGCCGTCGGTGACGACGATGGTGTTGAAATCAACCGGATAGCCACCTGCCGCCGTGATGCCGGCGCGCACATCCTTGGCCAGCCTATCCAGATGCATGTTGCACGGCGTGACCGTCGACCAGGTGTTGACGATGCCGATCATCGGCTTGTCGAAGTCGGCATCCTGCATGCCGGCGGCACGCAAATACGAGCGGGCGGCGGCCCGGTTCGGACCAGCCGTCACCGCCGCGCTGCGCGCATTGGGCTTTCTGGGCTGGGAGGTAGAATTTTGCGTCATCGGTCCGGTTCGTTTCGAACCGCCGCGCACTAAAAACCCCGCTTCCTTTCGGAAGCGGGGTGGTGCGAGGCGATCCTGAGTGTGTCTAAGGTCAGGTCGCGTGCATCCACGCCGCTTGCGTAAGCAGGCCGAGAAGTACGAGAGTAATGAGGAATACGGGGCTTCCCATGCCGACAGGCGCGCGAACGGCTGCGACCGCCTTGGCGGTGCGTCCTTTCGTCATGTCGCGCGTCATCGTGGCCACGGGCGGCTCCCTGTTCTAACGCCAAGGAACCATAGCCGCCGGAGTCGCACAACCCCTGTCGCAATAATTTTGCGTGACAGGTCGAAAACGACTGCGTCCGGGGTGTTTCTTACCCGAAGCTGGCACGGGCGATTTTTCGAAGCGTAACCGTCCATCACATCATGTTACGCGCGCGGGGTTGAAACCCGTCAACGACCGCTCCATTGAGACGCGCACCTATATAACGCTCGTCATACCGATCACAGGAGCTCTCCATGACCGTTCGCGTCGCCATCAATGGTTTCGGCCGCATTGGCCGTCTCGTCCTTCGCTCGATCATCGAGCATGGCCGCACGGACATCGAGGTGGTGGCGATCAACGATCTGGGTCCGGTCGAGACCAACGCCCACCTGTTCCGTTACGATTCGGTCCACGGCCGCTTCCCCGGCACGGTGACCTCGGGCGAGGATTGGATCGATGTCGGCACGGGCAAGATCAAGGTCACGGCCGAGCGCGACCCCGCCAACCTGCCGCACGCCGAGCTGAAGGTGGACATCGCCTTCGAATGCACCGGCATCTTTACCTCCAAGGACAAGGCCAGCGCCCACCTGAAGGCCGGCGCCAAGCGCGTCCTGGTTTCGGCGCCCGCCGACAACGCCGACAAGACCATCGTCTACAAGGTCAACCACGAAACCCTGACCGCCGACGACATCGTCGTGTCGAACGGCTCGTGCACCACCAACGCCCTGGCCCCCGTCGCCAAGGTGCTGAACGACCTGTTCGGCATCGAGCGGGGCTATATGACCACCATCCACTCCTACACCGGCGACCAGCCGACGCTGGATACGATGCATAAGGACCTGTACCGCGCCCGCGCCGCGGCCCTGTCGATGATCCCGACCTCGACCGGTGCCGCCAAGGCGCTGGGCCTGGTCCTGCCGGAGCTGAAGGGCAAGCTGGATGGCTCTTCGATCCGCGTCCCGACTCCGAACGTCTCGGTCGTCGATCTGAAGGTCGTCGCCGGTCGCGAGGTCACGGTCGAAGAGATCAACGCGGCGCTTCAGGCGGCCGCCGACGGCCCCATGAAGGGCGTCCTGTTCACGACGACCGACCCGCTGGTCTCGCACGACCTGAACCACATCGCGGCCTCTTCCACCGCCGCCCTGCCCCAGACCCAGGTCGTCGACGGCAAGCTGGCCCGCGTGTTGAGCTGGTATGATAACGAGTGGGGCTTCGCGACGCGCATGAGCGACACGGCGCTGCAGATGGCGAAGTTCCTGTAAGATCGCAAAAGTCTCCTCCCCACACCGTGGGGAGGGGGACCATGAAGTGGTGGAGGGGCTCTTTCCACCGCACCGAACTCGGGGCCAAAGCCCCTCCGTCACGGCGCAAGCGCGCCGCGCCACCTCCCCATCGCTTTGCGACCGGGAGGAGACAGGGAAACGATCATGACTTTCCGCACTCTCGACGACGCCAAGGATCTCGCCGGCAAGACGGCTTTGGTCCGCGTGGACTTCAACGTCCCGATGGAGGGTGGCAAGGTCACGGACGACACCCGTCTGCGGGTCGCCCTGCCGACGATCCAGCGCCTGCGCGACGCGGGCGCCAAGGTCGCTCTTCTGGCCCATTTCGACCGCCCCAAGGGCCAGCGCGTCCCGTCGATGAGCCTGAAACCCGTCGTCCAGCCGCTGGAAGAACTACTCGGCGCCCCCGTCCGCTTCGCCGACGACTGTATCGGTCCCGACGCAGTCGAGGCCATTCGCGATCTGGACGCCGGCGGCGTGGTCCTGTTGGAGAACGTGCGCTTCCATGCGGCGGAAGAGGCTAATGATCCGGTCTTCGCCCAGAAGCTGGCGGATCTGGGCGATCTCTACGTCAACGACGCCTTCTCGGCCGCCCACCGCGCCCACGCCTCGACGGAAGGCGTCGCCCACCACATCCCTGCCTATGCTGGCGAATCCATGCGGCGCGAACTGGACGCGCTCGACGCTGCGCTCGGCAAGCCGCAGAAGCCAGTCGTCGGCATCGTCGGCGGCTCCAAGGTCTCGACCAAGCTGGATCTGCTGAAGAACCTGGTCGGCAAGCTGGACACGCTGGCCATCGGCGGCGGCATGGCCAACACCTTCCTCTATGCGCAAGGGATCGATATCGGCGGCTCGCTGGCCGAGAAGGATATGGCGGACACGGCGCGCGAGATCCTGGCGGAAGCCGAAGCCAAGGGCTGCCACATCCTGCTGCCCGTCGATGTCGTGGTGGCGACCGAGGTCAAGCCCGGCGCCGACGCCCGCACCGTCAAGACAGGCGAGGCCCTGTCCGCTGACGACAAGATCCTGGACGCAGGCCCCGACACCGTTGCTCGCCTGAACGCCGCCATCGACGGCTCCAAGACCCTGATCTGGAACGGCCCGCTGGGCGTGTTCGAGGTGCCGCCCTTCGACGCCGCCACCGTCGCGGCCGCCAAGCACGTCGCCGAGCGCACCAAGGCCGGCGCCCTGATCGCCGTGGCGGGCGGCGGCGACACAGTCGCGGCCGTCGGTCATGCCGGCGTCAGCGCAGACCTGACCTTCGTCTCCACCGCCGGCGGAGCCTTCCTGGAATGGATGGAGGGCAAGCCCCTGCCCGGCGTCGAGGCCCTGCGCGCCTGAAGGCTCAGCGATGCAGGCGGATCACGCCTGCATCCTGTCTTCGAAATCGGCGCTGAAACGGCTGTAACACGGCGTGACTTCGCGCTGTCCGGCGTCTAATCTCTCGCCCAACCAAAAAGACTATTCGGCTCAGGAGACTACTTAATGGCGCGCATTACGCTGCGACAGCTGCTCGACCACGCGGCAGAGAACGATTACGGCCTGCCCGCCTACAACATCAACAATATGGAACAGGGTCTGGCGATCATGGAGGCGGCCCACGAGGTCAACGCCCCCGTCATCATCCAGGCCTCGCGCGGCGCCCGGAACTACGCCAACGACATCGTTCTGGCCAAGCTGATCGACGCCCTCGCCGAACTCTACCCGCACATCCCGGTCTGCATGCACCAGGATCACGGCAACGGCCCGGCGACCTGCGCCACCGCCATTCAGTACGGCTTTACCTCGGTGATGATGGACGGTTCGCTGGAGGAGGACGCCAAGACGCCCGCCTCCTACGAATACAACGTCGACGTCACCCGTCGCGTCACCGAAATGGCCCACGCCTGCGGCGTCTCGGTCGAGGGCGAACTGGGCGTGCTGGGTTCGCTGGAAACCGGCATGGGCGAGGCCGAGGACGGCCACGGCTTCGAGGGCAAGCTGGACCACTCGCAACTGCTGACCGACCCGGATCAAGCCGTCGACTTCGTCGCGGCCACCAAAGTCGACGCCCTCGCCATCGCCATGGGCACCAGCCACGGCGCCTACAAGTTCACGCGTCAGCCGGACGGCGAGGTTCTGGCCATGAATGTGATCGAGGAAATCCACCGCCGCCTGCCCAACACCCACTTGGTGATGCACGGCTCGTCCTCGGTGCCGCAGGATCTGCAGGACATCATCAACCAGTACGGCGGCGAGATGCCCCAGACTTGGGGCGTGCCGGTCGAGGAGATCCAGCGCGGCATCAAGCACGGCGTGCGCAAGGTCAACATCGACACCGACAACCGCATGGCCATCACCGGCGCCATCCGTAAGGCCTTGATGGAGAAACCGGGCGAGTTCGACCCGCGCTACTATCTGAAGCCCGCCAAGGAGGCGATGAAGAAACTCTGCATGGAGCGCTATCAACAGTTCGGCTGCGAGGGTCAGGCCTCCAAGATCCGCCCCCTCTCCACCGCCCAGATGGCGAAGCGCTACGCCTCGGGCGACCTAGATCCGTCCTTCCGCGGCGCATCCGTCAAGGCCGCCTAGGACCGACGCCTAAACCGGGTAGCGGTCGCTCAGTTCGCGCCGCACCCGGCGAACGTCCCATTCCGCCTGATCCAGCGCGTCGCGTGCCTCTCGGGCATTGCGACGCGCATCCCGGATTTCGCCTCTGATCTCTTGGATGCGGTCACGAATGCGCTCCCGTTCTTCATCCGTCAGGCCCTCGCCGCGCAGTTCACGCTCCTTGGCTTCCAGCTTGTCTTCACGGTTCTCGATCCGCGCCTCAGCGCTGTTCAAGGCGCTTTCCGCCGTTTCGTACGCGTCCTCGACATCATGCAGCATTCGGCCGTCACGATAGGCCGGTAGAAACGCCTGCTCCTCCTCCGGCCGGCAGACGCCATAATAGGCATTGCCCGCGCGTCCCTCCTCCCAGCCGCGCTGGAAGGTGCAATACGTCCGCAAGCCATCCTCATGCGCCGAGCCATAGGCAGCCGGATTGGGTGCGATCTGAAACTTGGCGCAGGCCTTGGCGTGGTCGTCCAGTCGCGTCATCGGATAGCCCGACGCCCCGTCGGCATAGCCCTTATCGCCCCAGGCGCCGGCGAGGCATTCGTCCTTGCTCATGGTCGTGCAACTGCTCAGCAGCGCCGCCGCGGCGAACGCGCCCCCGGCGATCATCAACCGCTTCATCGGATGTCCCCAACGCCCCCAAGCTTGACTATCGCCTCACCCGCCCCCCTCGCGCAAGCGGCCGGTCGTGCTAGGGAGACGACGTGTCCGCCCAAGATCTGATCGATGACGACGAAGACCCCGCGACCGGCGCCCCCGCCGAGGTGCTGGAGGCCCGCATCGACGCGGCCGGCGTTCGCCTGGACAAGGCCCTAGCCGGCGCCTTCCCCACCCTGTCGCGCGCCCGGCTCCAGGCCCTGCTGGCCGAGGGCGCTGTCAGTCGCGATGGCGCGGTCCTGACCGGCGGTTCCGCCAAGGCCCAGCCCGGCATCTATGCCGTCGTCCTGCCGCCCGTCGCTCCGGCCACGCCCCAGCCCCAGGCCATCCCCCTGATCGTCCTCTACGAGGACGCCGAGCTTATCGTCATCGACAAGCCTGCGGGCATGGCCGCCCACCCCGCGCCCGGCACGCCCGACGGCACCCTCGTCAATGCGCTGCTGGCCCATTGCGGCGACAGCCTGTCGGGCATCGGCGGCGTCGCCCGTCCCGGCATCGTCCACCGGCTGGACAAGGACACCTCCGGCGTCATGGTCGCAGCCAAGACCGACCGCGCCCACGCCGGCCTCTCCGCCCTGTTCGCTGCGCATGACATCGAGCGCACCTACATCGCCCTGACACGCTGCGCGCCGTCGCCCGCGACCGGCCGTATCCACACCCGCATCGGCCGCTCCACCGGCGATCGCAAGAAGATGGCGGTCCTCAAGGCCGGCGGTCGCGAGGCCATCACCGACTATGTCGTCCAAGCGACCTTCGGGGAGCCCGCGAAAGCTGGCGGCGCCCCCATGGCCGCGCGCGTCGCCTGCACGCTGCACACCGGCCGCACCCATCAAATCCGCGTCCATCTATCGTCCAAGGGCGCGCCCATCCTTGGCGACGCGACCTATGGCTCGGGCAGCCCCGCCATCCCCGTTCGCACCGCCATCGCCGAAGCGGGCCTTGAGCGTCAGGCCCTACACGCCGCCGTCCTGGGCTTTGTCCATCCTGTCACGGGCGAGGCGCTTCGCTTCGAAACCGCGCCGCCGTCCGACATGCAGCGTCTCGAAATGCTCCTCGCCGAACTCTGAACAGCCATCCGTTCGAGCAGGTCTTGAATAGCAACTGACAAAGTTCTATATGAGACGCCGATCGGCGCGAGTGGCGCCAGGGCCACGGTCACGCTTTCGTGTGACGATCCGCCTCTAAAAATGGCGGCAACCCATCGCTACTTCACCGGTTGAGGGGTGAGACGTCGGCGCACACAACGTGGCCGATGACGAAGAGCCCGCTCGTTCAAGACGGTCGGAGGGACCTGTATATGGCTGCCAATAGTACGCTCGCGGTGATGTCGCCTGAACAAGGCCTGTCGCGTTATCTGACGGAAATCCGCAAGTTTCCGATGCTGACCAAGGATGAGGAGTTCATGCTCGCCAAGCGTTGGTCTGAGCACCAGGACCCCGAAGCCGCCCACCGTCTCGTCACCTCGCACCTTCGTCTCGTGGCCAAGATCGCCATGGGGTATCGCGGCTACGGCTTGCCGATCGGCGAAGTCATTTCCGAGGGCAACGTCGGCCTGATGCAGGCCGTCAAGAAATTCGACGCCGACAAGGGCTTCCGCCTGGCGACCTACGCCATGTGGTGGATTCGCGCCTCGATCCAGGAATACATCCTGCGCAGCTGGTCGCTTGTGAAGATGGGTACCACCGCGGCGCAGAAGAAGCTGTTCTTCAACCTGCGGAAGGCCAAGAGCCAGATCTCGGCCTTCGAGGAAGGCGACCTGCACCCCGAACATCTCGCCGCCATCGCCACCAAGCTGGGCGTCTCGGAAGAAGAGGTCACCAACATGAACCGCCGTCTCGGCGGCGACGCCTCGCTGAACGCCCCTCTGCGCGCCGACGGCGAAAGCGAATGGCAGGACTGGCTGGCGGACGATACGGCCGTCTCTCAGGAAACCCAGCTCGCTGACGACGAGGAAAAAGGCATCCGCATGAGCCTTCTGCAAGAGGCCATGGAAGAGCTGACCGACCGTGAGAAGCACATCCTTACGGAACGCCGCCTCAAGGACGACCCCGTCACTCTGGAAGAACTCGCCGGCCAGTACGGCGTGTCGCGCGAACGCGTACGTCAGATCGAGGTCCGCGCCTTCGAGAAGCTGCAAAAGGCCATGCGCGCCGCCGCCGAAGAGCGGAATCTGGTCGACGCTTGAGCAAACTCGGTCGGCTGCGCCTTCACCGGCGCAGCGGACAATCCATCATGACGCGCGCGCCACCGGCGCCGCTTCATTGGCCGCTCTCGCAGCCGTCACCACCGTGCCGATCGGCTGGGCCAGTCCCGCCTTCGTCACCTGACCGCTGGCCACGTAGGCCTGCAATGTCGCCACAGCCATCGCCAGTCGCGCGTCCGCCGTCTTGATGGCCAGACCGTTCAGCGTCTCGGCCTGTTGGCGAATGGCGCGCGTCGCCTGCGACGGATCCTGCTCGAACTGCGACATGGCCGAAACCAGGATTCGCGAAGCCTGATCGCGGATTTCGGCAGGGCCGCCTCCGGCCGCACCATCGCTGCGGCGCTTGCGAGCGCCCGAATATTCACCCGAGTTGAACCGGCGACGATCCGGCCCGACGTAGCCGACGGCCTCGATCCAGGGCCGGGGCTTCAACGTCACATTCTCGACCCGCTTGAACAGGTCGCCGGTCGTGAACGGCTTTCTCAGGAACTCGTGGATGCCGGCATCGCGCGCGCCCTTGATCGCCGCGGCGGTCGCCTCGCCCGTCACCATGATGATCGGCGACATGCGGCACGACATGCTTGAGCGCCGAATGCGCCGCGCCAACGTCTCGCCGTTCAGCCTGTCTCCGGACCGTTCTGTGAAGATCACGCCCGGCTCGACGTCGCGCAGCAGCTCCAGCGCCCGTTCCTCGTCGCCCTCGGAATAGACCTCGCGCGCGCCCATGCCCTTCATGATGTCGGTCAGCAGTCGCGCCGACGACAGATTGGCGTCCACGATGACCACCCGACGAAGCGCAGGCTCCATGCGGCTTATGGTTCTGGCGTTTGCGGCGAACACATCGGACTCCGAAGTTGGAGCCGTTATCCTTACCGCCCACGGGTTAAGACCTGTTGAATAGGTCTTTCTGCGTAGTCCGCCGCCTCTTTAAAGGCCTCAGCCCTGGAATGGATCGCGCATCAAAATGGTGTCGTCGCGCTCGGGGCTGGTCGACAGCAGGGCCACCGGCGCGCCGATCAACTCCTCGATCCGGCGCACATATTTGATGGCGTTGGCGTTGATGTCCTTGAAGCTGCGGACCCCTGCGGTGCTCTCGCTCCAGCCTTCCAGCTCCTCGAACACCGGCTCAGCCGCGCCCTGGGCCTTCAGGCTCGAGGGCAGATAGTCCAGCACCTCGCCATCGACCTTGTAGCCGACGCAGATCTTTAGCGTCTTCAACCCGTCCAACACGTCCAGCTTGGTCAGGGCGATCCCGTCGATGCCGTTGATCGCCACCGACTGGCGCACCAATACGGCGTCGAACCAGCCGCAGCGCCGCGCGCGCCCGGTGTTCACCCCGACCTCGCGGCCCACGGTCGCCAGATGCGCGCCGACCTCATCATCCAGTTCGCAGGCGAAGGGGCCTTCTCCGACGCGCGTCGTATAGGCCTTTACGATCCCCAAGACATAGCCGACGCCGCGCGGCCCGATGCCCGACCCCGCAGCCGCTTGACCGGCCACCGTGTTGGAGCTGGTGACATAGGGATAGGTGCCGTGATCCACGTCGAGGAAGGCGCCCTGCGCCCCTTCGAACAGGACGCGCTTGCCGTCCTTCTGCGCCTGGTCCAGCACGCGCCAGGCCGGTTTCACATAGGGCAGGATCTTCGGCGCGATCTCCAGCAACTGCGCCAACAGCGCGTCGGGATCGATCGGCTCCAGCCCCAGACCGGCGCGAAGCGGATCGTGGTGCGAGCGCAGCCGGTCGATCTTGACCTTCAGATCGTCTTTATTGGCCAGATCGCAGACCCGAATGGCGCGACGCCCCACCTTGTCTTCATAGGCCGGGCCGATGCCGCGGCCGGTCGTGCCGATCTTGGCGCCCGGCGCGCTCGCCGCCGCCTCGCGCGCGACATCCAGCGCCGGGTGAATGGGCAGGATCAGACAGGCGTTGTCCGCAATGGTCAGGATTTCAGGGCTGATCGCCACGCCCTGGGCAGCGATCTTCTCGATCTCGCCGACCAGATGCCACGGATCGACGACCACGCCGTTGCCGATGATCGACGGCTTGCCCTGCACCACGCCGCTGGGCAGCAGCGCCAGCTTGTAGACCTTGCCGTCCACGACCAGCGTATGGCCCGCATTGTGACCGCCCTGGAACCGCACGACCATGTCGGCGCGGTTGGACAGCCAGTCCACGATCTTGCCCTTGCCCTCGTCGCCCCACTGGGCGCCGACCACCGCTACGTTCGCCAAAACCGTCTCTCCGCACTGGAATGCGGGCGCAGCCTATAGCGAGGGAATCGTCCGATGTCGTCCCGTCAGGCGGATTTATCCGACTTCGCCGACAGCCGTCTCGAACGCCCATTCCAGCCACGGCGTCGCCGCGATCACATCGGCCGTCTCGACTGTGCATCCGCACCACAGCCTGAGGCCAGGGGGCGCATTACGATGCGGCTCCATATCGAACACGGCCGCCTCGCCTTCCAGCAGGGCCTTGAACCGCACGACAAAGGCCTTCTGCGCCTTGTCGTCCAAGGCGGCGATCCGCGCATCGGTGAACTTTAGGCAAACCGAGGTCGTCGATCGTATCTCCGGCCGATCCGGCAGGAAGGCGATCCAGTCGGTCCGCTCCACCCATTCCGCCAACGCGGCATAGTTGGCGTCTGTCCGCCGGATCAATTCGCTCAACCCGCCGATGTCCTTGGCCCAGCCCAGGGCGTCGATCCAGTCTTCGATGGTCAGGATCGAGAAGGTGTTGATCGCCACCCCGTCCGCCAGCGCCCGATCGAACCGTCCCTTGCCGTCGGTCAGCCGCAGCAGCTTGGGAATCGCCCGATCCGGCCGGTACGTATCCAGCCGCTCGACCGCGCGCGGCGACAGCACCACCACCCCGATGCCCGCCTCGCCACCCAGCGCCTTCTGGAAGCTGAAGGTCACGACATCCAGCTTGTCGAACGGCAGCGGCATGGCGAAGGCGGCGGAGGTCGCGTCGCAGATCGCCAGCCCCTCGCGATCGTCGGCGATCCAGTCGGCGTCCGGCACCCGCACGCCCGAGGTCGTGCCGTTCCACGGGAACACCACGTCCTTGGACCAGTCGGCCTGGCTTAGATCAGGCAGTTCGCCCCACGGCGCCGTCAGGGCCTCGGGCTCCAGCCCCAGATGATCCCTCACGTCCGCCAGCCAGGTCAGGCCGAAATTCTCGAACGCCACGACCTGTACCGGCCGCGCGCCCAACATCCCCCACAGCGCCGCCTCGACCGCGCCCGTGTCCGACCCCGGCGTATAGAGCATCACATGGCTGTCAGGCACTTCCAGCACCTCGCGCGTCAGCCGAAGGCCATGCGCGAACCGCTCGACCACCTCCGGTGCGCGAATGCCGCGCCCGAGCAGATCGGACGGCAATCCGCCGACCGCATAGCCCGGCCGCTTCGCCGTCGGCCCTGCCGAAAACCAAGGCCGCGCCGGCTTCACATCAGGCTTCGTGCTCATGCTCTTTTCCTTTGGCGCTACCGCGCTTCGCGCGGCTTGAGCGCGCTCACCGCCCCGGCGTATAGGGCCGCCTGGCACGCCAATCCTCGGCAAACTGGGTCAGTTCAGCGTCCGGCGCATCCGGCAGCGTCACCATCACCCGCGCCAGCAGATCGCCCCGCCTGCCTTGCGCAAACGCGCCGCGCCCCTTCAGCCTCAGCACCTTGCCCGAGTTCGATCCGGCCGGCAGCGTCATCTGCACCACGCCTTCGGGCGTCGGCACCCGCACCTTGGCGCCCAGCACCGCATCGGGGACCGACACCGGCAGGTCCATGGTCAGGTCCGCCCCGTCGCGCTTGTAGATGGGGTGCGGTTCGATCCTCAGTTCGATCAGGGCGTCGCCGTTCTCGGCTCCGCGCCCCGGCGATCCCTGGCCGCGCAGGCGGATCGTCTGGCCTTCCGACGCCCCCTTGGGAATGGTCACGTCCAGGGTGCGCCCGTCCGAAAACTGGATCCGTCGCGTCGCCCCGGCGATGGCGTCTTCCAGACTGATGTCCAGCGTCGCCTTCACGTCCTGGCCGCGTGAGGTGAAGTCCCGCGCGCCGCGCTGACGCCCGGCCCCGCCGAACATGCCGAACAGGTCGTCCAGATCGACGCCTTCGAAGTTGCCGCGACCTCCAGGACCGCCGGCGCCTGCGAAACCGCCGCCCTGGCCGAACGGGCTGCCGCCGGCGCGACCGCCCCCGCCGAAGCCGCGATATTGTTCGTTGCCGTCGCCGTCGATCTGGCCCGCGTCGTATTTGGCGCGCTTTTCCTTGTCGCCCAGGATGTCGAAGGCCGCCGTCACCCGCTTGAACTTGTCCTCGGTGATCTTGTCGCCGGGGTTCTTGTCGGGATGCAGTTCCTTGGCGAGCTTGCGATACGCCTTCTTGACCTCGTCCGCGCTCGCGCCCTTCGAAACGCCCAGTTCCTTGTAGGGGTCGCCTGCCACGTCCGTTGTCGCTCCAGCTGAAAAAGTCGAGAGGCCGTCAGTTAAGCCATGCCCCGCCCCGCGCAAAGGGCTGGACCCGCCCTATTTCGTCAGACCCGCCGGATTTCCGCCTCCACCTCTGCTTCTGAGCCCCACCCGAACCCCTCGCCCCATTGCGCCACGGCGATCCGCGCCGTCGATGTCACGCCTTCTGGGAAATCCGCCGCCAAGTCGGCCGCAGAATAGGATGCCGACAGCCCCTCCACCTCCATGGCCCGGACCACGACATCCCCAGTCCACACACGCAGCCGGAACCGCATCGGATCGACCGTTGTCGGTTCCCCGTCCCAGTTGTCGCCGAACAGCCGCACGCGCGGCGTCCATCGGATCGCCAGCCCCTCCGCCGACGTCCTGACCGTCAGGCCAAACGGCGACCACGGCCGATCATGTAGGCCCCTCGGCACGAACAGGGTTTCACTGAACCCCGCCCCGCCCGGCGCCGCCCCGGCCGGTCCCGCGCGACAGAGCAGCGGCAGTCCTCGCTCGCCCCGTCCCATCTCCGCGCGCACCAGCCGGTCGTCCAGAAACACCACGTCGGCCCCCGCCATCGCCCCCGCCCGCATCTCGACCTCGGTCCCCTGCTGCCCGCGCAACAAACCCGTCAGCCGCCACGTCCCCGGCCCGACCAGAAGCGCCGACCGATACTGCACGATCTCCCACCCCACGGCCGTCTCGACCGCCAGCGCATTGCCGCCGCCCAGCACCGCCGCCTCGACCGCGCTTTCCGGCGCCTCGCCCTCGACCCGCACCGCCACGGCGTTGGCCTCATCCCAGCGGTGCCGCACGCCCGGCCCCAGCGCCTCGACCAGCACCCCGACCGTCGCTGGCGTCTCCAAATCGCCCCTTGCCGTCAGAGTCTCAGCCGTCGGCCCCGCATGCAGCCGCATCGTCCGCCAAGGCTCGGCCGCCACGGCGATCAAGGGCCGCGCATCCGCCTCTCCGCCGATCAAGGGCGGCAAATCCAACACCTTCAGGAACGGCGCCCCGACCACCACCGGAGTGTCGCCCCCGCGCCAGACGCCGTCATCCTCGACCGCCCGCCGCGCAGTCACCGGCTCCAGCACCGCCGACGGCGTCTCGTCCGACGTGACCCGCGTCACGCGCCAGTCGTCCGATCGACCCTCCAGCCGCACCCCGTCCCCCGGCTCCAGCCGCAAGGCTTCCAGCGGCCCCAGCGCCAGCGTTCTCGCCTCCACGCTCTCGCCGTCCAGCGCCCGCTGCGCCGCCGCCTTCGCCAGTCCGCCGCCGCACACCAGCGGCAACTCCAGATCGACCCCGCCTGCCGTCGCAGACGCATCGTCCGACCGCACGACCACCGCCCCGGTCTGATAGTCCGCCGTCTCGTCGATGAACCGCACCCGCGCCTCGCCCGCCCTGGGCTCCAGCGTCCGCGTCGCCGTTTCCGCCGGCCCGCCATCGGGCAATGCCAGCGCCTCACCCGCGATCTCGACCACCGTCTCCACTCGCCCCAGCACGGCGACTTTCCCGTCCCGCTCGGCCGCCACCGCGTCGAACGCCGCCAGCAGCGGCTCCAGCGCATCGCGCGTCCGCATCGGCCGGTCGATGACATAGCCGGCCGCCGCCCCCTCGACGCCCTCGATCGCCATCTCGTGCGGCGACAACCCGCCTCGCGCCAGCACCGCCTCGATCAGATCGCGCCCGTCGCCGGCCAGCCGTCCGTTCAGCCAATGCCCGGCGCGCCACGCCCCGGCGTCGGCCCAGACATCGCCCCGCGCCGGAAACGCCGGATAGGGCCGCGCGTCCCAGCACCAGGCGTCCGCCGCCTCCAGCATTCGCCCGCCATAAACCGCGGACACCGGATTGTTCTCAGCCGTCGCATAATGCCCCAGCACTGCCTCCAGCGCCCCCCGCTGCACTGCGTCGTCGCGCGCGCCCGTTGATCCCGGCGGCAGTCGGCTCTCGCTGCTCTTCGCATCCTGAAACAGGTTCGGCGCATTGCCGCCCCGGTCCACCGCCGCGCAGCCGAACTCCGACAGCCGCACCGGCTTCATTCCCGGAATCCAGGCCGTCGACACAGCTCTCCGCACCCCGCCAGGTCGGTCATGGTGCCGGTTCGACCACCAGCCTTTCAGGTCCTTGGGCCGAAACACCCAGTCCTCGCCATGCGCCCCGTCGACGATGGGCGTTCTCACTTGCCCCGCCCGATCCGCCTCGCTGGCGTAGTACCAGTCGAACCCGTCCCCGCCCGTGACCCCCGCCGCCAGATAGGCCGGGTCCGCCGCCCCGCCGAACGTCGCCGCATCGACCCCGCCGTCGCCCGCCTTCCAGTCCGTCAGGGGCGGGTACCAGTCTATCGATACATGATCGATGTTCGTATCGGACCACAGCGGATCCAGATGGAACACCACCTCCCCGCCCGACTGCCGCCCGAAATATTCGCTCCAGTCCGCCGCATAGGATAGTTTCACGCCCGGCCCGACCAATGCCCGACACTCCGCTGCCAGCGCCCGGAACTGATCGACCGCCGGAAAACCGCCGGCCGCATCCCGCGTCCAGGTCACGCCCCGCATCTCCGACCCGATCAACAGGCCGTCCGCCCCCTCATCCGCCGCGATCCGGGCATAGTGCAGCGCCATCCGCCGCAAGCCCCAGTCGTCCGGCCCGCCGAACAAGGCCGCGATCTCCGCCGTCGCCCCCGCCCCATCGACGCCCGCCACACGCCCCCGCCACGGATAGCCGGGGCAGTCCATGAAGACGAACGGATACAGGGTCACCTGCAGCCCTCGCGCCTTCAGCTCACGGATCGCCTGACGCACGCTGTCGTCCGAAGGCGTCCCGCCATAGGCCGGCGCCCCATCCACCTGACTGACCTCATAGGCCTCATCGCGCGCTACGCCCACCACGGACCAGACCAGCGGTTCGGTCGGCTTCTCGCGCCGCTCCACCCCCGGCCGAACCTGACAATGCCCAGCCCTCAGATCGCTGCCGAACCACCCCACCACCAGGCTGACCCGTTTCAGGTTCGGCAGTTGCGCCTGAAGTTGATCCAGCGACACGATCAGGTCCGCTCGGCCCTCGCCATTGTGCACATTCTCCGCCGTCGTCCGCGTCAGCCCCTCGCGACGAAGCACCGCCTCGGTCGCCAGGGCGAACTCCCCCGCGCCGGGGATCAGGCACACCCCCTCCAGCCGGTCCTCCAGCCGCGCGGTCTGTCCGCGCGGTCGCCGGAACACCTCGAAACTCAGTTGCGGAACCCGATCCCCGAACGGCCCCAGCGGCAAATCCTCGAACACCAGATAGGCCGTCCCGCGATACGCCGGCGCATCCCCCTCGACCGCCTCGATCAGCGGGTCCGCCGTCTGGTCCTCACCCCCGCGATGCACCCGCATCACCACGCCGGTCATGTCCATCAGCCGCCCGTCGGCCCAGACCCGCCCGACCCCGTCGATCTCGCCCTCGCAAAGCGCCACGGCGAAGCTCAGCGAATAGACATAGTCGATCGTCTTCGGACCGCCTTTGCCCGCACGGCCCTTGTTTTTGCCTTCCAGGAACCGCGCCGCCCAGATCACCTGACCCGTCACCCGCGCCCGTCCGAAGACGCAGGCCATCGGCGCCCCTTCCGCCGTGCCCTGAACCTTCAGTGTCTCCAGCCTCGGCCCCACCTGCCGCGCCGGCCCCAGCGACCCGACCACCCTATTGTCGATCGCCCGCCCAAGGGTCGAGCCGATCACCCGCCCGACCGGCCCGCCGATCGACTGCCCGACCGCGCTCAAAACGACTTGCGCCATGCCTTTAAACTCCGTCATCCTCGGTCAACGAGGCGGCGCACGCCGCCAAGGCCGAACCGGGGACAGGAAACCGGAACACGGCCGCCAGCCGTCTTTGCCACCACACGCCCATCCAGCTCTCGACCACCGCTCGTCCCCAATAGGCGTGGATCATCCTCGGCTCCGGCCCGCCGACGCCGCTCAGGATGGCGCAATGCTTCACCGCCGCCCCCGGCGACATCCGAAACAGCAACACGTCGCCCGCCCGCATCTGATCGACCGCAACGGGCCGCATCCACCGCCCCGCCGCCTCCAGCAGCGTCTCGCGCCCGCCGACCTCGGCCCAGTCCGCCGAATACGCCGGCAAGACCTCGGGCTCCTCGCCCACCACCTCGCGCCACACCCCGCGCACCAGACCCAGACAGTCCGCGCCCACCCTCTTCACGCTGGCCTGATGCCGATACGGCGTGCCGAGCCAGGACCGGGCGGACACCACCACCGCACTCCCGCTCACCGCCGGCTCCCGCCGTCGTTTCGCGCACTTCCGGCCGGATAGGCCGTCAGGAAGTCATCCCCCGGCACATCCGGAAATCCGCGAAAGTTCGCGCCATTCCCGAACGTCCCGACGCAGGTCTCCCACCGCTTGTCGCAGACCCGCCCCGCCGGCTCCGCGACACCGCACCTCTGGTCTCCCAGCCGCGCATCGCACATCCGCCCGTAGGTCCGCCCGACCACCCGCTCGAGCTTGGCCAGTGGTCCCTCAAGCTCGGCGACGAAACCATCCCCCTGACGTCTGATCCGCACCAGCGCTCCCGCCCACAGCCGCACCTTCAGATCCGGCCGCATCCAGTCCAGGCGCCACAGTTCGACCGTCGCCGCATCCAACAGACCCGCCGCCACATCCGCTTCCGTGATCGCCGCGTCGTCCAGCACGCCCGCCACCGAAACCGACCCCGCCGCCAGCCCGACCGCGCTCTCGCCCGCCCCCGCCGTCCAGCCGCTCGCCGCCCGACAGACGACGCCGGCCACCACCAGGTCCCGGTCGTGATCGGTGAACCCCATCACCACGCCGTCGGCCCGCTGCAACCGCCAGACATGGCACAGCGTCGCCGCCCCGCTCTCGATGCGGGCGGCCATTTCATTCGGTATGTCGCGCATGGCTCAGACCCGAACCTCGATCAGCGGAACCGCCGCCATCCGCCCGGCCTCAAAGCTCTCCAGCGTCGTCTCGATCCGGTCCGAATCGAACCGCACCGGCGTGTCGAACTGAAACCCCGCCGTCACGCTGACACCCGCCTCCGGCGCGCGCTCCAGCGTCACCCGCCCGGTCACGAGATCGACCATAAAAGCCGTCGTCTCAACACCGCCCAGCGCCACCCGCACCGATCCCCCGACCGGCTTGGCGATCGGCCGCTCCACATCGCCGTAGCGCTTCACCAGCCCAAACGCGGTGCGCTTCCCATCCCCGACGCCCAGCACCTGATCCTCAGCCGAGACCACCCCGCCCGGCGCGCACGATTTGAAATCGGCAAAGTCCTTGAACCGGAACCCGTACAGCCGTCCCCGCCGCGCCTCGAAGAAGGCGACCAACTCGGCCATGTCGTCCAGCGACCTCAGGTTCGCCCCGATCAGATACCGCCTGCGCCCCAGCGCCCAGGGCGTCGATCGCCGCTCGAACCCCGAGGCCAGCGTCGTGATCTCCGTCCGACGCTCCACCCCGCCGGTCGAGCCGAACGCCAGCCGCGCGGGCAGGCGCACCTCATGAAAGGCCATGCGAACCTTTCCTCCCTTTCACTTGTTCACTGATCGTCGCTCGTTCATGGTCGCATTGCGGCCAGCTTCGGCCGCATGCCCAAGGGGAGCGACACGTTTGCGCGGCGAGATTCTCAGCTACGACACCACCACCGGAATCGGTCTGATCAGCGGCGACGACGGCGCCCGTTACGACTTCACCTCGGCCGCGCTGCAATCGCCGGCCGTGCCCGCCGCCGGCGTCCGCGTCGACTTCGTGCCCGAAGGCGCCGCGGCCACCCAGATCCTGATCCTGGCCGGTTCGCCCACCACCACCGGCGTCGCCGGCGGCTACGGCAGCTCGACCTCGACCGCCGTCGCCGGCTTCGACTGGCAGAAGCTATTCCTGTCCTTCGAGGGCCGCATCCGCCGTAGCCATTTCTGGATCGGCTGGCTGATCCTGCTGGGCGTCAACGTCGTCATCAGCTGGATCCCGATCATCAATCTGTTCGGGATCGTGCTGATCTGGCCCAACCTCGCCATTTCGGTGAAGCGCCTTCACGACATGGGCAAGACCGGCTGGCTGATCGCCATTCCCTGGATTGGCTCCATCGTCGCCTTTATAGCCGGCTTCGCCATGATGATCGCCGGCGCCGTCGCCAACGGCTATGCCGAGGACTATTACGAGAGCAATCCCGCCGCCGTCTTCGCCCTGATGGGCCCGGCCATCGGCCTGTTCGCCATCGCCGGCCTCTTGGGCTTGGCGTTCCTGATCTGGATCGGCGTCGTCGACAGCCAGAAGGGCGAGAACCGCTTCGGCCCGAACCCGAAGGGCGAATAAGTCTTACCGCCCGAGTGACTTCAGCGCCGCCGCCCCGTCCTCGACGGGGCGGCGTTTTCACATCCGCCTGGCGCCCAGGCTGACGGCCCGCGCCAGCATCTGGGCGATCTGCGCCTCGGACCGCAGCAGGGCCGGCGTGCCGCCGTCCACCGCCACATTGACCGTCACGCCCCCGCCGCCGACCGGCCCGATCTCGCCGCCCGTCGCCGGTCGAAACACCTCCGGCCCGCGCTCGCCGACCAGATAGGCTGCACCGCCCAGCACCGGCCCGCCGTCCGCCCGCGCCCCGCCGAAGCTGGACATCACCGACTGGATCGCCGCGCTCAGCCCGCCGCCGTTCGCGCCGGCCGCCGCATTGACCGCGTTCAGCACCGCCCGCGCCAGTTCGGCCAGCGACACCTCCCCGTCCGCCGCCGCCCGCGCCAGCGATCGCGTCAGGCTGTCGCCCGCCCGCCCGAACGCCGCCTCGATGGCGTCGGCCGCCTCCTGCGCCGGCGCCTTCAGCCCCTCCAGCGCCGCCCCGGCTTCGGCCGCTCTCAGCGCGACCTGATCGATCCCGTCCCGCCCGAACTCATCCGCCATCCGGCCAACCCTCCATCAATCGCGCCAGCCCGTCGCGCCCTAAAGGCGCCGTCCCCTGAGGGACTTGCGTCAACATCCGCCACTCCCTCAGCGACAGCCGCCAGAACGCCTCGGGCGCCACGCCCATCGCCGCCGCCATCCGCAGCATCTCGCCCCAGGGCGTCACCTGGCGGCCGCCGCAAACGCCTGCGCCACCGCCACCGCCGCCTCGCGCGGATCAACGCCGGCCACATTCGGCGCCTCGTCCCCGCCCCCGCGCAACACCGCCGCCAGCACGATCATCAGATTCCGCGCCGACAGCGTCTTCATTCGCTCTGCGACCGCCGCCATCCCATCGACGCCCAGCCCCGTCTCGATCTCCGCCAGCGCCCCCAGCGTCAGACACACTCGACGCTGCCCGCCGCCCAGCATCACCGCCGCCTCGCCCCGCGCGCCGTTCATACCGCGCTGAACCCGATGGCCCCGGCGCTGGCCAGGCTCAGCGCGAACGTCGCCTCTCCCTCGTGCTCGCCGGCGTATTCCAGCGCCGCGACCAGGAACGGCCCCTCCAGCACGCCAAAGTCCGGTACGATCAGCCGCCACCGTTTCGCCGCCTGATCGAAGAAGGCCTCGCGCACCAAGGCATCGGAGGCGGCATCGCGGAAGATGCCCTGCCCCGACACCGCCGCCGACTTCACGCCCGCGCCAGCCAGCAGCTCGCGCCACCGCCCGGCGCTGTCGCCGTCGGTCGCATCCACCGTCTTGGCGTTCAGCGAGATCGTCCGCGCCCTCAACCCCGCCACCGTCGTGAACACGCCCGGCGCGGCCTCGATCTTCAGCAACATGTCCTTGCCGGCCTGTGCCGTCATGCGTTTTCTCCCACTTCTTCGGTTACCGCCCTCAGCCGCACGACCGCATAGGTCCGCCGCGCATCGCCCGCCCGGAACACGTCCGCAAACGTCGCCCTCAGCGTCGCCGTCCGCACGCCGTCGGCCTCCAGCACGGCCTCGTGCAGACACGCCCGCACCGCCGCCGCGACCGCCTTGGCCTCTTCCGATCCCGCGAAGCGCGACACGCCCGTCAGGGTCAGCTTCTGCTCGACCCCGCCCCCGTCCGCCGCCACCGGCCGACTCTCGCACCGCCCCAGCGCCAGATAGGGACACAGCGCCCCTTCCGGTGCCTGGTCGTAAACCCGCTCCTGGATCAGGGCCGACAGCGCCGGATCGGCCTTCAGCGCCGCCACCATCGCCTTCTGCAGCGCGCCTTCATGGTCCCTCATCGCACCCGCTCCAGAACCAGCTTCGCTCGCCCCGCCCGCGCATCCTCGACCGAGACAATCCGCCACTCCGCCCCGCCGAACCGCAGCACGCGACCGATCATCAGCCGGGCATCCGCCCGCGCCTCGGCGCCCATCGTCTCGACCGCCCGCCTTTGATCGCCCTCGCCGCGTTCAGTGCGCCGACGCGCCCCGCACTTCAGCCAGGCGAATCCTGCCGCCTCGAACGACACGCTGCGCCCGCCGTAAGGCGTCTCGGCCTCCACCGGCTGAAACAACCCCGCTAGAATTCTCACAACCGCACCACGCGATAAGGCGCGATCCAGGCCTCGACCGGCTCCACCACCACCGGCTCCCCCCGCTCATAGGCCCGCAGCACCAGCATCAGCATGGCCAACCTCAGCGGCGCCGGAGAGGTGGACGTCAGGCTCAACCCCACATCCGCTTCGACCTTCGCCTGCGCCGCCGCGATCAGGGTCTGGATCAAGCCGTCCTCGACCTCATGCTCGACCCTCAAAAACTGCTTCGCCTCCGCCACCGTCACCGGCTGCGCCATGGCAATCTCCATTGTCAGAAATTCCGTCTCCTCCCCATGCAATGGGGAGGGGGACCACGAAGTGGTGGAGGGGCTCTCCAACGCCCGCAGAGCCCCTCCGTCACGGCGCGAAGACGCGCCGCGCCACCTCCCCGTCGCTGCGCGACAGGGAGGAGACGACCGGATCAGCTTGCGCTGAACTTCATCACCTTGATCGCGTCGAAGTTCTGCACCCCGCCGCCGACGCGCTTGGTCGTGTAGAACAGCACATAGGGCTTGGCCGAATAGGGATCGCGCAGCACCCGCACCCCCGCCCGATCGACGATCAGATACCCCCGCTGGAAGTCCCCGAACGCGATCGACAGGCTATTGGCCGCCACGTCCGGCATGGTCTCGATCTCGGTCACCGGATAGCCCAGCAGGCTCGCCGTCTCGCCCAGCCGCGTCGCCGGCTGCCAGATATAGTTGCCGTCCGCGTCCTTGAACTTGCGCACGGCCGAGACCGTCTTGCGGTTCATCACGAACCGGCCGTTCGGTCTGTACTGGGCCTTGGGCGCATAGATCAGGTCGATCAGGCGATCCGCCGGACTGGTCGCCGCGAACCCGCCCGCCGCGCCCGATGCGACATAGCCGATCTGGCCCCAGGCCTGGCCCGCGTCCGCCACGGTCGGATAGGACAGCAGACCCTTGGGCTTGTTCACCCCGTCGCCGTTGATGAAGGCCTGGGTCTCCTGCGCCGCAAAGGCGTCCTCGACCTCGGCCGCCAGCCATTCGTCCAGATCGACCATGGCGTCGTCTAGCAGGGCCTGCGTCGCCGCCGGATTGGCGTAGAGATCCGCCGACGGGAACTCCAACAGGGCCAGGGTCGCCGGGTCCGTCTCGGGCCTCGCGGCCGTCTCCGCCACCCAGCCGCAGGCCACGCCCGCCGTCGACACCGGCTTTCTGAACACGCCCGCCGCCACCGTGCGCACCGTGGCGATCTCGCGCATCGGACTGGCCGCCATCAGACGCCGCTCGATGGCCCGTTCGGTCTCATAGGGCACGACATAGCCGCCCGAAGTCGCCCCGCCCGACAGGCCCGCCTTGACCTCCAGCGCGCCAGACTGGCCCGTCTTCAAATAGCCGTCCCACGCCTCTTTCGCCTCGGGCGCAGACGTCGGCTCGGCAGGTTCGACTCCAATCGCCGGACGACGGCTCTGGCTCATCACGCGGTCCAGTCGCGCCTGGGCCGAGGCCACCGCCTGGTCGATGCGCGCCACCTTCTCCTCCAGCAGCACATCGGCCGCCGCCTTCTTCTCGATCTCGCCCAGCCGGGCGTCGTTCGCCCCTTTGAACGCCTCGAACGCCGCCATCACCTCGCGCACGACATCGCGCGCCTCGGGCTGGCCCGAAGCCTGTTTGGTCTCTTTCATGATATCTCCGGTTGAAGAACCGCCTGTTGCGGTTAGGGTCGGCGAATGAGTGCTTCAGCAAAGCTCCCACGCACCGGATTGGGCCGCCTCGTTCCCTTCTCCAACTGGAGGAACGGGGCATTCTGGCTGATGATTTTGGGACTCTGCGCTTCGTCGATCAGCAATGAGATGGGATGGATAGACGACGGCGAGCGATCATTGCTGTTCTTCTCGACGTTGGCCTTTGCTTGCGTGATTTGGGCTCTCTCGCCCCATCTGCCCGCGTTGACGGTGCCGCCAAAACTTGGCCCGCTTGATCGCCTGCAGGCTCACGACGACATCTGATGTCCCACCTGACGCCCCTCGAAAGCGCCGTCATGGACGCCATGATCTGGCAGATGGGCGACAGCGTGCCGGACCTGCGCGCCCAGGTCGCCGCTAGTTCGCCGGGCCTGCGTCGCAACACCGGCGCCGGCCTCTATTCCCAGATCGTCGTCGATGCGGACCGCGCGATCGCCAACCCGGACGCCACCGGCCTGTTCGGCACGGTCCATGCGATGGTCGCCGGCCTGCCCGACCCCGTCGGCTTCCAGATCGAGCTCCGCCAGGGCCGGCTGACGGCCCTGCATGGCCAGAGCTACGGCCAGGACACCCGCGCCATCGACTTCTCCACCACCGCCTTCGAAGAGGTCTTCACCGTCGACGAAGCCGGCCGCTCGATCCTTTTCCGTCCCGCCCGGCGCGCGCCGGATCCGATCCCGCCCAGGCCCAAACCCGCCGCCCGACCCGCCGCTGCGCCCGCCGCCCAAGCCGCACCGAAAGCGCAATCCAGGCCCGCGCCCCAACCGACATCAAAGCCGTCCGATCACGCCCTGCCGTCCGCCGCCGCCTCGCCGGGCCTGGCCGAGATCATCGCCGGCCTGTCCAACCTCACGGCCTCGCGCGGCGGCCAGCTGGCGCTGGTCTATCTCGGCGCCTATGCGCTGGCGGCCGTCTTCATCCTGTTCGCCCACCTGATGCTGCACGTCGGCTGGATCTTCGGCCTGGTGCTCGCCGGCTGGGCCTTGCGCTATCTCCACGGCAAGAAGGGCCGCGCCCAGATGGCCGCCCTCGCCGAAACCCTCGACCGCAACGGCGCCTTTCAGGCCCTCAAGCCAAACTGAACCGCGCCCCCGGGAGCATCGGAAACGTCACCAGCGACACTTCCCACAGCTCGACCGCGCTCAGAACGCGCAGCCGCCCCTGACGCCGGGCCCGGGCCGTGCGGTAGCCGATCGACAGCCCATCCAGCGCCCCGGCCCGGCTCAACGCCCCGGCGAACCGCGCCTCGGCCGACCAGTCCTCGATCCGGCCCCGCACGAACAGGCCGCGCGCATCCTCGACGATCTGTTCCCAGACCCCGACGGGCGCCCGCGCATCGTGCTGGTTCAGCATCCGCACCCCCTCAGCCCCCGTCTTGGCCAGACTGTCCGCAAACGCCCCCGCCTGCACCACGTCCCCGTTCAGATCCGCCACGCCCCACAGCGAGGCGTAGCCTTCGATGGCCAGTGCGCTCATTTCCCCTCCAACCTACGCTCGATCCGCTCCACCGCCGCCGCCGTCGCCTCGCCCTGGACCTCCAGCCGCGCCAGCCGTTCGGCGACCAACCTCTGTTCCCCGACCCGCTGCTCCAGCGTCGCGATCCGCGCCGCGGCGCCCCCGGCCCAGACCAGGCCGCCCACAGTCTGCACCACGACGGCGATCAGCAGCGCCGTCGGCACGCGCCGGATGTGATGTTCGGTCATGCCCCCAACCCCGCCATCCGCCTGCGTTCCTCGTCGGTCAGGAAGCTCGCCGCCTCCAGCCGCGCCCACAGGGCGTCCCGCTCTGGCTGCAGCGCCGAGACCGCATCCAGGTCCGCCCGTATTTCGCACCCCGCGAACCGCTCGCCCAGCCAGCCCGTCATCGCCCCCGCCGCCTTCCACACCAGCGGGATCACCGTCTGACGCCAGAAGGCCGCATTGGCCTCGCGATAGTTGGCGTAGGTCGCGTCGCCCGGAATCCCCAGCAGCTGCGGCGGCACCCCGAACGCCAGGGCGATCTCGCGCGCCGCCGCATGCTTGCCCGCCGTGAAATCCATCTCCGCCGGCGTCAGGCTTAGCGGCTTCCAGTCCATCCCGCCCTCCAGCAAGATCGGCCGCCCGGCGTTGGTCGCCCCGGCATAGACGTTCGACAACTGATCCTTCAGCGCCTCGAACTGACCGTCCGTCAGCCGCTCGCCGTTCCTCGCCCCATAGACCAGCGCCCCCGACGGCCGCGCCGCATTGTCCAGCAGGGCCTTGTTCCAGGCGCCCGCCGCATTGTGCGCATCCACCCCTTGCGCCGCCGCCTCCAGCGGCGACAGCCCGTACCAGTCGTCCAGCGGGTGCCACAGCTTCAGGTGCATCACCGGCGCCCAGCCGTCCGCCGCCCGCCCGATCCGCACCGACCGTCCGTCTACGGAATAATCCCAGGCCTCGGGCCAGCCTGACCGGCCCGGAACCACCTTCACCCGATCCGACCGCAGCGCCCACAGCTCGTCCGGCGCCCCGTCCCCGTCCGCATCGCCGGTCGCCTCGACATAGGCGTTGCCCGACACCTGCAGCGCGCCATAGACCGCCTCCATCATCTCTGCCCCCGACTGCTCGGGATTGGGCCGACGCATCAGTTTTGCCAGCGGATGCGCATCGTCGCGCACCCCGTCCACGAACACCGCGAACGGCGCCGAAGCCGCCGCCTCGGCGATCATGCGGATACAGCGATAGGCCACGGCATTCTTCTGATACCCCTCGCGCGCCAGGCTGGCGTAGTCGTTGGGCGTCCACCTGGGCCGCCCTACCCCCGACAAGGCGATCACCCCGCCCGCCCGGCTTTCCTTCGCCTCAGGCGCGCCCACGCGCCCCGCCTGGCCGAACGGCCACCGGATCGAAACCATCGCAATCTCCTAAGAATTCCTGTCCCTTCTCCCAGTGGGAGAAGGTGGCCCGCAGGGCCGGATGAGGGTCGGCCGGCGGCCCGGTGCGCGCGAGCGAGCCCTCACCCTTTCGCGTTGACCGATCGCTACGCTCTCGGACGCTCAAGCCCTCTCCCAGCGGGAGAGGGTGTCATCACCTTCAACAACGGCCGCTCGATCCAGACGTGGACGACCGCCCCCGCCGCCAGACTGGCGATCACCGTCAGCGCCACCACCGCATCCCCCGGCAGCGCGACCATCCCGCTCTCAAACATTCGCCCCAAGGCCCGGATGACCAGCACATGGACCAGATAGATGGAGTAGGACGCATCCCCCATGAAGGCCGCCGCTCGCCCCAACCGCCCCGGCGCCGCGTCAGTCCGCTCCATCCGCACCACGCCGAACACCAGCAGGGCGCTGGGCAACCCCCAGACCGCTGCCCGCCTCAACCCGTTCCAAGGATCGTTCAGCGCCCGCACATCGTCGATGCCGCCATAGCCGAAGACCAGGCCCAGCCCGAACCCGACCACCGCCAGCCCGACCGCCCACAGCGCCAACCCACGCGGCGCGAACCGCCACACCGACGCGATCCCGACGCCCAGCAGAAACTCCAGAATGATCGGCGCGCCCCAGAACCTCAGCACCGGCGCCGCTACGATCAAGCCCGCGACCAGCATCGCCGCATAGGCCCCGACCAGCCCCCAGCCGACCCGCCTACCGCCCGCTATGGCCAGGCCGAACCCGGCGTAGAACAGCATTTCGAAACACAGGGTCCACCCCGGCCCCAGCGTCGGAAACGTCATCTCCAGCCCGCTGAACGGCCAGAACAGGAACGTGGCCGCCGCCACCTCCGGGCTCAGCGTCCCGCCCCGCGCCATGCCGATCAGGATCGGCAGCGACAGCAGCCAGTAGATTGGCGCCACCCGCCGAAACCGCCGCCACAGGAAGGCCCCGGCCGCGCCCACGCCCGTCTGACCCTGCGTCGTCGTGGCGATGATGAAGCCGCTGATGACGAAGAACACGTCCACGCCCACGGCGCCGAAGTTCTCCAGCGGCCCGCCGCCCAGCGCCGTCTCCAGCCCCAGCCGCGTCCCGGCCAGATCCACGGCGTGCGTGACGACCACCGCCGTCGCCGCCGCGAACCGCAGCGCCTGCACCCCGTAGAACCGCTCCCCCATCCGCCACGGTTACCACTGCGCGAGCGCGCGCGACAACCTCAGATCATCACGCGCGCTCGTATTGCCTCGGCGATCCTCGCCTGGCCCGCCGCATTGGGATGGACGGAATCGAACATCAGCCCGCCGGCGAAACTGCCGCCGAACAGGGCCGTCCCGTCGATGGGCGCCGCCAACCCTCGCGTCGCCGCGACGTCGAAAACGGCATCTCGCAGCGCGGTTTGCGCGGCATAACTCGCCTTGCCCTGGGCCGGATCCGACGGACAGCCCGTCATCAGCAGCACGTCCCCCGTCGTCAGGCACCGATCCACCAGCGTGCCCAACCCGGCCTTATAGGTCGCGACCGCCGTCCCCGCATTCCAGTCGTTGATGGTCAGGCACACGACCGACAGATCAGGCGCCGCCGCCGGGATCGACCCATAGGCCCGGTACGGCTGGTCCGTCGTGATCCAGTCCGCGATCCTGGCCCCGCCCCATCCGGCATTGATCACCCGCGCCCGCCGCACGTCCGATCGCCACGCGACCCCGCCCGCGATGAACACCGCCCCGCCCGAGGCCCAGCGCACGCTCACCGGCCCGGCGGTCTCGGGAAAGGCCACGGTCGTAACCTCCATCGACGCCGCCTTGGTGGTGCTTGCCGTCGCCCGCACTGCGCCGTCCGTCTCGACCGTCAGCACCCCCAGCGCCGTATTGGTCACGGCCCACAGGTCGAACCGATCGACCGGCCCGTCGGGCTGAAAACTCCACATGCCCGGCGACGACGCCGCACCCGAGAACAGCTTGCCGCCCATCCCCGTCAGGGCGTTTACGCCCCACCCGGCGCCCATCGTCACGCGTGGATCATAGGCGGAATAGCCCCCGCTGGCCCCGTCCGCCGCGCCGGCCCCAGCCACCGAGGCCGCCGACGCCGGCAGGCCCCGCCCGCTCATCATCGCCGCCAGCCGCTCGGGCCAGGCGCCCGCCCGACCGTTCGGCGTCCAGCCGCCGGAGACCGCGCCATAGCCTTGCGTCACGCTGTCGCCGATGCACAGCAGCCGCGCCTCGCGCCCGCCCGCCTGCATGGTCCTGACCGCCGCCGACCAGACGGGCAGGTCGGGCACGGCCAACCGCGCCCGCCCCAGCACCCCGCCCGGCGCCGCCCCCGCCGCTCCGATCTCGACACCCGACATCAGTCGAAGGCCGCCACGATCTGCGTCGCCGTCGTCCCGGTCGCCAGCACCCGGCGCACCTGCACCGGCAGCCACCCCACCGGATGGTTGGCGAAGGTCACGGCGTCCCCATCCTCGGCCCCGACCGTCAGTACACGGACATTACCCGCTGCACCGACATACAGCGCCTTGGCGTAGGTCGTCAGATCGGCCGCATCGCTGGGCGTGACCGCCGCCGCGCGCCTCGCCGGCCCGCCCGCGTCGCGCCCATGGTTCAGCAATCCGTCCCGCTCGGGAATGGCCGGCATATCGTCTCTCCTGTCGTTGAAATCTTGAGGCTCTAAAGCCCCCGCAATCGCGGTCCCGCCGACTGCGGCCCCAGCATCAGCCGCGTGATCGCCCACACCAGGGCGTCGGCCCGATCCGGGCTGGGTCCGCCCTCGCTGCCAAGCGCCAGCATCTCTTCCTCCAGGGCCGGGAAGGCGTCGCAGTGGACCACCCGCCCCTGTTCATAGAGCAGGGCCACCGGCTCGGCCCGCGCCGCCTTGGACCGCGAGGCGTGGACCATCTCGATCCGGCAAGGACACGCGCTGATGGCCAGGACCGAGCGCACCATGTCGCCGCCCTGATTGCTCTCGGCGACCACCTGGTGCGCGCCGAACTCGTGCGCGGCCGCGCTGACCGCCCCGCCCCAGCTCTGCGGCGAGCGCCCCTGCACCGTCCGGTCGGCCAGCACGAAGGCCTGGCGACCTTTTCGCCCCACGACCACAATGCCGCAGGCGTCGCCGGTCGCGGTCGCCGGCGGGTCGACCGCCACGACGATCCGGTCCAGTTCGGCCGGCCGCGCACCCCTGGCCCGTTTCAGGTCCGCGATGCGGAACAGGGCGCCCTCCCCCTCCACCACCATGCCTTCCAGCTCCTGCGCCGCCAGCCGCGTCCCGCCATAAACGTCGTTCAGATGCGCCAGAAAGCCGGGCGACAGGTTCTGCGCATTCAGCGCCGTCGCCGCCCGCTCCGTCGCCGTCCCGGCCTCGGCCATCAACCGCCTCAGCGCCGGGATCGGCCGGGGCGTCGTGGTCACCGCCAGCAGCGGCGAGCCCCCCAGCCGCAGTCCGAACCTCAGGTTCGACAGCACCATTTCCGGCCGTCGCCAGGCGCAGAACTCGTCCGCCCAGGCCGCATGAAACTGCGGCCCCCTCAGACTGTCGGGATCCTCGGCCGAAAACGCATAGGCCGCCGACTGATTTTTCCACACCAGCCGACGCCGCCCCGCTTCCCAACGCGGCCGGTCGCCCGGCTCAGCCAGCGTCTTGATCCCCGACGCCCCCTCCACCATCACCTCACGCACATCGTGCAGAGCGGGGCCGACCAGGGCCAGGGTGATGCCGGGCAGTTCGCGCGCCATGATGTCGATCCAGACCGACCCGGCGAAGGTCTTGCCCGACCCCCGGCCGCCCAGCAGCAGCCAGGTCTTCAGGTCATCATCCGTCGGCGAACACTGGTGCTTCGCCACCCGACAATGGCTGCGATGCAGCCTTAGCTCGCGCCCTTTCAGCTGCCTCAGCGTTCTTCTCTTCCAGAATCCGATCAAGCCGCTCGTGCTCGACGACCAGTTCCTGTCGGATTCGCTCGTCGTCTGCGGGGTCGTAGGTTCGTCCACCCATCTCGTCCTCTTCGTTGTCGCTCAGGCACAGCAGTCGCATCGCCTCGACCGCCTTGGCCGACCGCGCGATCACCCCGATCTGGCGCGCGACCTTCTCGGCGACGGCGGCGTCCTTGACGTCCGTCTCGCAGACGCTCTTGGCCGTCTCCTCGATCTTGGCCTTCATCATCAGGAACAGGGGCTCCATCCACCCTGCGCAGGACGCAGCCGTCTCGCGCGCGCCCCCGCAGCCGCCCTCTCCGTCTTCCCGATTTCCCGTCATGCCCAAACCATAGCGGACCAGCGTCCTCAGGCCGGAAGAACGCCCACATAATTCGCCAACGGTCTGTTTTCGCAGCCTTTCAACCAGCGTCATTGCGCTGGCTAGGGGGTGCTACCCTATCGCTCCCGGCCGCGTTCGACCGTCCATTCCGGCGCCTCGAAATCCAGCGCATCCTCCGGCTCGGCCAGCGACAGCTCCGAAATCGTCTGGCCCCGCACCGACACGCCCGCCGTATGCACCGTCTCGCGACTGCCCGAGATCAGATGATGCCATTTGGCCAGCGGCCGCCCCTCATGCAGCCGGCGATAGGCGCACGACTTGGGCATCCACTCCAACGCCTCGATGTTTCCGGGCGTCAGCTTGATGCAGTCCGGCACCTGGGCCTTGCGGTTCGCATAGTCGGAACAGGCGCAAGCGGCGGGGTCGAACAGCTTGCAATGCACCCGCGTCGGAATGACCTCGCCCGTATCCTCGTCCTCGAACCGGATCACGCAGCACAGCCCGCACCCGTCGCACAGCCCCTCCCACTCGGAAGGCGACATCTCGGCCAAGGTCTTGGTTTCCCAGTAGGGTTGCATGGCGCGCCTCATACGCGCCGCGCCGCCGCTTGTCACAGCCTCAATGCCCGACCGTCTTGGAGAACAGGTTGATCACCACCACTCCGCCGACGATCATCGCCAGCCCGACCATCGCCGGCAGGTCCAGCCGCTGGCGGAACACCACCGTCCCGATCACCGAGATCAGCACCACCCCCAGCCCGCTCCAGATCGCATAGGCGATCCCCACCGGCATCTGCCGCAAGGCGATCGACAGCAAATAGAAGGCCAGGCCGTAGCAGACCGCCATCCCCGCCGTGGGCCAGGCCCGCGTGAACTGCTGCGAGGCCTGCAACATCGTCGTGCCCGCCACCTCCAACGCGATGGCGCCCAGCAGCGCCATCCATGTCACCGGACTCATGCGTCATTCGCCGTGATGGGATGGCCGGGCGTCAGCAGCGACAGCAGCGCCCTCCTCTGCTCCGGCGATACCGCATGCGTGCCGAACAGGTCCGACATCCACAATCCGTCCGCGATCAGCCTCAGCATCAGGGCGTCGTCGGCCCCGACCGGATCGCTGGGATCGTCCACCTTCACCCTTTCGACCCAGCCATTCCAGCGTTGCGCCAACGCCGGATCAATGGCGCAGGCGGCCATGATGACCCGTCCGATGCTGACGTCCTGCGGCGTCACCGGCTCATTGACCGTCGCTCTCAGATAGGCCCGCGCATTCCGGCCATAGGGCTCTGGATCGCGCGCCGCCTCGGCCAGGATCGTGTCCGTGTGCATTCGCCCAAGATGATCGACCATCCCCTCCAACAGCGCGATCTTGCTGGGGAAATGATGCAGCAGGGCGCCCTTGCTGACGCTCGTCCGCGCCGCCACCGCATCCAGCGTAAAGCCTGACGCACCCAGCTCGGCGGCGACCTCCAGGGCCTTTTCGATGATCTCGGCGCGGGTGTCGTCGGGCGCGCGACGGCGTGTGATGCTGTCCATCCGCGCTACATACCAACCGGACGGTAACTGTCAACCAAGGCTGATCCTCCTCCGTTCACGAGGGAGGGGGACCACGAAACGGTGGAGGGGGCGAACACCCACAGACCTTTCAGGTGGAATATCTGCATCACAACCCTTAGATCACACCCGTTTCCGCCCCCTCCACCGCGCCGTGCGCGGTCCCCCTCCCCCGCCCGTGGGGGAGGATCGAAAGTCACATGGCAGCCAGACCCCCTCTTGTCGCACTCAAGGACGTCCGCCTTCAGGACGGCCAGCGCCCCCTCTTCGACGGCGTCGACCTCGCGGTCGAACCGCGCAGCCGCGCCGCCCTGGTGGGGCGCAACGGCGCGGGCAAGTCCACCCTGATGAAGGTCGTCATGGGCCTGATCGAGCCCGACAGTGGCGACCGCTCCATCCAGTCCGCCGTCCGCTTCGCCTATGTGCCGCAGGAGCCGGTCATCACCGGCGAAACCCTGCTGGACTATGCGTCGTCGGGCGAGGCCGAGACCTGGACGGCCGAAAGCTGGCTGGAGACCTTCGGCCTGAACCCGGCGAAGTCCACCCAAGGGTTGTCGGGCGGCGAAACCCGCCGCGCTGCCCTGGCCAAGGCCTTCGCCGAAGAACCCGACCTGCTGCTGCTGGACGAGCCGACCAACCACCTCGACATCCTGGCCATCGAACTGCTGGAGAACGAGCTGATTCAGGCCCGGTTCGCCCTCTTGGTCGTCAGCCACGATCGCGCCTTCCTGAACCGCGTCACCAACACCGTCCACTGGTTGGAAGGCCGTCGGGTCCGCACGCTGAACAAGGGCTTCGTCGAGTTCGACGAATGGTCCTCCAAGGTGCTGGAGGAAGAGGCCGAATCCCTTCGGCGCCTGACCAAGACCATCGAGCGCGAGACCGCCACCTTCTACTCCTCCATCACCGCTCGCCGCAGCCGCAATGAAGGCCGCGCCCGCTCGCTTCAGGCGCTGCGCGCCGAGCGCGCCGAGAAGATGAAGGACGTGCCGCGCGAACTGTATCTCGGCGTCGATTCCGGCTCGACCTCGGGCAAGCTGGTCGCCGAAATCAAGCATGTCTCAAAGGGCTTCAACGGCCGCACCCTGTTCAAGGACCTGACCACCCGCATCATCCGCGGCGACCGTCTGGGCATCGTCGGTCCCAACGGCGCGGGCAAGACCACCCTGGTCAAGACCCTGCTGGGCGAACTCGCGCCCGACGAGGGCACGGTGCGCATGGGCGCGAACCTCGAGCCGGTCTATCTGGATCAGTCGCGCGAGGGGCTGAAGTCGGACATGACCCTGTGGGACGCCCTGACGCCGGGCGGCGGCGACAGCATTCTGGTGCGCGGCGTGTCCAAACACGTCGCCGCCTACGCCAAGGACTTCCTGTTCTCCGAGGCCCAGCTGCGCCAGCCGATCTCGACCCTGTCGGGCGGCGAGCGCAACCGCCTGCTGCTGGCCAGGGCGTTGGCGAAGCCCGCCAATATGCTGATCCTCGACGAACCGACCAACGACCTGGACATGGACACGTTGGACAAGCTGGAAGAGCTGCTGGAGGGCTATGACGGCACCCTGATCCTGGTCAGCCACGACCGCGATTTCATCGACCGCCTGTCCACCTCGACCCTGGCCCTGAACGGACGCGGCGACATCGTCGAGACCCCCGGCGGCTGGACCGACTTCATCCGTCAGAACCCCGGCTTCCTTCAGCCCGGCTCGAACCCCCGCCCTCAGGACAACGCCGCCGCCCAGCGCGCCGCCGAGGCGCCCCCGCCCGCCGTCGCCCCCAAGAAGACCGCCAAACTCTCCTTCAAGGACGCCCACCGACTGAAGGAGCTGGAAGCCCTCATCGATGCCTTGCCCGCGACCATCGCGAAACACGATGCGACCCTGGCCGACCCCGGCCTCTACGCCCGCGACCCCAAGGCCTTCGACGCCGCCATGAAGGCCGCCGAAAAGGCCCGCGCCGACCTGGAATCCGCCGAACTGGAATGGCTGGAGCTGGAAGAGAAGAAGGCGGCCCTGGCGGGGTGATCAGGTGGCGGCAGCGGTTTTTGCGTCGGCCCATACCTTGAACGCCTGATCGGCGGCGCTTGTCGATCCGCCCATCTGGCGACCGGCGGGATCCTGGGCGAACCATTGCTCCACGGTTCCCCCGTTTCGAAGGTGGACAGTCAACCTGACCAGGGCGGCGTGATCGCCAGTGGTCGTCTCAAGGAAGTCCAAGAAGGCCCTCACCCGCGTGTAAAAGGCGGCGGCCGCATTGATGTCGGTTCCCGTGCGACGCTGGAACTCCTCGCCGCTCATGCTGACGACGCGCGGGCCGGAACCCGTTGCCGGGCCGTCGGTCAGCGCCGTCGCAGACGCGCCGGAGGCGAAGGCGGGATGGACCTCGGCCATCAGGGCCGACACCGCCTCGGCGCGCGGATTTTCGGCCCAGACCTTATGGAAGGCCGCGCGCCGCGCCTCGGTCAGACCGTCGCGCTCCATCAGCACGGCCGCCGCTTCGTCCAGCCAGTCCGGCGCTGGGCTGCCGTAACCGTCTCCATCTTGGGCGTCTTTCCAGAAGGTCTCGATGTACCAGAGATGGCCCAACTCATGCGCCATGACGCCCGGTTGAGACGCCTTGGCCACGCTGGCCTCGATTTGCGGAGCAGCACGCTGGACTGCGGCGGCGCCCAAGGCTTCGACCTGACCGGCGGGAGCCTGACGCGTCACGGCTTCACGCACCGCCTGCTCCATCGTTCGGCGCCGCGCCGAGGTGCTTATCCAGGGCAGCACGCGCAAGGCCCCGATGGCCCGCACGTCATCGACAGGCTGCGCGACGTCCAGCACCACGGCGTAGGCGGGCGGCTCGGCGCCGAACGCAGCCGCCCATGTCGTTTCCGCCATGGCTGCTTCTTCGGCGGCCTGAACCACAGCCTGTTCGTTCGGCCCGACCACGATCCCATCGGGGGTGTCGCGACAGACAGCGGCGGTCGTCAGCGCATCACACCGAGGCTTGCGCGTCGTCCCCTCCTCGGCGCGCAGGCCGACGGGCGCCGCAGTCAGGGATAAAGTCAGGGCGAGCGCGATCATCGGCATTGTCGATCCTTGCGGTTTGACAGGGCAAAGCTTCACACAACGACCCACGCAACTTAACTTCTGGTCATGTCAGAGAGCGGGCCGACCTCTTGAAACCAAACCCGCCGCTGCACACTCAAGCTTCATGACCCTGCGCAGTCACCTCGTCGAATTCGCCCCGCCCCAGCAGGCGGCGGTGCGGCGGACCAACGCCGTCCTCGCCCGCGCGCCGCGGCTGCGCACTGACGGCTGGCGGATCGATGCGGGCCAGCGGCTGTCGCTGTGGCTGGACGCTGCCGCCGGGCGGGTCACCACCCCACGCCTCAGGAAGCGCGGCGTGACGGTCGAGATCGTCCAGACGGACGGCGACCACCCCGTTCCCTTGCGCATCCTGCATCCGACGGGCACGCCCCGCGCCGTCATTTTGGACATCCACGGCGGCGGCTGGGTGCTGGGCAGCGCCGGGCTGAACGACCGGCTGAACGCCCATCTGGCGCACCACGGCTTCTGCGTGGTCTCGGTGGATTATCGCCTGCTGTCCGAGCGGCGTCAGATCTATATCGACGCCGCCATCGCCGACTGTCTGGCCGCCGCCTATTGGACGGTCACGAATGTCGATCGACTGGGCGCCTCGACCCTGTTTCTGGCGGGCGAATCCGCCGGCGGGCATTTGGCCGCCCTGACCGCCGTCGCCCTGCGCGACCAGGGGCTGATCGACCTGGTGAAGGGCTGCGTGTTCACCTACGGCGTCTTCGACCTGTCGGGCACCGAAAGCGTGCGCTCTGCGGGACCAGAGACCCTGCTGTTCAATGGCCCGACGATGCAGGCCGATCTGGCGCGCCTGGCGCCGGATCGCGACGAGGCGGCCTTGCGCCAGCCCGACGTCTCGCCCCTGTATGCCGACCTGACCGGCCTGCCGCCCGCCCTGTTCCTCGCCGGCGAACAGGACCCTCTGTTCGAGGACAGTCTGTTGATGGCCACCCGCTGGGGCGAGGCTTCGGACGCCGACCTGATCCGCGTGCCCGAGACCCCGCACGGCTTCCTGCATTTCGGCGGCCCGGCCGCGCGCGGCGCCCGCAAGGCGATCCGCACCTGGCTGAACGCCCGGCTCTAGCTCGCCTCGATCAGTTCGCGGATCCGACTGCCCAGCGCCTCCATGGCGAAGGGCTTGGTCATGACGTGCATGCCGGGGTCCAGGTGCCCGTTGCCGACCACCGCATTCTCGGCATAGCCGGTGATGAACAGCACCTTCAGGTCCGGCCGATCAATCCGCGCCGCATCCGCCATCTGACGCCCGTTCATCCCGCCCGGCAGACCCACATCAGTCACCAGCAGATCGATCCGCGCGCCCGATTGCAGCAGCTTCAGCCCCGCCACGCCATCGGACGCCTCGATGCATTGATAACCCAGCTCGTGCAGGATTTCGGCGACAAGCATCCGTACCGTCGGCTCGTCGTCCACGACCATGACCGTCTCGCCGGCCTGGGCGCGAGGGGCCTGTTCGACCTCGGGGATCAGATCGGCGTCGTCCACCTCGCCGAAGTGGCGCGGCAGATAAAGGCAGATCATCGCCCCCTCGCCCGCCTCGGAATAGATCCGCACCTGCCCGCCCGACTGGCGCACGAAGCCATAGATCATCGACAGGCCCAGGCCCGTCCCCTCGCCCAGCGGCTTGGTGGTGAAGAAGGGCTCGAACGCGCGCGCCGCCACCTCCGGCGCCATGCCCGTGCCGGTGTCGCTGACGCAGATGGAGACATATTGGCCCGGCTCCAGATCCTGGGCCTTGGCCGTACGCGCGTCGATCCAGCGGTTGCCGGTCTCGATCGTCAGACGCCCCCCGCTCGGCATGGCGTCGCGCGCATTGATGCAAAGGTTCAGCACCGCGTTTTCCAGCTGGTGCGCGTCGATCAGCACGGGCCACAGGCCGGCGCCGGCGACTACCTCGACCTCGATGCCCGGCCCCGTCGTGCGCCGCACCAGATCCTCCATCCCGCGGATCAGACGGTTGGGATCGGTCGGCTTGGGATCCAGCGTCTGACGCCGCGAGAACGCCAGCAGCCTGTGCGTCAGGGCCGCCGCGCGTTTCGCCGCCCCCTGCGCCGCCACCGTGAACCGCTCCACCTCGGCATGACGCCCCTGCGCGATCCGGTTGGTGATCAGTTCCAGGCTGCCGCTGATCCCGGCCAGCAGGTTGTTGAAGTCGTGGGCGATGCCGCCGGTCAGCTGGCCGACCGCCTCCATCTTCTGGCTCTGGCGCAGCGCCTCCTCGGCCTGCATCAGGGCGCTGGTGCGCTCGGCGACCTGTTCTTCCAGCGTCTCGTTGAACCGCGCCAGTTCGGCCGACTGGCGGCGCAGGTCCTCGATGTCGGTGTTGGAGCCGACCCAGCGCAGGATCCGCCCCTCTTCGTCATGGACGGGCTCGGCCCGCACCATGAAGGTGCGATAGACGCCGTCGTGGCGGCGGATGCGGAACTCGTTCTCATAGACCTGGCCGCTGGCCAGGGCCTGGACCCATCGCTCGGACGCCCAGTCCAGGTCGTCCGGATGAACGATCTTGCCCCACCCGGTCGTGCCGTCCAACGCGCCCTCTGCAAGGCCGGAGTAGGCATAGACCTGGGGGTTGAACCAATACAGCGACCCGTCCGCCCAACTGGCCCAGATCTGGATCGGCGTGGCCTGGGCGAAGACCCGGAACTGGGCCTCGCTGTCGCGCAGGGCCGCCTCGCTTCGGGCGCGCTCGGTCGCCGTGCGAACCCGTTCGGCCACCTCGCGCATCAGGCGCAGGTCGCTGTCGGTATAGTGACGCGCCGTCGCATGGTTGACGAACACCATCGCCACGACCCGCCCCTGTTCCATCAGCGGCATGTTGACGAACGACCCGGCGCTGATGGCCTTCAGGGCCTCGGCCGTATCAGCCGTGCGCGGATCGAGGGCGACGTCGTCGATCGCCACCGTCTCGCCGCGCTTGATGTCCTCGATATAGGACCCGTAGTCGCGGAACGACAGGACGCCGGCGATGCTGCTCACCCCCGGCTGGTTGAAGTCGCGGGCGATGGTGATGGTCTCGGCGACCGTGTCCACTGTGCCGTATCCGGCCCGGCTCACGCCCATGGTGCGGGCCAGAACCTGGGCGGAGGCCTGGGCGATGTCGCCGGCGTCGGTCAGGTCGCGGATCGCGTCGTTCAGCTCCAGCAGCGCGTTCTGACGCGTCTCGCTCTGTTTGCGCTCGGTGATGTTGTTGAACAGGATGGCGACCTGCCAGGCGCCCGGCTGGCCGATCCGCAGCGCCTGCACGTCATACCAGCGACCGAAGATATCGGCCGGATTCTCGAACCGGACCGGCTCGCCCGTGCGCGCCACCCCGCCGTAGAGATCGAACCAGTGCTGCTCCAGCCCCGGCGCGATCTCGCTGACCCATTTGCCGTAAGGGTCGACCAGGCCGGTCATCTCCTCGAAGGCCTTGTTGCCCTCGACGATCCTGTAATCGACGGGCCGGTCGGCCGCGTCGAACTTCATCTCGATGACGCAGAAGCCCGTCGCCATCGCCGCGAACAGGGCGCCGTATCGCGCTTCGCTCAACGCCAGCGCCTGGTCCGCCCGGTGGCGATCCGACACGTCCATCCCCTGGATGAACACGCCCCAGACCCGACCGTCCTCCTTCAGCGGCTGGAAGACGAAATCGACGTAACGGTCCACGATCTCGCCGCCCGGCTCGGCCTGAACGGCGTACAGGGCGCTGTCGGCCCGGTGCGCCTCGCCGCTGCGGTAAACTTGGTCCAGCAGATCCAGATAGCCTTGCGCCACCGCATCGGTCAGCACCTCGCCCACCGTGCGCCCGATCACCTCGCGGTGGCCGATCACCTTCTGGTAGTTGGGATTGGTCAGCTCGAACCGGTGTTCCGGCCCCGTGACCAGCGCCATGAACCCCGGCGCATGGGCGAACATCTGGGCCAGCTGGCTGCGATTGATGCCGATAGACAAGGCGTGGTCAGAGCCGGTGTTGGACAACGAATTCCCCCAAGGACTTTTGTCCGTTGATCACAGAACCCAAAGCGCGCCGCACGGTTGCAGCGCAATGTGTCCGACGCCGGACATAGGGCTCTATCGCCGCGTTTCTGTGGACAAGGCAAGACGCTGATCCGCAATCGCGAATTTGATCCGTCCACCGATGTTCACAGGCTTGTCCACCGCCGCCGGGCCAATCGTGCACACTGGGGCGAGTTCGGGCGCTTGCCTCATAGCCGGTTTCGTCCGAACGTCAACAGGCCAAGGGACACGGGGCAGCGGAAATCCAGGGAGACCTGGACCTCCAGCGAACCGGCCCGGCTCTCCGACCCGGCGCTTCGGGCGATCTTCGGATCGTAACGTGCGACAGGCGGGATCCAGGCTCCAGTCTTCGACGGTCTTTGGATCGACGACAGACAGGAGAACCGGATCGGGATCGACGGACGACGCGGACTAAAATGCCGCAGGACGCCGAAGACCAGGAGCGCGACAGGATACAGCCGACCGCCCTTTCGGGTTCGCCCGAAACGACGCTGACGCCAAGGTCCAGACCCGAACGGCCAAGTCCAACCCGGACTTGGCGAGGGGACGAAGCTGACGGGTCCGCCCGCACGCTTCGTCCCCTCGCTCAATTGGGGCGCCGAAGACATGAAATCACGCTAGACAGCCGCCGCGCCAGATGCACCCATGAAGTGCAGACGGAGACACCCATGCGCGCGATCCTGTTCGGCCTCGGCCTTGCTCTGACGATGACGGCGCCCGGGTGGGCGCAAGCGCCGGTCGTTCGCCATCAAAGTGCGACATCGCCGGAGCAGGTCGTGTTTTTGATCCCCTCGACCGACATCCAATGTGACGGTCAGGCGGTTAAGCCGACCTTTTCCGACGATCTCCGCGTGGAAACTACTGGCCCATCTCGTGCCGACCGAACGTCCGTCTCCCTGTCTTTCAGCGTCGATGACACGGGTCGCACCTTCGACATTCGTGCGCCTCAGACTGCGACGCCCGCCAACAGCCCCATCATCATCCCGACCGGCATAGCCTCAGAGCATGAACAGGCCGCGCTCGCCGCCTGGCGCTTTGATGGTCCTCGTCGCGATTGCATCCTGACCATTCGCTACACGGTCAAGCCTCTAGTCGAGGCGACGACAGGCGATCTGCTGCGCTATTTCGCGGTCACGCGTACGCGCGGTTCCATCCGAGACGCCGTGGCCGCTCGTCTTGCCGGGCCAGACGCCAACTGCGCAGGCGAGCGCAGAGGCGGTCGCGCGCCCCGCGTCGTCAGCTATCCGGACTACAAGATCGGACAGCGTCCACCGCCAGGCGGCCGATCCTGGACGGTCGTTCGCTGGGACGTCGATGCCGATGGGCGCGCCGTCAATGTCGAGACCCTGGGTTCAGCGGGCGATACGGCCTTTGATGCTGAAACGCGACGCGCCGTGTCGGAAACCGTGGTCGAGAGCGGAGCGCCGCTGAAAGGCTGCGTCTTCAACTTCTACCGATACGGCGAAAACCTGCCCGCGCCCGTGATGCAGCAAACCAGCGACGATCCGCTGCAGAACTGCCCCCCCGAAGTCGGTGCGCGCTTCCAGGCGCGCGCGACGCCGGAAACCTACCCTCAGGCCTTTAGGGATAGAGGGATCGAGGGCTGGGCCCGCGTGCGATTCGACTTCGCCACATGGGGCCAAATCGGCAATGTGGGGGTCATCGACGCCCAGCCCGCCGCCGCGTTCGGAGAAGGCGGCATTCGCGTGGTTCAGACCAGCCGGGCCGACTCCGGGTTCGTGGCGGGCGTTCGCTGTGTCGCGCCCGTCCGCTATGTCCTGTCCCACAGTCCCGGCGACGGGGCCTCCCCGACATCGGACAGCGCGGCCGACTGACGCTCCGCCTTCCCAAGGCCCCTATCGCCCCGTAAGTCAGGGGCATGAGCTTGTTGGGGAATCGCCTGCTGACCCGTCGCCGTGCGCTGATCGCGGGCGGGGCGGCTGTGGCGGCGGGGGCGATCGGGCTTCGGGCCTGCGGGCGGGCCGAGGCGCCGGTCGACGAACAGGGCCGGGTGCGACTGCGGTTCGCCACCGACTGGCGCGCCCAGGCCGAACAGGGCGGCTTCTATCAGGCGCTCGCCAGCGGGGCCTATGAGAAGCGCGGGCTGAACGTCCAGATCGTCCAGGGCGGCCCCGGCGTGAACGTGCCGCAACTGCTGGCCTCGGGCGCGGTCGAACTGGGCATGGGCTCCAACAGCTTCATCCCCCTGAACCTGGTCGCGTCCGGCGCGCCGGTGAAGGCGGTCGCCGCCTTCTTCCAGAAGGACCCGCAGGTCCTGATGGCCCATCCGGACGCGGCGCTGGAGACCATCGCCGATCTGGCCGGCCGACCCTTCCTGCTGTCCGAGGCCGGGATCAGCACCTTCTGGGTCTGGCTGAAGGCCAAATACGGCTTTACCGACGAGCAGCTGCGCCCCTTCGCCTATGACCCCGCCGCCTTCATCGCCAATGCGCGGGCGGTGCAGCAGGGCTATCTGACCAGCGATCCCTACGCCATCGAACAGACGGCCGATTTCGACCCGCGCGTCTTTCTGCTGGCCGACGAGGGCTATCCCTCCTACGCCGCCATGGTCCTGGCGCCAAACGCCTTCGCCCGGGACAATGCGGCGGCGCTGCGCAGCTTCATCGCCGCCTCGGCGGAAGGGTGGCGCGACTATATTCGGGGCGACGCCTCGGCCGCCGACGCTCTGATCCGCAAGGACAACCCGGACATGACCCAGGCTGTGCTGGATCAGGCCCGCGAACGTCTGCGCAACTACGCCATCGTCGATGGCGGCGACGCGGCGCTTTACGGCCTGGGCGCCCTGACCGAGGAACGCTGGCAGGCCTTCTTCGACGTGACCTCGAAAGCGGGGGTTTACGAGTCTGGTCTGAACTGGCGCGACGCCTTCACCGACAACTATCTGCCCGGTCGCGGCTGACACGCGGTCGTTGTCGAATCCTGGCTTCACATTAGCGCGGGATTAAGGGTCCGAGCCCTAGTGTGTGCGCTGGAATTCCTCTCCGGAGAGCCGCCGTGCGCCGCGCCCTCGCAGTTTCGATCGTCCTGACCGCCGTCAATCTGGCGGCCGGCGCCGCCGTGGCGCAACAGGCGCCGACCAACGCGTCGGGTCTGCGCTACCTGTCCTGGCCCGGCAAGCCGGCGGTCTCCGCGCGTGCGACGCCAACGCCCGCCGTCATCCAGACCGAGGCGCCCGCCCCGACCGTGACCGCCGCCAACCGCACCCTGCCCGGCGCCATTCCCCTGGCCCGCCTGTCGCCCGCCCCCTCGACCACCACGCCGCGCAGCAACGGCCTGACGCCCGCCAGCGCCTGGATGCCCCAGCGTGCCCCGACGCCGGCCGAGCCCGCGCATAGTGCACCCATAGCGGCTGCACCCGTCGAAACCGCCCCGGCGCAGGCGACACGCGTCGCGCCCTCGCCCTATGTTCCGGAGCCTCAGCCTCCCGCGCCTCAACCTCAGCCTGAACCCCAGATGCAGGCGGAGCCGGCGCCCGTCCCGCAACAGGCCGCGCAGGCTGAGCCCCAGCCCGCGCCCCAGCCGGCGGTCGCCGACCCGATGGCCCCGCGCCGCGACGCCCCCATCTATCGCCTGCAACGGCCTCAGGCCGGCGCGCCGCTGGACGCCGCCGCCGTCGCCGGCAGCGGTCAGGCCGCCCCGACGCCCACAGCCGGCGACAGCAGCGCCCGCTACTATTCGGTTCACCGCCAGGCCGGCCGTCACCCCGACGCCATCCCTGCGCCGCAGCAGACCTACCTCGACGCCCTGCCCGTCCAGATGGCCCAGACGCCGCAGTCCAGCGACCTGGCCCAGCCGGACGGTCCGCCCGCCCTGATCCGCAACGCCAACGGCAGCTTACGCGCCGTGCCCCAGACCGAAGCCGACAACCTGCCATGAACGATCGCGCCGTGATCGAACCTGCCGAGATCAAGGGCTCGCGCCTGCCCGAACTCATCGCCCTGGCCGGCGAGGAGTCGAGCGAGAAACGTCGCCTGCTGCTGCGCGAACTGACGGCCCATTTCTTCGGTGCGCCCTCGCCCAACGCCAATGAAACCGCGCTCTACGGCACGGTTCTGGCCAAGTTGTCGGCCGAGATGGAGGTCGCGGTCCGCGCCGAACTGGCCGCCCGTTTCGCCCAGGCCCCCAACGCCCCCCACAGCCTGATCCGCCGTTTCGCCGACGACGAGATCGAGGTCGCCGAACAGGTTCTGCGCGCCTCCACCGTCCTGACCGACGAAGATCTGATCCAGGTGGTGCGCAAGCGCAGCCAGGGCCATCTGCGCGCCGTCTCGGGCCGCGCGACGGTGTCCGAGGCGGTTTCCGACGTCATCGTCGAGCACGGCGACGACGACACTCTGAATACTCTGCTGCGCAACGACGGCGCCCAACTGTCGCGCGCCGCCTCCGAAACCGCCATCGAGCGCGCCAAGGCCAATCCGGCCCTTCACGCCGCCACGGTCGAGCGCCAGAGCCTGCCCGCCGACCTGCTGAACGAGATGTATTTCGTCGTCGAGGCCCGGCTGCGTCACCAGATCCTGGAACAGAACGCGCGCATGGACCCGGCCCTGCTGGAGGCGGCGCTCGCGGCCGGCCGCACCCGCGTCGCCACCGACGACGGCGCCCTGCCCGCCGACTATGCCGAGAACCTGGCCTATATCGACGAGCTTCAGGCCGCCGGCCAGCTGACGCCGCAGACCCTGATCCGCTTCCTGCG
>Ga0265296_1000710_pt1 | contig 46142 bp, 47 predicted proteins | sample MunlanPumphouse1_FD_189073 | JGI IMG/M metagenome (GOLD analysis project Ga0265296, IMG submission 189073) | Groundwater microbial communities from a municipal landfill in Southern Ontario, Canada - Pumphouse #1 | ecosystem: Environmental > Aquatic > Deep subsurface > Groundwater | place... | reverse complement strand
TCCGCCCACGATACCGCATTTCAGGAAAACACACGAGAATGCGGTAGCAAGGTGAGCAATGGTTGTATCGGTAGTTTCGCCGGACCGGTGGCTCATCACCGTGTCCAGGCCATGGGTGTGGGCAAGCTGGACCGCCTCGAAGGTGTCCGTGAGCGTTCCCACCTGGTTTGGCTTGATCAGCACGCAGTTGGCTGCGTCCTTCTCGATGCCTTCCATGATGCGGTCGACCTGCGTGACGAAGATATCGTCACCGCAGATCAGGCACCGGTTGCCGACCTGGCTGTTGAGTTCGGCAAAGGCATCGAAGTCGCCTTCATGGATGGGATCCTCGACATAGACAAGGTTGTATTTGTCGACAAGTTCCGCAATATAGGCTATCTGATCTTCAGTAGATCGGACAGTCTTGCGGTACTTGTAGGCAGACCCGTCCCACATCTGGCTTGCTGCAACGTCAAGCCCCATGTCAACCTCTACATTTAATTCGTCGGCGACAAGTCCGGTCGCCTCGGCAATGAGCTCAAATGCGAGGGCATCGTCTATCTGCGGTGCCCACGCACCCTCATCACCCTTGCCGCAGGATTTCCCGTGTTTCTTTAAGAGGTCCCTGACGTGATGGTGAACGGCCGCGTTTGCAAATACCGCTTCCTCGGTATCTGCTGCGCCGCCCGGCACTACAAGGAACTCCTGGATCTCGGTTGCATTGGCCGCATGGGCCCCGCCACCGATGACGTTCCCCAGCGGGAGCGGGAGCTCCTTTGCAAATGCCCCGCCCAGGTAGCGGAAGAGCGGCATATCCATTGAAGACGCTGCCGCTTTTGCGTTCGCGAGCGAGAGGGCAACCGATATGTTGGCCCCGATCCCCGAGAAATCGGCGGTCCCGTCGATGTCCCGAAGCTGCTCGTCGAACCCTTCCTGGTCGGTGGCATCCATCCCGATTAGTGCGGGGATTACGTTCTCGAAGGCGTTCTCGATCGCCTCCCGGGGAGGCCGGACCTTTGCCTCAAGGGACCCGGTGCTGGCGCCGCTCGGGGCTGCCGACCGGCCGAAACCGCTCGTGGTATACACGTCGGCTTCGACCGTCGGGTTGCCCCGGCTGTCCAGAATCGTCCGCAGCTCGATAACCTCAATGGTCGTCATTCGCTTTACTTCCTCTTTACGGTAATGGGGATGGTGTTATTATTGAATTCCTCGATCGCAATTTCCAGCGGATCGATCCGTGTCGTAGTGACAAGTAACGGAGCACCCATTGATATCTGCAGAGCCCTTGCTCCAATGATCCTTGCCCGTTCATACCGGGTATATGCCTGCGTCTGCATTTTTCGTCCTCAAAATGTGTTCGTAATCGGTTTGATGGGGTCGCTGAGATTCGAACTCAGGTCACTGCGTCCCGAACGCAATAGGATGGTCCAGGCTACCCTACGACCCCTCGCTCATACTGTCAGTCTTGGTTACTGGTACGGGTTGAGCTCATCAATGATCTCTTTGTGTGTCAGGAGCATGCGCCTGCAGCAGTACCGGGAAATATTAAGATCGTCGAGGATCTTTTTGGGATCCTCGCCTTTCTCCCGCCTCTGCCTGAACTCTTCCCATGCTGTGGAGATCGGTTTTCCACAGGTGAAACATCGAACGGGTATCAAGATATTTAACCTCTCATCATATCTTTTGGTTTAACGATAAGACTTTTGGAACTTTGCACGTGCACCAGAGCCGTGCGGCTTCTTGGCTTCCTTCTGCCGCGAGTCGTTGACAAGCAGCGTCCGGTCATACGTCAGGTAGATGTCTTTCATCGCAGGGTCGTTGTGCCACTTGACGATGCCGCGTGCGAGCGCGGTCCGGACCGCCTCGGCCTGTCCCATGACACCGCCACCGGCGACATCGATGGTAACATCGATGCCGTTGATTGCGTTGGGGACAAGGAGGAGCGGTTCGGCGATCTTCATCCGGGTGGTGTCGGAACCATAGGTTTCGAGGGGCACCGAGTTGACCCGGATCACGCCTTTGCCTGCCTTGAGGGTTGCACGCGCGATTGCCGTCTTGCGTTTTCCGCTTGTGTTGATGATCTTTACCATATTTCCGGCCTCCTTAGAACTTTGCTCCGAGGAATGTACACACTGCTGCGAGCGTGACATGGTTCGGGTTGTTCAGGCGGTTCATGTGTGCTTCTTCGAGCACTTCCATCTCCTTTCCGACAAACTCGACCGGGACGCCAACATAGCACTTGATATTCTTCATCGCCTGGACGCCGCGAGGGCGCTTGTAGGGGAGCATGCCGCGGATGGTCCGCTTCATGAGGTGGTCCGGCCTGCGTGGGACGAACGGGCCCCAGCGGTCACCGGATGCACCGCGCTCTCTCTTGTGCTTGTAGTTGCCGAGCACGCGGGCACGGCTCCCGGAGATGATTGCCTTCTCGGCATTGACGATGGCAATCTCTTCGCCGGCAAGGCCGCGCTGTGCGACAAGGCTTGCAAGGCGCCCGAGAAGCATTCCGTCGCCGTTGATTACTGTAACCATGTCTTGTTCACCTCAGGATCCGGACACCGCTGCCTTTGGGGTTGTCCGCTATGAGCTGCTCGATCGTAATGCACTGCCCTTTTGCGTCCTTGATCTTGCTCGTTGCCGAGGCTGAAAAATTCAGCGCCGCAACCTTTACGGATTGCTCCAGCATGCCGCTGCCAAGAACCTTGCCCGGGACAATGATCGTCTCGCCGTTCTGGGCGTACCGGTTGATCTTGGAAAGGTTGACCTCGGCGTAGTTCCGGTTCGGGGTCTCAAGCCTGCTTGCAATCTCGCGCCAGATCTTAGCCTCATTCTCCCTTGACTTGTTTTTCAAGAGTAAAATGAGGTTGGTAAGACGGGGGTTCGTCTTCTCTACAATTCTTGTCATTTCTTTTCATCCCCTGATAATTCGCCTAGCTGTTTTTCCAGCTCGTCTGCCTGCTCCCTGATATATACGAGCGCACGCTTCATGATCTCTTTGGCCGGCAGGGACCCGTCGCTCTCGACCACGAAGATATAGCGGTCTTTCTCGGCGGTGATCCTGATTGCCGGCTCGTCCCCGATACCGCTCGCAAGGCAGGCCCGTTCGCAGAGCTTGCACATGGAACAGTCGGGGAGTTTGCCACTGATTATTCCGACTTTCTTGCCCTTCACTTCAAGGATGTCGCGGGGGCATTCGTCAACACACATACCGCAGGCGTCGCAGGCGTCGCTGATGGATATAACCGGATGGTTCTTGTATCCACAGACGAGCGTCGGCTGCCACTTGGCGTGTGCTCTCCCCGTATTGAGGACTGCACGGGCCTCGATGACGAGTTTCTGCCCTTTCGTGAGTTTCACGATGGGAATATTATCGTACACCGGTGCGGCTTTTGGATCCTGCGGGATCAGGTCACTTGACATGACCGTCCTTGGCCCCTCGACACTGAGGGTGTAGGTTGACGTGCAGGCCGGGCATCCCGCCCCGCCGCACGAACATGCGGCCTGGGTTGTATAGGTTGAGAGGTCGGTCGTTAAGGGGATGAGCCCGAGCCGGTGGGCCAGCATCTCGTCGAAGAGTGCGCTTGTGTTATCATAGATGCGCACATCTTCGATTGCAAGAGTTGGCACTTCACCGATCATTGCCCGCCGCATGGCGTTGGCAAATGCAGGGCTCGCTCCCGAGAGAGTGAATCGTGCGAGGGAGTCGTCCAGACTGGCGAATGTGATCTCCATCACACTCTCCTTCCGCGTCTGCCGCCTTTCGCGCGGCATGAGTCGTGGGGAATTGGCGTGACATCTTCGATTCGTCCGATGCGCATACCGGCACGGGCGAGCGCACGGATGGCTGCCTGGGCACCTGGCCCGGGGCTGCGCTGCTTGCCCTGGCCGGGTGCACGTACCTTGACGTGGACGCCGACGATGCCTTTCTCACGGGCGTTCTGGGCTACGTTGCTTGCCATCTGCATGGCTGCATAGGGGGAACTCTCGTTCCGGTCCTGCTTGACAACCATACCACCGCTGCTTTTCGTCACGGTCTCTGCACCGGAGAGGTCCGTTACGGTGATGATGGTGTTGTTGAAGGAGGCGAAGATGTGAGCAATGCCCCATTTTTCCTTGTCATTGGCTGCCATGGTCTATCTCCTTCCTCCGCGTCCCTGGTATCCGCCGAATGCACTGGGGGCTACCTTGGGGTTGGATGCCGGTTTTGCTATGCGCTCTTTCTCTGCGTGGGCGTCGGAGACAAACGGGGATGTGCCGTAATAGGTAATCTCGTTCTCTTCCTTCCTTGTCACACGGTAACCGGGGATGCTGGTGCGCCGTCCGCCAATCGCGATGTGGCCGTGGGTGATGAGCTGCCGGGCCTGTTTCGGCGACCGGGCGAGTCCCCTGCGGTAGACAACGGTCTGGAGCCGGCGTTCGAGCTGGGCCTGGATCTTGAGCGCGAGGACATCTTCGATGTCCGCATCGGGCCCGAGGAGCCCGTTACGCTGGAGCGAGGTGATGAGCTCTTCCTTCTTGGATTCGTACAGTTCCTTGTCGGTCGTGCTCGATCCAAGGGCCAGCAGGCTGCGGGCACCCTTGCGGTATTTGCGCAGGTGCTCCTGTGCCTTCCAGACTTCGCGCTTGTTCCGGAGACCGTACTCGATGACGAGACGGGTCTCGGACTCGATGCGGGACTTCTCCCACGGGCGCTTTGGGGTCTGGTAAGACTTGTGGTTCTTGCCTGGGTATCCCATGGTTAGCTGCCTCCGGCGGGCTTCCTCTTGACACCGACGGTCGTGCCGGTTCTGCCGGTAGACTTGGTGCGCTGTCCGCGGACTTTCTGGCCGGTCTCATGCCGGATGCCCTTGTAACAGCGGATCTTTCTCATGAGGTTGACGTCTTCGTCCTTTGCAAGGGCTACGTCGCCGCCAAACAGGTGTTTGGTTTCGCCGGTGTAGACGTCCTTGGGACGGTTAGCCATCCATGATGGGATCTTGGTGATGTATTGTTCAACAGCGACACGGAGCCGGTTAACCGACTCTTCGTCAAGGCGACCGAGCGAGGCATACTCGTCTACGTTCGCCATGCGGGAGATGACCGTGGAAGTATGCCTGCCTACACCGGTGATACCGGTCAGGGCTACTCTCACGGACTTGGTACCATCGAGATCGGTGGTTCCAACCCTTACGAAATACTTAATGTCTTCTTCCTGAGCCATCCAATCCCCTCGATTGTGAGACTGTCTCTTTTAGCGCTGAGGGGGAGATTTGAACTCCCGAGTCCTTTCGAACACAGGTTTAGCAAACCTGCGCCATACCAGGCTTGGCTACCTCAACAGAGGAATCTCGCATCTTACTACAGACACTCGCAGCTGGATAGTCGCTGCTCCATGAATGGTGCTTCATTATATGGTATTGATGGGGTAATAAGTGTTGTGGGCACTGATCCCAGCACCTGCATCCCATACAAGCGGGCAGATAGTCCTGCCGTAGTACTAGTATATGCCGGAATACTTCAAAGGGGTTTCTCTTCCCGTGCATGAATATAGTGTACCTGATCCGGATTTTCGTATTCTGTACATTAGTGACGGTCACGAACGCTCATAGTAGCACATACTAAGAGACGACCCCGGGGATCCATACAATTCCGTACCCCACGCACGGGTTCCGGGATCCAGATGGGGGGTCGGTGGGGGTAATTTGTATTCCGCAATGACCGGTGACAGGCAACAGTATACATCGTAATTTTAACCAGGTATTCCCGGCAGGAACGGGTATTGATTCATTTTTATCCCCACCGACCCCCCAGGATGTACGCAAATTTTTCCGGGAAAATATGCTATTTCTATGATGTGAAAATCAAACCAGTGGGGAATTTTTTGAGTGAGGGGGTCAGTGGGGATAAAAAAATATTTGCCCCATCGGGTCTCCCAGCCTCCGCGTGTGCCGGGAAGGTCCGGGACCTTCTGCCCGGCGCCCCCAATATATTCAACCGAACATGACGAACAGCACCCTGAACGGCAGCCAGTTTCCGATCCGGTGAAGGGAAAGGTAGCGGATCAGGGATGCACGAACCGGTACGCCCCTTTTGGCACCAGCATCCCGAACCGGGCCCCGGTCCCGTAAATACCCGTCTCCCATATAGAGATCCCGGTGATCCCGAGGATCTCCCGGGCCAGGAACAGCCCGAAACCGGTATTTTTACCAAACCCGCGTTCGAACAGGTGTTTCCTGTCGTCATCGTTGATCCCGGCCCCGTCATCCTCAAAGGTGAGTAACAGGCCATCACCGGTCTCCACGGAATAGACACGTATCGCGCTCAGGCCCTCCCCGCCGTACCGGAGGGCATTATCGATCAGATTATAGAACACCTTCTCAAAGAGCGGATCGGCGTAAACTTCGAGATCCCCGCGATCGACCTGAAGCGTCACCCTGCCCAGCGGAAGAAGAGCAGCTCCCCGGCGGATCGTGGTTTCCACATTCTGCCAGGCCGGCTCTTTCACCCCCATATCCTGGTAATAGCGGGTGAACGTGATCTGGCGCTCCAGGACATCGGCGATCCTCTCTTCCTTCTCAATGAACCCCGCAATGCGGCCCGTATTCCCGGGACATTTCTTCGAGATCGCAAGGAACCCTTTGAGGGCCGTCAGCTGGTTCGAGATGTCGTGGCGGGTGATGCTGTTGAGGAGATTGAGTTTCGTATTGGCCTGCCGGTACGCTTCCCGGGCGAGACTGAGTTCACGGGTTCGCTCCACGACCCGCTGCTCCATCTCGCTGTATAACGACTGGAGTTCTTTTTCTGCGTTCTTGCGATCCGTGATATCCAGTACGCTTCCGAGGATCGCCGGTCGGCCCTGGAACTGGGTGCGGGAGCCATAGATCTCGATATGCAGGAGCTTTTGGGTTTTTGTAATCCCGCTCATTTCATATCGGAGGGAAACTACCGTCCCGGATAACCGGTCCTGCATATTTTTCTCAAGTGCTGGCCGGTCTTCCGGAATGATCAGGTCTTTTGGCCCCAGCCGCCCGGTTATTTCCTCTACAGAATAGCCGAAAATTTCCGCCAGTTTCGCGTTCACGTACCGGAACAGCCCGTCCTGGATCAGATACACCCCGACCGGGGATTTCTCAACAAGATTCCTGAATTTGTCCTCGGACTCCTGCAACACGACCACAAGTCGCCCGCGTTCCGCGATCTCTGTTTGCAGGCTCTGGTTTGCAGCAGAAAGTTCCCGGGTCCGTTCTTCAACCCGGAATTCCAGTGCTTCATTTGCCCGTTTCAGCGCCTCCTCGGCGTTCTTGCGTTTGGTTATATCCCGGGCCGAGGCATAGAGGCGTTCCTCCCCCTCGATGATGACAGGAGTTGCCTTGATCTCCACGTGCCGGAGAGACCCGTCTTTCCTGCGGTGGATGGTCTCGAACCTCCCGCCATCGCGGATCAGTTTTGCAATATTCGCACGGAGCTGAACGGGATCCCACTCCGCATTCCAATCAGCAACGGTCAGTCGTTCCCGGTCCCCGGCCGTATAACCAAGGTGGGACAGGAACGCATCGTTGCACTCCACCACGCTCCCGTTCTTGTCAAGCACATAAATAGCATCCGTTGACGTGCGGAGCAGCAGCTCGTAGTACCGGCTCTTCTTCTCCAGCACCTCCTCAACGGTTCTGCGCCGGGTAACATCCGTCAGGAACCCTTCGAGAAAGAGCAGCCGGCCATCATCAGAAAATATACCCTGGCCACGCTCCCAGACCCAGCGGGTTTCACCACTCTTCGTGATGATGGGATACTCATCCTCAAACATCTGTTTTTTGTCAAGCGCGGCCTGCCATTTCAACCATACCTGCTCGCGGTAGTCCGGGTGGATGATATCGTTGTATGCCACCTTCCTGTTCCCGAGGATCTCCTCGGGAGCATACCCGGTCAGGTCCAGGCACCCTGCGCTGATATACGCCATCGTCCACTCCCGGTCGTTCGTGCACCGGTACACAACGCCGGGCAGGTTGCTGATGAGCGTGGTCAGGACACGCTCACGCTCGCGGGTTTTCTCATCGGCCTTCTTCCGGCCGGAGATATCGATGATGATGCCCCGCATGCCGACAACCAGTCCATTCCGGAGAATCGGCACAGCATAGATCGTGACGGGAAACGTACTGCCATCCCTGCGCAGCGCAAGATATTCCTGTCCCTCCGCAGGGGCTTCTTTTCCTGCCAGGATCTCACCCATGGCGCCAATCCCCCGTTCCCGGTCTTCCGGCGCAAACATCTCGGCTACCCGGATCCCCCGGGCAAACTCCTCCGGGGTATATCCGGTCCAGTTGAACGCGATGGCGTTGGCATAGGTCAGCCTGCCGGTTGTGTCGGCCTCGAAGATGATCTGGGGCATCATGTCCGCCATCTCGCGGAACTTCTCCTCGCTCTCCCGGAGCGCCTCCTCTATCTTCTGCCGGTCCGTGATGTCACGGATAACTTCGATTGCGCCGGCAACCGCTCCCTGCGGGTCATAGAGCGGGCTTGCTTTTCCCCACAGGATGCGGGGTTTTCCCCGAAGGCGGGCTGTGGTCGTGTCAGCTGCGAGCGTTGTTCCGGTCCGGACGATATGGGAATATTTCTCCCGGATCTCCTCCGGGGACGAGAAGATCAGGTCGATAAGGAGGGGGCGGCGCTTGTCATAGAGGGGGAGGGCGTATTCGTAATTGCCTTTCCCGAGCATCTGGCCGGCAGGAACCCCGGTCAGATCCTCCATCGCATGGTTCCAGAGGATAACGGTTCCCTCCCGGTCAATGGCAAAGGTGGCATCCGGCAGGAAATTGATGATGTCAAAAAGCCTCCGCTCGGCATCTTCCCGGGCAGAAACCGCCCGGTACTCCCCGACTGCTTTCTCTATCTTGCTCCTGAGTTCGGCGAACTGTGCAGTCGGGTCCCCACCTTTCTGGAGGTAGAAGTCGGCACCGTTCTCCAGTGCCTGGATAACAACATCTTCCCGCCCCCGCCCGGTAAAAAGGATGAACGGCAGGTGGCCATAGTGCTCCCGGATATATTTGAGAAAGACGATCCCGTTCATCTCCGGCATCTGGTAATCCGAGATTACCACATCGAACTTCCGGGTTGCAAGCAGGGTTATGGCTTCCGCTGCAGAGATGCAGGTCTCGATCGTGATCCCGCCATCCTGCTCGAGGTAGAGCCGGGTCAGATCAAGCAAATCGGATTCGTCATCCACATACAGTGCTGATATCGGGTTCATACGGGTAGGGGGATTGGAGTATGCATTCCTATTCATGTTCAACTAGAAGATGATTCTGGTCACCTTTTTGATCCGGTCAGGCATGCTTGGACGGAGTACCCGCCCGGGTTCAATAGGTCACTGCCCCATGCGCCGAATAGTATAACACCGCTAAAAGAGGGGATGTGAAATGGCTGTATCCTTCGATAAGTCAACCACTACATCGTTGCCCTTCGGGGGCTTGCAACATTCCTGGCAACAGGCTGCACGGGAACAGCCGGGACCGGTTCCGCAGCAGCGGCCGGCACCGCATCGGATCGTACTCCTGCGCAGGACCGTGTGCTCAGCGGGAAGACTGATATTCTCGCAAGCTGGGAACACTCGCCCCGGGATAACGGATATTTAAAAAAAGGGGCCTACCCGAGCTCGAACGTGGTAACGCCGAAAACCTCGTTGAGGGGCAGCGGGACCGGTTCCGGCCGGGTGTAGAGTCGGGCCGTGTAAAAGACCGAAACCATCCTGCGATCCTGCACGAGCGAGACCGCGTCCGTGTTCGGGACCGGGATGTCGAGGAAGAACGGTTCGCCGGGAATGCCGGCAACAAGACCGTCGAGGATGAGCCCGGCGGTTGACCGGTCCTTTGCAAAGAGCGGACCTATCTTGTGGCCCGTGCGGCAGATCCGCCGGACGCCGTACCCGAGGATCGTCCCGTCCGAATCCAGCTTCGCCAGACTGAAATGTCCCTCCTGCCGGATCCAGCACCGGAGGAACTCCTCCCGCCGGGCGGGGAAATGACGAGCATCGTAACCGGCCAGGTCACCGAAGGGGATCTCCCGAAGGGGAACCAGGCCATCCGGCATGACACCGCCGCCCCGGCCCTCGTACCGGGCATTGTTGTAGTGCAGGAAGAGGCCGCCATTCTTCTCGTACTTCTCCACCATCGCGACTACCCCGTCAAAACCGATGACGCGGGATCCGGCATGGGCCATTGCGTGGCCGGCCAGCTGCATGCCGATCCCGCGATCCCGGTACGCAGGGTCGACGATATAGAAACCCCCAAAGGAGAACCGGTCATCGTAGTTGACCACCGCGACCGTTCCCACAATCTTACCGTCAGCCTCGGCACAGAAGAATCCCGCAGGGTCGACAGGATAGAAACAGGCTGCGTCCGAAAGGCCGGGATTCCACCCTTCCCGCGCAGCCCAGTCCACCGCAATATCCACATCCTTCCGGCTCATCTGCCGGAACCGGACATCCGCATCGGTTGCCATCGGACAGGATATTGACCGGACAGCTACATACAGGTGGCGGTCGGGAGAACGAAGGCAAGTTGGCCGGGTCTTGAAAAAAGGGAGGTTTTCAGGGCCCCAAGGCCGGTTCAGAGTGCATTCACGAGCGAGCGGCGGGTGACAAGGCCGAAGAGCTTGCCCTTGTCCATCACCGGCAGGGAGCTGATATTCTTTTTGAGCATCAGCGCAACCACATCGGCAGCGTGGGCCGTCCGCTCGACCGAGACGAGGGGCGCACTCATGATATCCCGGACGATCATGTTGCGGACCCGGTGGTCCTGGTGGTTGTCGGTCACCGATTCGCGGAACTTCCGCATCGCAATGGCCACGTCCGTCTCTGTCACGATCCCGAGATATTTCTCCTGCTCCGAGACAACGAAGCGGGAGATCTTGTCATCCAGCATCCGGCGTCGGAGGTGCACGACCCGCTCGCTTGCATCGATAGTAACCACTTTCTCGATAGCCCCGGCAATCCCATCTTCGGGAAGGTAATTCTTCAGGAGGTCGCCCGCGGCTACCTGCCCGATGAGTTTGTGATCGGCATCATACACCACCACCAGCTTGTAGCGCTGGAGCAGGGAGATGAGGACATTAACGCTCTCATCCGGGTACACGCTCGTGAAATCCTCATCCACCACGCTTGCGACGTGGATGGCAGCCGGCGCGATAGCAGAGTTCTGTTTGCTTCCCAGCTTCTCGGCTATTGCCTGACGGGAAACGGTCCCGACAACCGCGTTGTTGTTCATCGCAATGAGGGGGTCGATACCTTCAGCAAGCATCTTATCGAGGGCTTCGGTGATTTTTGCTGATTTTGCGATCGTCGTTGGCTTTACCATTACGTCTTTGATAAAAACATCTTTTGTCATTTCGCCACTTCCTTTATGATATCATCGCGTTTTACAATCCCGGAAATTGTGCCGTCCTCCATGACAACAAGGCTGTTGACATGGTGTCTTCCCATCATTGCGATAGCTTCTTTGAGATCGGTTCCTCCGGGTACCGTGATGACGGGACTCGTCATCACGTCCCCGGCAGTGACCGCCGCGACCGAGAGCATAGCCTGGCCGCTTCTTCCCTGTGCCGTTTCACGTCTCGATATGGTTACATCTTTTCCCACCACGCCGGAAATCCTGGGTTCGTCTTCGTAGAACGCAAGGTTCGTCTCGGTGATGATGCCGGCGGGGGCACCCTCCTCGTCGCATACGAGCACCTTGTCGTTCCTCACCTTCATCACGCTCACCACGTGGTTCAGCGAATGATACCGGCTGACCACCGATACATCCTCCATCACGTCCTTAACGGTACCACTGAGGTTCCGGACAAGGGCGGATTTCATCAGATCGGTCTTGGTCACGATCCCTGCAATGCGCCCGGCTTCAATGACCGGCACGCTGCTGATGATCCTCTCAACAAAGAGCCGGGCAACCATCAGGACCGGTGAATCGGGGGAGACCGTAACGGGATTTCCCGTTGCAAGTACACCCACCGGTATCCGGTCGAGCGGTCGGCGCCGCCAGGCAGGTTCGCCCTGCCGAAGCCGGTACGCGATATCCTTCTTCGTGAGGATCCCGGTCAGGGCGTCTTCCTCAATTACCAGGAGGCGCGAGATCCGGTGCCGGACCATCAGGTTCCTTGCATGGGCTACGGTCTCGTTCGGGGAGACCGTGTAGACCGGAGAGGTCATTATATCGCGGGCATTCATGATTTTCACCCCTTTGCAAACGCTTTTACGAGGTCGAACTCGGTGACAAGGCCGATCGGGCGGGAGTCCTCTATCACCGGGAGCGCCCCGATGTTCTTTTCCAGCATCTCGCGGGCAACCTCATGGATACTTTTCTCAGGGGTTGTCGTGAATAGTTCCCCGGCGATCAGGGTCCGGACCGGAAGGTCGGTCACTTCCGCGACATTCCCCGTAATGAGCCGGCCAAAGACTTCCCGGCTCCCGAGATACCGCATGATGTCGGTTGCCGTGATGATGCCGTAGAGGATATCGTCGCTGACAACCGGCAGCCGGCGGAGCCGGTACTTCGTCATGTCCCGGGTAACGGATGCAATCGGGCAGTCGGGCCCGGTCACCCTCAGCGGGGAACTCATAATGTCCTCGACATTGAGAGTGCTGTGCTCTGCCGCAAGCACCCGCATGACATCGCGTTCCGTCACGATCCCCGCAAGAGCGCCATCCTTGTCCACCACGGGCAGGCCGCCAATCTTCTTTCTGACTATCACATCAACTGCATCGCTGATCCGTGCATCGGTTTGCAGGGTCGCGATCTGCTGGGTCATGATCGTGCGGACGGGCTCATTGAGCGCAGCGATGAGGTTCCCCGCGTGCTTTACCTGCACGAGCCGGAACTTGTCCCCGCCACCCATGAGATTGATGATGTCACCCGAGGTGACAATGCCCTGCACCCGTTTTGTGCCGGCATCGGTTACCGGGAGCCGCCGGAAACCGCACAAGGTCATCTGTTCCACCGACGCAATGATACTCTGTGTCGGCGGCACGGATATGACGTCGCGGGTGGCGATCGCCATGATTTCACCTTCCTGTTCAACAATATGGGATTTGAACTCCACCGGGCCGCGGTCGAGTTTGCCCTGCATCTTCAGGAGCCTGTCGCCCTGTTTGATGCCTCGGTCATTCTGGTGCATGTATCACCCTCCACGTGGTTTTCTGACCAGTTTCCTGTGATCCTGATTGCGGGGTTCTTACGGTTTAAAAAACCCCGTCGATCCATTCGCCCGGTTACGCGAGCGCGGCAAGAATATCGTGCCGGTTGATGACCCCGACGAGATATTCCCCGTCAAGGACCGGCAGCAGGCTGACATCGTGCTTCACGAGCAGCTCTGCCGCGGCGCTGACGGAATCGTCGGGCGTTACCGTGAATACCTCTTTTGTCATCACATCTTCAAGAGGCGTCCCTGCATTGCGGGCAATCTCCGACCGGACATGCCGCGAACTTATCAGGTCGCGCCGCGAGACGAGGCCTACCAGCCGTTTCTTCTTAACAACCGGGAACGCGGAATACCCGCTCTCCATGATCATCGTGTAGATCCGCTGGAGTTCGTCTTTAGGATCCGCCGTTATCACCCTGCCCGACATCCTGTCGGCAACCGAGCCGTGCAGTTCGTTCCGGGAGATGATAACCGGGAAGAGGTCGGCAAGAAGCAACCCTCCGATCATCCGGGGCTTCGGGCTGACCACTGCAACGCTGTCCGTACTGAACTCCCGCATCGTCTTTGCCACCTGCTCGATGGAATCCGCAGGGTCCGCCATCGGGGCATCCCTGACGAATCCCTGGACCGTCACGTTCGATTTCGTCGAGGTTTCCCTCAGGCCATCCGTGATGTCGATGTACCCGAGCAGGTTTCGTTTTGCATCCACGACATAGACTTCACGGAACCGGTTATCTCTCAAGATCTGCCGTGCTCTGGTTATCTGGTCGCCGGGTTTCAGCACAGGGATCTCGATGATGAAATCCTGTGCTGTCCTCATGTGATATTGTCCTCCTCACGGCAGCGGGGGCAGAGCAGGACACTGTCCACCCGCTTGAGATCATCAGACATCTGGCTGCATCGGCTGCACATGCCCTGTTCAACGATCTCTTCCCGGTTGATCTCGATGAGATCGGTTAAGAGTTCGTTGACCTCGTTGGAGATGGTCAGGAGATCCCGCACGGTTACGATGCCGATGACTTTCTTGTTTTCGTCGACAACGGGCAGCCTCCTGACCTTATGCTTCACCATCATGTGGGCGGCATCGCCTACAGTCTTATCCGCACTCACCGTAATGAGTGGCGTGCTCATGATTTCGTTCACATGGACTGTGCTCGGCTTGAGATCCTTTGCAACGACCTTGCAGTTGATGTCCTGTTCAGTCACGATGCCGACGGGCAGGTTGTGCTGGAGGACGATGCAGCTTCCTACATCGTCATGGCACATCGACGCTGCCGCCTTTGCAACTGTGGCGCCTGAACTGATCGTGGTCGGGTCGTGCCGCATCACCTCTTTTAAGGAAACGCGGGTCTCGAAGCGAATTGCGTTGGATGTCTTTTTCATGAGTCACCTCCGTGGTGTGTCTGGTTCTGATGATTACAATTAGCATACTGCCACATTCCCCTATAAATACAATGTGGCGCAGGCACCTTTCCATGCATGAGAGTAATATCCGGGCAGGCCGGGAACCGGTTACCGGCGGGACACGGGGGTTTTTTGACAAGAAACATAATAAACTGCGTATTCTATACACTACTAACGAATCATGGTGAATTCTTTGTACCTGAATACAAGACGTAACCAGAGGGGTATACCGTGAAAATATTTTGCCAGACGTTTGGTACGGCCAAGAAGAAATTTTCCTCATTCCTGAACCGTTTTTTCAAGAAGAAGCGGACCCGGATCGGTATTTACGGTCCGCCCAATGCAGGAAAGACTACGCTTGCAAACCGCATTGCCCGGGACTGGACCGGGGATGCGGTCGGCCCGGTGAGCGAGATCCCCCACGAGACCCGCAGGGCACGAAAGAAAGAGGATGTCATCATCTCGGGGGCGAACGGGAATACGATCACGATGGATATCGTGGATACGCCCGGGGTCACCACCAAGATCGATTACCACGAGTTCCTTGAGTTCGGGATGGAGAAGGACGAGGCGATTATCCGTGCGCGGGAAGCAACCGAGGGTGTTGCAGAAGCTATGCACTGGTTGCGCGAGGATATCGACGGCGTTGTGTACATGCTCGACTCGACCCTCGATCCCTTCATGCAGGTCAATATCATGATGATCGGGATCATCGAGAGTCGGAACCTGCCGGTGATCATTGTTGCCAACAAGATCGATCTCCCTGACGCGGCTCCTGCCCGGATCCGGAGTGCTTTCCCCCAGCACCCGGTTGTTGCCATATCGGGACTTGAGGGAAGGAACGTTGAAGATCTCTACGAGATGATGCTCGAATACTTCGGGTGAACACGATGCCGCACAAGTGTACGAAATGCGGGCGCGAATATAAGGACGGGTCAACCGAGATCCTGAAAGGGTGTGCCAGTTGCGGCGGCAAGAAGTTCCTCTACGTCAAGGAAGGGGAGACCAACAAGGACGTGCTCGAAGAGAAGTCCATCGAGGAGATCGCTGAGGAGTCCCACGAGGAAGTTCTCGAGGTAGTCGAACTGAAGACAAAGAAAGAAGTGGAGATGTACGACCGGGTGGAAACCATCCGTATCGTCTCGCCCGGATCCTACGAGCTGAACCTCGAGAAGATGGCAAAGAGCGACGAGAGGATCGTGAGCGTGGGCAAGGAAGGCAGCTACATCATCGATCTCATGTCCATGGCAAAGGAACAGCCCAAGAAGAAAGCGGGCAAAGAAAAGAAAAAGAGATAGCCGTTATTTTCTTTTTTACCGGGTACACCCGGGCAGGTAAATCTGGATTTCCTGATGTCCATCATCAAGCTCTGCCGGGGCGGGGGAACTTACCGCGTTGCCAGCTCGTCCCGGATACCATCGTACGGTGCGGGCAGGCCAAGTTTGCGGAAAAAGGCATCGGTGAAGATAATGCTGTTGACACTTGCCCATTCCGCACACCCGTGGCCAAGGCACTGGTCCGGGAAGAACGGCAGGTTTCCTGCCGAGAACGGATTGGCTGCAAACTTCTTTCTGAGGATCTTCCCGAACTTTTCGCTCGTGGTCCCTTCAGCGCTGCCCGGGGCCCTGGTTTCATGGATAACCACCCACTCCCGCTTGTAATGCATGAGGTGGTTGCGGATCTCGATGAGCTGCCGGACGTTGGCGAACGCCTGGTCCCCCTCATCGAACGGAGGTATCCGGGCAATTTCAAGGATCTTCTGGTACTTGTTCACTATCGGGGCCCGGTCGAAGTTCTTCTCATTGCGCCAGCCTTCGGATATTGTATGGAGGAGGGCTTCGTGCTCCGCATCGGCAAAAAAATAGGCGTCATCTGTTGCATCGGCATAGAGTTCGTTGATGGTGGATTCGAGGAAGGCAACGCTCGAGAGAACGGAGTTGAGGATAAAGGCTTCGTGCCGGAGCAGGAGTTCCGGACCCGGGTCCGGCACGCCGGGTCCGGCATGCCCTGCGTACTCCTTCTCGATCCCGTACGCAAGCCGGCAGAGTACGGCTGCCGACTGGATGTACCGGACCGAGAAGCAGTCCCGGAACCGGATCTGCGATTCCTCGCCGATTGTCTCAAGAGGGATTTTGTCCATCTGTATAGTGCGTTTGTCTTCGGGAGAGTAAAAAGGATGAGGCCGCCATGCGCTGGTGTTTTTAGGGGGATCCTGTGTTTAACGGTTCCGGTCAGTAATGCCCGGGAGACGGGAAATGTTCCCGCAGGATTGGCACCACGTCCGTATCCGGCAGGTGCCGGCGGACTGCCTCGATATCATCGTACCGGGTCAGCGTATCCACGACAAACGGAAGCGGCTCGTCCCAGATCTCGGGAAGCTCCGCCTCACCCGGGGACCGTGCCACGTAAGGCAATGCTTCAATCGGGGGAGTGAACTGCGTATCGTGCCCGGGCTTGATCCCCCGGGCATCGACACGGTACCACCCGAAATCCTTCAGGTACACGGCATTGAGCCCGTGCAGGAAGAACGGCTGGCCGAATTCCCCCGAGACGAGCCGCTGGTAACAGAGGCCGGCCGGGATACCATTCACCCGAAGAAGAGCCGCAAAGAGGTGGCTTTTCGCAAAGCAGAATCCGGTCCTGTGCCGGAGCACGTCCGATGCTTTCAGGGTCACCGGGTTCATCTTATGGTCCCAGCTGTGGAAGATCTCGTCGCGGACAAAGAGGAAGCAGCGAAGGGCGATCTCCGTATCGTCTTTGCACCCACGGGCGAGTTCACGCGCTTTGTCTGATACGTCAGGATGGTGCCAGTCGATGATCACGGACGATGCCAGGTAACGTGCCAGGTGTTGTTGGTCCATGATACACTCCTGTATTAGCGTTTGGGAGTTCTCTTGTTTACAGGTATTGGCCGCTCTTCGCCCCCGCGTATCGGGCAGCCCGACGACTCTCCCCCGCCCCTTCGGGAGACCCACCGGAGCATCGGGACAAGATACCCCCGGAGTTCCCAGCCGTCCGGTGTCAGGGAATATTTCACTGACGGGGGTGACGTTGAGAGGATCGTCCGCTTCACAAGACCTATTTGCTCCAGATTCTTCAGTGTATCCGAGAGGGGTTTTGGGGAGATGCTGCCAAGTTCTTTTTTGAGCTCATTGAAACCTCTCTCGCCTTCGTTCCCGAGGATCGCGATGATCAGGAGCGCCCACTTTTTTGCTACGACATCGAGAATGCCGGTGAGCGGGCAGAGACAGAGATCATTGTGCCCGGCATGCAGTTCCTTCATGAATACTACCTACTTGTCAGGTTACGTTTTTGTTTATCGGGTATTAAAAAAATACTACCTACACAACATATACCAAACGAGGATTCCAGATGGACGAGCACCACCATGAACACAACAAGAAAAGATCCCTGCGCTGGGCAATCTGCCTGACCGCACTGATATGCCTGGCTGAAATCATCGGGGGCTTCCTCTCCGGCTCCCTCTCGCTCCTCGGCGATGCTGCGCATATGCTCCAGGATACTGTCGCTCTCTTCCTCTCCCTTGGCGCAATCATCATCGCGGAGCGGTTACCAACCCCGACCCGGACCTTCGGGTACCACCGGGTGGAGATTGCTGTCGCTGTGGCCAACGGGTTCCTCCTCATCATCGTCAGCATCGTCATCGTCATGGAAGCCCTTGCCCGCTTCTCCCACCCGCGGACTATCGACAGCACGGTCATGCTCGGCGTCGCCGTTGTCGGCCTCGTGGCAAACCTCATCGCCGCGCGGATGCTCCACGGAAGCCACGACCTGAACGTGAAGAGCGCCTTCCTCCACGTCCTGGGAGACACTCTCTCATCGGTTGCAGTGATCGTAGCCGCAGTCTGGATCGCCCTGACCGGGCAGACATGGGTCGATCCCGTGCTGAGTATCCTTATAGCAGCGATCATCATCGTCTCTTCGTTCTCTATCCTGCGGGACGCATTTTCGATCCTCCTCCAGTTCGCCCCACGAGGGATCGATATCAACGACGTTATTCGGGACATGGAATCCGTCACGGGAGTCGAGAGCGTGCACAATGTCCACTTCTGGACCCTCTGCCCGAACATCAACGTGCTGGATGCCCACATTTATTCCTGCGACACGGACGTTCGGCACATCGACGAGATGAGGGTTGACATCAAGCAGCGCCTGGAAAAATACCAGATCGGGCATTCGACCCTGGAGTTCGAGTGCGAGAAATGCCAGGACTGCCGGGTTATCCGGGAATTGCGGGATTAAACAAGGGTTATAACCGGTCTCCCAACGTGTAACAAGCGGATGAGGCGGGGACGGGAACCGGGTTCGTCAACCTTAAAAATAAATATGGTTGACGACAACATTTCAAAGGCCGATATAAGGGAAATGTACCCGGGCCCGGAAGAACCGGAATGGATGAAACCCCAAGAATTCCCCAGTGCATGAGCACCCAGCACCCGGACAACGTGCATGTGCCGTTTTTTGCAGAAACATCCGAGCTTGGCGGCGAGGATGAAGTCCGTGAAGCATACTATGTTTACTCGCATCTTGCCTGCACCGAACAGATGTGGGACTGCGAAGGAAAGGAAGTGGACAACTTCGTGGTAAAAAAACTCCTCACCACGTACCCGTCATTTTTTACCGACCGTAAACTGGGCGAGGATCTCTTCCTCACCCTCCGCGTGCCAAACCCCCAGGTAGAAAACGCAGAAGCAAAGATCCTGCTTGAGACGCTCGAGAGCATCCCGCGATCCTTTGACATCGCGAAGCTCTTCTACAAAGAGGACGTGGCACCGATCTTCGAAGTGATCCTGCCGATGACCGCTTCCCACACCGCCATCGACAACATCTACCAGTATTACTCGGATTTCGTGATCGGGAAACAGTACAAGCGGCTCGGCGGCAGGGACACCACGATTGCCGACTGGATTGGGACGTTCTCGCCCCGGCACATCAACGTGATCCCGCTCTTTGAGGACCGGGAGAGCATGGAGCAGGCCCACGTCACGGTCGGCCGGTACCTGCAGGACAAGCACCTGCGGTACCAGCGGGTCTTTCTCGCCAGGTCCGATCCCGCCATGAACTACGGGCTCGTCAGCGCCGTGCTCCTCAATAAGATCGCCCTCATGAACCTTGCTTCCCTGCAGGAGACGACCGGGATACCGCTCTATCCCATCATCGGTGTCGGCTCCGCACCGTTCCGGGGGAACCTCCGACCCGATACCGTGGACAGGGTCAGTGCCGAGTACCCGTCCGCCCACACGTTCACCATCCAGTCGGCCTTCAAGTACGATCACCCGCTCGACGAAGTGAGGGACGCCACAAAGAAGCTGGAGGCGCGGGAAGTCTCGGAGGCCCCGCAGTTCGACCAGCGCCGGTGCAAGGATATCATCGACCGGTACACCGAAGCATACATCCGCGACCTCGTGCCGCTCTCCGACATCATCAACCGGGTCGCCATCCACATCCCAAGCCGGCGCAAGCGCAAACTGCATATCGGGCTCTTCGGTTACTCCCGCAGCACGGGGGGCATGACCCTTCCCCGGGCGATCACGTTCACGGCAGCACTGTACTCCATCGGTGTGCCGCCGGAACTGCTCGGCCTCTCCGCGCTTGACGCCGATGACCTCTCGTTCGTACGTAGCCTGTACGTGAACTTCGACCGGGACCTTGCCGATGCAGCCCGGTACATGAATCCCAGCTCGCCATTTCTGGGCAAGGAAGTTAAGAACGCGGCCGACCGGATCATCGGGGGCACACCGGAGGAGGAGCACCGGGAGGTTACCGATGCGATCCTCGCATCCCTCAAAGAGAACCGGACCAAGGATATCCAGTCCGATATCCTCCGGGCGGCCTGTATCCGGAAGTTCCTCGGGTAACCGGCGAATTTTTCCCATCATATCCTGTTCGCGCGTTCTGGAAATACCCAGTAACGAACGGACATTGCAAACGAGAGGATTCGGGAGAGAACCTGATTTTTGCAGGGTCGGGGAAACGGTTTTTTAATTGTTGCATTGACAACATTTATTCCCAACACGGACGACATTTACAGGTTCACATGAGTCCATCCATAACGGATGATATTCCCTTCGGGGCGGTATTATCCATCACCAGCCGGGAGCGGTTCATCTTCCTCAACGACCGGCTCCTCCCGCTAGGCCTCTCCTTTGGCCAGTTCCCGGTCCTGATGCGCCTTTCCCATGAACAGAACATCATGCAGGAGAACCTTGTCAGGCATTACCATCTCGACAAGGGCACGATCGCACGGGCAGTAAAGAAACTCGAAGCTGCCGGGTATATCCGGCGGATAGTGGACCCGGAAAACCGCAGGGCAGTCCGCCTCTTCCTCACGGAAAAAGGCGACCAGATCATCCCCATCCTCAGAAAAATTGACCGCGAATGGGATGAACGGGTGTACGCCGGGCTTTCCCCGGCCGAACGGGAATCCGTAACATCCCTGATGCGCCGCGTTGCCGAAAACAGCCACACAACCCTGAAAAATACCGGAGAATACTGATATGCAGACGAATAATGCACCCGACAAGGCGCCGGATATCCCGGCCGGGAAAGAGACGAACGAAGGGATTGCACTCCTGATGGGCGACCCAAAAAAAGCGATCGTGAAACTGTCGGGGCCCATGATCGTTGCGATGTTCCTGATGTCCACCTACAATATCGTCAACGCCATCTGGGTGGCAGGCCTGGGCTCGGACGCCCTCGCAGCAGTCGGGTTCATCACCCCGCTCTTCATGATCCTCATCGGGATCGGGAGCGGTCTCGGGGCCGGCGTGGCTTCCGTCATCTCCCGCCGGATCGGGGCAAAGGACAAGAAAGGCGCCGACAATGCAGCAGTCCATGCCCTGCTCATTACCCTCATCATATCGGTGGTCTGCACCGTCCCCCTGATCCTCCTCATCGGCCCGATCGTGAACCTCTTCGGGGCAGGAGATACAGCCGGGCTCGCAATCGAGTACGGCCAGGTCGTCTTCCTCGGGATGGGCCTCATCCTCTTCACGAACATCGGGTATGCGATCCTCCGGGCGGAAGGAGACGCCAAACGGGCAATGTACGTCATGGCGGTGTCCTCGGTCCTGAACATGATCCTCGATCCCCTGCTCATCTATACCGCAGGGATGGGAATAGCCGGGGCCGCGTGGGGGATGATCATATCCCTCATTGTAGTCTCGATAGTACTCCTCTACTGGTTTATTGTCAAGCGGGACACCTACGTCACGATCTCATTTTCCGCGTTCTCGTGGGATCGGAAAACCATCCGGGATATTCTCGGGGTCGGCCTCCCGGCAAGCACCGAGTTCCTTCTCATGGCGATCCTCGCGATCTTCATCAACGGCCTCTTAGTCGCAACGGCCGGAACAGATGCGGTAGCAGTGTATACCGCAGGGTGGCGGGTCGTCTTCTTTGCCGTCATCCCCCTTATCGCCATCGGCACGTCGGTCATTTCAGTTGCCGGGGCGGCCTATGGTGCAAGGAACTATGCGAGGATCAGGACAACCCATACATTCTCGATCACGCTCGGGATAGCGATCTCCCTCGTGATCAGCGCCCTCACCTTCATCTTTGCCAAGCAGATTGCAGTCATCTTCACCTATTCGGCAGATAGCGCCCACCTCGCACCGGAGATCGCTGCCTTCCTTGCCACCATGTGTTTCATCTACCCGTTCATCCCTCCGGGCATCATGTCTGGCTCGATCTTCCAGGCAACCGGTAAGGGCATGACATCCCTGGCCGTCACGGTCCTGCGGAACCTGGTCTTCATCGCAATATTTGCATACCTGTTCGGGATCGTTCTCGGGTTTGGCGAGCACGGGATCTGGTGGGGAATCGTTGTCGGGGATATCATTGGCGGGACGGTCGCTTATCTCTGGGCACGGGCCTACATCTCGGCTCTGATCAAAAGCCAGTGATCTCCTCCCCAACCCGCGTTTTCTTTTTTGCATTGATTTTCCGCAGATCGCGGCAGTCGTTTCGCCGCATTATTTTTCCAGAATAATGCATCTGCGGGCATATACTGGCCAAAAATATAAATATGGGCACCGGGTATGAGACACTATACACGGTCCCGGATACAATCCGAGGCGCTATGAATCTCCGAAAGAAACTCCTGCTTGGTATTGGGCTCGCGCTCGTCATCACATATACCCTTGTTGCCATTTTCTCTTACAACTCAATGGAAGCAAGTTACCTCGCCCTGGAAAAACACGAAGTCGCAAAAGCGGTAGAAACAAGCAACAATGCCATGGAAACCGACCTGAAAAATACCTATGCCGTTGCACGGGACTACTCGGTCTGGTCCGATACCTATCGCTTTGTGCAGGGTGAGAATCCATCCTGGATCACACAGAATATGGATCAGGATTTTTTCTCGAGGTTCAATGTTGATGCCATCCTGGTCTTCGACCGTTCGGACAACCTTGTTTTTTCACGTGGGAACCCGGTCCGCAATCCGCAGAACGAGACCCTCCCGGATCCCCTTATCCGGAAAATCCAGGATCTCAACACGGCCCGGAACATTTTCTCCTCATCGACAGGGTATTACGACATAATCGACAGCCCCACAGGTCCCCTCCTTGTCGCCTCCCACCCGGTGTATCCCGATAATTTCGCGGCACCCAGTGACGGGAGCCTGCATATTGTCCGCAGGGTAGATACGAAGTACTTAACCGATCTCTCCACCCGGACCGGCAACAGGGTAACAATGATCCCCTCATCAGCGGTGGCCGGTACAACTGCACTCACAAAAGTTCTTGCCGGCATCACCCCGCAACAGCCGGTAGCAGTGATCCCGGAGAGCAAAGAGATGATCTCGGGATACACCTACCCCCGGAACCTTGCCACCCCCGGGAGTTATTATCTGGAAGTCACCATTCCACGGGATATCTACCAGACCGGGCAGGCAACAATCTCGACATTCCTGCTGAGCCTGCTTGGGGCATGGGTCTGCCTCATCCTGTTCGTCCTGCTGTTTGTCGACAGGATAATTCTCTCGCGGCTCAATTCCATTATTGGGACAATACGGCACGCAAAAACGAATGAAAACACCAATAATAGTCTGCACGAGGGAGATGAACTGGCACAGCTTGCCTACGCAATCGATCCCATCTTTGCGGAGCTGGCCGATTCCCGCACCCTGCTCAGGGAGAGCGAGGAGCGGTACCGGATGCTTGCCGAGTCTGCGCCGGATCTCATCTTTACGATCGATACCCGGGGTATTATCACCTACGTGAACAACCGCGTTGCCGAAGTTTTCGAAAAACCCAAAGAAGAGATTGCAAGCAGGCCCTGCGCAACAATGTTCCCCGGTGAAAGCGGCAGGAAAATGAGGGAGAATATAGCACGGGTCCTTGCATCCGGCGAGCAGGTATCCGGGGAATATATCCTCCCGCTGCCCCGGGGCGAGCGCTGGCAGGACACGATCCTTATCCCGTACAAGGATGCTGGATGCAGGGTAACAGGAGCGCTTGGTATCTCCCGCGATGTAACAAGGAGAAAACAGGCAGAACAGGATCTGGTGATGGCAAACAGGAAGCTGAACCTGCTTTCCAGTATCACGAGGCATGACATCCTCAACCAGCTCACAGCGCTCCGGACCTATATCGAACTCTCCCGCGAGCAGGTGAAGGATGAAGCGGTCCTGGATTTCATCCGCAATGCGGAGAATATTGCAAAAATCATTGACCGGCAGATCAGTTTCACCCGCGATTACGAGGGGATGGGAGCAAAAGAGCCCGTATGGCAGGACGTTCGTGCGATAATAGTGTCGATGTCCCACACGCTCCCCGTGGGGCAGGTGAAACTCCGGGTCGGATTTGCCAACCTGGAAGTCTATGCCGACCCACTTTGCGAGAAAGTTTTTTACAACCTCATCGACAACTCCCTTCGGCATGGCGGGAAAGATCTCTCGGAGATCACCTTCTCGTGCGAACCGTCCGGAAAAGATCTCGTTATTATCGGCAAAGACAATGGCAGGGGAATTTCCGATGAGGACAGGGCCAGGATATTCGAACGGGGTTTTGGCAGCAATACCGGTCTTGGGCTCTTCCTGTCGCGGGAGATCCTCGGGATAACGGATATCGCGATCACCGAGAATGGAAATCCGGGAACTGGAGCCCGGTTCGAGATCCACGTTCCGGAAGGCAGGTTCCGGTTCACCGAAATGGGGGAGAAGCTAACCTGCTCCCTTGATTGCAGGTAGAGAGGTTCACTGTTCAACACCGGGATGCTGACATTGATCATGAATGCATTGATGGAACCGGTACACAGGATACAGGACCCGCCCCTCTCCGATACCCTTATTATACCTCACGCCGAATTGTGGTAAGCACTTTTCATATGTGCTGACAGATGTAAGTCCGACGTGCGACACCGCACTGCCTTAAAACTCAGGCTTTGGGATTACAGGGAGTCAGTAACCAATACTCGACTTTTCTGGACTTACGTTCTGGTCTATCTAGGAGGCTACATACAATGGCACGAATGCACGCCCGCAGAAGGGGCAAGTCATGCTCCGTGCGCCCCTACCGGAAACAGGCACCCGCGTGGTCCAACACAGACGCAAAGGCGATCGAGAAGGTCATCCTGGATCTGAGAAAGGAAGGCGCATCGAGCGCAAAGATCGGACTGGTTCTCCGGGACCGCTACGGCGTTCCTGATGTGAAACTTGCCCTTGGCAAGCGCATCGGAGAGATCCTGAGAGAAAACAAAGTCGCATCCGAGATCCCCGAGGATCTCCGCGACCTGATGATCAAGGCACTGGGCTTGAGAAAGCACCTTGCCGAGAACAAGAAGGATCTGCACAACAAACGCCAGCTTCAGCTGTGCGAGTCCAAGGTCCGCAGGCTTGTAAAATACTACACGGGAAGCAAGAAGCTGCCCAAAGAGTTCGTATACAAGCCCGAGAACGCAGAAATCCTCCTGTCCCGCTAACCGTTCATCACATCATCCACGAGAACCGCTCATGTCGCTTGAAACCGCCGCAGAGATCGTTGCCGGGAAGATCCGGAGGCAGGAGTTTGTCGAGGTGTTCGCTCACCACGATGCAGACGGCATAGCCGCCGCCTCAATCCTCTGCCACGCGATGAGCCGGGCAGGTATCCGCTTCCGGCTCCGGGTCCGCCCGGAAGTAACGGCAGCCGATATTACCGGTGACACCGCGTACCTTCTCTGCGACATCGGTTCAGGCATCAAAGACCTGCCCGGAACAACGATGGTTGTCGATCACCACCTGCCGGAATTCGAAGGCGAGTTCCACGTCAACCCGCGTCTCGCAGGAATCGATGGCGACCGGGAACTCTCGGCAGCCGGCACCGCGTATTTCGTTGCCCAGCAGCTGGGGGACAACCGCGACCTCGCCGGCCTCGTGATACCGGGTATCATCGGCGACGGCCAGGAAATGGCAGGCAAGAACCTCGAGATCTTCAACGAAGGCATCGCAAACGGGATCATCGTTCCCGACCGGGGGCTCAAACTTCCGGGCAGGGACATGACCGAGCGGTGGTACGTGGCTACGAGCCCTTACCTCGACGGCATCAGCGGCGACGAACCGGTCATCACCAGTATCCTGGACCAGGCCCGCGATCTGGCAAAAGGCCAGAACGAGACCCGGCTCGATACCCTGCTCTCCCGGGTGATACTTGAGGCAGCCCAAAAGACGACGCTGCCGAGCCTCATGGCGCTCTATGGCGACACCTTCCACCTCCAGCGCGAGGTTATCGAAGATGCACATGCACTTGCAGCGGTCATCGATGCCTGCGGAAAGACCGGTCATGGCGATATCGGGGCAACCCTCTGCCTCCGGTCTTCCCGCGATCTCGACGCTGCATGGGAGATCACCCGCCAGCACCGCGTCAAGGTTATCGATGCGGTGAAAGGCGCACGGCAGCACGAAGATGCCGCCGGGGTGTACGAAGTGCAGGGCGCCATGCTCTCAAGCGATGTTGCGGATATCCTTGCACGGGATCTCCCGCACGAGGTACCGATCCTCGTCTACGCACAGGGCCAGGGCATGTGCCATATCTCGGCACGCAGCCCGGGCGGCAGGAACGCAAGCCTCGGGCCGATGGTCCGGGAGATTGCAGCTGCCTGCGGAGGCACCGGTGGCGGACACCTGCTCCGGGCCGGGGCAACAATCCCCTGCGACAGGATCGCCGACTTCACCAGGGGCTGGCAGGAGGCGCTTGCCTCATGATGCAGATCGAAGGCCGGATTACCACCGTCCATGCACAGGCCGGCTGCGTTGCAGCTGCATTGAAGCCGGACAACCTGCGCAGCATGAGCACGACTGCACACGACGGCCGGGTCATAACGACCATCACCGGGACACAACTCCGGTCGGTCATCGCATCCGTGGATGATTACCTGATGAACCTTGCAATTGCGGAGGACGCATGTTCCATCCGCAATAATCGGACAATTACAGAAGAGTGATACTATGGCAAAGAAGAAACAGGTTGGAAGAAGAGTTGAAGGCTGGAAAGCCAAGAGCTGGTACAAGGTGCACGTCCCCGACAACCTCGGCAAGGCGTATATCGGCGATACCATTGCAAACGATGCTGAGAGCGTTGTCGGCCGGATCATGCAGGCAACGCTGGGCGAGATCACCAATGATTACGCAAAACAGCATGTCAAGATGAGCTTCAAGATCACCACCGTCACCGGCGACGCGGCCTATACCGAGTTCGTTGGACACGAAGTTACCCGCGATTACCTCCGCTCGCTCGTCAAGCGCCGGAGCTCCCGCGTGGACTGCCACGTCCCGCTCGTGACAAAAGACGGCAAGAAAGTCCAGCTGACCATCAGCTGCTACACGTTTGCCCGGGCAAACATCACCCAGGAGCACGCGATCCGTCTCGTCATCACCCAGGCGATCACCACCCAGGCACAGGCATGGGACTTAACAACGCTCCTCAACGGCATTGTCTCAGGCGAGATCTCACGGGATCTCTTCAAGGCAGTCAAGACCATCTACCCCACACGCAGGGTCGAGGTCATCAAGTCCAAGGTCGAGCCAATTGCAGCAAAGGTCGACACGACCTGATCTCTTTTTTTATCCCCGACACGAGTCGGGTGTGCCCGGCGGGTTGTTGCGTTCCGAACGCTCATGAGGTTTCCCGTCCAATACAGTACTCCATGTCGTCCGTTATTACCAATCCATTCCGGCAAAAACTCCTGCTTGGAGCGGTAGCTCTCGGAGTATTGATGGACGGGATCGATGGTTCGATTGTGATTGTCGCGCTCCCGACGATGGCTACGTCATTTGGCACGGACACAGGTACGATCGCGTGGGTAATCATTACATACCTGCTGATGATGGCCGGGCTCCTCCTTGTCTTCGGGAAACTCGCGGACCGGGGGCTTGCAAAGAGACTCTTCCTCATGGGAATCCTCATCTTCATCCTGGGTTCTGCCGCATGCGGGATCGCTCCGTCGCTCGACTTCCTGCTCGGTGCACGGCTTGTACAGGGAATCGGGGCTGCAATGATTGCTGCCGTTGCCCCGCTGCTCTGCATCCGGTACCTCCCGCCGGATATGCTGGGAACGGCACTCGGTGTTATCGCTGCGGCATGTTCAATCGGGGTCGCTGCAGGGCCGGTGATTGGCGGGATCATCACCCAGTACCTCTCGTGGCACTGGATATTCCTCATTAACATCCCCATCGGGATCATCGGGATTCTCTTCGTGACCAGGGTGATTCCCCAAGACGCACCGGAGGATCAGCCTGCTGTCTTCGATTATCTGGGTGCGATCACCCTTTTCTCAGCCATGACCCTCTTTGCCGTTGTGCTTGAGGAAGGAGCAGCGAGGGGCACAGGAGACCCGCTGATCCTTGCCTGCAGTGCGCTCTGCCTGCTCTGCACAGTGCTGTTTATACTTAGGGAACTCACAACCCGGATGCCATTAATCAGCATCCGGATCTTCACCGTCTGGCAGTTCACATCCGTGTTCGTCGCATTCCTGCTGATGAATATCATCTTCATGGGCATCATGTATCTCCTCCCCTTCTACCTGACTGCCATGATGCAGTTCGATCCGACAACGACCGGCCTCTATCTCCTGATACCATCAGTGCTCATCGCGCTGATCAGTGTCCCATTTGGCCGGTGGTCGGACAGATACGGTCGCCGGGCGTTCACGGTTACCGCGTGCGGGATTATCATCATTTACAATGTCCTCTTCGGGCTTCTTATCCCGGAGTCCGGAATCGTCCCCCTCATCGTCAGCCTCTTCCTGATGGGCATGGCAGTAGGGGTCTATTCAGGGCCGGCGGCAAGCAGGATCATCGAGTGTGCCCCCGACAGGGAGGAGGCAACCGGATCCTCGCTGATGGTCACTACGGTCTATTTCGGGAGTATGCTCGGGACGGCGATTTATGCGGCGATCTTCACCCTTGCAACCATAGATACCGGAGGAATTGTCGCCTTCGCCAATCTTGATCCCGCGACGTTCCTGTCAGGGTTCCATATCACGATGGCCGCAGGACTCATACTCGGGGTTATTGCGCTGGTGCTCTCTGCGATTGTGCCAGACGAGAAGAGAGCCGTGTGAGTCAAAAACGGTTCGATAAACCGTAGTGGTCCATCCGGACTTCGGGACGGTGAAGGGAGGAAAACCTAGTCCTCCCACACATCATACGGGATTTGGGATTCCGAACGCTCATGAGGTTTCCCGTCCAATACAGTACTCCATGTCGTCCGTTATTACCAATCCATTCCGGCAAAAACTCCTGCTTGGAGCGGTAGCTCTCGGTGTAGTGATGGACGGGATCGACGGTTCGATCGTGAACGTGGCGCTCCCGACCATGGCCACGTACTTCGACACCGACACCGGGACGATCGCGTGGGTGATCATCACCTACCTCCTGATGATGGCAGGGCTCCTTCTCGTATTCGGGAAACTCGCGGACAGGGGTCTTGCAAAGAGACTCTTCCTCCAGGGGTTTGTGATCTTCACCATCGGTTCTCTTGCCTGCGGGATTGCCCCGACGCTTGACATCCTGCTCGCCGCACGGCTCGTGCAGGGGCTCGGCGCAGCGATGATCGCCGCCGTTGCCCCGCTGCTCTGCATCCGGTACCTTCCAAAAGAGATGCTCGGCACGGCCCTCGGCGTTATCGCTGCAACCGCATCCATCGGGTTTGCAGCTGGGCCGGCAATCGGCGGCATCCTCACCCAGCACCTCTCGTGGCACTGGATATTCCTGGTCAATATCCCGATCGGCATTATCGGGATCCTCTTTGCGGCTCGGGTGATTCCCGGAGACGAGCCGGAAGAGCACACGGGATCCTTCGATTACCCGGGCGCAGTCACGCTCTTTGGAGCCATGGTCTTCTGCACGTTTGTGCTGGAAGAGGTTGCAGCCCGTGGCATAACGGACCCGCTGATCCTTGCCTGTGGTGCGCTCTGCCTGCTGTGTTCGGGGCTGTTTGTCATCCGGGAACTTACGACACCGGAACCGTTCCTGAACATCCAGATCTTCTCGAAATGGCAGTTCACCGCGGTCCTCGTGGCATACCTGATGGTCAATATCATCTTCATGGGCATCATTTACCTGCTCCCGTTCTATCTCACCGTGGAGATGCACTTCGATCTCATGACCAGCGGCATCTACCTCCTGATTCCACCCGCGGTGATTGCGGTCATCAGCATCCCGTTCGGGAAGTGGTCGGACCGGTACGGCCGCCGGGCATTTGCGGTCGCAGCCTGCGGGTTCTTCATCATCTTCAGCGCTATCTTCGCGATCCTGTCCCCAGGATCCGGGATCATTCCCCTGCTTCTGGGCCTCATCCTGATGGGGGTGGCATTCGGGATCGCTGCCGGGCCGGCTTCGAGCCGGATTATCGAGAGCGCCCCGACAGGGGAAGAGGGTACCGGCTCCTCGCTGATGGTGACCACCATCTATTTCGGCGGAGTGCTCGGGACCGCAATCTATGCGGCAATCTTCGGCATCGCAACTGCGGGTACCGGGGGGATCGTTCCATTCACCGACCTTGATCCAGCAACGTTCCTATCCGCGTTCCAGTTCACGATGGCAGCAGGCCTCGTACTTTCAGTAGTCCCGCTGGTCCTTTCGGCAATCGTGCCGGACGAGCGGAAGAAAGGTGCCTGACCGGCCCTCAAAAGTCCGCTGAAATATTTTCAAACGCGATCATGGGGTGTTAGTTCGTGAGGCTACAATTGGATAATTATGCTACAAAATGCATGTACATGCTACAAAATTTCTGGTTCTCCGGCGTGAGCGGCCGGGCCGATCAACCAGACCCTGCCTGAAAAAATGTGAGCGGGGGGTAAGGGGGTGGTGAAAATTTTTTTGTGCGAACGTGATGCGATGCTCCACGAACCAACCCAACAGGGACGGGCTTTTGCGCGAGCCGGTATGTTCTACGACAACCACCCAGCACGCTTCCGGATCCCGGCGATCTCCCGTTCATCGAAGTGTCGCTTCACGCACAGGTACCTGTCGTGACCGGTAATGTCCGGCATTTCCAAGGATCAGGGGCAACGATCCTGACACCGACGGAATTCCTGGAGAACTACCGGGAAACCTAATTACCCCCCGCGCCCAACCATTCCATACGAATGACCGCATCAAAGATTCTTTTCATCGTCCTTGACGGGATCTCCGATCGTCCCTGCCCGGCGCTCGGGGGAAAGACCCCGCTCTCCGCTGCAAGAAAACCGGTCCTCGATAAGCTCGCGGCCGAAGGGATCTGCGGGATCATGGACACCATCGCACCCGGTGTCCGCCCGGGATCCGACACCGCCCACCTCTCCCTCCTGGGCTACGACCCCTACAAGTACTATACCGGCCGGGGCCCGCTCGAATGCGTCGGTACCGGCATCGACATGAAAGCCGGCATGATCGGGTTCCGCTGCAACTACGCAACCATCAGCCCCGAAGGCCAGATAATCGATCGGCGGGCGGGCAGGATCCACGACACAGCAGCGTTAAGCAAAGCCATCCAGGACGGGGTTGACCTCTCGAAGTTCGGCGTTGAGTTCACCTTCCGCTCCGGTGCCGGGCACCGGGCTGCACTGGCACTCAAAGGAGAGGGACTCGGCCACTGCGTCTCCTCGAATGACCCAAAGAAAGAGGGAGTCCCACCCCTCACCATCAACGCGATCAGAAAAGAGGAAAAATACGAGAAGACCGCAGCGGTCTGCAATGAGTTTGTCCGGCAGGCAACGCCGATCCTCTTCGACCACCCCATTAACAGGGAGCGGATGAAGAACGGCCAGAACCCGGCAAATATCGTGCTTATGCGAGGCGCAGGTGAGATGCCCCACCTCGAACCATTTACCCAGAAGTATGGTCTCTCGGGATCGGTCATCTCCGCTGCAAGCCTCATCACGGGAATCGGCCGGGCGGTCGGCCTGCCCCATATCGAAGTTGCGGGCATCACCGGCTCGGTGAACAGCAATGTCAAGGGCAAGGTTGCAGCAGCCATCAATGAGCTCAAAACCAAAGACTTTGTCCTCGTGAACATCAAGGGCGCCGACGAGTCCGGCCACGACGGGCTTGCCGAGCAGAAACGGGACTTCATCGCAAAGATCGATGCCGAACTCGAACCCCTGCTGGCCTTGAATGACACCATCATCATCATCTGCGGCGACCATTCCACCCCCTGCACCATCAAGGACCACTCGGCCGACCCGGTCCCGGTCCTGATCCGGGGCGACGGCGTCCGGATGGACGACGTGGTCCACTACGACGAGTACCACTGCGCACAAGGCGGCCTCTGCCGGATCACCGGAACCGCCCTTATGCCGATCGCGCTCGATCTGATCAACAAGGCCCACAAGTTTGGTGCATAACACCAGTTTCCGGAGACCAATGAGAGAACGCACCGTAAAAGACTGGCACAACCACTGCCTCCTTCCCGACGGCACCGAGCTACAGGAACACAGCATCAAGACCGACCGGAACATTGTGATCGGCGAGTTCTGCCAGATCGATTACGGCCTTCGGGGTGCGAACGTCTACGTGGGAGAGTCCACAAAGATCCGGGAGTACGTCTGGGCAAGCGGCGATGCCCGGATCGGGAACTGGTGCGAGATCGGCAGCGATGTCATAGCAAAAGAGGATGCCTACATTGGCGAAGGCGTGAAGATCAACGGGAAACTCTCTGTTAACGGAGCTCTCGATATCGGCGAGAAAGTCGAGATCAGGGACGGTTTTGAGGCAAAAGGCGACATCGAAGTGCGCAACCCGATGCCGGTCTTCATGTTCATCATGATTTACTTAATGACCCTCCTTCGGATCGAGAACGAGAAAGAACTCGACCGGATCCTCGACGACCTTTTCAGCGATGATGAGGAAGAGAAGATGGAGATCCCGCTCATGATCCCGGCCCGCTCGAAACTCAACATGAAACTCTTCTCGGTCCCCTCAACCATGAAGATCGGGAAAGGGTGCCGGCTCCACGGCAACATCCGGGCCGGCTCCATCGATGTCCAGCAGAACACTGTCATCTTCGGCAGCCTTCGGGCAAGGAACCGGATCACCGTTGTTGACGGTGTCACCGTCCACGGGAACGTGGAGAGCGGCAGCACGGTCCATGTGAGAAAAGGTGCCCACATCCTCGGCGACGTCATAGCAAAATCCATTGTCCTGCACGAAGATGCGAAAGTGGACGGGACAATCGAAGCTCCGCACGGACTGCGGATAGAGCGTGGACCATGAAAGCAGCAGAAATTCTTGGCGTGGACGAAGTCGTATTCGTGGAGCCGCAGTTTTCGGTACTGCCCGATCCCCGGTACAACGACACTCTCGCCCTGGCGGCCGGAGGAGACCAGGGACGGTTCCTTCTCGATGAGAATGAAGAACCCCTTGCCCTCGCATTCCGGAACGGGGACGTCTGGGTAACCGGATCGTTCCTCTGCCGGAACCCAAGTCCCCTCCTCATCGAAAAGTTCGAGAGCGTGAACGGGGAGATCTACCAGGAGGAACGGGCAGTCTGGGCAGCCGCGGTACGGGAGTATTACAGCCTCCTGCTGAAAACTGAGGTCCCGCCAGCACTCGAAGACCTCAACCCCAAGCGCCGGGGGATCCTGAAGGATCTCATTGCCGGATTCTGGAAAACCGGTTCGGGCGAGACCTGCATTGACTGCTGCTGCGGCTCGGGTGTTGGCTCGCTCGTGCTCCGCGACCTCGGGTTTGTCCCGCTCTCGTACGACAATGACGATGCGCTCCTCTCTCTCGGGCTCTCGACCGGAAGACTCCTTCCCGAAGAGACGATGTGGCTCGATGCCATGAAGACCTCGCAGTACATCGAACCAGTCCCGAAGGGGATCGGGATCATGATGGGCGAGATCAACACATTCTCGGAAGATATGTGGCACCGGATTGTCAGCGAACTCTTCGCGGTCACAGAGGAGACCCTTATCACGGTCGGTACCGAGCCGGAGGCCCAGCTGATCCGGAGCTGGGGCGAAGAACTGGGAAGACGGGTGGAAGTGACCGGGAACCCGGCCGACCCGATCTACGATCTCTGGGTGTGCCGGGCGTTCCCGCAATAACCGCTTTTTGTTGCAGCCGTTGCTGCGTTCCCCCGGAACTTTTTACAACGCCACCACCGGACATTTCCCCGGGGGAGACTGCGGCATCCTATATCGTTTCCGGAAATACACTATTGTGTAACCATGGCAGTCGACCGGATCCCTATCGGGAAATTCTCGCTCATCACCCGCCTCTCGCCAAAAGCGCTCCGGATCTATGACGAGAAAGGGCTGCTTGTCCCGGGCGTCCGGGACGCGATCACCGGGTACCGCTACTACACGGGGGACCAGATCCCAAAAGGGGTATCCCTCAAGACCCTCTGCACGCTCGGGTTCCCTCTCGATGATGTCGGGAAGATCCTTGATGCAAAGGAGCGACAGGATCACGCGCTCATCCAGGAACTCTTCCTGCGGCGCAGGACGGAAATCCGGTCGGAGGTCAGCCGGTTACAGCAGATCGAGGCGATCCTGGAAACACCGGGCGTCTCTTTGGAGGTTTTATACATGTCACTTGCTGAACCAGTTGTAAAGGAAGTCGCACCCCTTCGGGTGATCAGTAAACGGGACACGGGCGTCTATGGCGAGGTGATCTGTAAGCTCGCCCATGATCTCTGCGGCCAGCTGGAGATCACCGAGAACCGGTCGCCGGCCGTTACGGTCACGGGACCGTTCATGGCGATCTACCACGACAACGAGTACCGGGAGAAGGACGCGGACGTGGAATGCGCGATCCCGGTCTCGGGCCGGGTGGTCGTCACCGACCAGGATATCGCAATCCGGACGCTTCCCGGCGGAAAATCCCTGTCTGCCGTGCACAAGGGTCCATACACCGGGCTTCATGAGGCCTGGAGCCGGGTCTTCACCTATGCCGAGGAGCGGGAGTTCGCGATAGCCGGTGAGGGAAGGGAGATCTATTATAACGAGCCGGGAAAAGTGCCGGACGAGGAGCTGTTAACCGAGCTGCAGCTCCCGATCATACTCTGAAAAACAAAAACACGCACAAGAGAGTAACAGGAAATCCCGGCTCCGGCACCAGGGAATTTCCTGCTGCCGTTGCGGGTCACTCACGGTGTATGGGGCACTCGGATGCGCTTCAGCCGCTCGCTGACCAGGGGGCCCGCACCCGCAGTTGCCGCAAGCGATGGGGTGCATGCCCGAATACTCCGACCGGGCGCAAACATCAGCCCGGTATCGATATTGTCGGAGGTCAGGGTCCGGGTAAGGTACTGGAGGTCCTGCGTTACCTGGAGACCCTTGTTATCCTGCAAACGCATATTCATCACTTGAACATTCGACTATATATAATTTTTTAATCCACAAAAACTCTTTAAATTAAAGATATTTGCAAAAACAGACTGTTTTAAGGAGATGTATGGCAAAACCGGGGCGTCATTTTCGCCGGCTTTTCTGGTGCCCCGGCTCCTTCTTTTTTGCCGGGGACTCTTTCTCCTTGTGCACAGCCTCGCTTTCCAGTTCCGCGATGATATCCACCGGATCTTTCATGGTTTTCGTGAGCCGGAGGATCTCCAGCAGCCGCTCAACACCAATGAAATGTTCCGCCATCACCTTTGCGAGCGGGGACATCACGATCTTCGTGCCGCGTTTTTCCACGAGATGGTGGGCAACGAGTTCAGGGAGCACCGGTTCCATGCTGCCGACCATGAGCCCGTTGATCCGGTTGAGATCGGCCTCTTCGCCATCGCATGCAATGGCGTTGGCCACATACTCTTCCGAACTTGCTTCCAGGTCGTGCTCGGGCGCAACCTCTTCCATCTCACCTTTGAGGAGCCGGATTGCTACTTCCTCTTCGGTGAAAGGGTTCTCTCGTGAGTACGAGCCACCCGGTTCCGCGAGGATGACCACGCGCCCGAGATCATGGAAATCGGGCCGTCCGGCCCTCCCGCCCATCTGGTTGAACTCCTGCACCGAGAGCCAGTCCCGGCCCATGGCCAGCGCATCGAAGATCACCTGTGAAGCCGGGAAATCCACACCAGCGCCGAGCGCGGCTGTCGTAACGACCGCCATGAGTTTTCCCTGCGAAAACCGGGTCTCCACATCGCGGCGTTCCACGGAGGTTAGTCCCGCGTGGTATGCCGCAGCCCGGATCCCGAGCGCATCGGCAACCGTGTGGCACCGGGCCCGGGCATTGGTGAAGATGATCGTCTGGCCCCGGAACCCTTTCGAGGATGTCCGCTTGTACTCGTCAGTGGTCATCTGCTTGATGGTCGGGATCTTCTGCTTGCGCTCGACAAAGAGCAGGTAGCGTTCGAGCCCCACCGGGCGGTCGGCATACCGGACCAGCGTGCAGTTCAGCTTCTTGGCAAGCACCTTGGGCGACCCGATCGTTGCCGAGAGGTAGAGGAACTGGGCCTGCGGGCAGAGATATTTCAGCCGGGCGATCATCCCGTCGAGCCGGTGGCCCCGGTCCTTGTCCTCAAGCATCTGGACTTCATCGATCACGACGGTCGCGATGTTCTTCATCTTCTGGCCGCACCGGATCATGTTGTCCACCCCCTCATACGTACCGACGATGATCGGCGACTGCGGGTTGCGGTCCCCAACCTTGCGGGTCTCGGGGAGGTTGAGCCGGGAAACCCCGGTCAGGAGTCCCGTCTTTGCCAGTTTCCCGTACCGGTCGGTGAACCGCTCGTACTTCTGGTTCGCGAGCGCAACGAGCGGGACTAAAAAGAGCGTCCTGCCCCGACCTTCGAGATAGTTCTTGATGCCGGCCATCTCGCCGATGAACGTCTTGCCGCTCGCCGTTGCTGCCACCACGAGCAGGTCTTTCCCGTACAGCAGCCCGGCCTCGACTGCGAGCTGCTGGGCGGGCATCAGCTGTTTTACCCCGCAGGCCTCGATGAACGGCCGGGGCAGGGGCAGCTCATTGATAGGCGCGGTGGCCATGACCGGGTGGGCTTCGAGCTTGTCGAAAAGGGCCGAGGCCATCGTGATCTTCTCGGGCTGGAGCGTGGCAAGCACCCGGTCCAGGTTCCGGAACTGGAGCAGCAGTTTTTCAAGATGGGTGATCCCGTCTCTCCCGAGCCTGCCGATATGCGAGACTTCCCTGCGGAGCTCCCTCCTGCCGCAATCGAGACAGATCCGTTCGCCCTTGCCAAACGTCACGGCATTCTCATCATTTATCTGGGTGACCTTGTCATCCAGCAGGCACATGCGGCAGGCATCGATAGTCCCGGTCCGGACCTGGAACGCCCCCAGGAATTCCTCAAACTGTTTGTCGGGTTTGACCAGCAGTACCTCAGACTCGCGGAGCTGGGCAATGAGTTCCTTCGAGGGCGTGTGCCGGTACTCTTTCTTTCCCCCCCAGCGGACGCGGTACTTGGTGGGGCGCGGGCCCCGGGGGGTCTCCATCAGTTCGACAAAACCGGCTCCACGCGTGTTTTTACCATCGAAAAAGATGAGCTTGTAGGAGCCCCCTTTCTGGAGCTGGACAATGATTTTCATGGCGCAATCAGGTCGTGGATCACGTAGGGGAGCTCCACGCTCTCGAGCCTCTTCAAAAAGTCCGTGAACTCTTCGTCAACGATAACGATCGCACAGTCGATCCCGTGGAATGCAGCCTCGATCACGCCTTCCCGGGCGCCGAAGAACATGTCGGGTTTGCGCCCCGCAGCATTCAGGGCGATATAGGCCTCAAGGCCGACTGCGGCGACAACACCGGCACTCGCGCAGATCTCAAGCATCTGTTCCCTTTTGACCCGCTTTGATCCCCCGTAGAGCACCCGGGGAACCTTGCAGACATGGACTTTGCCTTCCTTATGCTCGATGATACCGTTGAGCCGGGTAACACCAACATCCTCACCTTTCTTTGCATCGGCAATGACCGAGCCCGTTGAAGCGAGAGGTTTTTTGCCGGCATAAAGGAAGCCGTCTTTCATGTAGACCCCGACTTCGTCGCCTTTTTTGAAATCTTCTGCGGCAATCGCGGTCCAGACCGAGACCTGCTGGATGATGTCGCGCCGGATATGCCGGGCATAGGATTCGAGCGACTCCGCGTTCTCGAGTACCCATTCGATGCCGGACTTCGTCACTTCGTAGTTGCCCCGGCCGCTGGCATCGACCATGCCTTCGTCGACCAGTTCGCGGATGTATTCCGAGATCGCCTGCGGGGTGACCCCGAGTTTCTCGGCAATCTCCTGTTGCCGGACGGCCGGCTGGTGCTCGGCGATCTCGACCAGGATTTGAAGACGCGAGACTTCGCGCTTGCTGCGCAGAATAGAATAGAGGGGATCTTTAGCGCCCAGTGTCAAGCAGCACCAGTCCCTGTCCCTTGACGTCCATGTGGGTGATCCGTTTGGCAAGCCCCTTGATGAAGATCGGACTGACACTGAACTTCCTTGACAGGTCGTTGATGGAACTGTTGCCTTTGCCGAGTTCGCCCTCGATCTGTTCGACAACCTCCCGGAGGTTCTCGTCGTTGGAGAGAGAGATGTAGAGGATATCGGAAAGGTCCGAGAGATTGCACTGGAAGTTCGCCCGGAACTTGTTGTAGGTGGCCCGGAACTCTTTCTCCGGTTTTGCGCCGGGCTTGGGCATCCGCCACTGCTCTTCCACAAGGTTGCCCTTCTTGAGGATCTGGAGACACAGGGACACACAGTCGCCATCAACCTGCGCCCGGATCTCGTCTTCGGTCAGCCACGATTTGTTCAAAAGTTCGTAGACCTTCTTAAAGGAAGGATCGTTGAACGTCATCAGGAGAGGAACTAGCTCTACGGGATCATTTACGATTCGAATATGGCCCGGCACAATGAAAACCCTATGATTATATCGCTCTGTGCATCAATAAAATTTTGCGACAAAACCATGCAGAAAAAGGGCAAAATTACGGTTCGGGGCATAGTCCAGGGTGTCGGGTTTCGCCCGTTCGTCTATGCCACTGCATGCGCTCTTGGGATCGCCGGTACCGTGAAGAATCTCGGGAGCGAGGTGGAGATCCGTGCTCGGGGTGAGAATTTCGACGCGTTTGCCGCTGCGGTCTCCCAGGGGCCGCCGCTTGCCCGGATCGATTCAGTCCATATCACCGATACGGACGCTGATATCCCGGACGGCTTTTTCATTCTTGAGAGCGCCACGGGTTCGTTCTCGGGCATGATCCCACCGGATATTGCGATCTGCGATGACTGCATTGCCGATATCTCAAGGCGGGGCGGGAGATACGAGAATTACTGGGCAACTTCCTGCGTGAACTGCGGGCCCCGGTACAGCATCATCAACGATATTCCCTACGACCGCGAGCGGACCGCGATGGCGGATTTCCCGATGTGCCCGGCCTGTGCAGAAGAATACCAGGATCCCGGCTGCCGCCGCCACCATGCCCAGACGATTGCCTGTGCAGGCTGCGGCCCGGAACTCAGGCTCTTCGACCGGCTCGGCCACGCGGTCGACTGCCAGGATCCTGTGAAGGAAGCGGCAGAACTCTTGGACAACGGGAAGGTCCTGGCAATCCGGGGCATCGGCGGGTTCCACCTCGTCTGCATCGAGGAATCTTCCGATCTCCTCAAGCAACGGCTTGGCAGGATCGAGCAGCCGTTCGCTATCATGGTGCGCCCGGACCACATCGACAGGCTGTCTGAGATCAGCAATGCGGACCGGTGCCTGCTCGAAGGGCCGATCCACCCGATCCTTGTCCTGGAGAAACGCGACCCTGCGGCCCTTGCCACGATCAGCAACCTCCACACCATCGGCTGCATGCTTCCCTATACCGGCCTTCACCACCTCCTCTTCACCCACCTTAAACATCCGCTCCTGATCATGACGAGCGCCAACATGCCCGGGTATCCGATGATAACGGAGATCAACGTGGCCATGGCAAAACTGAACCGGGACGCGGACTTCTTCTTAACCCACAACCGGACAATAGTCAACCGGGTCGACGACTCGGTGATACGGGACAGCTACATTATCCGGCTTTCCCGGGGGATCGCCCCGAAGAGGACCGCCATCGATCTCGGGAACCGCTGTATCCTTGCTGTCGGCCCCGAGCTGAACGCCAATGCCACGATCTACAAAAACGGCTTTGCCATCACCTCACCCCACGTGGGCAACGTGCGGAACCCGCCGACACTTGAGTACCTGGAGGAGACCATCCGGAATATCGGCAGGCTCCTTGGCGCAGAGTACGACGTTATCGCCCACGACCTTCACCCGCAGTTCCTCTCCACCCGCTTCGCCCGCGAACTCGCAGCGGAACGCGGGCTCGGACTTATTCCCGTCCAGCACCACCGGGCCCACATCGCCGCTGCCACCACCGAACCGTGCGTCGGTATAGCGATAGATGGTGTGGGATATGGCGACGACGGCTCGGTCTGGGGATGCGAGATATTTTCCGGTCAGGTGCCGGACCTGAAACGCGTGGCCCATCTCGAACCAATGGCCATGCCCGGCGGGGACCTCGCTACCCGGTTCCCGGAACGAATGCTCTACGGCATCCTTCCGGACGAGGAAGTCCTCGAACTCCTCTCCCACCGGGGCTGGTCGGATATCGAACTCGGCGTTCTCAGAAAACAGGTAACATCGGGATTCAACGTCACCCGCACCACCAGCACCGGCCGGGTTCTGGACGCGGCCAGCGCCCTGCTCGGGATCTGCCGGGAACGGACATATGATGGCGAACCGGCCATGAAACTCGAATCTGCGGCCGCACGGGGAAAACCGGAAGAGTGGGATCTCTCCTTCTCGTTCCAGAACGGGTGTGAGGTTCTCTCCTCCCGAAACCTGATACAGACTGCACGAAACAAGCTCCCAAAAGGACCGGACCCGGATCACCGGGTAATTAACGCGATTGCAGCCTCGTTCCAGCACAACCTTGCCCGGGGCATTGCCCGAATGGCCATCCACGCAGCCGAACGGGACGGGCACCAGCTGATCGCCATCAGTGGCGGGGTTGCCTACAACCACGCGATCCGCGAGACGATCCGACGGGAGATTGAAGTGGCGGGATTCACCTGCCGGATCAATGCCGGTTACCCGCTCGGGGACGGATGCGTCTCGTTCGGGCAGTGCGTTTACGCGGGAAAACTGCTTTCTTCCCGGTAAATTTGTGCCGGAACAGGTTTTAAAAAGGCCATTCGAGCAATTTATCAATGACAAAATCTAAATGGAACATCAGGAAAATGGAGCCCGCTGACCCGATCACCAACCAGGAGAGAAAATTAAAAGGTCTCGAACAGGAGCTCAACGATCTCCGCCAGGGGCTCACCCTTGTTGCCGACTATTATCATGACCTCGAAGAGGTCTCGCGGAAACAGGACGCTGTTGGGACTATAGATGAGGAACTCTTAAAACCGCTCGTGGACGACGACCTGGAGTTCGAGGGCATCTGGAAGTTCCACGAGGATGTTCTTGTAGCCGAACCCGGTGCCCGGGTTCCCTGCACGCAGATGTACGAGGCGTTTGTCCGGTTCTGTGAAGAGACGGGGAGGCAGGCTGTGGAGCGGGAAGCCTTCGAGTTTGTCTTTTCCCGGATGGAGAACCCCGAGCCTGCCTGTGACCGGGGCGAGTGGACCGGGTACCGGCTCCGCTCAATCCAGGGTTGATCGCAGAATTATCTTTTATTGGGATGAGTTTTCTGGCAATCCGGTTATTTGTGATCACTGTGCAAACATGACTCACGGTTTCCGCTCAAGGTAATGCAGACTGCGGGAAGAGGATCTTTTTAAATGGACTGAACTGCTGGACCGGCAGGGATGAAAACAGGATACAATAATTCACGAACAAGAGAAAGGAAATAAGATTAGCCGGACGGGAAACCGTGCCCGGTCATGCCGGTCTGATCTCCTCTCTTTTTCCCTATTAAAAAATCAGAATAATTTCAAAAACGTTTTAGAGACCTGAATAAAATGGAATACATGAAGGGCACAACCGCAGCAGTGTTTTTTGGAGTTCTCATCATCGCCGTCGGAGTAGCCGGGGTGTTCATCGGGGGAACTGCGCAGGCAGGCGGGGAACGTCAGGCTCCCGTTCCAACAACGCTTCCACAGCCCATTCCAACTGCCGTCCCTGCCGCCATGCCGGTAACAACCCTGTCTCCACCCGAACCGGTTGTTACGACCACTGCACCGGTCACCGTCAACACATCGATTCTGGCAACGACCGCCGTCATCACCACGGCACCTTATGCCGCTGAGACCCTGGTATCCGCAGACAAGGCCCGAAACCATTTCCTTGACATTGCGTACTCTGCCAATACCAAACTGGAACGGATGTATTATACCGAAGGGCAGAACCCACTCATCATCGCTCTCGTTGCACCGGATAAAACCGATGATACATTTCTCCTGGCAACGGTCAGGGATTTCAACGAAGCTTCGCAGTCAGTAAAACTGTCCGAGAAGATCACAGAGCGCACCGCCCGTAATCCCGGGGACGTTGTCATTACATTCCTGCCGGAAAACGGGCTGTCATCGGTCGAAGGTCACCCGAAGTTCGAATTCACCTGTAACGGCAAACCTGCAGCAAAAGTGCTGTGGGGCGGGATCTATATCAACAGCAATCTCAAAGGGGATGCCCGGAACCACACGATTGCCCGCGCCCTCTACTATAAACTGGGCGTAACCGGCGATACTGCCGATTACCCGGACAGCCTCTTCTATTCAGCAGAGAACATGAACATCCGGCTAAACCCCGTGGATAAAAAAGCAATCGCCATTCTCTACGGAACGGGCCTGATGCCCGGTATGACGCTGGAAGATCTCAGGAAAGTAATCTATTTCCCGTGACAGGGCGGTTTATCCCGTTATCGTTTTTTCTACACCCATTTGGGGTATGCAGAAAGGAACATATCGGGAGACTCTACCGGTAGAGGCGGGCAACAGAATCCTCTGTTGATCGCTCCTGTTGTGTCTGCCAGACCCGTTCTCTTGCCGGAACTGATTTCCTGCAGTGCCTGACTTCCGGCAATCAATAATATTTCACAAGATTTATTGAACACCCGATAAAACAAGATCTATGAAAGGCGTAACCGCTGCAGTTTTTTTTGGACTTCTCATCATCGCCATTGGAGTGGCCTGGGTCTTCGTAGGGGGACCGGTGCAGGCAGGCGGGGAACGTCAGACTCCCGTTCCAACAACGCTCCCGACGCCCATCCAGACTGCCGTCCCTGCTGCCATCCCGGTAACGACCCTGTCTCCGCCAGAACCGGTTGTTACGAACGCAACCCCGGTCCCGGTCAAGACAACAATTCCCATCCCGACAACCGTTGTCACCACGGCCACGCCCCTGCCGCAAAAGCCGGTTTCCGCAGACATGGCCCGAAACCATTTCCTCGACATTGCTTATTCTGCCACCAACAAACTTGAACGGTTCAACGCCACGGGAAATCAGGACCGGATCACCATCTCCGTTGTCGCCCCGGGAGAGACCGATACCGCGGTTCTCTCGGCAGCAGCAACCGAGTTCAACGCAATATCGAAGACCGTGACCCTGTCCACGATGATCAAGGATACCAGCAACGGCGGCATCGTCATAAAATTCCTTCCTGAAGAGGGCCTTGACTCAGTCCTCCTCAGTGGTATTCCCAGTACGGGCCCAAATCACGAGTCCCTGACACAGCGCGTGTTCACGTACAACGGCAAAACATCTGCAAAAGTGCTGCGGGGTACGATCTACATCAACAACAACCTCAAAGGAGATGTCCGGAACCACACGATTGCCCGCACCCTCTTCTACGAAATGGGAGTGACCGGGGAGACTGTCGATTACCCGGACAGCCTCTTCTATTCAGGAGAGAACACGAACACACAATTGAACGAGATCGACCGGAAAGCAATTGCCATACTGTACGAACCGGGCCTTGCCAACAGCATGACTATAGAGGATCTCAGGAAAGTGATGTCGATCTCATAACCCGAATGAGCCCGGATCTTTCTTTTTTTGGGATTTTCACCGTTTTCAGATAAAACGGTATGTCCGCGTATATTGCCGGCAGGGGAAACAAAACAGGCCGGGCGGCACTGCCCGTTTTGTGGGATCATGGTTACCTGTTTGGCGTATTTCTGCCGGGCCGGGTTCAGTTCATGCGGAACATGTCCTCGTTGATTTCACGGCACCGCGGTATGTCCTGACCGGTGAGCCCGACCGGCAGTATCTGGCAAAACGGTTCCCGGTGTTCGGGGGGTGGATAGGATAATTCCTTTTTTAGCCAGGCGGTACAACCGCTTCGCTCCAGGGTTTATTTTTTAAAAACAGATCGTTTGAACCCGATAACCGGAAATTTTCTGCGTAAATATTCTTGTCTTTCGGGTTCTTACGAACCCTCACGGGAGAAAGAAAAAAGATTAGCCGAACAGGGCACCGAGCCCTGCCATGCCGCTCTCTTCGTCTTCCTTCTTGTGCTCTTCCTTTGGCTCTTCCTTGGCGGCGGCTGCATGGCCTGCTGCTGCGGGTGCTGCGGCAACTGCGACCGGTGCTGCGGCTGCTGCCTTGATTGCGTCCTCGATGTTGACGCCTTCAAGGGCTGCAATGAGTGCCTTGACACGGGATTCGTTAACTGCTACACCTGCGGCGGTAAGGACTGCCTTGACACCGTTCTCGTCTACCTTCTTGCCTGCCTTGTGCAGGAGAAGTGCTGCATAGATATACTCCATTTTACTTCACCTCAAATCTCAATAAATTATTTTACCAGGTTTGAAATAACCTGGCCTTCTCTGTACGCTTTACCGATAATCGCATCGACAACGTCTTTCTCGTAGATTGCGGCTTCGATTGCAACGCCGCGTGCGTCCCTGACGGCTTTGGTCAGGAGTGCATCCATCGAGTCTTTCGTCGGGATCGCTGCCTCGAGTGAGAGGGCGAATGCCTGCCTGCCTGCAAGCGCGATCTGTCCGAAGAGGACCGTTTCGTCAACCGAAAGCACCGACGGCTCGTAGATGCTGCCTTCGTGGAACGCTGCCTGCAGGGCAAGACCAACGTCCATGGGCTTGATGTCGAGCTTGGCGAGTACGGCTGCAAGTTTTGCCGAGATGACGCCACCTTTCTTGACGACCGTCTTGGTCTCCTTGATCTTGACCTTGCCGCTTTCGATTGCTGCGGGAATGCCTGCCTGCTGGAGTTCCCCGACAATCGGGCCCGGCTTGAAGCTGGTGGGACCGGCCGCAATGACGATATCCTCCGGTGCTTTCTCACCGGGCTTTGCCGCCATCTTGGTCTTGGTCTTCTCCAACTGCTTGAAGAGCTTGAACGGGTTGTCGTTCGTGAAGATGATCGCCGAGTGACCGGAGATGTACTGGGAGAGGTTCTTGGTCTCTCCTCCGATCTCTTCGAACGCGTGCTTGATGAGGGTGTTCCTCGTCACTTTGATGACAGCTTTTCCCCGCAGGTTCCTGCGGATCTGCTGCACCTGCTGTGCCGGGATACCGTACATGTCGACAAGCCCGATGAGCTTGTACTCTTTTGCGTTCTTCTTGATGTCAGCGACCTCGTCCTTCTTCCACGCGGGAAGGTGGTGGGTATATAACGCCATTATTCCAGCCTCACTGCGGGACCCATGGTGGTCTTGACGAAGATGGAGCGGACGTTCAGCGGACCCTGTTCAAGAACAGACTCGATCCTCTTGACGATCGTCTCGATGTTTTCAGCAACCTGTTCCGGCTTCATGGAAGTTGAACCGACCTTGCTGGAGAAGACCGTTTTATCCTTGGTACGGATCTTCACCGAGTTGCGCAGACGCTCGACAATCGGGCGGATATCCTGCCCGCCGGCGATCGGCATCGGCATCCTGCCCCGCGGACCGAGCCGGGGACCTAAATACCGTCCGACACCGGGCATGACACCCGTCTCTGCAAGGAAGTACCGGTATGTACTGGCAACTTTCCGTGCTTCGCGGGGTGCACCGCCGAGCCGTTCAACTTCTTCAGGGCCGATGATCAGGTCGACTTTGGCATCCTTTGCCTGCGTGACGATATCGCCTTTCCCGATGACACAGATACCGATCTTTTCACCGGTACCGTGGGGGAGCATTATCGTCTCGTCGATACGATTTTTCGGCTGCGCCATATCGATATTCTTGAGATTGATGGTAATATCGATGCTCTCAGAGAACTTACGCTCTGGCGCTTTCTCAATCGCCGTTT
>Ga0265296_1000709_pt1 | contig 46194 bp, 55 predicted proteins | sample MunlanPumphouse1_FD_189073 | JGI IMG/M metagenome (GOLD analysis project Ga0265296, IMG submission 189073) | Groundwater microbial communities from a municipal landfill in Southern Ontario, Canada - Pumphouse #1 | ecosystem: Environmental > Aquatic > Deep subsurface > Groundwater | place... | reverse complement strand
TTCCTGTGAAAGATATTGCAAGGCTTCTGGAAAAGTCACTCTATGGCGCCACAATAAAGGGGAAGAAAATTGAACTGCTTTATCCTGCTTACAGACAGGACATAATGCATGAAAGGGATGTCGTGGAAGATGTACTCATAGCCTATGGCTTCAACAAAATCGAGCCCGTTATACCAAAATTAATTACAAAAGGCGGTATATCAAAAGAACAGTTTTTTGTTGAAAAGGTAACAGAAATCATGACCGGCGCCGGATTCCAGGAAATCCTGTCTTACACGCTCACAAATGTAGAAAACATATTTCAAAAGATGGAAACCAAAGGCGGCGCGGTTGAAATAGAAAAGCCTACGTCAGCGAACTGGTCTGTCCTGCGTACATGGCTGCTGCCAAGCCTTATGGAATTCCTTGCAAAAAACAAGCACGTAGAATACCCGCATACTATATTTGAAATAGGAACAACTGTAATTCAAGACAATTCAGAGACAAGAGCGAAAGACGTAACAAAACTGGCAGCAGCCGTTTCTGCAACTACTGTAAACTATGAAACCATTTCATCGAGCCTTGATGCGTTGCTGAAAAACCTGGGTATTGAATATACCCTGAGGAAAAACACACACCCAAGCTTCGCTGAAGGCAGGTCTGCTGAAATAGTTTCCGGTGGAAAACAACTAGGCTTAATAGGAGAAATACATCCTGCAGTTCTCAATAACTGGAACCTTGAAAAACCGGTTGTTGCTTTTGAAATTGATCTGGAAGAAGTTTTTGAACTGCTAAGGAAAAAGTAATTGCCTGTCGCTAAAGCAACATGTGCGTGTTATGGATATTTTTCTCGCTTGTAAAAACTACACAATTATTCTTGCCGTACTTAGCAGCGTCTTGCAACTAATTTTCCTTTAACAGGAGAAATATCCCTTTCCGCATCGTCTCTAAGCTTTCTTTTTTTCTTCGTATAAACCACCGGGTTAGTTATATTTAATTACCTTATATCGTAATTGCACTTCGTTTTTGATTCTCCTGACATTCAATAATTTCAGATCCGCATCGAAATAAGCGCCATCAAATAACAGTGTGCCTTTTCCGAATACCCTTGGCATCATATCAATCCATATTTCATCTACAAGTTTTTCTCTCATGAAACTAGCACTTAAATGCCCACCTGTAACTATGGCTTTGTTGAAGCCCTTATTTTTAAGCATTTGCACGACTTGTTTCGGAGGCTTGCTTGTAAATAGGGTTTTATCTCCCCACTTATTCTTTATCTTTCGGTGGGTGATTACGACGTTCAAGCAGTCTGGATAAGGAAATGCGCCTGTTCTAAGGCTGACTTCGTATGTCCTTCTTCCCATTATAAAAACTCCGGCACCTTTGAGCGTCTTTAGGTAACTTTTCCAGCTGCTTTCTGATATGAAACTATAGTCTTTCTCGCCGTGCATGGCAATAAGCCCATTTGCTGTCGGAATAGAATAGATTATTACATCCATAATTATACACCCCATACCGAGAGAAAAATATTTGCTATCTGCCTATGAACGGAAACATTTTCTTGTACCACGGCATGCTCGGTTTGAACCTGTGTTCTTCGCCAATGAGGCCGGCTGCTATGCGCATTATTTCATTGCTCGCGAGCGAGTTGGGACTATGATTAACAACAGGAATTCGTATAGCAACAGCACGTTGAACAGCTAAATCTTCTGGTACTTCTCCAAGGAAATTCACGTTGTCCAGCATGTTCAATATGTCTCTTCTTGCCATTTCGTGACTCCTCCCACTTACCCGATTCACTATAAAACCAGCTGTGCGTGTTCCGAGCTGTTCTGCTATTTTCACTGCCTTTAGCGCATCCGTAACTGCAGATATTTCCGGGTTGGTAACTATCAAAATTTCATCAGCAGCTTCTATGGCTGCAAGCGTTTCGCGACCCAGACCTGCTGAGGCATCAAGAATAATTATTTCTGCACTGCCCAATAAATCAAGCAAGGCATTGGGCAAATCCTTCGAATCGACGCCTCTCATATCCCGCAAAGAAATGCCAGCAGGCACTATGCGCACTCCGCTTTCATGACTATAGATAGCGTCCTTTATGTTTGCACGACCCTTTAGAACATCGTGAAGTGTTACAGGATAAAGCGGGACACCTAGGTGCATGCCCAGGCTTGGGGTTGTAAGATTAGCATCGAGAATTATAACGTTTTTTCCCAGCTTAGAAAGCGCAATACCGAGATTTGCAACCATGGTTGTTTTGCCGACACCACCCTTTCCAGAAACAACAGCTATAATCCTAGTCATTTGACCACTATGTAATAACTTATCATCAATACATTTAAATTACAAGTTTGGTTTCTTAGAAGTTTTTTAGATTAATGGCATCTACCCACGCCTGGACATCAAGGCGTCTGACGCGCTTCTGATATGTCGTTCGGCAGAATCGAGCACAGCATGTGCTGTTTGTGTACCTCTGATAGCTCCTTCTTCTTCCCCTGACTCGAAGCCGCTCCAAAAAGCAGTTCTGTACTTTTCGGCTTGTTTTCTTGTTCTGGGTTTTACTTCTTCATAAATCTCATGTAAGGATCTAGCAAACCTTCTATACGAAGTCTCGTCTCTAGGGACTTTACTTTCATGACCTTGCGTCATAACATCATGAAACGTTTCATATCTCACATTAACAAGATTAATGAAAAGTTTAAAAATCAAAAAATATGAGCGTGGTGGGATTCGGACCCACGACCCTTAGCTTAGAAGGCCTCCACTCCAATAGAGCGTCTAAATGGATTAATGCTCTATCCAAGCTGAGCTACACGCCCTGCTCTAAATCTAATTAAATCCATACCTTAAAAATATAGACAACAAATAAAAGCTGATAGTATGGACTTCAAATCACTGGATAAAAAGTGGCAGGCAAAGTGGGAAAAAGCAAGGCTATTCGAGGCTAATCCTGACGGGAGAAAGAAGTTCTTCACGTCCAACGTAATACCATACGTGAATGGCAATGCCCACATAGGCCACAGCTATACTTTTACAAGAACAGATGTCTATGCGCGCTTCAAAAGAATGCAGGGCTACAACGTTCTGATGGCTCAGGGCTTTCATGCCACAGGAGAGCCAATAGTTGGCATAATAGAACGCCTCAAAAAAGGCGATCAGACTCAGGTAGACACGTTCATGACCTTTGGTGCTACTAAAAAAGACCTAGAAGCGTTCAAGAAAAAGGGCCCTGAATATGTTGCAAAATTTTGGACAAAGAGAATGACTGAAAGCTTCCAAAAAATCGGATTTTCCATAGACTGGCGAAGGAAATTCACACTTTCGATTGATCCTGGATTCAGCCGCCTTGTCGAGTGGCAATACAACACATTAAGAAAGAAGGGTTATGTTGTTCAGGGAACGCATCCTGTTGTATGGTGCCCAAAAGACCTTAGTCCCACAGGGGACCACGACAGGCTGGAGGGCGAAGGCGAAAGCCCTGTGGAATATACTGTGATTAAGTTTACGTATTTGGGATATGTGCTTCCGTGCGCAACACTCAGACCGGAAACACTTTACGGCGTTACAAACATCTGGCTTAATCCTGACGCAGAGTATGTTGAAATTGCCGTAGACGGAGAACGGTGGATAGTAAGCAAAGATGCTGCAAAAAAACTGAAGGATCAGATGAAGGGGACGGAAGTTGTTGGAATATTTGACATCAGAGCTTTGTTTGGCAAAAGATGTATAGAGCCACTGGGCAACAGGGAAATTCCAATATTGCCTTCTAAATTTGTTGATCCTGAGAATGCGACGGGTGTTGTCATGAGTGTGCCTGCCCATGCGCCATATGACTGGATAGCAATCAAGGAACTTATAGACAATGATGAGCTTCAGGTTTATGGTTTTGCAAAGAATGATTTGGAACCGATAAGCGTTATACAAACAGAAGGCTTCGGCGAATTGCCCGCAGTAGAACTGAGTGAGAAAATGGGAATCACTAACTTGTCACAGATTGACAAACTGGATGAAGCTACGGCCCTGTTGTACAAAAAGGAATTTCATCTTGGTACACTAAAAAATTGCGGCGAATATTCCGGAATGAAGGTAAGTGAATCGAAGGGAAAGCTCACATTAGATTTTATTGACAAGGGACTTGCGGATGTAATGTGGGAAGTCAATAACGTTGTCTGCAGATGCACAACAAAATGCCATGTCAAGATACTGGAAAATCAGTGGTTCCTGAAATTCTCCGATGAGGACTGGAAAAAACGGGTTCGATACTGCCTTTCGAAAATGGATATATATCCGGAGGACGCAAGAAACAATTTCGAAAATACCATAGACTGGTTGAAGGACAAGGCATGTACAAGAAAGTCCGGATTGGGCACGTTCCTTCCGTGGGACAAGGAATGGATTGTCGAAACGCTAAGTGACTCTACTATTTACATGGCCTACTACACTATCGCAGACATAATAAACAAGTATAAAATACCGCCGAAAAAACTGACTGATGAGTTGTTTGACTATGTGCTCCTAGGCAAGGGCGATCCGAAGAAGGTAGCAAAAAATTCTGTTTCTAAGAAACTTCTGAAGTCAATGCGTGGGGAATTCGATTATTTCTATCCCATGGATATTAGAAACAGCGGGAAAGATCTTGTGCAAAATCATCTAACATTTTACCTATTTCATCATACGGCTATCTGGCCTGAAAACAAGTGGCCAAAAGCGATAAGCGTAAACGGCTTCGTGAATGTTGAGGGTGAAAAGATGAGCAAGTCCAAGGGCAATATAATACCCCTCAAGGACATCGTGGAGCAACATGGGGCTGATATGGTAAGAATAAACATAGCCGGATCCAGTCAGGGAATAGAAGATGCCGACTGGCGACAGGAGGGCATAAAGGGTTACAGGAACCGTTATGAACTTATTTTTTCGACGTTGAACGATCTGAAAAAAGCGAAGAAGAAGAAAATGGGAAATGTGGACATTTATATGCAGAGCCGTATACAGCGGCACATAGAGAACTCTACAAAAACTATTGAGAAACTAATGTTCCGCGATACTGTGCAAACCGCGCTGTTCGAAGCCACCAATGACCTTAGATGGTATTTGAGGCGGGTTGGTGGCATAAAGAATGCCAATCAAAAGGTGTTGAAAAGCTATATAGAAAATATGGTAAAGCTTGTTGCGCCTTTTACTCCCCATAGCTGCGAGGAGTTGTGGCACCTTCTTGGTCATAAAGATTTCGTTTCTGTAAGTAAATGGCCTGTGCCTGATCAAACAAAAATAAATTCTGAGTCTGAAATAGGCGAAGAGCTTGTAAAAAGAACGCTGAATGACATAGAAGAGGTCCAGCGCATTGCAAAGATAACGCCAAAGAAAATAACGCTCTTCGTTGCAGAGGACTGGAAATTCCGTGTCCACCAGAAGGTTCTCAGGAACAAAACAGGCAACGTAAACGACATAACAAAGGAAATTATGTCCTCTGGCACGTATGGAAAGGCGACTGTATTATTCATCCAGTCTCTTTACAAGAAAATAAATGAACTTCAGCCGGTTCTTGCGAGAAGCAGACAGTTTGCGCTGCTGGAAGAGGTCAGGGACTTCATAGAAAAGGAAACTGGATGCAAAGTACTGATACAGGATGCGGATGACACTGACAATCCAAAAGCTAAATCTTCGGCGCCCAGCAAGTTCGGGCTGTTTCTTGAATAGAATTAAGTATGTAACAATTCGGGGCTAACATATTTGGCCAAGAGTAGAAGATCGACATCGGCTATCAGTTGCTTGCAGTCTTGACATTCCCATGATCTCATAATACCGTTCGTGTCAAAATACTTTACCCACTGCTCTGTTTCTTTTGGTCTGCCCATATTGTTGCCCGTGCAGTGATAGCAAACATCTACTCTTATTGCATCTGATATGTATTCTGCCATAAATATCATTCTAATTGACTGTTAATATATTATTTTGATGTTAGAATTTCTCGAGGCTGTCGAGAATTTCCCTTTCAAGAACGTCCTCTTTTCTTACTCTTTCTGCTATGCCTTCAAAAATATATTCTAGCCTTCTTAGTCTTCGGTAAAGAACTGCGTTTTCCTTCCGTGCCTCAAGAAATGCACACCAGAGCTGTGCTATCTTTATGTCTTTAGATGCTCTATATGCGTTCCTGTGCTTTGCCACAGCTTTCAGCAGGCTATTTAGTCTTGTTTCATCCTCAGGAGGAAGGAACTGTTTCCAATCGTCTACAACTCGAAATAACATATCTATTCACTCGTTAATTTTTCTAATCTAACTACTGTTGCGTATGCCCGCATATCTGCTAAAACACCTTCTGGTATGCCATCGTATAAACTTAGCGTATTGGTATTGGGATCGTAAGTTCCAGCCCGTAGCCCTGTCCTTCTATCTACTATGTTATCGCCAGTTAATGGACCAGCTTCAGCAAATCCATATCCAAAAAAACTAAGATTCGCTTTAGTTACCCTTTTATTGTCGGTTGCCATAATAATCAATTACTTAATAGTAACAAAAATCTTTATAAAGGTTCGCTTTTATAGAGTTGTAAAGGATTTGTAATTGGTGAAATCATGAAGAACGGAGATTTCGTAAAAGTAAGTTACATAGGAAAGCTGGAGACCGGGGAAATTTTTGACCTTACGGATGCTGAGATCGCTAAAAAGGAAGGCATCTACAGTTCTAAAATTGCCTATGGGGACTTGCCGATCATTGTCGGCGCCAAATTCATGATAAAAGGTTTGGATACTGCTCTTCTGGATCTTAACGTTGGCGACAAGAAAGATATTGAAATAAAGCCAGAAGACGGTTTTGGCGAAAGGGATGCCAGGCTTGTTAGAACTGTTCCACGCAAGTTTTTTCGTGAACAGAAGGTTGAGCCGAGACAGGGTATGATAGTTGACTTCGGCGGTGCAAAGGGACGCATTCAGAGTGTAGACGGCGGACGTATAAGAGTGGATTTCAACAATCCCCTTGCCGGGCACGTGCTGAAATACCACCTGGAAGTCAAGGAAAAAATAGATACTCCCGTTGACCAAGTAAAATCCATATTCGATTTTTTCGGTGCGAAGGACGCGGATCCAAAAATAGAAGGTAATTTAGTTAACATAAGCATCAAGCTTCCAATGCAACTTAAGGAACGGATAAGTTCGCTTATTATAGAGTACGTTAGTGGCATCGAAAAGGTAAACTTTACCGAAAGTTTTGAAAAGTCTAAGGTAGAAGCCGGTAAGGCTTAGAATTCTATTTTCTTATTACAATCGGCTTATGATAATAGGTTGAGTATTTGCAATAGGGGCATTGTTTTGGAATAGTGTCCTTTCTCGTCTCCCAATTATGCTCACAATGAATGCATTTTAGCTTCATTTTTTCATCTCCTACTACTCTTACTACTACTCCTACTATTATTTAAATCTTGTTGTAATGCTTTTCAAACACGAAAATTTCTTCTATAAACTTTAAATATAACTTAAAGGAAATATCAAATATTAAATTTACTCGGGACAGGTGATGAAATGGGAATACTAGGACAGAAAGATATTGGATCTGCGCCAGCAGACGAAGAACTAAGGAAAATTCTTGAATCCAAGAAGGCAGAGATAAAAATATTAGGCGCAGGCGGCGCTGGTGGCAATACAATTTCTAGATTAATGCAAGTCGGCGTCGTTGGTGCTGAGACAATAGCAATAAACACAGATGCCCAGGATCTTCTTTACACTGACGCTGATATCAAAATACTTATTGGAAAGGAGATAACTGGTGGTCTTGGTGCCGGTGCGGACCCGAAGGTAGGTGAGGAGGCGGCAAAGGAGAGTAGGAATGAAATCAAAAAGGTTCTCGAAGGTGCTGACATGGCCTTTGTCACCTGCGGGCTGGGCGGCGGGACTGGTACTGGATCGCTTCCAATAGCCGCTGATATTGCAAAGAAATCCGGTGCCCTCACGGTAGGCATTGTCACATTACCATTTACAATGGAAGGTAAACAGAGGATGAAAAATGCCCGCGAAGGTCTAGATAAACTTCAGAAATCTGTTGATACATTGATTGTTATACCAAATGACAAGCTGCTTGAAATTGTACCGGATGTTTCACTACCAACAGCATTCAAGGTGGCTGATGAAATACTTGTAAATGCCGTAAAGGGCATATCGGAACTTGTAACAAGGCCAGGTCTCGTAAATCTTGACTTTGCAGATATCCGAGCCGTCATGACAAACGGCGGTCTTGCCATGATAGGCATGGGTGACAGTGATGGTGAGAACAGAGCAATAGAAGCAGTGGAGCGTGCACTCAACAATCCCCTCCTGGACATAGATATAGACGGTGCAACCGGTGCACTGATAAATGTTTCCGGTGGCGTCGACATCACCATAAGGGATTGCCAGAAGATAGTAGAGACTGTCGCAACACGCCTAAACCCGGATGCCAAAATAATATGGGGTGCACAGATACTGAAGGAGCTGGGTGATTCCATCAGAACAATGTTAGTAATAACCGGCGTTAATTCACCAATTCTTTTCAGCCCGCAAAAGGTCTATACCAAGGAGAAGAAAAAGGACGTAGAGAAGCTTTTCGGGATAGATTTTATTGAAAGATAAGAGCCAATGGGTACCTTAAAAACTGTTTTTAAATCTTTTGTTGCAATAAAGACCTATGGGACTGAGATCGCTTATTGAGCGGATGAGGCGGATTCTGCTTGTTTCCTCAAAACCTGATAAAAACGAATACAAGCAGACTGTAAAAATCACTGGACTTGGTTTCGTGGTTATAGGCATAATAGGCTTTGTTATATTCATAATTGTACAATTGATAGGTGGCTTGTAATCAAAAGAACGTGATAAAATGATAGCAACAATAAGGACGACAACCGGGAGAGAAAATGTGGTTATAGACTCGCTTACAACAAAGATACACAACGAGAAATTGATGATAAAATCGCTTTTCCATCCGGAGGAATTGCGCGGCTACATATTCATAGAGGGCGAGCCTGAGGAGATAGAACTTGCGGTAAAGAGTGTGCCTCATGTGCGCGGCTTCATAAACAAGGATGTGCCAATGGGTCAGTTGGAAAGGTTCCTCATTGCTGAAAAGAGTGAAGTGAAATTCAATGTCGGTGATGTGGTTGAAATAATAGGCTCGCCATTCAAAGGCGAGAAGGCAAAAATATCGCGTGTTGACGAGACAAAGGGTGAGATAACTGTAGAATTCCTTGAGGCAGCTATACCGATACCTGTGACCATTTCTGTCAATTCCGTAAGGATGTACGAAAAGAAGAGGGAGTAAATATGCGTGTGAGAAACTTAGCGTGTGTAAATCCAGGTGATGTTGTTGAAGCGGTTCCAAAAGGATTTCGCAACGTGCATTTTTTAGGAACAGTGAGAACAAGACGCAACAATTATTTGCAGTTGGAAGCAAACGGGAAAACTGCTTCGTACTTAGCCAGGGATTTAGAGTCATTAAAAGTCTATAGACCAGACAGAGTGGTTGAATAAATATGTCAAAAGAAACTGTTGATGTTTTAGTAAGCGGCGGTAAAGCAACACCTGCACCTCCAATAGGACCAGCACTCTCACCACTTGGCGTTAATGTAGTAAATGTTGTGAAAGAAATCAATGATAAAACTGCTATATTCGCCGGTATGGAAGTTCCTGTCAAGATAGTTGTTGATACTGACACAAAGAAATTCACTGTAAGCGTAGGCACGCCGCCAGTTACTTCAATGATTAAAAAGGAAATGAAACTGGAAGTTCTTTCGAAGGTTAATGAGGACAAGACAAGAACTGTTCCAGGAAGCATAAGCCTTGATGCTGTAATCAGAATAGCAAAAAGCAAGGATTCCATACGAGGCGGCTTAGAGGCCAAGGTAAAGCAAGTTATAGGAACCTGCCAGAGCTCTGGTGTACTTGTAGACAATAAAAGTCCCAAGGATGTCATAAAAGAAATCAGTGAAGGCAAGATAAAGATAGAATAGCAATTACATCCGTAATGTTTTCAAATTGCGTGAAATTTTTTCTCCAACTTTAAGAACTTTTGAGTTCTCTTCTTACTTATGAAATATGACGGTGTTCTCATTGCTCTGTACATACTTGTACTGGTTGTCATAGTTGTCAAAATTTTTGACATGGTAGCTATTACGGTTGTATTGATACTCATTATTCTGATGGTAATAATACAAAAGAGCGGGCTTGAAAAACTTTTGAAGTTCAACGAAAATGAGAGGAACAAGAAACTCGATGAGATACTAGCAAAGGTTGATGACATCTCGAAACGTACGGATAATTTCAAGGATGACATAAACAGGCAGGTTGTATTTGTTGATAACAAGGTCAGTGAAGTTAGACATTTTGTGGAAGTCGAAGTAAGTGATATTTACAATGATCTTTCCAGAAAGCTTACAGGTATAGAAGACCGGATAGGCGAGCTGCGCCAGACCTTAGCATCATCCATAGGCTCCATGGACGAGAGAATACGGGGCATAGAAAGTAAAAAAGACGTGGAGTCGGTAGAGTTCTAAAATCCTGTGTTTTAGACCCCAGGAAATCTTTTAAATACTCTACCCAGAAAGTAAGATAACCCGTGTCGCAAGACATACTGATGCCATGGGCCGAGAGAAATTGCTCCGCAATTTCAATCAATAACTAATTGGGCAACAGGAGGGCTTTGATAAGTATGAAAGTCACCAGAGAATCCACAGGAATGAAGCTTGACGAAGCTATCAAGAAAATCAGGGAAGGCGAGAAGAGAAAATTCTCACAGACCATTGATCTCATAGTTAACATAAGGAACATAGATCTCAAGAACCCGGCAAACAAATTTTCAAAGGATGTTTTGCTACCACACGGCCGTGGAAAAGATATTAGCGTATGTATAATTTCCGACACCATAAGCGGCGGCATTAACAAAAACGATATAGAAGAATTTTCGAGGAACAAGTCTGCGGCGAAACAGTTTACAAAAAAATATGATTTCTTTGTTTGTGAAGCTCCGCTAATGCCACTGGTAGGTAAGGTGCTTGGCCGTTACCTTGGTCCGAAGGGTAAAATGCCGCGACTGCTGCTACCTGGCAAAGACCCAAAATCCATGATAGACGAGTCAAATAAATCCGTTAGAATAATGCTTAGGGAGTCTCCAACGATACAGATTCCCATAGGTAGCGAAGATATGCAGGACAATCAGATAAAGGAAAATGTTGAGAAGGTTCTTGTGGAGGTCAAAAAATCAATACCTCCTAAGGCGCAGTTGAAAAATGCTTATATCAAAATGACGATGGGGAATGCAGTTAAGATAGGCGTGATGTAGATGTTAAAACAAGAAAAACCGAAACATGTAGACGAACTAGCTAACCTGATAGAAAACCACTCGGTAATAGGCATACTTAACATGCACAAGCTCCCGTCGCGTGCACTTCAGCAGATACGAGAGAGTATACGCGATACCACGGTAATAAAAATGGGTAAGAAAACTATGATAAAAAAGGCTCTCGAAAAATCTAAGAAGCGTAACATAAAAATGCTTGAAGAAAAACTGACTGGTGTACCTGCGCTTCTTCTGACAAATGAAAATCCGTTTAAGCTTTACAAACTTTTGAAGGAAACCAGAACGCCAGCAGCAGCAAAACCTGGCGATATTGCTTTAAATGATATTACAATACCAAAAGGTCCAACGAGTTTGCCACCCGGACCTTCCATATCCACACTTCAGAAGGTTGGTCTTAAGACATCTGTGCAGGCAGGAAAGATAGCAGTTTTGCAGGACAAGATCGTGTGCAAGGCTGGTGGAAAAATAAGTCAGGACCTTACGGATGTTTTGAGCCTACTGAAAATGGAACCGATGGAAATCGGTCTTGACCTTGCATGTGCCTGGGAGGATGGGACAATATATGGCAGAAGTGTACTTGACGTAAGCGTTGATGATTACATAAATGAAGTCATAAAGTGTGTGCAGTGCGGTGTTAACCTCTCGGTAAACACAGGTTACCCTACGAAATTCACTGCGCCAATGATGCTGCAAAAGGCGTTCTTGGAAGCCCGCTCGCTTGCCATAAACGCGGACATAATAGAAAAAGAGTTCATAGAACAGGTCCTCGCAAAGGCGGAACGGGCAGCAAAAACCCTTGAGAACAAAATATCATAATAAAGGAGGAGAGAAAAATGAATTACGTATATTCGGCTTTACTGCTTCACAGTGCCGGAAAAGACATAAATGAAGAGAACGTAAAGAAAGTCGTCTCTTCTGTAGAACAGCCTGACGAGTCAAAGATAAAGGCACTTGTAGCTGCACTCGACGGCGTAGACATAGCTGACGTGATAAGCAAGGCTGCAATGCCAACAGCAACAGTTGTTGCATCGGCTGCACCTGCGCAGGTTGCAGAGAAGCAAGAAGGCCCAAGCGAAGAAGAAGTTGAACGTAAAGCGGAGGAAGCGGCCGGTGGACTTGCCAGTCTTTTCGGTTAGAGATTTTTTAATTTCCTTTTAATTTCTGTTTTTTCTAATTATAGCTAGCTATGAAAATAATTTTATTGACTAGGAAAATCTCCGTCACGATTTACCCAAAAGCTCCATTCAACTTTGATGGAACCGTTTACGTGCCGCAACATTTCGCTACGCCTGATTTTGAATGGGAAAGCGGGGTTTTATGGCAAAGCATGAATTTTAACAGGACACTATACGGATTGAAAATAGAGAATAGAGGTACGGCAAATAATCCGGAAATCAAACTGACCGTTTATTCAAATAGAGATGTGTCGAAAGGCGAGCTTTCAGCAATAAAAAATGAACTTAACTGGCGCTATGGATTTGATGAAAACCTTGCAGAATTCTTCGACAAGTTTAAAAACGACAAATTCCTCAAGCCTGTATTCAAGAAGTGGAAAGGGATGAGAAGCAGTTGCATGAATTCTTTATATGAGCTTCTTATGATTTCAATTGTTCTGCAGAATGCAACTGTCAGAAGAACAGTACAGATGATGAATAATCTTTTAGGCAAATACGGGAAGAGGGTTAAGTTTGATAATAAAGAATTGGCTGTATACTGGAACCCGCTTGATTTGAATAATGTTACAGAACCAGAATTAAGGATTTTGAAGGTCGGCTACAGAGATAAAATGATAAAACTAATCTCCGAGAGTTTTTCAAAAAATGAAATCGATGAATTCGAATTAAGAAAAGTGCCTACTGAAGATGCAAAAAAAGAGATAACTAAACTTTATGGCGTAGGACCGGCTACAGCCCAGAACATTCTGGCAGAGTATCTGAGAAGGCATGACATATTTGACCTGAAAGGCCGCGTATGGGAACAGAAAATACTTTCCAGAATCCTATTCAATAAAAAATTGGTTCCTGCTGAGAAGATTATAGGAGAGTTTGAAAAAAGATACGGCAACTGGAAAGGGTTAGCTTATTATTATATATTTACAAATCTATTCTGGGAACACAAAGAAAAAAATATCGAATGGCTTGAAAAAGAAATCAGACTATAAGGTATGTGATAATATGCTCACCGACAAGGAAGCGAAGAAAAAATATATCAGCGAATTTTATGGTCACCCTGACAAATATTACGCCACCGAATACCTGAAAAACGAAGGGTTTGCCCGCGGTATTTGCAGTAACTGCAAGAAACCCTTCTGGTCTGTCAAAGAACGTAATGTTTGCGGTGATCCGGCCTGCGGCACCATACCATTCGATTTCATCGGCAACACACCAGCTAAGCACGCTTTAGATTACATAGAAGTGTGGAAGCATTTTTCCAAGATGTTCAAGAAATTTGGATATACGCCCATAAGGAGATACCCAATAGTTGCAAGATGGAATCCTACCGTGGAGTACACTAATGCTTCCATAGCGGCTTTCCAGCCTTATGTTATATCCGGCGAGGTTGAACCGCCTGCGAAAAAGCTTGTTATTCCACAGCTCTGTTTTCGTACTGTTGACATAGATAATGTTGGCATTACCGGTTCCCACAACACGGTATTCTGCATGATAGGGCAGCATATGTTTGTGCCGCCGAGAGAATGGGACCAGAATCTTGTCTTTAGTCATATACATACGTGGCTCAAGAAAGGCCTTGGACTTCCCAATGAGGAAATAACATTTCATGAAGATGCGTGGGCAGGTGGCGGAAATCTCGGGCCTTGTATGGAATACTTTTCCCGCGGCTGTGAATTAGGCAATCAGGTTTACATGATGTATGAGCAGACTGGTGGAAATGGCGTCAGTCAACCCGGGATAAAAGGGCTTGATCTGAAAGTTCTCGACATGGGTATGGGACAAGAAAGAAATGCCTGGTTCTCACAGGGCGTCAATACACAATATGACGCGACTTTTCCAATAGTCATAAAACATCTCCTAAAAATTACTGGACTTAGTTTTGACAAAGGCCTGACAAAAAGATACGTTCCATATTCCGGACTTCTCAACTTAGATGAAGTTGATGATATAAACAAGGCGTGGAAAACTGTTGCAGAAAAGGTCGGTTGTGACGTGGAGATATTAAAGAAAAATATACTGCCACTTGCTGGTATATATTCTATTGCAGAACATAGCCGGGCGCTGCTCATAATGTTCAACGATGGCGCGCTTCCTTCTAACATGGGAGATTCCTACAATCTCAGAATAATACTAAGACGTATGCTGGGATTCGCTGACAAGTACGGATGGAATATTGATATTCATAAACTTTTCGAACTCCATGCAAAATATCTCAAGCCTCAGTATCCTGAGTTGTCTGAAAATTTAGAAGACGTGAAGAAAATATTCGACGTGGAGAAGGACAAGTATCAGAAAACAAAAGAAAAATCAAAACAAATAATAGCAAAAATAGCTTCCAGAGACATAACAACAAAAGATTTACTGGAACTTTATGATTCGCATGGCATTTCACCTGATCTAATTGCTCAAGAGGCAAAAACCTACGGAAAAAATACAGTTGTGCCTGATAATTTTTATGCACTTGTGTCAGAGATGCATGAAGAGCGTGAGCAGAAACATGCGACAAAGAAAAATATAGAACTGGACCTTGGCGCACTCGAGTCTACTCAGGTTCTTTACTATGAAGATTCCAAAAAACTGGAAAATTTTGCGAGGGTTGTAAAGATATCAGGAAACTATATTGTCCTTGATCGTACTGTGGCTTATCCGACATCTGGTGGACAACTGCATGATAACGGTACAATAAATGGTCTAGAATTTGTGGATGTTTTCAAATACGGAAATTTGATTGTTCATAAAATGAAAGGTCCTCCAAATTTTTCAGAAGGGCAAGATGTAAAAGTCGTGATAGATATGAAGAGGCGCCTGCAGTTGGCACAACATCATACGGCAACACATATAATAAATGAATGTGCACGGCGGGTTCTTGGAAATCATGTTAACCAGTCTAGTGCTTTCAAGGATGTTGACAAGGCTCATCTGGATATAACACACTACGCAGCTATAACAGACATGGATCTGAATATGATAGAAAAAATGTCCAATGATATTGTGAAAAAGTCATTGAAGGTTGATAAGAAATTTTTGAAAAGGGATATAGCCGAAAAAAAATATGGTGTACGAATTTATCAGGGTGGAGCTGTGCCTGGAAAAGAGTTGAGAATCGTAAACATAGAAGGACTTGACGTGGAGGCCTGTGGCGGCACTCATCTTGACTCCACGAAGGATGTCGGAAACATTAAAATAATTTCTACTGAACGCATCCAGGATAACATATCCCGAATAACTTTTGTTGCTGGGGAGTCTTCAAAAATATACGAAGAGGGACAAAAAAATCTTCTAAGAGAAATTGAACAGATACTTGGTGTACAGGGAGAAAAAACTATCGACGTTTCAAAAAATATTTTTGTGGTATGGAAGAAGATGAGAAAACAATTGGAGTCCTACAGAAATAAAAAATCTGAAATGATTATTCTTGATCTGGAGAAGAAAATTATAAATAATGTACTTATTGAAAAAATAGAAAATGCGGACTTAAGCCATTTGCAATCCATATCAAAAACTGTTTCTAATCCAAAAAGAATAATAATACTTTTCGGTGTCAGTAACAAAGTATATGTATTCATTTCTGTTGGGAATGATACAAAAGAAGACGCAGGAGATCTTATGGAAAGAATTTGTACAGAACTTTCTGGCAAAGGTGGCGGCGGAAGAAATCTAGCACAGGGTGTATGCATGGACAAAGATAAGCTTGATGAATTCATACAAAATTTCAGGAAGGGTATAATATGAAAGAAGACATAATATTAAAGGAATTGAGAAATATTCTTAATGTGAGCAATGAAGATATACCTAAAACTCTTTCTAGATTCAAGCGTGAAATTGAAGAGATGAAAAAAGAAATTAAGTAAAGGCATGCGCTTGGGACGTCCTTAACTTAGAGTACTTTGTCTTTACCCTGTCAAATTAAGTGCGCTTATGGTGCATTCAGTTGGCATTACCATTAGATTTAAGCAAAGTGCATCAAAAATTTTATCGGTCGTTATATTGTAAACTAAGTTCTCTCCGTTTATGTTTAATATCTTAGCGTAAGTTTCCTGGGATATTATTTTTATTACTATAACCTGCTGCTGGCCTGTTGGCGTTGTGAAGGATTCCGGAACGCTGCTAATCATATTTACTATGTCGCTATCAGTAGACTCATTGTAGTAAAATTTCAGAAACGTAAATCCGTTCTGCACATATGTATTTTCCAGATTCTGATTTATCTCGCCGTCTACTACAAAACTTTCAAGCGGCTTCAGTTCGGTGTTTGTATTCTGGTTTGTCTGAAACCCAGAAAAAACAAAAGCTATAGAGGAGAGTGCAAATATCAGAATTATAGAAAGTGCCATAAGCGTTTTTTGTGTTGATTTTCTCATTTCATAGAATATGATACTAGTCCTTTTAAGATCATATTCTTGAAATCAAAGTCTTGCCGCATAAGTTCTTATACAAGACTTATGATTTACTCGCCTACGTGTATGTGTGCAACGACTTTTCTGCCCTTTCTCGCAAACTCCTGAAACTTTTTTAGGGCGTCCGGTGTCTTAAGAACATGGACGTCTACGCTAGATTTTTTAGCGGCGTCAAGGACGTCTTCTGATACGTTAAGCTTTCCCTTGAATCCCGTGCCAAAAATTGCTATCTCCGGTTCGTGGAGAAGCATTCGCTCGAATTCCTTCTTGCTTATCCTGTTTGTTTTATCTAGCTGTTCTACTCCGTTTGCATGGAGAAAGAAATCGCTTGATATTACGTCGTCATTTATGTGTATTTTTCCTAGCTCTACTTTTTTGATTCGTGGCAACATAATTTTACTATAGATAGAAGGAATAAAAGGTTAATATTGCAGCTAAAGTAATGATGCTGCACCCTATTTAGCGGAATTCATAATTTTACGGGCTTCTTCTATGAACTTCGAATCTCTTATGACAATAAATTTTCCATCGTAGGTTTCTTGCTTCTCTTTTTTAAGAAGTTTTAATGCCTGGTTCATTGTAGTCCATTCAACTTTATATCCGGCAGCCAGTTCTCCTTTGTCAAATTCCGGCTCGCCTTTCTCCAATACTTCTGCTAGGAAGCAGTAAGACGTCTGTAATATATTGAAGCGTGTTCTGTGCTCTATGATTTTTCCGACTTCTCCAATTATTTTTATCTTGCACCCAGTTTCTTCCTTCATTTCACGGAAAAGAGCATCCTCAATGCTTTCGCCCTTTTCTATGCCACCTCCAGGAAGCTTATGATAGTTGTGCTTTGTGACATTCATCAGGGCAATTTTACCATTGTTCATCAATATGGCACGTGAAGCTGAGCGCTCTTTCATTATTGATTTTTTAGAAACCGCTCCGATATCTTCGTCCCTTAGCTCCAAAAGTAATTTCATGGCTTGCTTACCTTTTTCTTATATAACTTCCATCTACCTTCTGAGATGACTTTTATTTTGTTGCCGTCCATCAGCACTGCTGAATCATCGTCAATGGCGTAGAGGTCTCCATCCAACTTTTCTGCTAGTCTCCTTAGGTTTTTGTCCCTAACTTTAGGAAATTCAGGAGAATTCAAATGTGGTCGGATGCTGAAATTTACAAAGCCAAGACCTTTTGGTGAGTTTTCATTTTCATCTCCATAAAAAAATTCAGAAGATGTCTGAATTGTTTTGCATATTGCTATGCTTCCAGCACTGATGCCAACATACACTCTACTTTTCAGAAGATTTGGTAATTCAGCTCTCAGCCCTGAACTTATTATACATTTCATTAAGTAACCCGTAACCCCACCACCAAAGACAATAACATTTGCTTTCTTCAAACGTGGCAGCCAAATGTGTTTGGGCATGGCAGAAATATCAACTATGTCTACATCTCCAAGCTTTTTGCAATTGCTAAGGTCGTTAATCAACCAACTCTTTTCCCCATCTTCCATGTTCGCTGCCGTCGGAATGAATGCTATTTTGATATGGCCCTTAACCATTTTCCTCAATACATTAGCTAGGGATTTGTTGGATATGCCAGCTGAAGTAAGCAATAATTTCATAAATAGCCCTGCCAGGATTCGAACCTGGGTCCGGAGCTTTCTCGGAACTTTCCAGAAAGTTCACCAGAGGCTCTGATGCTGGGCCGCTACACCACAGGGCTGTCTGATTTTATCAGCTATTGAGAAATATTAAAAGCCGTTCTAATAATATTTTTCTTTGCTTTGTGTAGTTCATGCTTTTAGCTCGTCAAGCAATCTAGAGCCCTTCTGCGTAATAACGTAGCATGTGGATCCTATGGGATTGATTTCCACAAGAAGGTTTTTCTGAACCAGGTTCTTCGTAACCGTATCAACAGCATTTTCACCCCCGCCGTTGTTCTGAAGGAATTTTTTGAGGTCGGGGCGTGTTATCAGCTGGTTCTCTGAAACTTTCCTCAGTATCTTTTTTTCTATTGAACTTAACATACTATCACGCTATAATTTGTTCTCTTATCTTTAATGATTCTTTTTTGCCAATTGCCCGTTCCACAAGCATCAGAGCAAATTCTATTGATGTTCCTGGGCATTTAGATGTTACAATATTTCCGGATGCAATCACTTTTGCGTCGCGTACCTTTGGTATCTTGCTCTCCAAACCCGGATATACACAAGCTATCTTGTCATCCAATACGCCGGCTGCCGCTAGCACCACAGGAGCTGCGCAAATGGCACCTATAATTTTTTTCTGCTTGTTAAATTCTTTTATCAGTGCAATAACCGCGTTGCTGTTCAAAAGATTCCTATAACCTGGACCACCAGGCAGCACAAGCATGTCAAATGTATTATTATCTACATCGCTTAGTGTTTTGTCAATCATTACCTTTACGCCGTGAGCGCTTGTGACAATTTTTGAACCGATGCCTGCCTTTGTAACTTCGATGCCTGCGCGGTGGAGCACATCTATCACAGTAAATGCTTCGATGTCTTCAAAATCTTCTGCTAGTATAACAAGTGCCTTCACTTTAATCACAATTAGGTTTTATCGCTCGGTTTTATTTAAATGTTTATGTAGTATAGAATAGCCAGTGATGAAATGAGCGTAATTGGATTTAACATAAAGTCGATAAATGCATATTTGGATGAAAAGAACATGAAAGGCAATGTAAGCGTAAACAGCACGCCTACAATTGAATCTGTTCAAAGAAGAGATCTGACAGCGATAGGCATAGCAGATGCGATAGCTATTGATTTCAAATTTGTTACATCTTATGATCCCAAAGCCGGTGAAATCACAATGACCGGTGAAATACTTTACCAAGTAAAAGACGCGAAGAAAGCAATTAAACAATGGAATGATGATGGTAAGGTAGATGATGAAATAATGCTTGATGTTCTCAATACCATATTCAGGAGATGTTTGGCTAAGGCAGTTGACCTTGCAGACCTGCTAAGATTGCCAGCACCACTGAGGTTTCCTGTGATTACGCTGGAAAAGCCTAAGGTAAGCGGAAATTGATGTGAGTTATAGCTATTTGATACTTAAAAACCACGACTCCTTATAATATAGGTGCCACCTTTAACCCTCACAAACGAAGGGTGAACTGGAACTATATTCTGTAAATTATATTTTCTAAATTATATATTCTAATGTATATTATGTCGTTGTCCCTCGCAAAAGAAATTTATTTTATAAAATATATTTTTGTATATAGTACTTTGTTTTATATATTACTTGTTATATCTAATAGAAAATATATTATTTAGAACACGTATATGTTGCAGTTTTGGTCCACCAAAAAAGACACATTTATCTCTCACAAAAGAAGAAGCGTTGTGGGGCGTTATTTAGCTGCCCTCTTCTTCATCCTGTCCGTGTTCGTCTTTAACCTCTTCTTCAACGGCTTCATTTCCCCGTTCAGCCCGTGCCATCCCTAACATAAGAAGATCGTCGAAATCCTTTGCAATGCGCCGGGTTTTACGAAAAAAGCTCTTTGTTGAGGCTTCTGCTTTGTCAAGAAGGCGATTAACAGTTTGGCCCGTAAGCATGTAACCTTTGACATATCCGTCTCCTGCTGGCATTTTAACAAACTCCAACAGACCCAGAGAACGCCATTTTCTAATTTCTTCGTACGTTTGGCTTTGTGATACTGTTAATATTTGCGAAATTTTCTCTATGGAAACAGGCATGCCTTCTTTTCGGTATTTTAACAGCTCGAGAAGCAACTTATCATGCTGCGCGCGGCTTTCCTTTCTCTTCAAGCCTAGGCGGCGCACTAAAACATGGGACAAATCGTGCGGCGTAAGGCTGGTTTTCGTATCAGGCGGGCTTATTCGCTGAAATACTATATCAGAAAGTTTTTTCTTTGGCATTTAATCACACTTGAATTTTATAATCTCTATATTTGCTTCCTTCAATAATTTGGTTCCTAATTCATCAGGATAGTCTCCTTCTATAATTATCTTCTTTATTCCAGCGTTAATAATCATTTTTGCGCAGGTAGTGCACGGGGAATTTGTTGTATAAAGTGTTGCGTCTTTCGTAGATACGCCATGCAACGCTGCCTGTACTATTACATTTTCTTCGGCGTGGGAACAAACACATTTATCAAGATGCATTCCTCTTGGATATGTTTCTTCGGAGCCGTTGCACCGATCGCAGCCGCCATCAGAACAGTTTTTTGTTCCGCGAGGTGTTCCATTGTAACCAGTAGAAATGATTCTTTTGTCTTTTACAAGTATTGCACCTACCTGACGCCGAGTGCAATCGGCTCGCTGGCGAACGGCGTGAGCTACACCCATAAAATATTCATCCCAACCGGGCTTTTTTCCTTCTCTTCTATACACGTCTTTGTTCATTTGGGTCACCTTTTTACTGCAATACTACGGTCTGAAAAGGGTAGTTTTTTCTTTTGTGAGGGGTTAGACACACTGTAAGGGGCTGTTATATTTCATGCCTAACAAGATTTTTCGGCTAAATTATCCTCCAAAACATCATCATGTTTTACCTGGAGTGGATCCCCGCTAAGCCCTGATTTCGATATGTTTGATACGTAACCGTGCTCACGTACCAATAGTCTTTGTCCATAGAATATTTAACTATTTGTATCTTTGACCGCAATTATTGGTTTTGATTAGAGCGGACACTTTTTTGACTTTTTCATGTGAGAGATGGGGGTATTTTATTCAGAATTGGGTAGGAATTGAAAAAATGGTTAAATTTAATGTCTTTTCCAGCCGACTACTGGAGTTATTCTGCTATACCAAGGACCGCCATTTCTTATTGTTAGAACACCTAACTGAAATACTCTGCCCTTTTCTCCAGCAGAACAAACTAGACCTATTTGGATTGCATCAGAATTTTCGTATGCGCCGTTATAAGCACCTATCTGAATATTTCTTTGTCTATCAGCTGCTGTATTCATGACGCCAACTTGTAAAGATCTTGCTTTGTCGTGTGTGGCCTTAGCGTCTTCTGAATGATTCCATAATCCGCACTGAACAGAATCCGAACCCGCCGCTTGATTATACAAACCAATTTGTCCTATATCCGAGCGTTCTGCATAATTAACAGCACCTAATTCAACTGCTTTTGATGCATGTAATGAATTGGTGGGACCTATGGAGACACCCTTATAGCCATCTTGCCATTTACGTGAATCGTCGCCATCAAATCCAAATCTTATACCATTCTTCATATGAACACCCCTTAAAATGTTACTACTAATTAGTAGTTTTATTATATTTAAAGATATCGGTTCTGAAGTTGATGTATTGAAAATTACCTTACTTCGTCTTCTTTGGTGACAGCTTCGCAAACTTCCTCAAAACATTCTCAAAGTCTGCTGCAAGGGCCACGCCGTCTGCCGTAAGCTTAACATACTTAATACGGCCCTGTTTGTCAAACTCTACAATATCCATTTCCTTGAAAATATCAAGAAGTTTAACCGTATGTGAATAGGTGCAGTCTGTATCTTTGGCGAGAACGGAGACGTATTTCGGGTTTCCGCCGATTTTTATATTCAGCAACAGGCGTACGGGTTTTCTTCTCAAAAATAGCTCTTCCATTTCGTTTTTTGCACCCATGGCAACTAACTAAACTATACATTTCCTCCTTTATATATGTTACAGAAATATAAACATGTAATACATAATATCTTTTAGTAAATATATCTTAGTAAATATCTTTTTCAATTTAATAAATAGCGTTATTATTTCGTATAGTATACTTCTCAAAGAATTCTTTACAGTAAATAATTCATCTCTCACATAGGTTTTGTAGGTTAAACGTCCTTATGAAATCAATAGAGGACTTTGAATAATATATGTTTCATTCAAAGTCCTTATTGTGAACTTTGACAAATTATGGGGTTAATCAAAGTTCTCAATATATAGCATGTGACATAAATAATCAGACATATTATGATGTTACTGCTACGCGCGGAAAACAAAGTTTTCCGGCACACGCAAAAAGCAAAGCTTTTTGCGTGTATGCAGAAGACATTATTTTGTATAAAAACTAATGTCTTCTACTATATAACAATTTGCGACAAAATGATACCTATGGAACTTACTCTCCAGCCCCTCCGGAAGCTTCTCAAAAAAGCAGGCGCAAAGCGTGTTTCTGACAAGGCAGCAGAGGAGCTGGGAAAGGTACTGGAAGAGAAGACAAAGATACTTCTTCTGGACGCAAAACGGCTTTCGGAGCATGCCGGCCGCAGAACAGTCATGAAAAGAGACGTGAGAGCTGCGAGGAAGGTAATAGAGAAGTAAATAAGTAAAAAATATCCTGAAACGGCATTGTAATTTAATTTCTTTTTAAACTCTCATAAATTAGTATTTTTCTATGGCAAGAGAAAATGGTATAGGATCCTATGGTCTTCTTTTCGGTGTTTTAGCATTTACGCTCCTAGGCCGAGTATGCGGTACTAGCGTAACAAATAATGCAGTGTATGAATTAAGCAAAAACGGGTATGAAGTTCTCTACGACCATAACAACAATTCCTGGACTGTTTCACAAAATCAACATAGAAAAGGTACTATAAGACCACAGGCTTTCGTACCCTTTGTCATGGCACCGGAATTAGAATTAAACTACAAGGATGATAGACTTGAACAATTGGCAAGCGAATCTCATCTAAAAGTAATAAAACTCTATTAAATTCTTACTCTATTTTGGAACGAACTCGTAATTTCTCCGTACGCTCTACTTCGCTTTAAACATTTTTCCGTGCTATTAGGCAAATGCTTAATGAACTTATCAAAAAACTTTCTTCTGAAACTGGTTTGGATGAAAAGGAAATAATGGACAAGATAGAGGAGAAACGAGCAGAACTCTCGGATCTTATATCAGAAGAAGGTGCTGCCTACATTGTTGCGAAGGAATTGGGCATTGCTATAATAAAACAGGAAAGGCTTGACATAGCTAACATAATACCAGGCATGCAGAATGTTGATGTTATTGGCAAGATAACACGCATATCACCGATACGCGAATTCTCAACGGAAAAGGCAAAGGGCCGTGTCGCAAACGTAACAATAGCCGATTCAACCGGCTCGGTTCGCATATCGTTGTGGAATGACGAAATAAATGTTATGGAGGGCATGGAAGTTGGTGAAGTTATTCGCGTGCGTGGCTATGTCAAAGAGGATAATCTTGGCAATCCCGAGCTAAGACTTGGGCGTTATGGTTCTATTGTAAAAAGTGACGAAGAAATCACCAGCGTAAAGGAGATGCGGCGCAAGACAGAAAGGTGCAATATAAACCAGCTCGCTGAGGGTGGTTACAAGGAAATCAGGGCGCCGCTGCTCCAGGTATTTGAAAGTAATGTTTTCTATGAAGTATGCCCTGACTGCAGGGCGCGCATAAAACTAAATGAAAGCGACGAATTTGTCTGCGCAGATCATGGTGCAGTAGAGCCGGACTATGGCCTGATACTGTCAGGAATTGCTGATGATGGTACAGAAAGCATACGTGTTGTCTTCTTCAACGAGAACGCTGAAAAGCTACTGGGCATGACTGTGAAAGATGCGAAGAAATTATTTGACAGAAAAAAGAAGCTGGAGGCGATTATTTCTCTCGTGCCTCTTGGAAAAGAGTTCATTTTCGAGGGCCGCGCTCGCAGGAACCAGCTTTTTGACCGTCTGGAATTCATAGTTAGCAACGTAAAAGAAGTCGATGTTAAGCAAGAGATTGAAATAATATTAAATAATTTGAGTGAGTAATAGACGTGATTCAATATGTCAGTATTAGGATTTTTTGAAGATGTGGATAGAGGTTTAGTAACGGGGGCTACGACGAATAGAGAATATACTCGCTTTTTAGCTGATTATGAAAGAGCTGGTTATGTAACTGGGGTTGGTATATCTTATGAGCTTACAGATACGGGCAGAGAACGCTTAGGAGAACTGCGAAAATTCGCTGCTATTGTTGCTGAAGTACTTGTAGAAGACCGTTTTAACGAAATTGATATGTGATAGTTATGCCGAGATTCAAAAAGAAAATAACACCAGAAGAAGAGATGGCTAAACTGCAGGGTGAAGCTGAGGAAAAAGAACCGGTAGAGAAAAAAGACCCAAGCGAGCTTACGCTGGAAGACTTGCCTGGGATTGGTCCAAAAGGCGCGCAAAAACTGAAGGAAGCCGGATATACCGAGTTGATTTCTGTGGCTGCAGCATCTGCTGGTGAAATATCAGCTGCTTGTGAGATCAGCGCACCGACAGCAGAAAAAATTATCCAGGCGGCACGCTCGCAGCTTGACATGGGATTCAAGACTGCGGCTGATCTTCAGGAAAGAAGAAAAGAAATAGGCAGGATAACGACTGGCTCGAAATCGCTTGATGCTTTGCTTGGAGGCGGTGTTGAGACGCAGGCAATAACTGAATGTTATGGTGCTTTTGGCTCTGGAAAAAGCCAGATCGGATTCTCTTTAGCAGTTAACGTACAACTGCCGAAAGGTGAAGGTGGGTTAAACGGAAGGTGTATATTTATTGATACTGAGTCGACTTTTAGGCCCGACCGCATAGCACAATTGGCTGAAGTAAGAGGACTTGATCAGAAAAAAGTCCTGAAAAATATATTCATCGCAAAAGCCTTTAACAGCGATCATCAGATTGTTCTGGCAGAAAAGGCAAAAGAACTTGTGAAAGAACAAAACGTTAAGCTTCTCATAGTCGATTCTATTATGTCGCATTTTCGTAGCGATTATAGCGGGCGTGGAGAACTTGCGCCGAGGCAGCAAAAATTAAACAGGCACATACATGCGTTACAAAAATTAGCAGATACATATAATGTCGCGATTTACATTACTAATCAAGTCATGGCACGCCCTGATGTGATGTTTGGCGATCCGACAACACACATTGGCGGGCATATCTTAGGACACGGAAGCACTTACAGAGTATATTTACGAAGAAGCAAGGCGAACACGCGCATTGCCCGCTTGATAGACAGCCCTAACCTGCCAGAGGGCGAAGCTGTTTTCACGCTAACAGAAAAGGGCGTTGAGTGATTAAATAAGGTAAAATATTGACTTTTATTCTTGCTGTTTATATTTTTAGCATGGGTTGGAAAACCGGCGTAATGAAACATAAGGTCACAGAACTAGTAGGCGAAGAGGTTTTTTATAGAGGCAACGTAGTGCATATTGCAAGAAATGTTGGTGTCGATATTTCCAAAATGCTTGCTTACTTACGATCGTACGCTATCAGCCCGTTCTCTTTAGGTGTTAATACCGGGCGCTTTAGACTTCCAGCAAATATTTTATTATACCCAAGATCAAAAATCTGGGATTATCTTACAACGCTAGAAGCTGAAGGTGTGACAAACCTCCGGGAATCGGGTATAGAAAGCTTTGATGATATTGTAAGATTGAAATATCATGCCGTACATTAATTATCTCTTTCTTATTTTCTTACGTGAAATTTCTTGTCCAGTTCTGCAAGCGTGTCGCGCATAGCTGTATAGGAAAGTTCCTCGGTTGTTGCCATGGCTGCACCGAACCATCCCTGCTCGCGCATGAAAATAGATTTCTTCTGGGCTTTTTTTCTTATGGGATCCCACATAGGGTCTGCAAACAAATCTATCGGTCCTGTGAGTTTTCCGTCTTTCATGCTGAAGCCCGCCGCGCATACAATTGGGTTGCACATATCGCTTGACGCTGGGCTGTTCAGAGTGACGGGCATGAGTGCCATCACATGGCTGCCTCTGGCGTCGCCTGTAACAAACGGCGCAATCCTGAATGGTGCGCAAACTTCTTCGGTAGCAGGAAAGTTTTTCTGAACCCTTACAAGCGCTATAGGATCGTCTTTGCCAACGTATTTTCCGGCTATATTGTGCAGGCGGCTCGTACTGTTTTTTAGCACAGGCTCGTTGTCTTTAGAGTTTACAGATTCTACTACAAATCTGTTCTCGTCGCGAAGTAGCGTAGCAAGGTCTAATCTTTCCTCTGGCACGGCAAGCTCGACGACCTTGTCGCCTTCTATATAATTTACGTCCATTACCGTGAATCTGAAGCCTTTTTTTATTGCTGGGCTAAGAATAAGTCCTGGTGTAAATGATTCGTCGCAGAACATTTTATAAAACATAAAATTGTAGGCACCTGGCCCGGTCTTGTCGGCTGCGAACATTATAAACGGCTCTGACTCGCGTTCCTCGAATGTCATTTCTGCGTAGCCAGGTCCCATGCCATGCACATTTCCTGTAAATGCATCCTTCAATAAGTCCTGACCTGCGCCGTAAAGTCCTTCTGCTTTTGCGACCTTTGTTCCCTCCTGAAATGCATTCCAGGCAAGACCATGTATCTGCTCGCTGTTTTCTCCGTGTGTATGCGTCATCAAAATATGAATGTCGTCGCCGCAGTGACCAACATAGGCGTCTATAATTTTGCCGCCCCTTTCCCTGAAAACAAAGTCTCTTACGGTTTTTAGCACTGCCGAGCTTGGCTGTGTATGACCTCCTATGCTTCCTATATCAGCCTTTATCGCGGATAGTGTTATCTTCATTTAATCACCTCTTAGAATTGTTACGAATAGCTTTTATCTCTCATAAGTATGACACATTAATATAGCATAAAAAATATGATTCATACTTTCATGTGCACCGAACAGTAAAGAAAAAATAGGACGCCTTTGAAACAATCTCTTATGTGAGGGATAGATACGTCTAATTCATACTGAAAAAAGAATCAAGCTATCTCTTTTTCGCTTATGATGACGAAGTCACCGACACTCTTCACGGACGAAAACGGGATTAGAAGTCTGTTGTTTTCATCTTTTTCCAGCGTCAGATCGCCTGTGTGTTTTGTAGGCTCGACAATAACCAGATTTAGCAATTCGCCACTTTCTGATACAAAATTAATATCACCAATGACTCCAAACTTTCTTCCGGTTTCCTCCGAAACGATTACTTTACCCAACAGGTCTCTTCCACGGCTTTGCATAAAATCACCTCAATACATATTGTGAACTTTGATTAATCCTATAATTTGTCAAAGTTCGCAATAAGGGCTTTGAATGAAACGTATACTACTCAAAGCCCTCTATTACCTAATCCTATACTTATTGGAGCATGTATAAATAATTTTTCTGACGAAAAGCGCAATTACGGCAAAATTACGAGTATGTGTATGGTGTTTTCTTTTGTGAGTGATAATTACGCCTTTACTACTATATTTCTGATCGACGGTGCGAGTTGGTACACAAAGGCGCGATCTTCACGCACACGCTCAACTAGGCCTTCTTCCATCAGCCGCTTGAGAATATTATTCATCGAACGAACGGCATGCTGGCGGGATTTGTATTTTTCCAGATTGAGATTATTCGCTATTTGACCTGGCGTCATTGGCTTTATGAGCATTTCCACGATTTCACGCTGAGTAGGACTCAAATCTTCGAGGAAACGTAATGACACTTTTAACTCTTCTTTTGGAATTTCCTGCACGAGAAGTTCTTTTGTGAGAGGTCTTCCTGTTTTCATTGATTCATTTACTGCGTCGTTGCAGAATTTTATTATTTCACGAGGGAATCCACCGGAGCGATTATAAATTACGTCGATGAGACTATTGAATTCTTCGCCAGTTCCGCCAACATTTCTTATGCGTTTTTTAATCATCTGCTCGGTTTCTTCTTTTGTGAGCGATACGAGCTCTATTTTTGCCATGATTCTTTTGCGAAGTGTCTCAAGTTTTGAAAGATGATCTTCAAAAACAGGGAGCCCTGCTATCACTATTGACATGTTTTCGACCTGATCACTCAGCACACGAAGCCACTCAAGAACATCAATATTGGACTCGTGTGCCTCATCATAGAGAACAACCAGATGCTTGGAACGTAGTCTTTTATTCAGGAAATTCGGTATTTGATAGATGTTCTTTAGGTGTCTTCCCCAGAATCTAGGGTATTTTTCGTTGAAAATATCAACGAACTCTTCTGGTCTTTTAGGTGGTTTTCCAATAAAAAGAAAATCATAGTTGTGATCTACGCTTTCTGACAGCCATTCCAACAGCGTTGTCTTTCCAGAACCAGTCGGACCTACTAAAAGCACTACCTTATGTCTCTCCTGGATAAGACGTATCAGGTCTGCAGACTGATATTTGTAACCTACAAATAGTTCTGGCAATATATTAAGTATGAAGGGGTTTTTTGACCATTTCATAGCTTTGAACCACTCATTTGGATCATTAACAGGCTTAAATTGTGGTTCCTGACTGATTTGTGGTTCTTCTTTAACCGGTTCTTGTGCTGCTGTTGGCTGTTCTGTGGCCTGATTGGGCTGGCTCTCAGACAAACTCACGTCTATTTCGTCGACCATGTGTATTATTACTCCTATAAGTATAAATGTTTTTGTATATTGAACTTCACAGATCTTCACGTAAAAATTTGTCTTATTCACAGAAAAATATCATATATTCACCAACTTCATCATAATATTCACCAAACACATCTTTTTTTGGTCTATTTCACGGTGAATTCACGTGAATTTTCATCATTTTTGCGTGAACGTCGTGAAGGGTTTGTGAAGGTTTTATGAAGGGTTTGTGAAGGGTTTTCCTTGTTTTTGCCATAGTAGACCCCAAATTGTGAGTTTTATTATTTTGCTATTATGGGATATCCATTTTTTGTGAGACATTAAAGTGGTCTTCACGTGTATTCACGTAGATATTCACGGTTTTTTGATGAAGTTCACATGAACTTCACGAGACCTTCACGTGTCGCTTGTTTTTTGGTGAGGTGTTCATATCACTTCGTGAGATGGGGTTAGACTTAGATGCACAGATTTACCTAGTTTTATGTTGGCTTTTACAGATTAGAAGTCAATAATTTGTTTTATTAGACAAATTAAGTCAAGAAATAGCCTTAATGTTTGGAAAATTAGCCTATTTTCCCCATTAATCGCAAAAGCTTCATAATCTGGCGCAAGTCGCGGCCCTCACGAAGTTTCTCAAGAACAAGTGGCTTGAGCCGGACCACACGCAACAATGGCTTGCCTGTTCCGATGCTAACGTCTTCTATAAGGTTTGTCAATACGGTCTCAAGGTAATGAGCAACGGTAGCAGGCGAATAACCTGTCTCTTTTGCTATGCGACGCAGCCATATCCCGTCTGGATTGGCTGCCAGGAACGTTACTATTTTCCCTATTTTCTTTTCGTCAAAGCCTTTCTTACGCCCCATTACTCTCACTTCATAATATTTCGAACAGTTGTCCATATAAAGCTTTTTTAGAACTATAGCCGCTTAAAGTTCAAAATTTTGATACATGTAGAGTTTTTCACTCACGTCTCTCATTTGTAGTATATATTCAAAAATTACATTGTTTTAGACTAAATTTGCTTAAATTTTCTTGTGCACAAAACTATCTATGCGGTGCTTTATTGCTGTTGACATCGATCCTAGACTAAGGCATGAAGTAGAGAAGCTCCAAGCCGAACTTCGCGACCTTGACACTAAGCTTGTCGAGCCAGAAAACCTGCACTTTACAATGAAATTCCTCGGTGAAGTCGATGAAGGTATTGTGAACAGTGTGAAGGCCTTGCTTAAGGGGGTTGCGAGCAGACATAAACCTTTTTCAGTGGCTTTGGAAGGCGTTGGCGTCTTTCCCAGCGAAAAATTCGTACGTGTTGTATGGATAGGCGCTGCCCAGCTTTCTGAGCTGCAGGACGAGATTAACAAAGCCCTTTCGCCTTTATTTATGAAGGAAAAATCTTCACCTCACCTGACCATAGCACGAGTAAGGTCTCAAAAGCACCTGACAGAAATCAATGATTTTATAAAAGCCCATAAGAATGAAGAAATAGGCACCATGTATGTCAGCGTGCTGAAACTCAAGAATTCGACTCTTACACCAGAAGGGCCTGTTTATGAGGATGTGGCTGTGTTCAAATTGGTGAATAAATGATTAGCGACCAGAAACTCGGAAAATTGTCTCTTTTGATAACAATAATTGGCATAATAATGATCTACACCTCTGCAGTACTCATCGGATCCGCGGAAATGAAAATAGGCAATATAACTGATCATGATGTTGGTAAAAATGTTCTTGTTAATGGTACAATAGTGTCCTACAATGTAAACAATGGTAATATTTTCATCAGGCTTTCAGACAGCACAGGCAATATAACGGTCGTGATGTTTGAACGCGTTGCACGAGCACAGGCAGAATTAAATAACGGCGATACTATTCTGGTTGAGGGCCAGATAAACGTTTATAAAAATGAACTCGAAATAATAGCTAAATCAATCTCTAAAGAGAAGTAAAATTCTCATTATAGTGGTATTATATGGAAATAATAATTCTTGCAGGCGGCCAGGCAAAGCGGCTCAGGCCAATCACTGACGGCATGCCAAAATGCATGGTGCCCATAAACGGCAAGCCTACACTTCAATATCATTTAGACTTTCTCAGCAAATACAAAGTAATAGACAAAATAGTGCTTGCCTGCGGGTACAAATGGGAGAACATAAAGGAACACTACGGCAGCAGGTTCATTTATTCTGTTGAAGACGAGCCTCTTGGAACCGGCGGGGCCGTGAGGCGCGCGATTGACCATATAGACGGCGAAGAGTTCCTTGTCCTCAACGCTGATGATATCAATAATGTCGACATAAACGAGCTTATAAGCACAGGCAGCAACGCAACCGTTATATGCCGGTTCAAGTCGCAGTTCGGCATTGTTGATGTGGAAAATGGCATGATAAAGCAATTTAGGGAAAAACCGCTGCTTCCTTACTGGGCTAACATGGGCATGCACATCTTAAATAAAAAAATAAAGTTCCCTGAAATAGGCAGTCTGGAACAGGATGTGCTACCCAAGCTTGCAGCTAGCGGACAACTGAAGGCTTTTCATCATACTGGTTACTGGGTCACAATAAACACCATGAAAGAATTGGAAGAAGCCGGAGATATGCTGAAAAAATTGGATCTCTAGGATTTCAATTCTGCATGTAATTTTTTTACGCGCTTCTCTATTTGTTTCCTGCCTTTTCTTATGCAGACAATATCTCCGGCATGACAATCTTCAACCGGCCACAATTCTGCTTTAATTGAAAGAATTTTGACACCACGAAATACAATTATTTTTGAGGCTTTTTTTGTCATTTGCTCTGTTAGTTCTCTTGGTTTTCTAATGTTCATTTCTATGCCGATCTCTTTCAGAACCTTTGGCGTTGCCCTGTCATTATGCTTCTGATAAGTTATTCCAGCACTTTCTGCAATAAAACCGCGCGTAGCGTTCTTGTTGAAAATTTCCTCTGCTAGCCTGCTTCTGAACCTATTTCCTCTGCATACAAATAAAATTACTTTGTTCTTCACTCTGACATCTCCTTATTACTTACCTTTCCTAATTTCTTCTTGCAACATCAAAGAGAATTTTTTCTTCAGCGTTTTCAAGGTTTTTTCGTCTTCAGCTTCTATTGATAGGCGTATAAGCGGTGTTGTGTTTGACGCACGAATAAGCACCCAGCCATTTGGGAAATCAACTCTTACACCATCCATGGTAGTAACATTTTTATATTCTTTCCTAAATTTTTGCTTGAGGTTGTTAATGATAATGAACTTCTTCTCGTCGTCACACTCGAGGTTCACGCGTTCGAACGGATATGTTTTAATCATGTCGATAATTTCTGACAGCTTTTTGTTCTGCTTGGATAAAACTGCTGCTGCGTATATGCTTACCATAAGAGAATCGTCAATAGGCGCCATGTAGGGGAGTGCATAATGACCACTTACCTCCATACCAAAACATGCTTTATTTTCTGAAACTGCTTGCATGAGAAAAGTATGGCCTACTGGTACACGTATGATTTTTTTACCTATTTTTTTGGCTATGTCATCTATTAGACGGGTGCATTCCACGTTGGCAACTATCGGACCTTTTTCATTAACAGCACCCAGCAACACAAGATAGGATGCCTGTTCAGGTGTAAGCTTTCTTCCCAAGTTATCTACAAGCAACATCCTGTCGCCATCGCCGTCATAGGCTATTCCTATATCTGCACTCTTGGATCTTTTTCTTAGCTCTTTCAATTCGTCTTCGGATGGTTCTGGACCCCTGTTTGGGAATGTTCCATCAAGTTTTTCATAGATTACCTCGACATCGAAGCCAGAATCAGAAAAAAGTTGTTTTGCAACTACACCTGCCATTCCATTACCACAATCTAGCACTACGCGTATTTTTCTACCTATCTTTATCTTTTCGCGGATGTATTTTCTATAGTTATCAAGCAGCTTTGTAACATTTTCCTGTAATATTTCAGGATGTCCCTTTGCCCTAATAGTGGAAAACGATTGGCTTATTTTCTTGTTCTCACTTTCGGCAAAACCTATTCCGTTCTTATGAAAGAATTTTACACCGTTCCACTCTTTTGGCATATGGGACGCGGTTATGTAGGCGTAATCATGCTTCCCCAGAGCATGAATCATACCAACACCAAGCGGCACGCAACCACAGTCAATAATTTTTTTGTTGCACCCTTCGATAAAAGCCTTTTTTAACGAGGGGCTTGAAATGCGCATGTCGCTTGCCACGGCTATTGTTTCTGTGGACATGGAAGAAAACGTCGCACCTATACGTTTCATTATGTTCTCGTCCAGATCTTTTCCGTAAATTCCTCTGATATCATAGCTTCTGAATATGCTCATAATTATCATTAGACAATTGCAATGAAATAAATGCTTATTGGTTCTCTTCTCAAAACATAGCTTTAATAATATGGACAACAAAAAGTCAAAAAGCATCTGTAATTTGGTGATTTTATGCATGATATTGCTGAGAAAGTTGTTTCTATGGCTTCTGGTTGTGACTATGCAGATGTACGCATAGAAAACGTTACAGGAGACAGCATCATATTAAAGAACGGTGATCCGATAACTGTCGGCGTCACTCGTAATACCGGTATGTGCATACGTATCCTAGTAAAAGGTTCTCTTGGCATTTCCTTTACAAATGATTTTTCTAATAAGGCTATGAAGGAAGCGGTCGATCGTGCTGTTAAACTTGCTAAGTCTTCCGCAAATATAGTGAAGAACCCTGTGCATATGTCAAAAGAAACTCCAGTAAAGGGCAAATTTTCTGTAAAGGAAAAGAGAAAACTGTTGGATGTGACTGTCCAGGAAAAAATGGGAGAACTTATTTCTCTTGACAAAACGCTTGTTTCTACAAATCTCAATTTCGCGACGAGATTTTTTGACTTGTCCACAGAATGTCGTGAAAAATATTATTGTAATTCCGAGGGTTCCAGAATTTCTTCCTATACACCAAGGCTTGGCCTGTTCTGCCTGGTGTCTGTGAAATCGACGGATACAGAGCAGAGGATGGAACAATTTGGAAATTCTGGCGGCTGGGAATTCTTCAATAAATGGGATCTTCACAACAAACTGGTTGAGGAGGCCAAGATGCTTGCAAAATTGCCTAGCATGCCATCGATGAAGAAGGAGATAATGGACGTCGTGTTGTCGCCGGAGTTGGTTGGAATAGCATCACATGAAAGTTGTGGTCATCCATATGAAGCTGACCGGATTCTTGGCAGAGAAGCTGCGAATGCTGGTGGGTCGTTTGTGACAAAAAAAAGCATCGGCACACGCATAGGAAGTAAAATTGTAAATCTTGTGGACGATCCTACTGTGAAGGACTCCTATGGATTTTATCTTTATGATGATGAAGGTGTGAAGGCGCGAAAACGATACCTCATTAAAGGCGGAATGATAAATGAACTTTTGCAAAACCGGGAGACGGCTGTAGATTTTGGCGTAAAGAGCAACGCATCTTCACGGGCCAACAGCTGGGCTGCGGAACCTATAGTAAGGATGGCAAACACTTTTGTTGAACCCGGGGATCATACCTTTGAGGAAATAATCGATGTGAAAAAAGGTGTGTACATTAAATCCTACATGGAATGGAACATTGACGACAAGCGGTTCAACCAAAGATATGTTGGTCTTGAAGCTTACGAAATAAAAAATGGTTCGCTGGAGGGTCTTGTGAAAAGACCGGCGCTGGAAATAACAACTCCTGCCTTCTGGGCTGCAGTCGATGCTGTTGGAAAAGATTTTGAACTTATCGTTGGAAACTGCGGCAAGGGTGAACCGATGCAGAGCATTCCTGTCGGGTTTGGCGGGCCGCACATACGTCTTCACAATGTAATGTTGGGATAATTATGAATCTTATTTCCTTTGCAACGAAAAACGGCGCTGATGATGTAGCCATAGAAACAATACGACGAGAAGCGTCACAAATAAAATTTTCCAACAGTTCAGTAAACGTGGGCCAGAACTGGCTCGTAACGCGGCATAATGTTTTTGTTTCTGTTAAAAATGCCACCGCCTCGTCAACTTTCCAAGGACTAACAGAACAACAACTTTCCGCAGCAATAAAATCCCTCATTTTTGCTGCTAAAAAATCCAATCCAAGTACAGAATATTCTGGGCTTGCAAACGGCCCGTTCAAATACAAAGCTGTAAATGGCGTTTATGATAAAAATGTCGTTGACTACGACAGTGCTCATGTGGTAGAGATTGCACTGGATGCTTCAGCTGAAAACAGTAAAACTGCGGCTGGTTTTTTCTATAAAGAAGTTTCGGAAAGAAATGTTCAGACCTCTTCTGGTGCTGATGCAGCTGAAAAGAAAACAGAACTCCAGCTGTCAATACGTGCCTTTAATGAACAAAACGAATCTGGTCATGCTGTTTCGTGCAGCCGTATGTTAAAGGGGTTTGACCCCGAAGGTGCTGGAAGTCGTGCAGGGGAAACAGCAAAATTGGCGAAGAACCCTGTCAGCGGAAAACCTGGGAAGTATGATATTATATTTGCACCAATGGCAATAGGAAATCTCCTCTCAAGGGTTGGTGAATTTTCAACTGCCTTTAACATTGATTCTGGATTTTCGTGCTTTGGGGAGAAGGTGGGAAAACAGGTTGCTAGCAATATTGTAAACATTAATGACAACGGGCGTTTGCAAAATGGTTTCAACTCATCACACTTTGATGATGAAGGTGTGCCAACAAAGATAACAAGTATCATTAGAAATGGTGTACTAAAAACCTACCTGCATAATACATCGTCTGCAAGAAAACACAAAACAAAAACAACCGCTAATGCCGGTATCATATCACAAAGATACAACAATCTTATACTTGAACCTGGCAAGGTTTCAAAGGAGAAACTTTTTGCTGGCGTGGACAACGGGCTTTTTGTGACCAATGTATGGTACACAAGATTTCAGAGTTACTATGCAGGTGACTTTTCTACTATACCCAGGGACGGAATTTTTGTTATAAAGAACGGTGTCATTGCCGGTTCTGTTAACAATGTACGTATAACGGAAAATATAATGCGTATGCTACTAAATATTTCTGGTCTATCGAACAGGACAGAATGTGTGCAGTGGTGGGAAGAAATCAGCCCGCCGGTTTATACGCCATATGCTCTTATCAAAGACGTCAATGTAACACTCCCGACGATGTGATAAAAGGCAGAGAGACGTGCAACCAGAGCACGTCATCTTGAATAATTAATCGTCCAAGAGTTGTGGTCTTTCTATTTTTTCTTTCTTTAGGTAAACTACATCGCCGCATAAATCACACTGCGTTTCGAGAAATTTTACTGTTTCCATGTTCATTTTCATTTCTCTCCCACAGCATTTTGGTAATTTTTGCATTTTTAACACCTCTTGTATTTTTAGGTAATTGATAACTATCTCTTTCAAAAACAGCTGAAAGGTCTGCTGGTTCGCTGAAGAAACAGCTTCATCCCCGCATCAAATTGTTAGGCACTTTGTTGTGATGCGAGTTGAAACATAGATCATGCTATTAAAATTAGATATAACCCGCGAGTCCGTTGTTATTTGCATGATCTCCACTATTATCCTAGTGCATGTCATTCCTTAAATAGACTTCGCCTATTCAAAAAATATTATTCATGCCCTTCTGGTGACAGGTTTTCCATGACAATCAACTTCACAGAACCTGCGTTAACCTGTTCCTTGAAACCCATTCCAGCGACAACAACTATTGCACGTTTTCTCGCAATATCCACAAGTGACTGCGTTATTTTTCCGTCCAGAACTATTGCATATATGTTGTTAAAATCACCTATCATCTCTGCAAGTTCGGAAATTGGCATTTTGCTTACAACCTGTTTTTCTTTATCAACCAGATAAGCTGCACGTGTGCCTACGAGGTCCTCTAGAAGAGTGTTGAAAAACTTTTCTGACTCCTCATCTACTTCCACTACATTTATCTCGCTCGTATCTGCGAATGTTGACTCTGGTTTTTTATCAACTACTTGGTTAAGTGGTATTTTTTCTCGGAGCGCCTTAAATATTTCCTTTTTTGTCAGCTCCTCTACTTCTTTGCCTTCCTCTGCGCGGGCAACAAAATCTATATCAGCTGTTTCGATCAGCTTTTTCAGGTCAAGATCACCGCCACGATCACCGTCGAGGAATGCCGTGATTATTTTCTTTTTTGTCAGCTCGATAGCAGCCGGTGGTATTTTACTACCTTCTATCGCGACAACATTCCTTATTCCATTTTTCAAAAGGTTTATCACGTCGGCGCGGCCCTCTACGATTATTATCTCGTCGCTGATATCTATATCAGGTCCGCAGGCAAGGCCGTTGTAGTTCCCAACTTCCCATGTTCTTACAGCTTCTTTTATCATGTCTGCCATCCGCTGCGAACTTGGAAGGCCGGTGCTATCCATCATCGCATGTAGTATTTCTTTGGCACGGTCAATAACATAGCGGCGCTTCTGGCTGCGCACGTCCTCCACTTTTACAACTTCGACCTCTGCATCGCAGGGGCCTACCTTATCTATTGTTTCAAGGGACGCCGCTATCAGCGCGGTTTCGCTTATGTCGAGCGAGGAAGGAATTATAATTTCTGCAAATGCTTTTCCTTTGTTGGTCTTCACGTTAACTTCTATGCGTCCTATGCGTCCTGTCTGTTGCAAGTCACGTAGATCAAGTTCATTACCAAGCAAACCCTCAGTCTGCCCGAATATGGCACCTATTACGTCAGGTCGTTCGACGACTCCTTTGGCCTGCATTCTTGCGTAAATCATGTATTTTGCGAAATTCTGAGCCAATTTGGCCATAATTACCACCTCAGTTAAGCGGAACGTGGATCGTAAATTTTATTCTACTAGCCGCCGGTTTCGCTTACTTTTGTTTAAAGGAAGAACTAGTTACGTACCTCAGCCCTTTTCAAAAAAGCGCTGGCGTAAAAATGCAGATAAGTATGAAGTCATAATGTTCTTCCTCTACTATGATAATGAATGTAATGCTTTTAAGCTTAGTTGGTTTTTAAAGCCGGTAATTGATGAGCAAGTAATGGTTGTGCTGATTGATGATTTAGTTATAGTTCATTTATTGAAATCCCTTTTTCCTCGATGAACTTCTTGCCTATGTTACCTTTGTTGGCTTTGACTTCCTCTAATCGCAGAAATTTCCATCCCTTTCTGGCTATCTTGCATCCTATGTATGCTATAGCGCCTGCTTTTTCTACCCATTCGTCTAATTCGGCTAGCTGCTCTAAAGGTACGGTGAAAGCGGACTTGCGGAATTTGCATTCTATAACTAAAAGCTTTCCGTGCTTGGCGGCTATGACATCTGGCGACGCAAGGTTAATACGACCAGACCTTGGGGCGCGGATGGTCATGTAACCCATTTTAGAAAGTGTATGGGTCAGCTCCAACTCTGCTGAGTAACCTTTAGCATAAGATCGTACCATGAATAAAGATTGTGCAAAAGGTAATATAAAGAATTGACCTGTGATTATGGTGTATAGGTTATACCTTTCTGCGCAAGATACGTTTCCCGGTCACCTTTTTCGACATGCCCCAAGACCTGCAGCTGTGTTCCGTGCTTTGATGCGATCTCTCTCATGCTGCGCTCTGAACTGGCAGGAGCAACGAGCGTGATACTCGTTCCCATGTTCCAGACATAGTAATTTTCCCTGTCGGAAACATCAAAGCCATGCTGCGCTCCGTGTTCTATCAGAAAATGAAATACTTCAGGCACTTCAGGAAGCGTATCAATAACATATCTGAACGGCTGCCGTGGCCTTGCAACTTTTTCCCAGGCATGACCTGTTATCGGTGACGCATAGTGCAGATCAGCCTTGTCGAACATTTCTATTATCGGTCTCACGTAGATTGGTGTTGGCACAAGAAGCCCGTCTCCAAGTAACATGCCACTTGGCATTTTTGTGAAATAACCGTCAGGGGTTTTTGCGGCTATTTTTCTTGCTTTTGATATACCGTTTGCGCAGACCCCATTGCTCTGCAGTCCGTATATCATGTCGCCAACTCTTATCTTCTGCCCATAACTGAGGCGGGTTTTTGGTCTGATAAGTCCGATTGATGCACCTTCCAGCACCAATGTTTCAGGGTTTACAATATCCGGCAGCGCAGGAGTTTCACCGCACGGAATTGCAAATTGACCTATGTCAGCTGCAGCCCTGTATCCTTCTAAAAGTGCTTGGTTTCTTTCCTCGTCTGTGAACCACTTATCACTTCCTGCTGTAAGAAAATCTCCATATGCAAATGGATCAGCACCAGAACTTACCAAGTCCATGACAGACATGGCTGCTGTGTCTTGACCTATAAAACGGTAGACACGTTCAGGATGTGGATATCCCTGCCTTTTCATTTCAGCGTACATCTTGTCAGCAATATCATTTTTCGTTCCAAGACCCTCGACATTAAAACCAAGCATGAAGTCATAATCGAGAAAATCCAAGGCAACTCCGGATTCGCCAACTGGCATGACACGTATTCGAAGCCTTTCTGGGTGACTTAATGATGAAGCAAACATCTTCATTGCTTGTTTTTTAACTGGATCAAGTTTATCATAATCAACAAAATCTGAATATTTCATATTAATCAAACCTCCATGTCATAGCCTTTGTAAGGCATTTCTTCTCCTTTATACACAACGATTGGATTGCCGTCAGGGTGAAATTTTCTTCTGTGTAGTCCCAGATCACCGTTTGCCATTGTCCGGAGAACAAACTTCAATGCAGGCCAGTCGCTTACTTCTTTTTGTCTGCCCTGGTGCCCGTCTTTAAGGTCTTCTGTGACTGGTCTCAGTCCGTCATAGTTGAGCCAAGGCCCTGAAACAAGAATTGCGCCTGCATCGGGTTTCGGATCAACAAGAATTATTGAAGATCTTGTTCTGCTCTCGCCGTTATTGAGAGCGGACATAACAGCGTCGTCTCCTGTGTACTTTCTTATATTGAAATCATCCAAGACCGTAAGATTCGCAGGATGCACATTTATAGATCTTCTTTCGAATCTTCTCCAGAGAGCCCCTTCAACAAATCTCATGTAACCAGCCAGAAGCATTATATCAAACATCATGCTATGTTCCTTTTCAAATCTCACTGCTTCGTCGAGCATCATCTGGTTGAAATGCTGGACTCTTGCCTGATATTCCATATATTCGCGAAAGCCGTGCTGCGCTTCTGCATAGCTGCCGCAAATTTTCATTCCAGGAAGCGATTTGTACGATATTTCCAATCTTTGTGATCTTTGAATTGCGCCTATAGGTTCTGTTGCACCTTTTTTCCTTTCTTTATCTGTAAGCAAATATGCAACAGAGTAATTTGCTCCCGTTTCTTGTGAACCTTCGTATGCTTTCTCGAAATTAGTTCCTGTTCCGGAAGCAAGCACAAGAACATTCATTAGTCCACGTTCAGGGTTATGAAACAATTCCATATCGTCACGTACTAATGTCATTTTCTCATGACCTCACGCAGACCTATATCGCGGCGGAACTGCCTTCCTTCAAAGTGTATTTCATCAACAGCAGCGTATGCACGATCACACGCCCTTTCGATTGTGTCTCCGTACGCAGTCACTCCGAGCACTCTTCCACCGCTTGTAATCAGGGTATCATTGTCCCTGTAAGTAGTTCCGGCGTGGAAGACTTTTACGTTATCATCCTTGACGCTGATTTCTATTGGCTTGCCCTTTTCTGGAGATTCTGGATACCCTTTGGCAGCAAGCACAACACAGACTGCGTATCCGTTGCGCCATTCTATGGATGGCATCCTGCCTGAGGCGACATCCTGCAATGCTTCATAAAAATCGGATTTCATCATTGTCAGGATCGGCTGCGTTTCCGGGTCGCCCATTCTTACATTGTACTCGAGCACCATTGGTCCGTCATCTGTTATCATGAGTCCTGGGTAGAGGAATCCCGTAAAATGCGATGCGCTGCGCGCTATGCCAATGTTTGTCCTCAAAAGGATTTCATTGTTTATCCTTCCTTGCAATTCCGGCGTAACAAGACGTGTTGGTGCGTACGCGCCCATGCCGCCTGTGTTTGGACCTTCATCACCATCTAACAGTTTCTTGTGGTCTTGTGATGGCAAAAGCGGCACCGCGATTCCGCTAAGCGAGTTTATCAATGCCATGCAGCTTGTTTCTTCGCCTTGTAGAAATTTTTCAATTACAATGCCGTTGCCTGCGTCGCCAAATTCCCTATTGACCATTATTCTTCGTAACGCCTGATTCGCTTCTTCAGTCGTTCTTCCGGGGAGCGCCCCTTTGCCTGCCGCAAGTCCGGAAGCCTTAACGTAAACTGGACATCCTATAGCATCCACATGCCTAATGGCAGTTTCATAAGATCCTGCAGTATTATATCGCGCGGTCGGAACGTCGTAGTAAGCCATGAAGTTCTTTGCAAAGATCTTGTCACCCTCCAGCATGGAGGCGCGTGTTCCAGGACCGAAAAGATTCAACCCTTCTTTCAAAAACACATCCGCGATGCCATCAACGAGCGGTTGCTCAGGACCAACGACTGTAAGCGCTATGCTATTTTCCTTCGCGAAAGCGGTAATACGCGGGATGTTTGCTGTCGAGTATTTTAATTCCGGTATGTTTTTGCATTTTTCCTCTTTTGCTGTGCCTCCGTTTCCCGGAGCAACGAAAACCGTTCCCACATGAGGCGATTGCGCGAGCTTCCATGCCATTGCGTGTTCTCGTCCGCCCGATCCTATTACCATAACACTATCCTTTGTCATTTTTATCACCTACGCAAAATACTCCACGGCATTTCTGAATATCTTCATGCCCTCACCGTCTTGAGGTAATGTCAGTCCTTTTCTTCTGAGTTCGGATTTTCTTCTTGTCCACCCATCCTGGTTGCAGGCCCGTATTGCTCTCTCTGGATGAGGCATAAGCATTAAGACAGTTTCTGAGGCAAGTCCTGCAATGTCATCCATTGATCCGTTTGGATTTATTGGATAGACACCGTTTGCAGGCATTCCATCTTCATGAACGTATTTCAGTGCAACAAGACCTCTTTTGTAAAGTTCATCGAGCACCTGTGGTGTTGTATAGAATTGTCCTTCACCATGTCCTACTGGTATGTTGCGCAGCATGTCAATATCTTTCAGCCAGTATGATTTGTCGCTCACAACTTTCATGTGTATGTTTCCACGATCCTCATAACGTGCAGACTTGTTGTTTGTGTATACGTTTTCCGGATTGGAAAAGATATCGCCAAAAATTGGAATAAGATTTAACATGCTTCCTATCTGGTTGCCATTGCACACACCAAACACCAACTTCCCTTCTTCCAGGTACCTGCGCAGTTCGTCCTGAAGGTCACTGTATTTTATTCTCTTGGCAAATATGTTCCCTGCAAAAGTATCGTCTCCGAAAGCGAAGCCGCCAGGAAGCCCGAATATATTTGCATCCCTAAGCATCTGGGGCTCCTGTATCAACTGGTCTACGTGAACGCGCTCTGCTTCCGCGCCTGCTCTTGAAAAAGCATACTCAAGTTCTCTGTCACAATTTATTCCATACCCAACGGCAACTAAAGTCCTTGGTTTTGTTATTGTTGCGATATTTCATCACCATGATAATTTTTATGACTGAATGTGGACTGCCAGCTCTTTTTCAGTTCTGTGAAGTCCGTTCCTATAAACGCCTTTCCGTCAATGCCTCTCATGCTAAGCCCGCTATCTGTGACATAGCCTATTTGCTGTGCATATCCACTCATTACCTGTTCAAAATGCTTAGCATATTCTGGCCTGACTGTAACTAAAAATCGTGAGGCTGTTTCTGAGTACTGTAGTTTAAGGTTTGTTCTCTCTTCGTCGTCAAAATCTCTACGAATGCTTGCAAGATCAACTGATGCCCCAAGACCGCCTCCCATCGCAGAATAGGAAAGTGCAACAGCAAGCCCTCCCTTGGAACATACCTTTGCTGATTCTACAAACTCGTCTTTCATAGCAGAATGAAGTCGGCGACATATGTCAATGGATTCCTGAGCGTCTACCTTAGGGGCGTTGCGTCCTGTCTGACCAAATCGTTGATATAGTTCTGACCCGCCAAGTTCGTCCCTAGTCACAGCTCCGGCAATATATATTACATCACCAGCAGCCTTGAAATCAGAAGTAACACATTTATTTACATCGTGTACCGGAGCTATTGTTGCAAATTGTATCGACGGAAGTCCGTATACGCGCCGCCTGCCTCCGTCTGCAGTTTCTATGTTGCCCTGTATTTTCATACTGTCTTTGCCTGATACAGTAGCAACTCCAGTTGTCAGCGCAAAATCTCTCTGTGCTTTTGCAGCCCTCACTAGTTGTGCCATCTTGTATTCAGATTCATCGCTCTCGTCAGGCAGCACGCCAGGCCAGCAGTAATTGCCATTGTTTACAGCACTGTCTGGGTCCGCGCCAACTGCAACAACCCGCATTAGTCCTTCGTTCGCAGCCATCATTGCCATGTCATACGTGTCTATTTTGCTGTAGGAAGGATTGAGTCCTATTCCGCAGGCAACACCTGTATCGCGATCATATTCAAGTAATTGTACAAATGCGTCGCTCGGTACATCACCTTTTTCTCCAATAAACGCTGGTATAACAGTTCTACCTTGGACACGATTGTCATATTCTCTCTGGAGAAACTCTCTGCTTGCTACGTTCTCACCTCTTAAAATATTGTTTAGCAAAGTCGCAGGGTCCTGTTGCATAACCGTTTCGTAGAAGCCCTGATCAGGTTCGGCAAGTCCGCGCTCTTCTGGTGTCTGCCATACAGCATTCAGGTTTTTCCTTGGCGTGCCTTTGTGCAGGAAATCCAGATCCACATAGACAAGCGGTTCTTTGTCATCAACAACATGAAAATATCCAGTGTCATTAAATTCACCTATATCTCTGTAGTCAACACTCCATTTTTTCGCAAGTACTGCAATCCTTTCCATATTTTCCGGAGACACAGCGAGAAACATTCTTTCCTGCGATTCTGAAACCAATTTTTCCCAAGACGCAAGGCCTTCGTATTTTAGCAGATCTTTGCTCAGATCTAGTCTTGCGCCCTTTGAATATTGTGCCATCTCTCCTGCGGCAGAAGCGGTTCCGCCAGCGCCACTGTCCTGGGCAAAATTTATGAGTCCTTCTTCCAGTGCTTCAAGCATAAACTCCTGAACATTCTTTTGTGTATAAGGATCGCCTATCTGAACATGGCCTGCAGGTGTATGTTCGCTAAATTCCTGGGAAGAACCAGTTGCGCCGTGTATCCCATCCTTTCCAACACGACCGCCTACAACAACACATTTGTCGCCCGGGTTAATCCACTTCTCATAACCAGGTCTTCCTGCGACTTCTTTTGGAATGGCCCCCGCTGCACCTACATGAACAAGGCATTTACCAAGATAACTATCATCGAAAAACGCATTGCCTATGGCTGTGGGTACTCCATGCTTGTTAGCGCCATCTCTGACTCCGTGATGTATGCCATCAAGAAGCTGATCAGGATGCAAAGGCGGTTTAAGGTCGCCGTCGTAAAAAGTAGAACCTGTACAATATCCCCATACGCCAAAGATTAATTTTGAACCCCGTCCGGTTCCAAGTGGGTCCCTGTAAACACCAACTATTCCGGTTATTGCTCCCCCATATGGTTCAATGAATGAAGGGCTGTTGTGCGTTTCGCACTTGAAACAAACATAATGACCAGACTCCGGGTCGAAATCAACAACACCAGAGTTGTCCCAGAGGACAGATTTTATCAGGCCTGGTTTTTGCTGCTGGAGTGCAAGTGTCGGCTTCTTTATGAATTCGGTAAAAATTCCCTCTTCAAAAATTTCTGTTTTGCCACCTTCCGTATACGTCACGGCTGCATTGAATATTTTATGTCTACAGTGTTCAGACCATGTCTGGCCAGCAATCTCAAGTTCGCCATCAGTTGCCTTTTCTCCGAGACCTACTTTTCTCCTTGCTTCTATAAACTTCTGGTCATTATATTTTACCTGAATTGCTTTCATTTCAGCCTGGTCTAGCGCCAGCACTCTTTTGTTGCTTAACTTCAGAAGATCTGGATCAGTCGTATTCATGTCATAATGCCTGATAGGTTCGGGTGCCGGAAGCCTGACTTCAGGCATGTAAGGCTGTATGCCATCTGTAAGATCAGAAGCTGAAAATAATCTGTAATTCTGGACAGTAGGGTTGTAGAAAAGTCCTGCAATCTTTTTAAGTTGTGTTTCCGTTAATGGGTTTTTGCTCCTTATTCTGCGTTGATGCTGAACCACAACTTTTCTGTCAAATGGTATTTGTCTTTTGTATACCATCTCAGCAAGCAGTTTTGCTGACCTTCCCTCCGGATCCATGACACCAGGCTTGTAGCCTACTTCAATAACATAAACATGGTCATTCTGTTCATCAACTGGGTTTGTACTGGCATTTACAGATGAAGTATTCACCAAAGGATGTCTGAGTTCTTCTGAAAATCGTCCTACTTCTTCTGGAGTCAATTCAAGATCTTCGGTATAGACTTTTACATATTCAACGTCGACATCAAGTCCGAGAGCATTTTGAATCCTCTGAGAATCTATGTGACCTTGTGCATCAAACAAACCAGCGTTAAGACCGACTTCTATTCTGCGGGGCATTGCAGGATATTTGGGTTGAATTCTTTTATAGATGTTTGCCGATTTTTATGTAAGGCTCCGGTAATTAGAATGTAATGTGTCTGTTACTTTCTTTTTGCCTTCTTTACAGTTTTTTGTATTCGAAATAAGAGTAGGCCATGGCGTAAATTGAGGATAGAATCACCGGAACCAGGATGAAAACCAGTGCGTACTGCGGCAGACCAATAGCCACGAGCGCCAAAACTCCGGAGAGTTTGAATAATTTTCCGCCTCTCCTGTGAGTCTTGTTCCAGACGGTTTCATTCATCAGCGTCCAGGGTGTCCTGATGCCTACAAACCAGTTCCTCTTTGCATTTTCTATCAATATCCCGCAATAGTAAAAAAGTGGCGCAAAGGCAATTGATAAAAGTTGTATCATGTTAAAACTGCC
>Ga0265296_1000707_pt1 | contig 46226 bp, 38 predicted proteins | sample MunlanPumphouse1_FD_189073 | JGI IMG/M metagenome (GOLD analysis project Ga0265296, IMG submission 189073) | Groundwater microbial communities from a municipal landfill in Southern Ontario, Canada - Pumphouse #1 | ecosystem: Environmental > Aquatic > Deep subsurface > Groundwater | place... | reverse complement strand
CCCGGAACGGGGAGGTGGCAGCCCGCAGGGCTGACGGAGGGGTCGAAACCTCTCGTCATGATGCACCGTCCCGACCCCTCCACCACCCTTCGGGCGGTCCCCCTCCCCGTTCCGGGGAGGAACAAGTGAAAGCCAAAGTCGCCGTCCTGATATCCGGCGCCGGGACCAATATGGCGGCGCTGCTCTACGCTGCGAAAGCCGCCGACTGCCCCTATGAGATCGTGCTGGTCGCCAGCAACAATCCAGAAGCACCGGGTCTCGCCATTGCAGAAGCCGAAGGCATCGCGACGTGGAGCTTGTCGCACAAGGGCTTGAACCGCGACGCCTTCGACACGCTGGTCTATGCCGAACTGCGCGCGGCCAAGGCCGATTTCGTCGCGCTCGCGGGCTATATGCGGATCCTGAGCGACGATTTCGTCGCGCGCTGGACGGGCAAGATGCTCAACATCCACCCCAGCCTGCTGCCGCTGTACAAGGGGCTCGACACCCACCAGCGGGCGATCGACGCGGGCGACAAGTTCGGCGGGTGCAGCGTCCATATTGTCACCCCGGGAGTCGATGACGGCCCGGTGCTGGCGCAGACGCCGGTCGCGATCTTGCCCGGCGACACGGTCGAGACGCTGGCCGCGCGGGTACGGATTGCCGAGCATCAGCTGTATCCGCCAACGCTTGCAGCGTTCGTGACGCGCGAGCGTTCGGCCGAATATCTGGTCGGCCGCGTCCGCGAACTCGCAATGTCGCTGCCCGAAGCCGACGAGGTCACGTCGCACGGCATGCCCTGCTTCGGCATCGTGGAGGGCAAGAAATTCGCCTATTTCACCGAGGATCATCACGGTGACGGCAAGGTCGCGCTGCTGGTCAAGATCAGCGGCGCCGACGAACAGGCGGCGCTGATCGAGATGGACGAAGATCGCTATTACCGCCCCGCGTATTTCGGTGACGGTTGGATCGGCATCCGGCTTGACCTTGGCGATACCGACTGGGACGCGATCGGCGAATGGCTGCGCAAAAGCTGGCTGGCGGTGGCGCCGAAGAAGTTGGCGGGGCTGACGGGGATCGCCGAAGAATTTTAGGGGGAATGATGGACGAGTGGTTGGCTTGGGCCGGAACCGCGGCTTCGATTTTCATCACCGCTGCCGGTTTCTATATGGGCTGGCGGCGGTACCAAGGCGAATCGTTGCGGAGCCGCGATGTCGCCGCGTGGGCCGACCGGGCCATCACCATGCTGCTGACGGTCGAGCTTTGCGCCAAGCCCGACACCCCGATTCCCGCGGACGAACGGTCGAAGCGGCTGACGGATGCCTATTTCGCCTTGAGCGCGCTGACCGAGCAAGGGCGACTGTTTTTCCCCAATGTCCAGGGACGGGATGGCGAGCGGGCGCGCGACACCTATGCCGGGTTGCGGCCAAAGCTGCTCGACCCGCTGGTCGTCGGGCATAAGGCCGCGGGCCGGATGCTTGCGCGGCCCGGTGAAGACAGCCGCGCATTGCTCGTCCTGCTGCTAGAGCAGCGCAAGACCTTCATGACGTTGGTCCAGAAGGAAATCGGCCGCCGCCGCGCCGCGGCAAAGGATTCGCGCAAGGGGGGCGAGACGTCGGACCTCGACGGGCTGATCGAGCGCGCCGGCCATCGGCCATGAAAAAGGCCGCCGGATCGCTCCGGCGGCCTCTTGGGTTCGACTGACTTGTCGGCTTAGCCGACAATCTCTTCAGGCTTGAAGAAATACGCGATCTCGATCGCGGCGTTCTCGTCGCTGTCCGAGCCATGCACCGTGTTCGCTTCGATGCTTTCGGCCAGTTCCTTGCGGATCGTGCCGGGGGCGGCGTCCTTGGGGTTGGTGGCGCCCATGATGTCGCGGTTGGCCTGCATGGCGTTTTCACCTTCCAGCACCTGGACGACGACCGGGCCGCTGATCATGAAATCAACGAGTTCGCCAAAGAAGGGGCGTTCCTTGTGAACCGCGTAAAAGCCTTCGGCCTGTTCGCGGCTCATATGGATGCGCTTCGACGCGACAACGCGCAGACCGGCGTCTTCCAGCATCTTGGTGACGGCGCCGGTCAGGTTGCGACGCGTGGCGTCGGGCTTGATGATCGAAAAGGTGCGAGTGACCGCCATGGGGGAAGCTCCTGCTTTGTTATGGTTTGCGATGCGCGCGCCTCTAGCCGCGCTTTTGCTGCACCGCAAGGCGGGAGCGTGGGCTAGCGCGGCGGCCGGTCAGCCGCCGCTGCCGTAAGTGATCGTCCCGATGACCTGCGCGCCCTGCTGCGTCGCGGTAATCTGGACGCCGGTTTTGGTATCGCCGGGTTTTTCGGCGCCGATGATCGCAGTATCGCCCGACTTGATCTCGCTCGTCACCTTCATGCCCGCCGCCTCGGCCTGTTTGCGGAAATAGGCGATCACGTCGGCGGCCTTCGCGTTGACTTCGAAACTGGCCATCCCGCCGGTGCCGTCGGTACCGCTGGCGGCGAAACCGCCGGTCAGCTTCGACCCAGGATAGGGGGTGAAGCCCGCGGGGAGCTTGGCATTCGCGGCGCCGCCGCCGAACTGCATCTCGCCGTCTTCGGTCTTGATGGTAACATTGCTCATTTCGCCATCGTCGCTGGCGGTGACTTTATAGTCGGCGGTCTTGCCGGTTTCAGGGTCGGTGTAGGTGCCGCTGGCGACTTCGGATTCCGATTTGGAACCGCAGGCGGACAGAAGTAGCGCGCTGGCCGCCAAGGCGATGAACGAAATTTTGGTCATGATCGGCTCCTGTTGCTGGTCATCATGGTCAATACCACCGCAATCGCCTCGCCGCGGTGACAGCAGTCACATCACGGCCCCTCCGACCAGCGGCCGCGATCGTCCTGTTTCCAGAAATGGGTTTCGACGTCTTCGGCGGCGCTCAGCTTGCGCCAGGTCGCGCGCGCGTCGTCGATGCGGCTGTTGTCGAAGAGCAGGAAGGTACGGTCGAACCCCAAAGCTTCGTCGCGCCATTCGCCGTCGGCGAGCGCGACTAGCCGGGCGCGGTTGGGCGGCGCGGGGTCGAGCGTTCCGGAAATGAGGATCGGTTCGATCGCTTCATCGGGCGACCCCGCAGCGCCGTGCGGCAGGAAACTCGCGGGGGTGAGCGTCCACAGTGCCTCGTCGATCGCCTGCCGCTGCATCGCCGGGGCGGCGACGATCAGCAAGCGGTCGCCCGCGCCCAGGATGCGCGTCGCGATGGCGGGGAGCACCCGTTCGACGGGGTCGCGGGTCAGCCGGTAAAAGTCGACGCGCGCCATGCTGGCTACGTCATTGCGAGCGAAGCGAAGCAATCTCCAGCCCGCGGCCTTGATTCAGGCCGATAGCTGGGGATTGCCGCGTCGCTTCGCTCCTCGCAATGACGACCATTTCAGGCATCAGCCCTCGTGATTTTCGGCGATGTAGCGGTCGAGCAGGCGCACGCCATAGCCGGTCGCGCCCTTGGCCCACACCGGGCCGTCCTTGTCGGCCCATGCTACGCCCGCGATGTCGAGATGCGCCCAGGCGACGCCATCATCGACATAGCGTTTCAGGAACTGCGCCGCGGTGATCGAGCCGCCTTCGCGCGGGCCGATATTCTTCATGTCGGCGATCGGGCTGTCGATCAGCTTGTCGTATGCCGCCGACAGCGGGAAACGCCACAGCTTGTTGTTGCTGGTCTCGCCCGCCGCGATCAGCTGCGTCGCGAGACTTTCGTCATTGGCGAAAATGCCCGCATATTCATGGCCGAGCGAGATGACCATCGCGCCGGTCAGCGTGGCGAGATCGACGATAACCTTGGGCGAATACATCTTCTGCGCCCAGGTGATCGCGTCGCACAGCACCAGCCGTCCCTCGGCATCGGTGTTAAGCACCTCAACCGTCTGGCCCGACATGGTGGTAACGATGTCGCCGGGGCGCATTGCATTGCCGTCGGGCATATTTTCGACAAGGCCGACGACGCCGACGACATTCGCCTTGGCTTTGCGCCCGGCGATCGCCTTCATCGCGCCCGCGACGGCGCCCGCGCCGCCCATGTCCCATTTCATCATGTCCATGCCCGGACCGGGTTTCAGGCTGATCCCGCCGGTATCAAAGGTGACACCCTTGCCGATGAACACCACCGGCTTGTCGCCATCCTTGCCGCCGTTCCAGCGCATCGCAAGCAATCGCGGCGGTCGCGTCGAGCCCTGCGCAACGCCGAGCAGCGCGCCCATGCCGAGCGCCTGCATCTGGCGTTCGTCGAGCACTTCGAGCTCGATGCCGAGATCGGCAAGATGCTGGCAGCGTTCGACAAAACTTTCGGGATAAAGGATGTTCGGCGGTTCGGCGACAAGCGTCTGGGTCAGCGCCACGCCATCGGCAATCGCTTCGTTCGCGGCCCAGCGCGCGGACAGGTCGCGGTGCGGTGACGCGATGGTCAGCGTCTTGAGCGTCGGTTTGGCATTCTCAGCAAGCTTGGTGCGGTACGTGTCGATGCGCCAGTTGCGCAGCTTGGCGCCCATCGCGAACGCCAGCACATCCTCTTCATCGACCGCGCCCGCGCTCGCAAAATCGACATGGACTGCGGACGCACCGCTGGTTTGCAACCGGCCGGTCAGCGCGCCGCCCGCGCGCTCAAGGTCATGCAGCGTCCCCTCGCCGATCCCGACGAGCAGCAAACGCAGGACGCGGCCGCCATCGACCGCCGCGGTTTCGGCGATGCCCCCCGCCGCGCCTTCGAAACGTGCTTGCGCCGCCGCGCCGTTCAGCAGCGCGCCGTGCGGCTCACCCAGCGCCTGGACAAAGGCGTTTAGTTCGCCCTTGCGGACCGGGAACGCGACGACGTCGGCAGACGCATCGATTTGCGCGACAAAGTGAATGTCCATTCGGTAACTCTCTCATGCGATGATTGATTGCAGCGTGCGGGACCGATAGGGGTTTCGCTTGCGAGTTGCAAAAACAAAGCAGCCGGTCCAACCCGGGCGGACGCGATCTACAAGTGGGACAAAGTGATTAAATGAGCTGGGCTTTGTTCCAACGCGCGCACCGATCGCCGCCGCTGTGGCTGGCGACGGCCAGCGGATTTGCGCTGCTCGCCAGTCCCGCGGTCGCGCAGCAGGCGGGCGAGTCGCTTCCCGCTCAGGAAGTGGCTGGCGAACCCGATCTCCAGACCCCCGACATTGCGCCGGTCACCACCGATGCCCCCGCGGTCGCCGCCGAAGACCAAGTCGGCTTTGCCGCCGACAACCTGAATTACGACAGCGACAGCGAAGTTGTTGTGGCCGAGGGCAATGTCGCGATGAATCGCGAGGCGATCTCGATGCGTGCCGACAAGGTCACCTGGAACCGCAAGACGGGCCGGGTCTTTGCCGAGGGCAATGTCGCGATCAAAAACCCCGAGGGCGATACCGCCTATGGCGACCGCATCGAGCTGACCGACAGCCTGCGCGACGGGGTGGTCGAAAACCTGCTCGTCGTCCTCGACAATGGCTCGCGCCTCGCCGCGATCAAAGGTACGCGGTTCGAGAATGGCAATATCGAGCTGGAAAATGCCGCTTATACGGCCTGCCCGGTCGAGGATGCCGAGGGTTGCCCAAAAAATCCGAGCTGGCAGATTCGCGCCGTTCGCGTCACCTATGACCGGGCAAAGAACAAAATCCGTTACAAGGGTGCACGGGTCGAGATTTTCGGCCTGCCGCTGATCCCGCTGCCCGGGCTGAGCCATCCAGCGAACAGCGAGGCGGGCAGCGGCATTCTGGTGCCCGAGATCCGGCTCGACCGCAGCAACGGCTTTGAAATCGCGGTGCCATATTATCTGCGCCTCGCACCCGACCGCGACATCACGATCACCCCGCATCTCTACACCGGCGCCGCGCCGATGCTGGAGGGCGAGTTCCGCGCCCTCACCGACATCGGATCGTTCCGGATCAATGGCTATGCGACCTATGGCTCGTTGGTACCCTTGACCGGCGAAGACCCCGACAGCCGCAAGCGCTTTCGCGGCTATCTGGAAAGCGCGGGCAAGTTCCAGTTCGATCCGCGCTGGAGCTTCAGCTATTCGGGCCGCATCGCGACCGACCGGACATTCATGCGCCGCTATGACATCAGCCGCGACGACCGGCTGCGTTCGACCTTCGAGCTCGAACGGATCGGCGGCAATTCCTACCTTTCGATCGCGGGCTGGGCGACACAGACGCTGCGCCGCAACGACGAACAGGGGCAGCAACCGATCGCACTGCCGATCATCGATTATCGCCAGCGTTTTGACGACCCCTGGCTCGGCGGGCAGTTCGAGCTGCAACTCAACACATTGGCGATCGGCCGCACCGCGGGGCAGGACACCCAGCGCGCCTTTGCCGGCGCACGCTGGGATTTGCGCGGGCTGACGCGGCTGGGGCAGGAAGTAACGCTGACCGCGCTCGTGCGCGGCGACGTCTATCACAGTGATGAAAATTTGCTCACCGCAATCCCCGGCTATCGCGGCAAATCGGGCTGGCAGACGCGCGGCATCGCCGCGGTCGCCGCCGACATGCGCTGGCCCTTCGTCGGCGAATTTGCGGGCGGCACCCAGACGCTGACCCCGCGCGTCCAGATCGTCGCCACTCCGCCGCTCAAGAATCTCGACATCCCGAACGAGGATTCGCGTGCCTTTGACCTCGAAGACAGCAACCTGTTCGCGATCAATCGCTTCAACGGGTACGACCGCTTCGAGGACGGCGCGCGCATCACTTACGGCGTCGAGTGGAATTACAGTCGCCCGGGGTTCAATATCAGCAGCAGCGTCGGCCAGAGCTATCGCCTCTCGGACAAGCCCGCGCTGTTCCCGGACGGGACCGGGCTGACCAGCCGCACGTCGGATATCGTCGGGCGCACCACGATCGCCTATCGCGACTTTCTGCGCCTCACCCACCGCTACCGGCTCGACAAGGATAATTTTGCGGTCCGCCGCAACGAATTCGACGCGACGATCGGCAGCCGCTCGACCTATGCCGTGCTCGGCTATTCGCGGCTCAACCGTGACATTCTGTTGCTCGGCGAAGATTTTCAGGATCGCGAAGAAGCCCGCGTCGGCGGCCGCGTCAAGGTGGCGCAATATTGGTCCGTCTTCGGCTCTGCGATCGTCGACCTGACCAAGCAGCGCGACGATCCGCTGAGTACCGCTGACGGTTTTGAGCCGATTCGCCACCGTCTGGGGGTCGCTTATGACGACGATTGCCTGTCTATCGCGCTGACCTGGCGCCGCGACTATGCCGACACCGGCGATGCGCGGCGCGGCAACAGCTTCTCGTTCCGCATCGCATTCCGCAACCTGGGGTTCTGAACCGATCGCTCAGCGTAGGTTCAGCGTGATCGCGCTATCGGCAGGCTTCAAACAGGTCCGGATGGCGGATTGCGCTGGACCATCGGGCGTTTCCGCTGATACGGAGCGTCCAAACCTTCTCGAATAGGGTAAAGATGACCAAATTTTCGACCATGATCAGCCTGATTGCCGTGGCCGCCGTCGGCATGACGCCGGCGCTCGCGCAAACTGTCAGCGACGATGAAGTCCCGACAACCAGCCTGAATATTCCGGGCAATGTCCAGCTTTTCGGCGACGCCAAGAGCAACGTCTATCGTCCGTCGGCGACCGTCAACGGCGAAATCATCACCGCGACCGACATCGAACAGCGCATGGCGCTGATCCGGATCGCCAATAATGATGTCGCGCTGCCACCCGAAGAGCTGCAACGGCTGCGGCAGCAGGTCTTCAGCAACCTGATCGATGAGAAGCTGCAGATTCAGGAGGCCAAGGCCGCCGACATCACGATCGACGAAAATATCGTCAATGATCAGTTCGCTCGCCTCGCGCTTCGTTTCAAGCAGACGCCCGAACAGTTTTCGACCTATTTGATCTCGAAAGGCTCGTCCGCTGCGGCGGTGAAACAGCAGATCCGCGGCGAATTCGCCTGGGATCGCCTGTTGTCGCGCAACATCCAGTCGACGACGAATGTGTCGACCGAGGAAGTTGAATCGGTCGTCCAGCGCATGAACGATGCCAAGGGCCAGGACGAATTCCATCTGGGCGAAATCTATCTGTCGGCACCGCCCGAAAATGTCGCTGCGGTCATCGAAAATGCCCGGAAGATCATTCAGGCGTTGCAGGCCGGGGGCAGCTTTGCCGCCTATGCGCGCCAGTTTTCCGAAGCATCGACCGCGGTCGTCGGTGGCGATCTGGGCTGGGTGAAGGCTGGCCAGTTGCCCACGTCGATGGCCGAAGCGGCCACGACAATGCAGCCCGGCCAGTTGGTCGGACCGATCGAGGTTCCCGGCGGCGTGTCGATCATGCTGATGATCGATCGGCGCCAGGTGCTGACCGCCGACCCGCGCGACGCGATCCTCAGCCTCAAGCAGATCTCGCTCGACTTCCCGGAAGGAACGACGCAGGCCCGGGCATCGGAAATCGCGGGCCAGTTCGCCGAAGCCACGCGCAATATCGCGGGTTGCGGCGGCGCCGATGCGGTTGCGGCGCAATTGGGCGCCAACGTGGTGTCGCGCGACAATATCGAAATGCGGGTCTTGCCCGCGCCGCTGCAAAATACGCTGGTCAGCCTGCAGATCGGCCAGACGACTCAGCCGTTCGGCGCGGCGAACGAGGGCATCAGCGTCCTGGTACTATGCGGCCGCGACATGCCGCAGACGGCGACCGCGCCGAACATCGAGCAGATCGAGGCGCGCCTGCTCGAGGAAAAGGTGAACAAGCGGGCTCAGCGTTACTTGCGCGATCTCCGCCGGGATGCCGTGATCGAATATAGCTAATGTCTTTTGCCAATCTTCGACAGCCGATCGCGGTCACCATGGGTGATCCGGCCGGCGTCGGACCCGACGTCACCGCGCGCGCTTGGGCTGCGCGTCAAAAGCATAGCCTGCCCGCGTTCGTCGCGATCGGCGACGCCGCTGCGATTGAGGCGGTGTGGGACGGCCCGATCGCGCGGGTGGGCGATATGGACGAGGTTCAGCGGGTCTTCGCCGACGCCCTGCCCGTCTGGCATCTGGAGGACAGCGGTCCGCTGACCCCCGGCACGCCGACCGCGGCGGGCGCGACCTGCGCGCTGCACGCGCTCGAAACCGGCATCGGGCTGACCCGCAACCAGGCGAGTTCGGCGCTGGTCACCGGATCGGTGTCGAAATTCGCACTGCACGGCATTGGCTATACGCATCCGGGGCAGACCGAATTCATCGCCGAACGCTGCGGCGTGACGGCCACCAACGCGGTGATGATGCTCGCAGGGCCATCGCTGCGCGTCGTACCGCTGACCGTCCATATCCCGCTGGTCGAGGTGTCCGAAAAGCTGACGGTCGAGCTGATCGTGGCCAAGGCGCGGATCGTCGTGCGCGGGTTGAAACGCGATTTCGGTATTGAAAATCCGCGCATCGCGCTGGCGGGCCTGAACCCCCATGCGGGCGAGAGCGGCCAGCTCGGCAGCGAGGAAGGTCGGATCATGATCCCCGCCGTGACCCAGCTGGCCGAAGAAGGCATCATCGTCGATGGCCCGCTGGCTGCCGACAGCCTGTTCGCGCCCGCGGTGCGCTCGCGATACGACGCCCTGCTCTGCGCCTATCATGACCAGGCGCTGACCCCGTTCAAGGCGCTGCATTTCCACGACGGGGTCAATCTGACCCTTGGCCTGCCGATCATCCGCACCTCGCCCGACCATGGCACCGCGTTCAACATTGCGGGGACCGGACTGGCCGATCCCGGCCCGACAATCGCCGCGATCGCGATGGCGGCCACGCTGGCGATCGCGCGCGAGCGCCACTGCGCACCCGCCAAGTGAGCGGCCGCGCAGCGCCCCATCTGCCGCCGCTGCGCGAGACGGTACGCGCGCATGGATTGCAGGCGAGCAAGGCGCTGGGGCAGAATTTCCTGTTCGACGAACAATTGCTCGATCGCATCGCCGCGATCCCCGGCGATCTCGACGGCGCCACGGTATTCGAGGTCGGCCCCGGGCCGGGCGGGCTGACCCGCGCGCTGCTACGCGCCGGGACAAAGGTGATCGCGGTCGAGCGCGACGACCGCTGTCTGCCGCTGCTCGGCGAGCTCGGGGACGCATTTCCGGGCCAGCTGACGGTGATCGCCGACGACGCGATGGCGGTCGATGTCGACGCGCTGACCGGCGGCGCGCCCTATCATATCGTCGCCAACCTGCCCTATAATGTCGGCACCGCACTGTTCACCCGCTGGCTCGAACCCGCAGCATGGCCGCCGCGCTGGTTATCGCTGACCCTGATGTTCCAGCAGGAAGTCGCCGAACGTATCGTCGCGCCGGTCGGCAGTAACGCCTATGGGCGGCTCGCGGTGCTGGCGCAGTGGCGCTCGACTGCGAGGATCGCGATGAAAGTCCACCGCTCGGCCTTCACCCCGCCGCCCAAGGTGATGTCGGCGATCGTCCATGTCGTGCCTGCCGCGCAGCCCGAAGACGTCAATCCGAAACTGCTGTCCAAACTGACCGAAAAAGGCTTCGGACAGCGGCGCAAAATGTTGCGCCAGAGCCTGAAGGGCGTGGAGGGCGCGGTTGCCGCAGCGGAGGTGCTCGGTATCGATCCGACGCGCAGGGCTGAAACGGTCAGCGTTGCTGAATGGGTGGCGTTGGCGCGGGCGCTAGGGGTTCAATAACCGCAAGCCGAAAAGTGGAGGGAGATCCGTCCCTCAAATCCCGTTCGTGTCGAGCGAATTCGAGACACGCTTGGGAAACACCAGCCTTCGCGTGTCTCGACTTCGCTCGACACGAACGGAAATAGCGGACGGTCTGACGTTCAACCCCAAAGCAGCCTTTAGCCGCAGCCTAATTCTTGCTTGTCGTACCCACCGTCGCCACCACCGGCTTTGGCACCAGTGCCTCCGCTGCAACAACGCGTTTCGACGCGCTCGACGAGATCGTCTTTTCCAGCGCCGCGACCTGCGGGCATTTTTCGCCGCAGACGCGCTGCGCCTCGGTCAGTTTCTGACGCGCCAGTTCGAGTGCGCCCTTGTCAGCAAGCGCTTCGCCCTGCCCGGTCAGCGCGACGACGTCGTTGGGTTCGAGCACGAGGGCTTCGCGGTACAGGCCGATTGCCTTGCCGGGTAGCCCCTGCGCGCGGGCGACCTGCGCCAGCGCGATGATCGCCGAGCGGTTGCGCGGGTCGGCGGCAAGCGCCGATTCATAAAAGTCGACTGCCAGGTTCAGATCGCCGGCTTCCTGCGCCGCCTGGCCTTGCTGCTGGAGCGCGATCGAGCGTGGGAAGATGTCGTTGTCGGCGCGCTGGGCATCGGATGCCGTGGGCAGGCTGGCGAGGATCAAACCCGCCGATAGAGCCAGAAAACTGACGCGCATCGCATTCTCCCATCGCTTCATTGCGGGGATGCTAACATGGCGCTGTCAGTCGTGCGAGGAAAAATCCGTCGCATCCGTCGTGCTTCGGGGTGAGCAGAAAACCTTGGCCCGCGGCGCGGCCGACGCCGCCGGGCAGATAGCCGGTGTCGGCGGTCCAGCCGCGATTGCGGGTCAGAAAAGCATCCACCTGTGCGCGCCCCTCGCGAGCGATGATAGAGCAGACGGCATAGAGGAGTTTGCCGCCGGGCGCCACCAGCGCCGCGCCGATGTCCATCAGCTTCGCCTGATCGGCGACATGCCGGTCGAGCCGCGCCGGGGTCGAGCGCCAGCGCAGTTCGGGGCTGCGCCGCCAGGTGCCGCTCCCCGAACAGGGGGCATCGACGATGACGCGGTCGGCCTTGCCCATCTGCTCAGCGAGCATCGCGCGTTCCTGCCCGGGGTTGAGCAGCAGCGTTTCAATGCTGGTCGCGCCAGCGCGGTGCGCGCGCGGCGCCAGTTGTTGCAGCCGCGCGCGGTTGGTGTCGCAGGCGAGGATCGCGGCTTCGTCGTTGGTCGCCGAAGCGATAGCGAGCGTCTTGCCCCCCGCGCCCGCGCACAGATCGATGACCACCTGCCCGGCTTCGGCGCCGAGCGCGGCGGCGGCATATTGGCTCGCGGCGTCCTGCACTTCAAACTGCCCCTCCGCATAAGCCGGGTTCTGGACCGCGGCGGTTTCGCCCGGCAGCCGCCAACCGTCGGTAAGGCCGTTGATCGCTTCGCCGTCGGGGAAAATCATCGTCAGTTCGTCGCGGCTCGAGCGCAGGCGGTTCGCGCGCAGGTCGAGCGACGCGCGGGCGAGCATCGCGGCGTGCTCCGCCTTGGTGACCAGCGGGTCGAACAATTTGATCAGCGCGGGAGTGGCGAGCCCAGTTTCAGCGCGTGCTTCGTTGGCGCCGATCGCGGTCGGGCCATAGGAAGCACCGTCAAACAGCGCAGCGAGTTCCGCGTCGCTATCAGCCAGCGCGATCATGGCGGCGCGCCCCGATGCGGGCACCGAGCGCACAGCGCGGATCGCATCATAGACGAGGCTGCGGATCGCCCGGCGGTCCTTCGATCCCGCATAGCGACGCGCGCGCATCGCCTCGGCAAAGATCGCATCGGCGGGGGCACCGCCGTCGCGCGCCGAGGCGGCGATGACGTCGAGGATTTCGATAGCGGTCTGGACGCGGGCGGCGGGGGTCATAATCTGTCTTTACCTTCGTCATTGCGAGCGGAGCGAAGCAATCCAGAGCGGATTACGTGACTCTGGATTGCTTCGCTCCGCTCGCAATGACGAAGCGAAAAATTCAACCCGCCGGATAATTCGGTGCCTCGCGGGTGATCGACACGTCGTGGACATGGCTTTCCCGCAGGCCCGCGTTGGTGATCCGCACAAATTTGGCGCGGTCGCGGAAATCGGCGAGGGTGCGGCTGCCGGTATAGCCCATCGCCGCTTTCACGCCGCCGACCATCTGGTGGATGACGTCCTTGGCCGGCCCCTTGAACGGCACCTGCCCTTCGATACCCTCGGGAACCAGCTTCATCTGATCCTTGATGTCCTGCTGGAAATAGCGGTCGGCCGATCCGCGTGCCATCGCCCCGACGCTGCCCATGCCGCGATAGCTTTTGTAGGTGCGGCCCTGAAACAGGAAGGTTTCGCCGGGCGCCTCTGCAGTCCCGGCGAGCAGCGAGCCGACCATGACGCTCGACGCGCCCGCGGCCAGCGCCTTGGCGATGTCGCCCGAGGTGCGCAAACCGCCGTCGGCGACGATCGGGATATTCTGTTTCGATGCCGCTTCGACGCTGTCGAGGATCGCGGTTAGCTGCGGCACGCCGACGCCCGCGACGATACGCGTCGTACAGATCGAACCCGGGCCGATTCCGACCTTCACGCCATCGGCGCCCGCGTCGATCAGTGCCTTCGTCGCATCGCCGGTCGCGACATTGCCCGCCAGCACCTGGACGCGGTTCGACAGTTTTTTGATTTTGGCGACCGTCTCGCCGACCATCCTGCTATGGCCGTGCGCGGTATCGACGACGATCAGGTCGCATTCGGCATCGAGCAGCGCCTCAGCGCGCTCAACCCCGGAATCACCGGTGTTGGTCGCGGCGGCGACGCGGAGGCGGCCGCTGCTGTCCTTGGTCGCTTCGGGGAAATTGACCGCCTTTTCCATATCCTTGACGGTGATCAGCCCGATGCAGTGGTAATCGTCATCGACGACGAGCAGCTTTTCAATGCGGCGCTGGTGAAGCAGTTTGCGCGCCTCGTCCTGGCCAACGCCGGGACGCACCGTCGCGAGGTTGTCGGCGGTCATCAACTCGCGCACCGGCTGGCCGGGATTGGCGGCAAAGCGCACGTCGCGGTTGGTGAGGATGCCGACCAACTTGCCGCCCGGCTCCACCACGGGGATGCCCGAAATCTTGTGCTGGTCCATCAGTGCGGTGGCGTAAGACAGCGGCGCATCGGGGGTGATGGTGATCGGATTGACGATCATCCCGCTTTCAAAGCGCTTCACCTGCCGCACCGCGGCGGCCTGTTCCTCGATCGTCAGGTTGCGGTGCAGGACGCCGATGCCGCCGATCTGCGCCATCAGGATCGCCATATCGGCCTCGGTCACCGTATCCATGGCCGAGGACAGGATCGGGATGTTGAGACTGATCTCGCTGGTCAGCTGCGTGGACAGGTTCGCGTCCGACGGCAGGATGTCCGACGGGCCGGGCACCAGCAGCACATCGTCAAAGGTCAGACCGGTCGTGATTTCCATCGGGGCCACTTTCTGGTGCGGGCGGCGCCTGTCCCGGATTGTGGGGCGGCACGCGCGATTCGTTTGGTGGCGGCCCATGTAACCAGTCGGCCCCGCGCGCGCCAGTGGGCGGCGCATGATTATTTCGCGGTAGGCGTCTCGGTCGCTTCGACGGTGAAGCGGCTGTTGTCGAGCCGCAGTTCGTCGCCGCAATGACTGCATGCGACGACCATGTTCAGGTCGTGGCCGCAGGGGCGGTGCGTGAGCAGCACCGGAGGGCCGCGCTCGTCCGAGAACCAGCGGTCGCCCCATTGCAGCAGCGCCAGCAGCACCGGGTAGAGGTCGCGGCCCTTGGCGGTCAGCCGATATTCGAAACGGTCGCCGCGATCCGAATAAGGAACGGCCCGAATGATCCCCTGCCGCACCAACCGTTCCAAACGCCCGGTCAGGATATTGGTCGCCATCAGCGTGTCGCGCTGGATGTCGTCGAAGCGGTTGATGTGCGTGAACATCGCGCGGACCACCAGCGTCGCCCAGCGGTCGCCGAACAGCTCGATCATCGTATCGACCAGCGGCCGTCCGCCGGGACGTCGGGTGCCGACATCACCGTTGAAGCGGCGGCGCTCATAATGCGGAACGACCTGCGCCAGTCCCGGCCCCTCGCGCCAGTCGACGTCGCGCGGGTCGATTTCGGCATGACAATGGCCGCAGGTCGGCACCGGCTCGGTCGCATGGCCGCAGGTCGCATGGTGCAAATGGACCTCGAAATCGCGGCTGTCCGCCTCCCATTTATGCTGCCAGCGCAGCATCATCAGACCATTGGGAAACTGATCGCGCCCCTTTTGGGTCAGCACATAGTGAAAACCCCGGCCACCCTTGCGCGGCACTTTCGCCAGGCAATCTTCCTCGACCAGCTTTTTGAGCCGACCGTTGACCACCGAGCGGGCGAGGCCGGTGCGTGCGACAAATTCGTCGAAACTGTGAATGCCGAGCAAGGCCTGTTCCATCAACAGCAGCACCGGGACGTCGCCGACGACGTCGAGCGCGCGCCAGATCGAACAAGCCCTGATGGTGCGGTCGTGTTTCAAGCTCAAGCCATCCTGCAGTCCGTGCCGCCCCTAAACCACGGCCGCGACTCCGACAAGGCTGGCAGGAGGGCAGTACACCGCCCTCCCCCCCGGTTTAAAAGCGCGCGGTCAATTGCACCGCAATTGTCCGCGGCCGATCGACGATGCCGTTATACGCATTGCCGGCATTGCGCGTGATCGTCGTCGCCAGCGGCATCGAGCTGGCGGTTTGCAATATACGCTGATTGGTCAGGTTGCGCCCAATCAGCGCCACTTCCCAACGATTGTCGATCTGCCCGAGCGCCAATCTGGCCCCCAGCTTGACATAGCCATCCTGGAATGTGCGCGGATCGAGGTTCGCCGACGCGATGTAGGAGGAGGAGAAGTCGGCGTTGATGTTGAACGCCACCTTCATATCGCTGCTGATCGGAGTCGTATAATCGAGATTGAGGTTGCCCGACCATTTCGGCGACAGCGCGTTGCGCAGCCCGGTATAGTCGCAAAATCCACCCGGCCCCGGCACTTGCAGATAATAGCATTGGCCCGAGGTGAAGTTGGTGAATTTAAAGTCGAGATAGGCGACCGCACCGCTGATTGTCAGCCCGTCGGCGATCGCGGCGCGGAAGTCGGCCTCAACCCCTTGCGTGCGTGCGCCCGCGGCGTTGGCGACGTTGAAGTTCAGGGTGCCGTCGAAGATGTTGACCTGCAAATCCTTGTACGTCGTGCGATAGAGCGACAGGTTGAAGGCGACATTGCGCCCCTTGTACTTCAGCCCCGCTTCGAAATTGTCGGCGCTTTCATCCTCGAATTCGAAGGCGCCGGGCTTGGCAACGGTGGTCGATCCGGGCAGCGAGTTCGAGCGAATGTCGAAGCCGCCTGCCTTGGTGCCGCGCGCGAACGAGGCGTAGAGCATGAGGTCGTCGGTGGCGTCGAACTGGACGTTGACCATCGGGTTGAAGCTGTCCTCGCTCAGCTTGCCCGAAATGCTGTGCGCCTCGATATTGAGCGCGCGGAAGGTCGCGGCGACAACCAGCGGGTTGAAAGTGTTGAGCGGGCCGCGCACGATCGCCAACGCGCGGCTGCCGCTTTTCTTCTCATGGTTGAAGCGCGCGCCTGCGGTGATGCGGAAGCGTTCGCTGAGTGCCAACTCGCCTTGTGCGAACACCGAAATCAGGTCCGATTTCTGCGAATAGACGCGGTCGTTGCGGGTGTCGCCAATGGCGTTGAACGGCGGTCCCAGGGCGAGGAAGGTCGAGTTGAACAAGACCTGATCGTCCACATCGAGCTTGGCGTGCTGATAATAGGCACCGGCGATATAGTTGAACGCCTCACCGCCCGGCGACGCCAGCCGCAGCTCCTGCGAATATTGCCGGTAATCTTCCTGCAAATTGGTACCGTCGAGGAAGCTGATCCCCGAAAAATCGACGTCGACAATTTCGCGCGTCTTGTAATCGAGCAGCGAGCTGACCGAGGTCAGCGTGTGCTCGCCGATCTCCAGATCGGCATTCAGCGTCGCGCCGAACACCTTGTTGCGGCTTTGATAGCCATTATCCTCGCGGACATAATCGGGGTTGGTGCTGACGAAAAACGGTCCCTGAAACACCGTATTGTAATTGCCGACGGCGCCGAACACATCGCGCGGCTGCCCCTTCATTTCGAAGTCTGCATATTCGAGCTTGAGTTCGGCAGCGAAGGGTCCGCCGCGATCGAACTCGAGCTTGCCGCGGAAATATTTCTCATCGACGTTCGGCTCGTCGCGGTCGAGCTTCGCGTTATAGAAATAGCCGTCCATCTTGCGATAATAGCCGACGACGCGCGCCTCGACGCCTTCGCTCAGCGGGCCGGACAGCACCCCGGTCAGCTGCAATTCCTTGTGGTTGAATTCATACAGGCCGCTTACCGAGCCTTCGAATTCGTCGGTCGGGCTGCGCGTCGTGATGTTCACCGCGCCCGCAATCGCATTTTTGCCGAACAGGGTCGGCTGCGGCCCGCGCAGCACCTCGACGCGCTCCATGTCGACCAGCGGCAGGCGCGACAGCTGGTCGCGGCCATAATAAACCCCGTCGACGAACATCGCGACCGACTGTTCGAACCCCTTGTTGTCGCCCGACGCAATGCCGCGGATCGCGATGCGGTTCGCAATCGCGGTCTGGGTGATTTTCAGGTTGGGGACCGACGAGGAAATCTGTTCGAGGTTAGTCTGGCCGTAATTTTCGACCTGCTTGCCGCTGATCGCCGAGATCGAAATCGGCACGTCCGAAAGCCCTTCGGCGCGTTTTTGTGCGGTGACGATGATTTCCTCGAGCCCGCCCTGATCGTCGGTGGATTCGGGGGCGGGCGCCGCGTCCTGCGCAAAAGCCATACCGGGGCTCGCGAGTGCCGATGCAGCGAGCAGCGCAACAAAATAGCTCTTCATAAGGATCCTCCCACGCATCATCGTCTTGGCGACCACCGCCCGCGATGTTTTTCTTGCCTTGCGACTCATAACGGCTTTAAGTATCGTTATGCAAGTCAGATAATTTGAGAGAGGACAGCAGTGCCGCAAAACGGCCTTCCCCCCGCGTTGACGCGCAATTTGCGCCTGCCCGCGATTGCCGCGCCGATGTTCCTTGTCTCGGGGCCGGAGATGGTGATCGCGGCATCGCGCGCCGGGATGATCGGCAGCTTCCCGGCCCCCAATGCGCGGACGTCGGCCGATCTGGAGGATTGGGTGAGCCGGATCGACGCGGCGCTGTCGAATGATCCGGATGCCGCCGCGTGGGCGGTCAACCTCGTTGTCCATCCGTCGAACAGCCGGTTGCCCGAAGACCTCGCCTGCGTCGTGCGCCACAAGGTGCCGCTGGTGATCACCGCGCTCGGCAGTCCGGCGCGGGTGGTCGAGGAAATTCACAGCTATGGCGGGCTGGTGTTCGCCGACGTCAATTCGGTGGGCTTTGCCCGCAAGGCCGCCGCCGCGGGGGTCGACGGGCTGGTGCTCGTTGCGGCTGGCGCGGGCGGGCATACCGGGGCGACGGCCGGTTTCGCTTTTGTCGAAGAGGTCCGGCAGTTCTGGGACGGGCCGCTCGTGCTCGGCGGGGCGATCTCGACGGGTCATGCGGTGCGTGCGGCAGAGATTTTGGGCGCCGACCTCGCCTATCTCGGCACCTCGCTCATCGCCTGTGCCGAGAGCATGGCGGTGCCGGGCTACAAGGACATGATCGTCGCCGCGGGCGCCGAGGATATTGTGCCGTCGAAGGGCATCACCGGGGTCACCGCCAACTGGCTGATACCGAGCCTGATCGCCGCCGGATACGACCCCGCCAACATGCCCGAGGACAAGCGACCCAACTTCTCCGACGCACAGGATGACGCGAAGGCGTGGAAGAATGTCTGGTCCGCCGGGCAAGGCGTTGGCGCCGTGCGCGGTGTCGAGCCGGTGGCGACAATCGTCGACCGCCTTGTTTCCGAATATGATGCCGCTGCCGCAAGGCCGCGCTTTGCCGCTACCGAAGGAGCCCTCGCATGACCGCCCAGCTTGTCGAGACAATCAAGACGACGATCCAGCCGAACGACCATCCCTATATGCAGGGTGCGTGGCGACCCACGTACAACGAGTGGAACGCGATCTTCGCCACCGGCGATGCCGAGGTGATCGGCAACATCCCGACCGACATCGAGGGCGTTTATGTGCGCACCGGCGAGAACCAGATCCACGAGCCGATCGGCCGCTACCATCCCTTCGACGGCGACGGATTTATCCATTCGATCTCGTTCAAGGATGGCCGCGCCAGCTATCGTAGCCGCTTTGTGCGCACCAAAGGCTTTGCAGCCGAGAAGGAAGCCGGCCGCTCGCTGTGGGCAGGTCTGATGGAGCCGCCGCACAAATCGACGCGCCACGGCTGGGGGGCGCAGGAGTGGCTCAAGGACAGCAGCTCGACCGATGTCGCGATCCACGCGGGCAAGATCATCTCGACCTTTTACCAGTGCGGCGAAGCGTACCGGCTCGACCCCTTCACGCTCGAACAGTTCGGCACCGAAAGCTGGGTGCCGCTCGACGGCATTTCGGCGCATTGCAAGGTCGACCTCGCCACCGGCGAGCTGATGTTCTTCAACTATTCGAAACATGCGCCCTATATGCATTATGGCGTCGTCGGGGCGGACAACAAGCTGAAACATTATATCCCGATACCGTTGCCCGGACCGCGGCTGCCGCACGATATGGCGTTCACCGAAAACTACACGATCCTCAACGACATGCCGCTCTATTGGAACGAGGAGCTGCTCGAAAAGCGGCTGCATGTGGTGCAGTTTCATCCCGACCAGAAGACGCGCTTTGCGATCATTCCGCGCCACGGCCAGCCCGAGGACATTCGCTGGTTCGAGGCTGAGCCGACCTACACGCTCCACTGGCTTAACGCGTGGGAGGAAGGCGACGAAATCATCCTCGACGGCTATTATCAGGAAGAGCCGATGCCGAAATCCTATCCGAACGCGCCCGAGGGCTTGGAGCGGATGATGGCCTACCTCGATCAGGGGCTGCTCAAGCCGCGCCTCCATCGCTGGCGCTTCAATCTGAAGACCGGCGAGACGGTCGAGGAGCGACTTGATGATCGCGACCTGGAATTCGGGATGTTCAACCATCGCTATGCGGGCAAGCCGTACCGCTACGCCTATAGCGCCATCCCCGAGCCGGGTTGGTTCCTGTTCCGCGGGCTGGTGAAGCACGACCTCAATGCGCGCACGAGCGAGGAATATGAGTTCGGCCCCGGCCGCTTTGGCAGCGAGGCGCCGTTTGCGCCGCGGATCAATGCGAAGGACGAAGACGACGGCTATCTTGTCTCCTTCATCGCCGACCTCGAAACCGACAAATCCGAATGCGTGCTGATCGACGCCAAGAATATCACGGCGGGGCCGGTGTGCCGGATCATCCTGCCCGAGCGCATCTGTTCGGGCACGCACAGCGTGTGGGCGAGCGGCGACGATATCGGGATGGGCGACAACAGCGTGCTGGCCGCCTGAGATGATCGCGGCGGGAGAGGACAAAAGGCGGCAGCATCGGACAAGCGGCTGGTGGGGCGACCAGAACTTTGCCGACCTGTTCGCGGCCAATGCGGCGGCGCATCCTGAGCGGATGGCGCTGGTCGATGCGCCGAACCGCGCCGACTTCGCGTTCGGCGAGCCGCAGCGGCTGACCTACGCCGAGCTTGCCGCCGAGATCGACCGACTGGCGGGGGCGCTGGTTGTTGCCGGGATCGGCAAGGACGATGTGCTGCTGGTCCAGCTTCCGAACATCAGCGAATTCGTGGCGCTCTATTTTGCCGCGGCGAAGATCGGCGCGATTGTCAGCCCCGCGGCGGTGCAATATCGCAGCCATGAGTTGAAGGGCATGTTTGGCGTCGTTGGACCGAAAGCGTTCGTCTGCGCCACACAGGTCAAAGGATGCGACCATATCGGCGTCGCGCAGCCGCTACTGAGTGATATCCAATTGATGACCTTCGGCCCCAACGCCCCGGCTGACGCGCTCGACCTCTCGACCGCAGCAGCCAACGCCGACGCCCTCGCCGCCCATGTCGCTTCGAACCCGGTCGACGCCGACGACATCTTCACCATCTGCTGGACCTCCGGCACCACCGGCGTCCCGAAGGGCGTTCCGCGCAGCCACAACCACTGGATCGCGGTCGCCGCCGCGGGTTACGAGGCGATGAAGGTCGGACCGGGCGACGTGCTGCTCAACCCCTTCCCGCTCATCAATATGGCGAGCATCGGGGGCATCACGATGTGCTGGCTGACCAGCGCGGGGACGATGGTGCTGCACCATCCTTTCGACCCCGGCATCTACCTCAAACAAATCGCAACCGAGCGGCCGAGCCTGACGATCGCGCCACCCGCGGTGCTCAACATGCTGCTCCAGAACGAAGCGCTGCTCGCATCGGTCGACCTGTCGAGCCTGCGCGTCATCGCCTCGGGATCGGCGCCACTCGCGCCCGCGATGGTGCGCGGGTTTCAGGAAAAGCTCGGCATCATCATCGTCAATGTGTTCGGGTCGAACGAAGGGATGAGCTTCATCACCGGCGAGGGCGACATGCCCGACCCCGACAAGCGCGCCAGCCTGTTCCCGCGCCGCGGCCAATATCCGCCGCCCTATGGCGAAGGCCGCGCGCCCAATATCGAAAGCCGCCTCGTATCGCCGGGCGGCGGCGATCCGATCGAGGAGGATGGCGTGTCGGGCGAATTGCAGATCCGCGGCCCATCGCTGTTCGAAGGCTATCACAACGCCCCCGACCGCACTGCCGAAGCCTTCACCGACGACGGCTGGTTCCGCACCGGCGACCTGTTCGAGATCGCCGAGGACGGCAATTTTTATCGCTTTGTCGGGCGCTGCAAGGATCTGATCATCCGCGGCGGCGTGAACATCTCGCCCGAGGAGATCGACCAGTTGCTCGGCGGGCATCCGCTGCTGGCAGAAGCCTGCGTCTTCTCGCTGCCCGACCCCACGATGGGCGAGCGCATCGGGCTGGCCTATGTCCCGCGCGGCGGTGACGATGTCAGCCTGTCCGACGTGACCGACTATCTGCGCGAAAAGGATCTCGCGGTGTTCAAACTGCCTGAGCGCCTGTTCCGCCTCGACTCACTGCCGCGCAACGTCACCAACAAGGTGATGCGCAGCGAGGTGCGCGAACAGGCGCTCGCCACTCTCGAAAAGGAAGCCTGACATGGCGAAAGACGTCTTCATCCTTGGCGGGGCACAGAGCGATTTTGCGCGCAACATGGACCGCGAGGGCGGCGGGATGTTCGAGCTGTTCCGTGACGTTGCCGAAGCGGCGTTCGCGGCGACGGGCATCGAACCCAAAGAGGTCGAGACCGCGCATGTCGGCAACTTCGTTGGCGAATTGTTCGCGGGCCAAGGCCAGCTCGGCGGCTTCTTTGGCCATGTCCATCCCGACCTCGCGGGCATCCCGGCGTCGCGCCACGAGGCCGCGTGCGCCTCGGGCAGCATCGCGATTCTCGCGGCGGCGGCGGAGATCGAGGCCGAACGCTATGACCTCGCGCTGGTGCTCGGGATCGAATTGATGCGCAATGTCCCCGGCCAGCGCGCCGCCGAATATCTTGGCGCTGCGGCATGGGCGGGGCGCGAAGCGCAGGAGGCGCGCTATTTGTGGCCTTGGATGTTTGCGCGCGTTGCCGAGGAATATGACGAACGCTTCGGGCTCGACCGCGCGCATCTGCGCGGTATTTCGGCGAACAATTTCGCCAATGCGAAGAAGAACCCGAACTCGCAGACGCGCGGCTGGGCGGTGACCGACGATCATCTTGGCGAGAATGACGAGGTTAATCCGCTCATCGAGGGCAGTCTGCGCAAATCCGATTGCGGACAGGTCACCGACGGCGCCGCGGCAATCTTCCTTGCGTCGCGCGAAGTTGCCGAGACCTATGCCAAGCGGCGCGGCATATCGATCAACAGCATCCCGCGGATCAAGGGCTGGGGCCATTCGACCGCGCCTTTGCTCTATTCGACCAAGGTCGCGGGCAGTCGCGGCGAGCCCTATGTCTTCCCGAGCGTTCGCAAGGCGATGATGGACGCGCTGCGCCGCGCCGAGATGCCGGATGTCTATGCGTGCGACGGAGTGGAAGTGCATGATTGCTTCTCGATCACCGAATATATGGCGATCGACCATTTCGGGATCACGCCGCCGGGCGAAAGCTGGCGCGCGGTCGAGGACGGCACCATTGCCCTCGGCGGCAAATTGCCGGTCAATCCGTCGGGCGGGCTGATCGGGCTCGGTCATCCGGTCGGCGCCACGGGGGTGCGGATGATGCTCGACAGCTGGCGGCAGGTCACCGGCAATGCGGGCGATTATCAGGTCGAAGGCGCAAAGAATTTCGCGACCTTCAACGTCGGCGGCAGCGCGACCACGGCGGTCAGCTTCGTCGTCGGCACCTGATTTGGCCGACGTCTATCTGTACGACGCCGTCCGCACCCCGCGCGGCAAGGCGCGGCCCGACGGCGGGCTCGCCGGACTGAGCCCGCAGGAACTGGTGCGCCAGCAAGCGGCGGCGCTCGCGGCGCGCTGTGGCGATGTTGCCGCGAACCCCGATGCCCTCCTGCTCGGCTGCGTTACGCAGAGCGGCGCGCAGGGTGGGCATATGGCGATGCTGGCGAAGCTCCATGCTGGGCTGCCCCACGCCACGGCGGCGCAGAGCATCAACAATTATTGCGCCTCGGGCCTGTCGGCGATTGGTCAGGCGGTCGCCAAGGTCGCGAGCGGCGAAGCGAACTGTGTCGTCGCGGGCGGGGTCGAGTCGATGAGCGCGAGCCCGTTTCTGAGCGACCGCGCTGCCTTTTACGCTGACGACAGCCTCCCGCCTCGCGCGCGCTTCGTCCCGCCCGTTCTCGCCGCCGACCGCCTTGCCGATGCCGAGGGCATCACCCGCGCCGATCTCGACGCCGTCGCCCTCGCCTCGCAGCAAAAGGCTGCCGCGACCGACACCGACACCGCGCTCCAAAAGTCCCGCATTACCACCGGGCCGCTCACTAGTGAGGAGTGCATCCGCCCGCAAACCTCGGCGGACTCGCTCGCCGCGACGCCGCCCGCGTTCGGCGAACTGCAACAGCAATATGCGGGCGCGCTCGAAGGCGCGACATTTCCGCCGTTGCACAGCATCGCGCACGCCCCGCCGATTTGCGATGGCGCGGGACTGGCGCTGGTGGGTACCGAAGCGCTTGGCCCGGCTCCCCGTGCGCGCGTCGTCGCTTTTGCCGAAAGCGGCGGCGATCCGGCGGCGTCGCTGACCGCGGGGTTTGCCGCGATGGACAAGGTGCTGGCGCGCGCCGGGCTGAAGCTCGGCGACATCGACCGGATCGAGTTCATGGAAGCGTTCGCCGTCACCATCGCGAAATTTCTGCGCGACCGTGACCCCGACCCGGCGCGGGTCAACGTATCGGGCGGACATCTGGCCAAGGGACATCCGATGGGCGCCAGCGGCGCGATCCTGACCTCGACCCTGCTCGACGCGCTCGATGCGTGCGGGGGGAAATACGGGCTGGTCGTGCTGACCGGCGCGATGGGGGTTGGCGCTGCGATGGTGGTGGAGCGGGTGATCTAAATATCCTCCCCATCGACTTGCGATGGGGAGGGGGACAGCCGCGAAGCGGTGGTGGAGGGGCAGCAACGTCGCGGCCCTCCGTCAGCCCTGCGGGCTGCCACCTCCCCATCGCAAGTCGATGGGGAGGATCATCTGCCGAAATCCCGATTGCACCCGCGCCGCATTACGCTATGGGCGGCGCGTGCGGGGCTTGCCCCGCGCATGATCGCGCCGGTGCCCGAAAGGGCTTAAAATGGGAACGCGGTAACGGGGTTCTTGCCGAACCCCGGAAGCCGAGGCTGTCCCTGCAACTGTAAGCGGCGAGCGAGATGCACCGATCCGAAGCTTTCGGATCAGCCACTGGGGCAACCTGGGAAGGCGTGCATCAAGCCCTGACCCGCGAGCCAGGAGACCTGCCGGCGTGGGTCGCTCAATGCCAAGGCTCAGGAAAAGGCCGCGGCACGGACGATTCCGTCGAGCGACGACCAAGCGGTGGAACCGCTTCGGTGTCGGGGCCGCAGGCATTTACGCCACTTGCGACGCCAGCATCGGTCGATCGCGTGCGCGTTTCGGCAGGCTCCGCCTTCGTTGCCGGCGTGCGGGAGTCTCCCATGTTGAAATATTCGAGCATTTCTTTTCTCGCCTTGGTCGCTGCGACGCCCGTCGCCGCGCAGGACAATATCCGTTCAGACGACATCGTCGTCACCGCATCGGGCATCGAACAGTCGAAGGACGAGGTCGGTCAGGCGATCACGGTGATCGATGCCGAAACGATCGAGACACGCCAGACGACCGATGTCGTCGACCTGCTCGCTACCACCCCCGGCATCCGCTTCAACCGCACCGGCAGCACCGGCTCGGTCGCGGGCATCTCGATTCGCGGGGCGGAAACGACGCAGACTTTGGTGCTGATCGACGGGGTAAAGATCAACGATCCCAGCGGGATCGGCGACGGTTATGATTTCGGCCATTTGCTGACCGGCAATATCAGCCGCATTGAGGTGCTGCGCGGGTCGAACTCCGTCGTGCATGGCAGCCAGGCGATCGGCGGCGTGGTCAATCTGATGACCGCAACCCCCGAAGCAGGCTTCAACGGCCGCGCGTCGGCCGAATATGGTTATAGCGATACGGTGAACGCCAAGGCCGACCTGTCGGGTTCCGCCGGGGCGGTATCGGGCGGCATCGGCGGCGCCTATTTCCGCACCGACGGCATTTCGTCAGCGGCGGTCGGCACCGAGCGCGACGGATATGAAAATATCGCGGCCAATGCGCGGCTGAAGATTGCGTTCAGCGACGCACTCAGCCTGGACCTGCGCGGTTACTACATCAACGCCGACCTCGATTATGACAGCTTTTTCGGCGCCCCGGCTGACAGCGGCGACGTCGCAAAGCTCGATCAATATGTCGGCTATGCGGGGCTCAACCTCGGCCTGTTCGACGGCCGTTTCACCAGCCGCGCCGCGGTGACGTGGATGCGCAACGAGCGCGATTATTTCTTCGTGCGCGGGACCGACCCCGACTATGGCTATAAGGGAACGAACCTGCGTTTCGAATATCAGGGCGTCGTGGCCCCCGCCGACACCGCCAAGCTGGTGTTCGGTTACGAGCATGAGCGGCCCGACTATGATTTCTTCGGTTTTGGATCGACCGACAGTCAGCGCGCCAATATCGACAGCGTCTATGCGCTGGGCATCGTCCAGCCGTTCACCGGTCTGTCGGTAACTGGCGGCGTCCGTCACGACGACCACAGCCAATTCGGCGGCGCGACGACCCTGGGCGCCAACGCCAATTATTCACCCAACGACGGCGCGACCAATATCCGGCTGAGCTACGGCGAGGGCTTCAAGGCGCCGTCGCTCTACCAGCTTTACGACAGCTTCAGCGGCAATGCGGCGCTGCGCCCCGAAGAGTCGAAAAGCTATGACATCGGCATCGACCAGAGCCTCGCCGACGGGCGGGCGTTGATCTCGATGACGGCGTTCCTGCGCAACACCGTCAACCAGATCAATTACGACAATGCGACCTTTACCTATGGCAATATCGACCGCACGCGCGCCAAGGGGGTAGAGGCATCGCTGGCGCTGCGACCCGTCGATGCGCTGAACGTCACTGCGTCGTACAGCTATATGGACGCGCGCGACCGGTCGGGACGTCCGGGGTTCGACGGCAAGCGCCTGCCGCGCCGCGCCGAACATGCGGTCAGCCTGTCGGCCGATTATGACTGGTCGTTCGGCCTGTCGACGGGCGCGACGCTGACCCTCGTCGGCGACAGCTTCGACAACGCAACCAACAGCGTGCGGCTCGACGGTTATGCGCTCGCGGGCGTGCGGGCATCGATGCCCATCGGGCAAAATCTCGAGCTGTACGGCCGCGTCGACAATCTGTTCGACTCCGATTATACGACCGCCGCGGGCTTTGGCACCTATGGCCGCGCCGCTTATGGCGGCGTGCGGGTCAGCTTCTGATGAAGGCGCGCACCGACGCCGAGCACACGGCGAAGATGAAGAAGATTCAGGCGGCGCAGAACAAGAAGGTCGCGGCAAAGACGGTCGAAAAAGGGCTGGTCATCGTCCATACCGGCCCCGGCAAGGGCAAGACATCGGCGGCATTCGGCATGGCGGTGCGCGCAATCGGGCATGACATGAAGGTCGGGGTGGTGCAGTTCGTCAAAGGCGCGATGACGACGGGCGAGAAGGCGGTGTTTGACCGTTTTCCCGACCTGATCGAATTCAAGCCAATGGGCGAAGGCTTTACCTGGGACACACAGGACCGCACGCGCGACATCGCGGTGACGCGCACCGCTTGGGACGAGGTCAAACGGATGATCGCCGACCCCTCCTATGCAATGGTGATCGCCGACGAGCTCAATATCGTGCTGCGGTACGACTATCTGCCGGTGGGCGAAGTGCTGGAGGCGCTCGCCGCCAAGCCGGATATGACGCATGTGATCATCACCGGTCGCAACGCGCCGCAGCAATTGGTCGACGCCGCAGACCTCGTCACCGAAATGGCGCAGGTCAAACATCCGTTCCGCGAACAGAATGTGAAGGCGCAGCGGGGGATCGAGTTCTGATGCCGCGGCGCGGCCTTCTGGCGGCGACAGCGCTGCTCGGCGGCGCAGGCCTGCTGTGGGCCGCATCCCCTGTTCCCGCCGCAAAGGCGCCCGCGGTGCCGAAGCGCGTCGTTTCGATCAACCTGTGCGCCGACCAGCTGGTGCTGGCGCTCGCCGACCGCAGCCAGATTGCGGGCCTCACGAAAAACGCCACCGATCGCGAGATGTCGGGGGAAGCGCTGGCGGCGCGCGGCATCCCGCTGCTCAGCAATTCGGCCGAGCAGATATTGGCGATCGAACCCGACCTGGTCGTCGGCATGCCCGCCAGCCGCAGCGCCGCGCTCGCCGCCTTGCCGCAGCAGGATTACCCGCTGCTCGACCTCAATACCGCCAACACGCTTGAGGAAATCCATACCTCGATCCGCCAGACCGCGACCGCTGTCGGCCATCCCGCGCGCGGCGACGCGCTGATCGCGCGGATGCAGAGCGAGCTGGCGGGATTGCCCAAGCCGGGCAAGGGCCGGGTCGCGGCCTATTATCAGCGGCGCGGCTATATGACCGGGACAGGCACGCTGATCGACGAGTTGATGACACGCGTCGGGCTGGTCAACCTCGCCGGCAAGCTCGGCAAACCGCCGCTGTCGCAGCTCAGCCTGGAGGAAATGGTCGCCGCCCAGCCCGATTTCCTGATCGTCGAAAGCGCCACCGACACGGTCATCGATCAGGGGAGCGAAATGCTGCACCATCCGGCGTTGAAGGACATTTCGCGGATCAGCGTGCCGCAGGCGTGGACGGTGTGCGGCAGCCCCGCCTATACGCAGGCAGCGCGCAGCCTGGCCGAGCAGATCGCGCGCATCGGGAGCAAAGCGTCATGACCCTGCCCCGCTGGTCGCTGATCGCCGCATTGTCGCTGCTGACGCTGGTTGCGGCAATCGCGTCGCTGCTGTTCGGCGCCGTCGATCTGTCGGTCGCGCGGCTCATCGCCGCCGCGACGGGCGATGGCGACAAGGTCGCGTCGATCATCCTGTTCGACCTGCGCCTGCCGCGCACCGTGCTCGCGCTCGCGGTCGGCGCGATGCTCGGGCTCGCGGGCGCGGCGCTGCAAGGCTATTTGCGCAATCCGCTCGCCGAACCCTCGGTGCTCGGCACTTCGAACGCCGCCGCCCTCGGCGGGGTCGCTGCGATCTATTTCGGGCTCGCCGACATCCATCCGATCGTGCTGCCACTGCTCGCGACGGGCGGCGCGCTGGTGTCGCTGGCCCTGCTCGTCGCGCTGGCCGGACAGGCCGAAAGCCCGCTGACCTTGATCCTCGCGGGGATCGCGGTCGGCACGCTGGCGGTCGCGGGGACCAGCCTCGCGCTCAACCTGTCGCCCAATCCCTTCGCCGCGATGGAGATCATGACCTGGCTGCTCGGCAGCCTTGAGAACCGCTCGTTCGATCATGTCTGGATTGCACTGCCCTGCATCGCCATCGGCACCGCAATGTTGCTGTGGAACGACCGCGCGCTCGACGCCCTGACCTTGGGCGAAGACGCGGCGCAGGCGCTGGGCACCGACCTCAAACGCACCCGCCTGCGCCTGCTGCTCGGCACCGCGATCGGGGTCGGCGGTGCCGTCGCCGTCGCGGGCGCGATCGGCTTTGTCGGGCTGATCGTGCCGCATCTGATCCGCCCGCTGACCGATCGCAGCCCGTCGGCAATCCTGCTGCCCTCGGCGATCGGCGGCGCGGCGCTGCTGACCCTCGCCGACCTTGGCGTCAGGATCATTCCGTCGACCAACGAGCTGAAACTCGGCGTCGTCACCGCCTTCCTCGGCGTACCGGTCTTCCTTGTTCATCTGATGCGGGAGCGGCGGCTATGGTGAGCCTCGTCCTTGATCATGTCGGCGTGACGCTCGGCCGCCGCGCCGTCGTCCGCGATGTGTCCGCCGAATTCGGCCCCGGCACGCTGACCGCGATTGTCGGCCCCAATGGCGCGGGCAAATCGACGCTGGCGCGCGCGATGCTCGCCTTGGTTCTTGCGACCGGCACCGTGCGCGTCGATGGTGTCGACGCCGCCGCAATGCCGCGTGCCGATCTGGCGCGGCGGATCGCCTATGTGCCGCAGGGGCAGCTACTGCACTGGCCGCTGACCGTCGAGCGGCTCGTCGGGCTGGGGCGGCTGCCCCACCTTGCTCCGATGTCGCGGATCAGCGACGCCGACACCGCCGCGATTGAACGCGCGATGGCGCGGGCCGATGTGCTGGGTCTGCGCGACCGGATCGCGACCGAATTGTCGGGCGGCGAACGCGCCCGCGTGCTGTTCGCGCGCGCGCTGGCGGTCGAAGCTCCCGCGCTGATCGCCGACGAACCACTCGCCAGCCTCGACCCCGGCCACCAGATCGACGTCATGAACATGCTGCGCGCCGAAGCCACGGGCGGCGCACTGGTCATCGCGGTGCTCCACGACCTGACCCTCGCGGCGCGCTATTGTGACCGGCTGCTGATGATCGATGCCGGGCGAATCGTCGCTGACGGCACCCCCGCCGAGGTGCTGACCGCCGAACGGCTGCGCGCGGTTTATGGCATCAATGCGCGGGTCGAGACCGGTGGCGCATGGCCGACGATCACCGTGCTCGGACGCGCTTCCGCCTAGGCTGGTTTTTCAGCGCGCAGGTTCAACGCGCACCACACGACTGGTGCGCTTGCTATCGGCGGAACGACTGCGCAGTTCGACCGCGCCGCTCACCGCAACCGGCCCGACGTAGCGCGTCCAGTCGCCCGCATCGAGCCGATATTCGATCGTCGTTTCGGGAAAAACGCTGTTCGCTTCCAGCTTGCCACCGATGATCCGCGCGCCCGGCGGCGCGACGCGGTAGGCGACGCCCATCTTGTCGAGCATCGGCAACTGGGCGGCAATGCGCCCGGCAAAATCCTGCCAGCCGAACCGAAGCTTCGTGGCATCGACGCGCTCGTCGTCCCATTCATAGCGAACCCCTGGCTGATATGCTGGGCTCCATGGCACCGGGCTCCACGCCCGTTCGGCGAGCGCGAGCAGGCGCGGGAAGAGCATATAATCGACCTGCGCATCGGTGCGGGTGGTCTCGCTCCACAACTGACCCTGCACACCCGCGACACGGCGCCCGGGGAGTAGGACTGGCTCGTCGGCGATCGACTTGCCCTGCGCGTGCGTATTACGGATTGTCACGGCGTTGGCCGGGAGGTTGTCGGGCATGAAACCAAAGACCTGATAGTCATCGACCCCGCGCGAGGCCCAGTGATAACCGCTCTCGTCGGGATGCGGTGCGTAAGGCATGTCGAAATAGCCGAGATCGGGGATCGACAGCACGACGTTCCAGCCGCGGTTCAGCTGACCATGCGCCTCGCGCACCGCACCGGTGTGGAGCACACCCCAGATGTTCGATTGCACATTTTTGGGCATCTTCGCGGCATCGGTATGCCCCATGCCATCGCTCCAGCCGCCGGTGCGCAGCCCTTTGGCGGCGAGGCGGTTCGCCACCCGCTCGATGAAACGCGGGGTGAGCTTGCCTGCGTCGCCGCCGTTTTCAGCGATCATCGCTTGGCACGCGGGCGATTTGACCCACGCCCCCGCGGTTTCGTCGGCGCCCAGATGGAAGGTCTGGAGCGGTGTCCCCGCCTGTTTGTGCATCGCGGTGAGCGCATCGACCACCGCATCGACGAAGCGATAGGTCGCGGGCAGGCAGACGTTGAGGGTGTTGTCGTTATAATGCTGGATGCTGCGATATTCGGTCGTGTCCGCCGGATCGATCAGGCGATAGGCGTCGGCCTCCGCCGCCTTGCCCGCGGCCAGCAGGCGCGCGTGGCGAGCCTCCATCGCCTTGATCGCGGCGCGGCTGTGGCCCGGCATGTCGATCGACGGAATGACCTCGATCTGCCGCGCCGCTGCGGCCTGCACAATCGCGACATAGTCGGCGGCAGTCAGGTAACCATTCACCGCGCCCGTCCCGTCGGGACCGGCGCCGAGCTGCGGCAGCAGGCATGTCGTCTCTTGCGGGTCGTGGCACCGTTTCGACCCGATCTCGGCGAGTTCGGGCAGCGCCGGGATCTCGATCCGCCAGCCTTCGTCGTCGGCGAGATGGAGGTGCAGCTTGTTCAGCTTATACGCCGCCATCGCCTCGACCAGTTTCAATATCTGGTCGCGCCCGTGGAAATTGCGGCCCAGATCGATATGCAGCCCGCGGAAGCCATATTCGGGGGCGTCCACCACCCGCAAGGGCTTCATCCGGCCCTTTTCAAACGCAGCCTGCTGCGCCAGCGAGCGCAGCGCGTGGCTGGCTCCCGCGGCGTCGCGCGCAGTGATCGCTATGCCCGACGCCTTGACGTCGAGCACATAGCCCTCGGGCTTTGTCACGGCGGCGGCATCGACCCGGATCGTCAGCGGGAGCGCGCCGCTCTCGGCGACACCCAGCGACGCCAGTGCGGGCGCGACGGCGGTCCGTTCGACGCCGTGCAAGGTCACCGTAACGCCGCGGGTCAGATCGACCGACGACTGTTTGCCCTGCACCGCCTCAATCGGCTTCGGCAGAATCGCGACCCCGGAAGCGGCGGGCGCCTGTCGATCGGCCTGCACGGTGAAGGCGCGTTCGGCGGTCAGCCAGCGCGTCTGGTCGGCGTCGCTCTTGGTCGCCAGCCGAGCCTCGTCGGTCATCGGCGCGACGAACGGCAGGACTTCGAGGCCGGTATCGGGGTCGATCGAGACGCGGGTCGCCGCGATCGTCCGCGGTTTCAATCCGTCGGCGACCAGATAGGCATTGGGCATCGCGAACGCTTTGGAAAAATTGGCGCCGACACCCCATAGCTTGATGACGTGCGTCGCACCGGGACGCAGCGTCATCCCCGGTTTCAACGTCAGTTTCTGGACGTCGCCGTTGACCAGTCGGTGTGCGAAGACGTCGCTTTCGACGAGCGGCAGCTGATTGACGAAGCTGAAATAGAGCGCGAGGCCGTCGGTCGGCAGCGCGTCGGGCAATGTTTCGGGGATGGTCAGCGTGATCGTCGTCAGGAAACAGCCCTCGATTCCGGTCGGGCAGCTTGGACGATTGTCGACGGTCTCCAGCCGATAGCCCAGGGATTCGGCAAAATAGTCGAGCGAAGCCTGCGGCGACACCTCCGTCGCCCGCGCTTGCGGCGCACTTAGAGCCGCAACGGCCAGCATCGCCCAACCCACTGGCTGCATATATCGTCTCCCGTTCGATAATTTGTATCTAATTTGTCATGTACCAGCAGGAGCGTCAACGCCTTTCAGAGACGAAGGGAACGGCTGGAATGGCGCAAAAACAACCGCAATGCATAGCTATCGCGCCATCACCAATCCCCAGATTGGTTTTAAATTAGTATTGTTGTCGATCTTGGCAGAAGTTCAAACCTGCGGCTCGCCGCTCCCTTTTGCTTATGTGGATTCGGGGAGGAATAGCCGGATTGGTTCTATCACAGCCAACTCGCCACGCGGTCCGGCGACCAGACCAAATCAAATGCAGCTGGTCGATCGTTGCGGGTGCTAGATGTCACGCGCAATGAGCTGTTCCAGCGCCGACGCAAGCAACGGACGAACGATCAAGGCGTGCCTGACCGCAACAAAGATTGACGCGACGATACCAATGCAACACATATGATCGCGGCACTGGTCTTATCACCATCGCGCCGGGGCAATCAGGTGGAGTACCGTCCTTGTCACTGATCGAACGCGTGGGTCCGCTCCACAAGGACGACCCGACACCGCTATACCTGCAATTGCAGAAAGTCCTGCGCGGCGCGATCGAGGGGCAGTTGGTGAAGCCCGAGGAGGCGATCCCGACCGAGCGCGATCTGGCCGAGGAATTCGAAGTGTCGCGGATCACGGTGCGCAAGGCGATCGACGGGCTGGTCGCCGATGGCATCGTCGCGCGGCGCCGCGGCGCCGGCACCTTCGTCACCCGGCCGCGGGTCGAGAAAAGCTTTTCCAAACTCACCTCCTTTTCAGAGGATATGGTGTCGCGCGGGCGCCAACCGCACAGCGAATGGGTAAGCAAGACCGCTGGTACGGTCACCCCCGAGGAGGCGCTGTCGCTCGGCCTGTCGCCGGGCTCGCTCGTCTATCGCTTCCACCGCATCCGCTATGCCGACGACACGTCGATGGCGCTCGAATATGCAACGATCCCGGCCTATTGCCTGCCCTCGGTCGAAGCCGTCGGCGCATCGCTTTACGAAGCACTGGAGGCGGCGGGGCATTTACCGGCGCGCGCGTTGCAGCGACTGCGCGCGATTGCCTTCACGCCCGAGCAGGCCGAGGTTTTGGGAATCGAACCCGGCATGCCAGGCCTGTTCATCGAACGCCGCGGCTTTTTGGCTGACGGACGCACTGCCGAATTCACCCAAAGCTATTATCGCGGCGACGCTTACGACGTCGTGGCGGAGCTGAACGGCTAACCCCATTTTTCGTGAAATACGGCGGCGCGACACGCCATGCGCGGGTGGCGATGAAATCGCGCCCTGCGCCCGGGTTGGATCGTCAGCATTCAATTTTTTGAACATACATCTTGATGAGCTATATATAACCTATATAGTACCAATGTATCGAGTGCTCCAGAACCGCTCGATCGGGAGGCAAGATACATGACGCTGAGCGCCGCGCCAGACGGACGACACACGGTGATGGAGCAGGAAGCGGGCGAAGCGGCGGAAGCCGTCAGACGTATGCTGGAGGCGAATCGCGATGCGTTTGCCGCCATCGCGAACCGCCTGCACGCATCGCCGCCCACCGCGGTCGTCACCTGCGCTCGCGGGTCTTCCGATCATGCCGCAACCTACGCCAAATATCTGATCGAAACGATGACCGGAACAGCGACCGCATCCGCTGCGCTGTCGATCGCCTCGCTCTATGACGCCCCCTCGCTCGTCGGTAACCGGCTGTGTCTGGCGATTTCACAGTCGGGTCAAAGCCCCGACCTGCTGGCCGCGGTCGAGCAGCAGCGCACGTCCGGCGCCTTTGTCGTCGCGCTCGTCAACGCACCCGATACCCCGCTGGCCGACCTCGCCGATATCGTGATCCCGCTGTCGGCCGGGGTCGAACGATCGGTGGCCGCGACCAAATCCTATATCTGTTCGCTGGCGGCGATTGCCGCACTCGTTGCTGCATGGTCGGAAGATGCGGCGCTGACTGGCGCGCTTGATACGCTGCCTGCGCGCCTCGCCGACGCCTTCGCGCTCGACTGGTCGCCCGCCGTCGCTGCGTACCGCGATGCGACCAACTTGTTCGTGCTCGGTCGCGGCTACGGCCTCGGGGCGGCGCAGGAAGCCGCGCTCAAGTTCAAGGAAACGTCGGCGCTCCATGCCGAATGTTTCAGCGCCGCCGAAGTGCGCCACGGCCCGATGGCGATCGTCGGCAAGGGCTTTCACGTCCTCGCGCTGGGCGGGACCGACCGTGCCGCAGTCAGCGTCCGCGATGTCGTCGCCGAATTTCGCAGTCGCGGCGCGACCGTCCTGCTCGCCGATCCAGCAGTTGGCGACCTGCCCGCGATCGCCGCGCATCCAGCGATCGAACCGATACTGATGATCCAGAGCTTTTACCGCATGGCGAGCGCGCTCGCGCTGGCGCGGGGCTGCAACCCCGACTCGCCTCCGCATCTGAACAAGGTTACCGAGACTTTATGATTTATCGCTTTCACAACGGCTGGGTCGCACTGCCGGACGGCGCCGTCGGCGCGGCGGATATTGCTGTCGCCGACGGCGTCGTTACCGCCGTTTCCCCGACCGGGACCGCACCCGCCGACCGGGTAATTGATCTGGAGGACGGCTGGTTGCTCCCCGGTTTTGTCGACACGCAGGTCAACGGCGGCGGCGGCGTCCTGTTCAACGACCAGGTTGATGTCGAAGCGATTGCGGCGATCGGCGCGGCGCATGCGCGTTTCGGCACCACCGCCTTTCTGCCGACGCTGATCAGCGATACGCCGGCGCAGATCGCCGCCGCCATGGCGGCGGTCGATGCCGCGATCGAACAGGGCGTGCCGGGGGTGATCGGCATCCATATCGAAGGCCCGTTCATCAACGAATTGAAGCGCGGCATCCACGAGGCGCACCGGATCCGCCGTCTCGACGCCGACACGCTGGCGACGCTGACCGCACCGCATCGCGGGCGGGTGATGCTGACGCTGGCGCCCGAGCTATGCGACGAAGAGGATATCCGCACGCTGGTTCGCCACGGCGTGATCGTCAGCGCCGGGCACAGCGACGCGACCTATCACGAGGCGCAGCGCGCGATCGGCGCCGGGCTCAGCGGCTTCACCCATTTGTTCAACGCGATGTCGCCGCTGCACCATCGCGATCCCGGCGCGGTCGGCGCGGCGTTCGACTCGGATACATATTGCGGGCTGATCGTCGACGACGTCCACCTCCACCCGGCGGTGGTTCGCCTTGCGGTCAAGGCCAAGGGCGTCGACCGCATCATGCTGGTCACCGACGCGATGCCCAGCGTCGGCACCGACGACAGCGAATTCATCCTGCAGGGCAAGCGCATCGCGGTGAAGGACGGTGTCTGCATTTTCGAGGACGGCACGCTCGCTGGCACCCATCTCGATATGGCGGCGGCGCTGCGCAAGACCGTCGAGGTCACCGGACTGTCGGTCCCCGACGTCTCGGCGATGGCCAGCGCAACGCCCGCAGCGTTCCTGTCGCTGCAAGACCGCCTCGGCGCCATTGCCCCGGGGCAGCGTGCCGATTGGGCCTGGCTCGACGCGGCGTTGCAACCGCGGTCGACGTGGATAGGCGGAAAGAATGTTTCAAACACTGCGCTGGATTCCGTCCAAGCCGCACAATGATATTCAAGCCGCATATCGATAAGCGGCGGAAATTTTGGGGGTAAGCCGATGAGCTTGATCATCACCTCTCCACTCCGCGGGTGGGCGACGACGCTGGATAGCGTTCCCGATCCCGTGTTCGCGCAGCGGATGATGGGTGACGGCGTTGCGATCCAGCCGCTCGGCGATACCGTCGTTGCGCCGTTCGACGGCGAAGTGGTGACGCTGCACGACGCAGGGCATGCGATTTCGCTGCGCAGCGCCGAGGGCGCCGAGGTGCTGATCCACATCGGCCTCGACACCGTCATGCTGAAGGGCGAAGGCTTCACCCCGCTGGTAACGATCGGGCAGACGGTGCTCCGCGGCGATCCGCTGATCCAATTCGACCTCGACGCCGTCGCCCTGTCAGCAGCCAGCCTGATTACCCCGGTAATCGTCACCAATGCCGAAGCCTTTGCGATCAGCCGCCGTACCACCGATTGCGCGGTCGGCGCGTGCGAGGCGCTGATGACACTGGTGCCGGTGCAGGCCGAAGCACGCCGCCGCTCAGACGACGGAACGGTGATCGAACAGGCAGTGACATTGTCATTGCCGCACGGCATCCACGCGCGCCCCGCAGCGCGGATTGGCGAAGCTGCGCGCGGGTTTCAGGCCGAATTGCATCTCCTGACCGGCGACAAGCGCGGCGATGCGCGGAGCACTGTGGCGCTGCTCGCGCTGGGGACGCGCTTTGGCGATGAGGTCGTTGTGCAAGCGCGCGGCGATGATGCCGAGGCGGCGTTGGCGACGATCGTCGCGCTGCTGGCGACCGACATGGGCGAAGGCGCATCCGCCGCAGTGACCGCGGCGCTGATCAGCGCCGCGCCGCTGCGTCCCGGACAGATCGGCGGGGTGATCGCATCGCCTGGGCTCGCGATGGGTCCGGCGGCGCGACTGCGGCAGGCCGAGATTGCGGTCGCGCATGATGGTGCGGGTGACGACCATGAACGCGCCGCGCTGCTCGCGGCACGACAGGACGTGCGCGAGCGTATCGCGGCGCGCGCCACCAGCGCGGACGGCAGCGTCGCCGCAGTCATGCAGGCGCACCTCGCTTTGATCGACGACCCCGAACTTCTCGCGGGCGCGGACCACCGCATCGCGGCGGGACGCAGCGCCGGGTTCGCCTGGCGCGGTGCCATCCATGACCAGATCGACGCGATCCGCGCGACGGGCAATGCGCATCTGATCGAACGGATCGACGATCTGGTCGATATCGAACGCCAGTTGCTATCGGTGTTGACTGGCACGCCGCTCGACGGCGCCGCTATACCGGCCAGTGCCATCGTGGTCGCCGACGACCTGTTGCCGTCGCAACTCGTATCGCTGGCGGCGATGAAACCCGCCGGCATCTGCCTGACGCGCGGCGGCCCGACGTCGCACGTTGCGATCCTCTGCGCCGGGATGGGACTTCCCGCCCTCGTCGCGATGGGCGAAGCGCTCGATGCCGTCGACGACGGCGCCACACTGATGCTCGATGCCGAGATGGGTCATCTCACGGTCGCCCCCTCGCCTGCCGATACCGACGCTTTCATCGCGCGCCTCGCGAAACGTGCCGCGCGGCGCGAAACCGCGAAAGCTGACGCAGCGAACGCCTGCAACACCGCCGACGGCGCGCGCATCGAAATCTTCGCCAATCTGGGCACAGTCGACGACGCTGTGCTCGCCGCCGCGCAGGGCGCCGAAGGATCGGGGCTCGTGCGAAGCGAATTCCTGTTCCTCGATCGCGACACCGCACCATCCGAAGACGAACAACACGCCGCCTATCAGGCGATCGCCGACGCCTTGCCCGGCAAACCCGTGATCATCCGCCTGCTCGACATCGGCGGGGACAAGCCCGCCGCCTATATCCCCATTGCCCACGAGGAAAATCCAGCGCTCGGCCAGCGCGGCATCCGCGTTGCGCTCGCCAACCCGGCGCTGCTAGAAACGCAGATCCGCGCGATCCTGCGCGTCGATCCCGTCGGCCAGTGCAAGATCATGATCCCGATGGTCGCCAGCATCGACGAACTGCGCCAAGTGCGGACGCTGGTTGACCATTTGCGCGGCGAAATGGGGATCGCGACCCCCGTTGACGTCGGCGTCATGGTCGAAACCCCCGCCGCAGCGATGACCGCCGATCTGCTGGCTCTTGAGGCCGATTTCCTGTCGATCGGCACCAACGACCTCACCCAATATGTGCTGGCGATGGATCGCGGCAATCCCGCGGTCGCCGCCGGGGTCGATGCGATGCACCCCGCGGTGCTGCGCATGATTGGCGAAACCTGCCGCCTCGCCACGCCGCGCGAACGCTGGGTCGGAGTGTGCGGCGGGCTTGCGTCCGATCCCGCTGCGCTGCCGATCCTGATCGGGCTGGGCGCCACCGAATTGTCCGCGGTCCCCGGCTTCGTCGCCGAGGCGAAGCAGATTGTCCGGGGCCTGACGCTGACCGAAGCGCGTGCGCACGCCGAACTTGCGCTGCAATGCAAATCGGCAGCCGAAGTCCGCGCGCTGGCCCGCGCTTTCGAGGAGACCCGTCGATGAAAAAGATGCTCGAAGCGCTCCAGCCACTCGGCCGCGCGCTGATGCTGCCGATCGCGGTGCTGCCGATTGCAGGCCTGCTGCTGCGTATCGGCCAGCCCGACCTGCTCGACATCATGTTCATCTCGGCCGCAGGCGCCGCGATCTTTGACAATCTCGGCATCCTGTTCGCAATCGGAGTCGCGGTGGGTTTTGCCCGCGACGGCAATGGCGCCGCCGCGCTCGCGGGGGTCGTCTGCTATCTGATCACGACGACCGGGGCGCAAACCTTTCTGATCGCACCGCCCGACATCAGCGCGGGGCTGCCCGAGGCGGCGGCGGCGCTGGCGGCGAAAAGCTGGTCGATCAGCCAGATCGACAAGCTCGAGGTGCCGATCGGCATCCTGTCCGGCCTGATCGGCGGCAATTTCTACAACCGCTTTGCGACCATCGCGCTGCCCGAATATCTCGCTTTTTTCGGCGGCCGCCGTTTCGTGCCGATCGCCAGCGGCGTCGCGGGACTGCTGCTAGCCGCCGTACTCGGCTATGGCTATGCGCATATCAGCGGCGCAATCGATACCGCCAGCCGCGCTGTCGTCGACAGCGGAGAGATCGGCCTGTTCGTCTATGGCACGCTCAACCGGCTGCTGATCGTCACCGGGCTGCACCATATCATCAACAATGCCGCCTGGTTCGTCGTCGGCGATTTCGCGGGCGCAACGGGCGACTTGCGCCGGTTCTTTGCGGGCGATCCCGATGCGGGGGCATTTATGTCGGGGTTCTTCCCGGTGATGATGTTCGGCCTGCCCGCCGCGTGCCTTGCCATGTACCACGAGGCGCGGCCCGAGCGGCGCAAGGCGGTCGGCGGCATGCTCTTCAGCCTCGCCTTCACCAGCTTCCTGACCGGGGTGACCGAACCGATCGAGTTTACCTTCATGTTCGTCGCGCCGCTGCTCTATGCGATCCACGCGCTGCTCACCGGGGCGGCGATGGCGCTGATGAACGCGCTCGACATCAAGCTTGGCTTTGGCTTTTCGGCGGGGCTGTTCGACTATGTGCTGAACTTCCGCCTCGCAACGCGGCCGTGGCTGCTGCTGCCGATAGGCACGGTTTATGCGCTGCTCTATTACGGGCTGTTCCGTTTCTTCATCCGCCGCTTCGACCTGACGACACCCGGCCGCGAGAAGGGCGACATTGCCGAAGCCTCCGTGACATCGGCCGGTAGCAAGCGGGGCGATGCCTTTGTCACAGCGCTGGGCGGCGCGGCCAATCTGGTCAGCGTCGACGCCTGCACCACGCGGCTGCGGCTGATGGTCGCCGACAACCAGGCGATCGACGATGCCGCGCTGGCCGCGCTCGGCGCGCGCGGGATCATCCGCCCGTCGGACAAAGCGGCGCAGGTCGTCCTCGGCCCGATCGCCGATCTGGTTGCCGAGGAAATTCGCGGCGCGTTGTCGGGCAGGCCGGGCGTCGCGTCGCCCACGCAGTCGCAGCCCCCGACCGGCAGCGCCGAGCAAGCAAAGCTGCCCGACGACATCGCCCTCGCGCTGGGCGGCGGCGACAATGTGCGCAGCGTTCGTGCGCTCCATGGGCGCTACCGCGTCGAACTCAGCGATGCAGCACGGATCGATGAGGGCGCGTTGGCACAACTGACGCGCGGCATCGTCCGGCCGCAGCCAGACATCTGCCACATCCTGATCTGAACTGTCAGGCGGGCGACGACAGTTTCATCAGCACCAACCCGCCGACGATCAGCGCCGCCGCAACGATCCGCATCGCGCTCGCCTGCTCACCCAGCACCGCGATACCGACGACGAACGCGCCAACCGCGCCGATCCCGGTCCAGATCGTGTAAGCGGTGCCGAGCGGCAGCGACTTCATCGACAACGACAACAGGGCAAAGCTTGCGATCATCGCGACCAGGGTGACCACCGACGGGCCAAGTTTCGTAAAGCCGTCCGATTGTTTCATCGAAAACGCCCACACGATTTCGAGAACACCGGCAATTGCGAGATAAATCCAGGCCATGACAGCCTCCTCTTCAAGGCTGCCGGGCCGTCCCGGACTTACAGACCCGCGCAGCGCGGGGAGGACGTGGCCTCTTGGTGATTATGGCCTGGCAGGGGCAGTAGGACTCGAACCTACGACCCTCGGTTTTGGAGACCGATGCTCTACCAACTGAGCTATACCCCTAGGCCGGAGTGCGCCACTAGCCGGATTGCGGAGACGGGGCAAGGGGGATCACAGCTTGCGTGCGCGTACCCGCCTGATATGCGCATTTTTGCATGACATCGCCCCCCCCCTCCACCGCCGCGCCGCAAAACATCCTGGGCGGGATCGCGCTGCGGCTGCTGGCGATGGCCAGCCTGTCGCTGATGTTTGTGGTGGTCAAATATATCGACCGCGCGGGCATCCACATCGTCGAGAGCCTGTTCTGGCGGCAGGCGCTGGTGCTGCCCTTCCTGCTCCTGTGGGTAAAGGCAACCGGCGGCTTTGCTTCGCTTCGTACCAACCGCATCGGCGCCCACACGCGGCGGATGGTGATGGGGCTGACCGGCATGGCGTGCAATTTCGGCGCGATGATCCTGCTGCCGATGGCGGAGGCGACGACGATCAGCCTGTCGGTGCCGATCTTTGCGGTGATCTTTGCCGCGCTACTTCTCGGCGAAGCGACGGGATGGCAGCGGTGGAGCGCGGTGATCATCGGATCTGTCGGCGTGCTTGTGGTGCTCGATCCATTCGCCAGCTTTGCGGGCGGATTCGATGGCGCGCATGGCGTCGGCACGCTTGTGGCGCTGGCGGGGGCGATCATGACCGCGCTGATCACGATTGCCGTCCGCGACCTGGGCCGCACCGAACATGCCGCAACAATCGTTTTCTGGTTCAGCCTGCTGTCGATGGTCCCGCTGGGCATTGCCCTGCCCTTTGTCATTACCCCCCATAACGGCAGCGAATGGCTGCTGCTCGTGGCGCTCGGCTTCCTCGGTGCGGTCGCGCAAATGTCGCTGACCGGCGCGCTGCGCCTCGCCCCGGTGTCGGTGGTGATCCCGATGGATTATTCCAGCCTGCTGTGGGCGATCGCCGCGGGTTGGTGGTTCTTTGGCACCCTGCCCGCCGACACGACATGGGTCGGCGCGCCGCTGATCGTCGCGTCGGGCCTGTTCATCGCCTGGCGCGAGCATCGCCGCCACATCAACCGGCCGAAGGAGGTTGCCGCATGACGCGCCCCATTCTCTACCACTGCCCCGACGCCCGCTCGCTACGCTGCCTTTGGGCGGTCGAGGAGGCCGGGATCGACGTCGACCTGCGCGTCCTGAAATTCCCGCCGCGCGCGTTCGAGCCCGATTATCGCAGCGTGAACCCATTGATGACGATTCCCGGCTGGGTCGAGGACGGGCGGCTGATGACCGAATCCGCCGCAATCTGCGAACGCATCGCCGAAGGCACGCCGCTGGAGGTACGCCGCGACGAGGATGATTATTGGGTCTATCGCAACTGGCTGCACCGCAGCGACGCGACGCTGACCTTCCCGCTGGCGATCATGATCCGCTACACGCGGGTCGAGGTGCCTGAGCGGCGGCTGGCGCAGGCGGTCGAGGATTACAAAGCTTTCTTTGGCGGGCGCGCAAAAAGCATCGAAGCGGCGCTGAGCGACGGGCGCGAGTGGCTGGTCGCGGGGAGGTTCACCATTGCGGATATCGCGATCGGCTATGCGGCGTTTCTGGCGACGACGCTGGGGGCGGACGACGTGCTGGGCGAGGCGACGAAGGCTTGGCTAGCGCGGTGCGTGGCGCGTGAGGGGTTTGTTCGGGCGCGGGAGCGGCAGCGGCTCTAGTGGGCGATAGCGGCATTCGGGGTAGGCTGCCGAATTTTCTCAATTCACCATCCGCGCATATCCCGCCCAATACGGCGCCCGCAAATCCTTGCGCAAAATCTTGCCGCTCGCATTTCGCGGCAAAGCGTCGATCACATCAACGCTGCGCGGACATTTGAAGGGGGCGATGCGCTCGCGCGCCCAGGCGATGATGTCGGCTTCGTCGACCGTCATGCCGGGCTTGGCGACGCACACCGCCTTCACGCTTTCGCCCCATTTGTCATCGGGGATGCCGAACACCGCGACCTCCTGCACCGCGGGGTGGCCGAAAATCGCGCTTTCGACCTCGGCGGGATAGATATTTTCGCCGCCCGAAATGATCATGTCCTTCATCCGGTCGTGGATGAACAGATAGCCGTCCTCGTCGAGATAGCCCGCATCGCCGGTGCGGATCCAGCCGTCGGCGCTGACCGTCTTGGCGGTCGCGTCGGGCAGGTTCCAGTAACCGAGCATGTTGTTCGACGACCGCGTGACGACCTCGCCGACATCGCCGACCGGCACTTCTTCGCCATCGGGGCCAAGGATCTTGATCTCGACCCCCGGCAGCGGCTTGCCCGCCGAGCGCATCCGCGCATTGCCCGCCGGATCATGATCCTCGGGCGGCAGCATCGAGATGGTGCCGGTGGTTTCGGTCATCCCATAGGCCTGAATAAACTGCGCCCCGAACATCTGGATGCACTGGCGCAGCAATTCGAGCGGGATCGGTGCGGCGCCATAGAGGATATATTTGAGGCGGCTGTAATCAACGCTGGCGCAGCGCGGATGCATCAGCAGGAATTGCAGCGCCGCGGGGACCATGAAAAAGCGCGTCACGCCATGCTGCTCGACCGCGTCAAACACCCCGTCGGGGTTAAATTCGGCGAGGATGATGCCGGGCAGTCCAGCCGCCAGCGCCATGATGCCCAGCCCGGTCCCGCCAATATGCGCGCACGGCATCGCGACCAACACCGCCTCGTCATCGTCCCATTTGGTATAAGGCATGTCGAGGTCGCTGGAATGTTTGCGCAGCGCGAACAGGTTGCGGTTCGACAGCACCGCGCCCTTCGGATTGCCGGTGGTGCCCGAGGTATAGAGCTGAAGCACCGCGTCATCGGTGCCCGACGGGGCGAAGGCGGTTCGCGCCGCGCCCGCAATCATCGTCCGCGCTTCGGCGGCACCGACAATGGTGGGGGCATGGTCGAGCTTGCCCGCGAGCTGATCGGCGAGCGTTTCGAACCCCGGCCCCGCGAACACCATCTTCGCCTGCGTGTCGTTGACGATGAACGCCCATTCGGTCGGCGACAGCCGCCAGCCGATCGGCGCCATCACGATCCCGGCGCGCGCGGCGCCGTAGAAGAGGATGAAATAGAGGTCGCTGTTCTTGCCGATCCACGCGATCCGGTCGCCCTTTTGCAGCCCCGCGGCGAACAGCGCCGACGCGACTTTCGCGGTCGCTTCGTCGAGTTCGGCATAGGTGTAAGCGCGACCTTCCTCGCGCAGCGCAACGCGGTCGGCGCGCTCGCTGGCCCAATGGGTCAGGAATTCGTCGAATGTGAAAAGCTCCGAAACGTCGCGCGGCATGAACTCTCTCTCCTCGAATCGCATCTTTTGCGTGCAATTGGGGAAAGGCTAGCGGCTGTGGGCGGCACGTAAAGCGCGTATCGACAACCCTGTCAGCAACGTCAGGTGCGGCGGAACAGCAGCATCAGGTTGTTCGCAGGCATGGCGCGGCGTTCAGCGAAGGTCAGCCCGGCCGCCGCGGCGGCGGCTTTGACGTCATCGATCTGGCGGAGCCCCCACGCCGGATCACGCATCCGCAGGCTGGCATCGAACGCCAGATTGCTATCCGCCGTCGGCACATCGGGTTCGACATAAGGGCCATAGAGGATCAGCGGCGCCCCGATAGGCTGCAACCGGGCCGCACCCGCGAACAGCCCCAGCGTCGCGTCCCACGGGCTGATATGGACCATGTTGATGCACAGGATCGCATCGGCTCGGTCGATCGGCCAGCCGTCAGCCGCGGCATCGAGCGCCAGCGGCGGCGCGATATTTGCCAGCCCCGCTTCGGCGCACCACGCGGCGATCGACACCAGCCCCGCCGGGTCAGGGTCGCTCGGTTGCCAGTCGAGCGTCGGAAAGGTCGCGGCGAAATGGACGATATGCTCGCCCGACCCGCTCGCTACCTCCAGCACCGTGCCCGTCGCGGGCAGCCAGTCGGCGAGCACCGCCGCGATCGCATCGCGGTTGCGCAGCGTCGCGGGGGCGTAGCGCTTGTCGTCGCTGCCGCCGTCGCTGGGCATCCAAGGCGGTGACGATGCCATCAGGCCTTGGCCTGCGCCCGTGCGCGGCGCTCGCGAACGATCAGCCATGCGAGCAACCCGACCGGGCCGACCATCAAGGTCAGGAACAGGAACGGAAACTGGACGACGCGACTGAACCCCTTGTTATCCGCGTCGCGCGCAATCCACATGCCGGTAAACAGGTCGAACGCCAGATAATGCGTCCACCCCAAGGTCGCGCCGCCGGGGCTGTCGAACAGCTTCATCACCCCCGCCAGCGTCGTGAAGTCGCCGCCGCCGGGGCCGCCGGGGTCGATGCCGCCGCTCAGGAAACCCACGATCATCACCGTATAGGCGAGGCAGAGCAGGAACACCCCGGCATAAAGGATGACGGCGAGAATTTTCGGACCACGCGGCAGGAAGGCAAGCGCGATCCAGCTGGCGAACGCCCAGTAGTTGACGAGCAAAAAGATCGTATCCCAGGTCATTTATCGTCCCTCCCCTGAACGCCAAACCCGGTCCGTCGCCACAACATGCGCCTCACGCGCAAATGTCGACGACGTTCGGTTGACCACAGCCTATATCAACCCGCCAAGCCCGAACAGCACGATCCCGCCGCACAATGCGACCAGCCCCGTCGTGACGATCAGCAGCGTCATGCGCGCCGCGGGCAGTCGCCGCGTTGCTGCGAAAGCCGCAGCGAGGCCCAGACCGAACGCGACCAACGGCGCGTAGAGAAACGCCCAGTCGTAGCTGAATTCGCGGCGGACCTCGATCAGCTCCCACTGCTCGACGACCAAGCCGTAGAGTGTGATCGCGGCGAGCCAGGCGGCGACGAAGACGACCGCAAACAGCGCTCCACCGGTCACGCAACCGGCGGCGGTGCGTTGCGCGCCGCTGTCGCCGCTTTCGCTCAACTGCCGCCGATCTCGCTCAGCGACGGGGTGCCGGGTGCAGCGGCCGGCTCGTTCCACGCCAGAATCGGTTTGCGCGCCGCGGCGGTCTCGTCAAGCCGCGCGCGGGGGGCGAAATGCGGGGCGGTTTTCAGCTCCGGGTCGCCATTCTTGGCACGCATCGCCACACTGCGCAGCGCGCCGATGAACTGGTCAAGCGCCGCTTTGCTTTCGGTCTCGGTGGGCTCGACGAGCATCGCGCCGTGAACGACGAGCGGGAAATAGACCGTCATCGGATGATAGCCTTCGTCGATCAGCCCCTTGGCAATGTCGAGCGTCGAGAAGCCTTCGGCGAGGCCTTTGTCGCTGAACAATGCTTCGTGCATGCATGGCCCCGATGCCGCGAACGGCGCATCGAGCACATCCTCCAGGCTGCGCAGCACATAATTAGCGTTGAGCACCGCATCCTCGGCGACCTGCTTCAGCCCATCGGCGCCGTGGCTGAGGATGTAGGTCAGCGCGCGGGTGAACATGCCCATCTGGCCGTGGAAAGCGGTCATGCGGCCAAAGGTCTGCGGATGATCTTCGCCTGCGCTTTCCTCCTCGATCAGGCGGA
>Ga0265296_1000706_pt1 | contig 46301 bp, 40 predicted proteins | sample MunlanPumphouse1_FD_189073 | JGI IMG/M metagenome (GOLD analysis project Ga0265296, IMG submission 189073) | Groundwater microbial communities from a municipal landfill in Southern Ontario, Canada - Pumphouse #1 | ecosystem: Environmental > Aquatic > Deep subsurface > Groundwater | place... | reverse complement strand
GCGTTCGAAGCAACATTAGAAGAACTAAAGTCGTTGTTAGCGTCATTATTGCCTAAAATATTTTGGGCAAAATCCTGGTCAGAGTCGTTCGGCCCGGCTAATGGTTCGGTAAAAGCGGCATAAACCCAAACCGTAATCACCGCGGTTAAAGTTAAAATAACCGTGGTAATCGCCCGCCAAGCCAGATTTTTAGCCTGCTGTTTGAGTTGGGTTTTTAATATTTTCTTATCCATTGTCTAATAATTTTAATGATTTATACCAAAAATTAACTACTAGCAAAAGACGAACTTTATAATAACACTCTCTTATTTAATATTATTTTACTATACAGTTCCCCCCTCCACAAAGGTATCCCGGGACAGGATCGCTAGTCTCTGCTATGTAGTCATACATACTCATGCATTGCTGCGGAATGTTGTGGCAGGTGCAGTCGGGATCGCGGTAACTTTGAAAGTTGTTACAATAGCCGTCTCCGCCGGTAATATTAAAATACTGATTACAGTTTTTCGCGATACCGTTGCCGGAATTAGCTTGATAGTTGCCGGTACAACCCGTGCCCGTAAAGTACAACGTGACATTGGATGGCGGATTGTTGCAATCCGTTCCCCCCATTATATGCAGCGCTCCCGCTGGTGTCCAAAATCCCCAACCAGAACAAGCCGAAGGAGGATTGGCTCCATAAAATCCGCCATAGGTTCCGAGTAAAGTTGTGCCGTCGGCCTTATATACTTTTAGATTTCCTCCGCCAGCACTTGCATCCACATATCCTTTAGTAGCTACCTGGTTACTGGCCGTAGGGACATTGGCAATAATATTGCCCACCACTTCTAATTTGGCTTGTGGGCTGGTCGTACCAATACCAACGTTGCCATATTGGACTATTAGACCATTGGCGCTATCGCTGGTGTTCAAGATTAAACCGCCTTGTTTGGACTGGCCAGTATCACTGGTATTAATCGGAGCGGCGATATTACCTTCCGGCGGGGCAGAAGCCGGGGCAGTCCAGGCCGCCAAAAGAGAGCCTAGGGATATAGACAATCCTAAAGTTAGGATAATGGAGAAGATTAAAATTAGAGAAAATCTGCGGGTGAACATAGTTTTAAAATTTAAACTTTTTAATTTTTTATTATTGTCATCCGAGGATCCCGCCGTGTTATAGTCAATCGTAATCCACGCTCCTGCGTTATAAAGTACAAAATATTTCAAAACTAACAAGCCTTTATCACGCATCTTGAATACCCTGCTTAAGAGCAGGGTGCGGGATTTATTTGCAACCTTCCGTATAACCAGCCGACAGGAATTCAGCGCTTTTATACACACCGCTACCTCCAGAAATGAGTGGAATTCCATCTTCTCCACAATACCCCTGATAAGCCCAAGGACATCTCCAGGCCCTACAAATGTTATAACTCTTATATTGTCCGCAATTGAAATCCATCTGCGTACATGAAACATTAATATAAGAATAAGGACAAGCCGGACATAAACTGCTCGAACCGCTAACAGAGCAAGTAACACAATTATATATAGGACTCACAGAACTATATCTTGTCATACTGCCATCACAATCCCAGTCCCAGCCCCTGGTGGCATGCGTGGTGGTATGAAAACTTGCCGCCGGACTTACTTGCGCGTCCGTATCTAAACAATCGGCATTGTTGGTTGATTTCCCGGTTCCGCAAGAGGTAGCGCAAACGCTTTGCAGAGGAGAGCCGACGCCATAACCATCTCCGTCAGCATCAGTATAACAAGTTAATAACTGCCAGACGGCCGCATTGCCGTCATTGCAATCGTCATTACTGCTTACTTTACCCGCGACACTGCAGGTTGCTCCGGTGCAAGTGCTTAAAGCCGGATTTGCGCCATGTCCATCACCGTCTCCATCGTTGTAACAAGGTAAAAGCTGATAGAGCGCGGCATTGCTGTCATTACAGTCTGTGCCAAGCTGGGGATTAGCTTGGCATTTTTTAGTGCCAGAAATAATAGCATAACGATCCCCGTCAGTATCAACATAGCAGTTGCCGGAAATACATCCTCCCTCAGAAGAACAGGTTTCTCCGTTTTCTTTTTGAACTGGGGCGCAATCACTATTTAAGGATTTCCAAATTCCTCCGGAAGCGCAGACATAAGGTTTATTTTCGGTTAGATCAAAAATAAAAGCACCCAATAAATTAGCATTGCAAGCCGGCCTGGCAATGGTTAGGTAACTGCCAATTTTTACCGGCCCAACTACATCTAATTTAGCTTGCGGGCTGGTTGTGCCAATGCCGACGTTGCCAAATTGGACAATTAAGCCATTAACGCTGTCGCCGGTGTTTAGAATTAAACCGCCCTGCTTGGACTGGCCAGTATCACTGGCATTAATCGGAGCGGCGATATTGCCTTCCGGCGGGGCAGAAGCCGGAGCGGTCCAAGCGGCCAAAAGAGAGCCCAAAGAAATAGACAGACCCAGGGTCAGAATTATGGAAAATATTAATAATAAAGAGAATTTTTTAGGAAGCATATGTATTAATTATTAGCTCTTCGCTATATAAAATAAATATTTAGGCAGACATGGGACTCCAGATTCCCCCAGACGTGCAAACATAGAGTTTATTTTCAGTTAGATCAAAAATAAAAGAACCTAACAAATTAACATTACAGATTGGCCGAGCAGCCGTCGTATAATTACCGACTCTTAGCGGACCATTAATCTCTAATTTAGCTTGCGGGCTGGTTGTGCCAATACCAACATTGCCGAATTGGACAATTAAGCCATTAACGCTGTCGCCGGTATTGAGAATTAAACCGCCCTGCTTGGACTGGCCAGTATCACTGGTATTAATCGGAGCGGCGATATTGCCTTCCGGAGGGGCCGAAGCCGGAGCGGTCCAAGCGGCCAAAAGAGAGCCCAAAGAAATAGATAGACCCAGAGTTAGGATAATAGAAAATATTAAAATTAGGGAGAATTTACGGATAAGCATGGTTTTGTTATTTAAGATTATTAAAATTTCAAGATTCAGAGTTTCTCAAAAATCATAAATATCCCAAAAATATCCCAAAAATCTTGAGAATCTTAATAATAATATTATACCATAAAAACTAACTACTGACCAAAAACTAAAATAAAAAAATACGCCGTTAAAAAGCATATTTTTTTATCTTTTATCTAATTTTCTATCATCGTGCCCTTAAACTTTTTACCGCCTAAATAATTTCCTAAATTATCCAATTTCTTTCCGTTCATAATTATCACTTCCAATCCCAGCTTTTCGGCTAAACGCGAAGCCACCGGATCAAACGGAGCATGCAGGCCCGGGTTCCATTTATTCCCGATTATTTTTCTAAAATCCTTCCAATCCATTTTTTTTATCGGCTTGGCAATTTTATACTTTTTCGGGTCGCAAGTATAAACGTAATCAATATTTGATAAATTAATCACGGTCTTAACTTTATGCTCCCGAGCCATAACGGTCGCCACATAATCCGTTGACCACCCCGGTTTCCAACCACCACCGACAATTATTTTACTTTTAGTAAACAGGGGGGCAATTGGGTTCGTAATAATTTCCGGATAAGCTATCGGCCCAAAAACAGTTTTTAATAAACGGGCATTAAGCCGGTTGGAATAAATTCCCAGCCAGTCTAAATTAGTCTGGCTTACTTTAGCGGCTTTCTGCGCGGCTTCATTATATTTCCGGCAAGTAGCTCCTCCCCCCACGATTATAAAAAATTTTTTACCTTTCCTTATTTCTTTCAAAATCAAACTCCGAAATCCCTTTAAAAGTTTCCAGTCAATCCCTTCTGGCGTAACCACTAAAGACCCGCCCAAAGAAATAATATAGGTATCTTTTTCCATGATAATAAATCTAAAATTAATCGTAAATCGTCAATCGAAAATCTGAAACCTAAAATTCTATTATTCTTCCATCTCCCGCGCCTTTACTTCGGACATTATTTTCCGCCTGATTTCTTTCATTAATTTCTTATCCGCCCGCAAAAACTTTTTAGCATTCTCCCGGCCTACCCCAAGTTTAATCTCGCCAAAAGAGTAAGAATTGCCGGATTTACTTACCGCTCCATAAAACACGCCGGTATCCAATAAATCTCCGGCCACAGAAATGCCCTCATTATACATAATATCAAACTCGCAGGTGCGGAAAGGAGCCGCGACTTTATTTTTTACCACCTTGGCTTTAACCCGATTGCCGATAATCTTATCTCCTTGCTTAATCTGGGCGGCGCGCCTCACTTCAATCCGGACCGAAGAATAAAACTTTAAGGCATTGCCGCCGGTGGTTGTTTCCGGGTTGCCGAAAAAAACGCCGATTTTAAATCTGATCTGATTTATAAAAATTACCACGGTTTTTGACTTAGCGACAACGCCGGTTAATTTCCGCAGGGCCTGGGACATCAAACGGGCCTGCAAACCCATATGGCTATCGCCCATTTCCCCTTCAATTTCTTTCTGCGGCACCAAAGCGGCCACGCTGTCAATCACGATAACATCAACCGCATTAGACCGGGCTAAAGTTTCCACGATTTCCAGAGCCTGCTCCCCGGTATCCGGCTGGGAAATAAGCATATCTTTTATATTAACCCCGATTTTAACCGCATAATCAGGATCAAGGGCGTGTTCGGCGTCAATAAAGGCGGCGATTCCGCCAAGCTTTTGCACTTCCGCTATAATATGCTGAGCCAGAGTTGTCTTTCCCGAGGCCTCAGGACCGAAAATTTCTATAACCCGTCCCCGCGGCACTCCGCCGATTCCTAAAGCAATATCTAAAGACAAACAACCGGTCGGGACAACATCCACGTCGGATTTTCTTGCCTCCCCGAATTTCATAATCGCCCCTTCGCCAAACCTTTCTTTTATCTGGTCGACGGCCGTCATGGCCGCTTCCTGGCGTTTATCTTTTTCACCTGCCTCCTTGCTTTTTTCTTCATTTGACATATTCTTGTTCACCCCGTTAGAAATAATGTCCCGTCGCTCCTTGTCCCGTTAGATGTAAAGCTATCTAACGGGATGAATATGGGCTTAATTTTAGAATAATTCCAGCGGGGCATTTCTAATGGGGTAAAATTATCTTTAAAAAATATTATTTAAATCTGCCTATAAGATACCACGGGACAATTATGAAATCAAGTGGAGGCAAGGCATTGCTTCGCGCCCGCTGTTGTTAATTTAGAAAATATCTTGTATAATATAAAGAGAAGAAGAAATTCTAAAAAATAAATATTATTTCATCCGCGCAAAATAATTTGTGCCTATAGAAAGGGGGTGATTAACATGGCAACTAAAAAAAGAAAGGCCGCGAAAAGAAAACCGGCTAAAAAGACTAAAGTCGCTAAAAAAAGAAAAGCCGCGAAAAGAAAACCGGCTAAAAAGAGAAGAAGATAAAAAAACAAAAATTGCTCCTCTCCGCCAGACAAGTAAGCTATAAAACTTAGGCTTAATTATTTGGCGAACGAGGAGGAACAAAAAACGCCCAGAATAAATTTCAAGGCGTTTTTTGTTTGTATCTAATCTCAATAAATTAAAATAACTTACGCTGTTTATCTTCCTTCTCTTTCTTTGAAAAAATTTTAATTGTTCCATATTGGCCGTCAAAACCCGGCTCCACTATTAATTTTCCTTCCCGCACCCGCTTTATACCCTCCACAATTATCGGCAAAGTCATCTCGCTTATATTCTCCAAAGGTTCATCTATCAAAATATTCATTTCGGTTTTGCCTTTCTTTATTAAGCTATTATATTCCGCCTGCACCTTTTGGGACTGGCGGCTTTTTATATCCAAGGCCTCGGCAATAATTTTATCAAGTTCTACCAATTTTTTAAACGGAACGACCCCCTTCGGCTCGAAACCTTCCGGCTTGTCAGCTAATTCTGCCACCCGGTTCATTACGCCAATGGTTAAAGGTTTTTTGCAAACCGGGCAGATACCTTTATGTTTTTTCGTTTCCTCGGGCGAAAATCTTATTTTACAATCCCGGTGGCCGTCAAAATGATACATGCCCTCTTCCGGATAAAATTCAATCGTGTATTTCAATCTTTTTAAATCTTTTTCTTTTATCACCCGATATATTTCTTCATAGGTAATATCATCCAAATCCATAACATTAGCTTCCCGTCCAAGATTGGGCAGGCTATGGGCATCAGAATTTGAAATAATAGATAAACTGTCCAAAACGGACAAGCGCCAGTTCATGGCCGGGTCGCTAGACAGCCCTGTTTCTAAAGCATAAATATTCTCTGTTTGGTCATGAAAGCACTCTTCCAAGCTGTCAAAACCGGATTTTGAACCGAAAACCGCGAACCAGGGCGTCCAAATATGGGCCGGGTAGATTAAAAATTTAGGGTGAATCGATAGACAAAGTTTTACTAATTCCGGCGCTTTCATGCCTAAAATCGGCCGGCCGTCAGAGCGGATATTATATTTTTTGTCCAAATAATTATTTAATTCTTCCACGGCTTTTATATTCGGCGCCTGCACGACTAAATGGATCCGCCTTGCCTTTCCCCCGTCTTTATAGATTAAGGCCAGTTCCGTGGAAAGGAAAAATTTTATTTTACTGTCTTCCGCCTTTTTTAATTTATATAAACCCGAATTGCCGGTTTCCTCTAGCTCATTTTTAATACTTAAAAACCATTCCGGATAAGTAAAATCTCCGGTGGCGATAATATCTATTCCCTTAGTCCGGCAAGTGGCATCAATATTAGATAAATTAAGCTGCGACGAACAAGCCCGGGAATATTTAGAATGGATGTGTAAGTCTAAAATCTGCCGCATAAAGATATTACAAATTACAAATCAGTACGAATTTACGAATTCCAGAAATAACGTTTTGTTTAGTATTCGTAAATTCGTAAAATATTCGTAATTCGTAGGAGTTACCCGAAATATTTTAAATGCCTGCCAATCGGCATGCCTCTATATTTTTCTCCAACATCAACATCAAGCCATTCACCATCAACTTTAACCTGCAAATACTGATGAGGGACAAAATTAAGAAAAACTTGTCGCCGCCGGATTTCTTCATCTTTAAACCATCCGCTTTTTATTAAAAAAATCCGCATTAAAAAATTACTCTGGTTGCAGGGAATAAAACCGGTCCTTATCCAGATATCCTCCAAGCTCTTAAACATAAAGTGAAATTTCAAAACCGTAGCCAGCCGCTCGGAATGATATTTTGTCCCTAGGAAGTTATAAGCCAATTCTAAAAATTCTTTTGGATAATTAGATTTATTCTTCAATTCTTCAATTTTTCTTTCCATATCCCCCGGAATTTTTTCAGGCAAAGGGTCAGAACCGAAAGAAAGATGAGGAATAAAAAAGCGGGATAAACCGAAAACAAGGATAAAATATAAAACTATGATATAAATTACTATCTCCATATTTCTAAAATTATAATAAGGGGACTTGCCTTTTTGCCCCCTTTCGAAAAGGGGGCGAGGGGGATTAAAAAAAACGCGCCTTGCCAACCCCGATAACTCTTTATATAATATAGTAGCCCCCCAAGCCAAAATTAGCAACCTAATTTTAACTTATTTAAATAAAAAAGAAAGGGTTTGAATATAACTTGTTATTATTAAAATAAATAATAAGACGATTTATATAAATATGGTAAAAAGTAAAAAGAGCCAAAAAGCCGAATGTGCTGTTTGTGAACATAAACACATTTTTAAAATGCCGGATGAAATAATTGAAGCTGCAAAGAAAGAAGAATTAGTAATTTTTGCTGGAGCTGGTGTTAGTACAGAAGCACCATCTGTTTTTAAAAATTCTTTATACGAGGAGATAAAAGACGAACTCAGAATAAGACCTAACCAAAAAATTAGTTTTTCTAAACTAATGAGTAGGTTTTGCACGCAGAGAGATGGCCGACGTAAATTGTTGAATAAAATAAAAGAAAGATTTGATTACATTATTTCATTTCCCGAACTCTACAGGAATGCTTCACGATTTCACAAACAATTATCAACTATACCTCAAATTAAGGAAATAGTGACTACTAACTGGGACGATTTATTCGAAAAGGAATGCGGCGCTGTACCCATAGTATCTCCTGAAGATTTTGTCTTTTGGAATAATCCAGGAAGAAAAGTCCTAAAAGTACATGGCTCTATAAATCATTATGGAACAATCATAATTACAGAAGAGGATTACAAAAAATGTTATAAAAAATTACGTGATGGCTTAATTGGAAGTTATCTTAAAACCATATTAGCTACAAAAAAAATATTATTTATTGGTTATTCATTTGGAGATGAAGATTTCAATAAAATTTATAGTGTATTAGGATCAGAAATGAAAAATCTTATTCCCAATGCCTACCTTATAACTACAGACAAAGAAGCTAAGGAAAAATTTGATAAGATAAATCTAACGACCATAATAACAGACGCTGTATATTTTATTAAGATTCTAAAAAAACATCTCATATCCGAAGGAGAGATGCTCTCTGATGAAATATTTGATAAAATTCCATTAATCTACGAACTTGTTCTCTCGGAACATGATAAACTTTATTCTGTTTTGAGTTGCAAAAAAAATCCAGAAATAATTTTCTCTGCTTGCTACCAAGACGGATTGCTGCACGCCCTTGAGAGAATTATGGCTAGAAAAAATACGGGAGAATATTCCGACGAAAACAAACTGATGAATATCATATGGAGTTATAAACAAATTCGCAAAGATAAATTAAAAATGAAGCAGTATGATGATGTAGCCTATATTGATGGATATATAAATGGACAATTATTCCTTCTCTCCGATAGCACCGAAAGAAAGAAAATCTCTCTTTATTATATTTTTGGGGTTAAAAAACCTATTCAGACCATTAAAGATTATCTAATACTCTCTAAATCCAAGAGTGTTCTGCATAAGGCATCTTACGAATTTGCGAAAAAATATACTCAAGATTACTCCGAAGGTCTCGTTTTCCATCATAGACCTTTTATATGGTAATTACGGTTTAGCCCTGCCACCGTCTTTGACGAAAGCCTTATTTAAAAAAGCCAGCCCCAATACTTAGAGGCTGGTTTTTATTATATCCATCTTTTATTCTTCCTTTATTAATTTCTCCGCAATGGCCAGCTCTTCCGGACTGTTGATACCTACGGCCTGGCGCGGATCAATGGTGATAGTATTTATTTTATGGTTCTGGGTAAAAGCCAGACCAACTAAATCGGTCAAATAATATTCTTTCTGTTTATTGTCGTTTTTTAATTTGTCTATATTATCACAAACCCAATTTTTGTCAAAGCAATAAAAACCCGGGTTAACTTCTTTTATCTCCTTCTCTTCTTCGGTCGCGTCTTTGAATTCCACGATTTTTTTGACTTCTCCGTCCTCGCCCCTTACAATCCGTCCCCACTGGTAAAAATTTTTCTTATAATCATTAAAGTCATCTAACTTTACCGTGACCATGGTAATAACGCCCTGGTGGCTGTCCGCTAATTTTTTAACGGCCTCAGGCAAAACAAAAGGATGGTCGCCGTAAAAACTTATAACATTTTTTGCTTCCGGCCCGAACAGGGAGCGGGCAGAGGCGAAAGCATGGCCGGTGCCTAATTGCTCTTCCTGAATAGCAAAATCGCAATTATATTTAGCTAAAGTTTCTGCCATTATTTCTTTATTATCCGGCGAAACCACAATTATCGGCCGGCCGTCAACTTTTGCTTCTATAATTGAACGCAATAAATATTCTATTATCGGCCGGCCAGCCAGCGGCACTAAAACTTTAGGCAAAGAAGAATTCATTCTCGCGCCTTTGCCCGCGGCTAAGATTACAATTTTAGTCGTGTCCATAAACATTATTTTTTAAAATCAATCCTTAGACAATTTTCAAATTTATAAAAATTAAATTTTTTGTAAAAAGGAATTAATTCATCCCGGCAATCAAGGATTACTTTATAACATTCCAGCTCTTTGGCTTTGGCTACGGCTTTCCTGATTAAGCTACTGGCAATGCCCATCTTTTCAAACCCTTTTCTCACCACCACATCCTCTATATGCCCGGCTTTCGCGCCCTCGTGATAAAATTTCCGTTCAATCATTAGCTTAATCGTGCCGATTATCTGTTTATTTTTCCCCACGGCCACAAAAATATAACTATTTTCTTTTTGCCGTATTTCCCTAAAAACCTCTTTTATTTTCCGCTGGGACAAACGTGCGGTCTTGCTTAAATTAGATAAAGTTTCTAAAAATCCCTTATCTGGATTTAAGTCTTCTTCTCTAAATTCGCGAATTGTATATTTTATTTTTTCCATATATTCAACATGATTAGATTGGTTACTTTGTTTAGATGAACCATTAATGCGAATTCTGCTTTGCTTGTCTTCGCGAACGTTGAATTAATGCTAATGCCGCAAATTGCGGGTATAAATTATTCACATAATTAGTATTTGCGGCATTCGCATTACAGCGGGAAGCTTTAGACCCGCAGGAAGTATTCGCATTAAAGGATTGCCAAATGGCTTAGACCCATACAAACTCTCTCCTACTCTACGGTTACTGATTTAGCTAAATTGCGCGGCTTATCCACATCTATGCCTTTTAAATCCGCCACGTGATAGGCAAAAAGCTGCATGGGGATAGCGTTAATTATGGGCATAAGTTCGTAGGAAACCGAAGGCACTTTTATAATATTGCCGGCCAGCCGGGAAATTCTTTCATCCTCCTCATTCACAATTGCTATAATTTCTCCGCCCCGGGCCCTTATTTCTTCCATATTAGATAATATTTTTTCATAAGTATTATCTTTAGTGGCAATAAACAGAGCCGGCATATCCTTATCAATCAAGGCAATCGGCCCATGCTTCATTTCCGCCGCCGGATAGCCCTCGGCATGGATATAAGAAATCTCTTTTAGTTTTAAGGCCCCTTCTAAAGCGACCGGAAAATTAAGGCCGCGGCCAAGATATAAAATATTCTTGCAATTGACAAATTTTTCTGCCAGTTTTCTGATATTATCTGACTGCCCCAAAACTTCTCTAATTTTTTCCGGCAAAGCCTCTAAATCACAAATAATGTTTTCTTCTAAATCCAACCCTTGTTGCTGCCGCAAAAATAATGCCAGAAGCAATAAATCCACCACCTGAACCGTAAAAGCTTTGGTGCTCGCCACCCCGATTTCCGGCCCGGCATGAAGATAAATTCCGGTGTCAACTTCCCGGGCGATAGTTGAGCCGACAATATTGATAACCCCGAGAGTCTTAGCGCCTTTGGTCTTGGCCTCTTTTAAAGCCGCTAAAGTATCAGCCGTTTCTCCTGACTGGGAAATTACTATCACCAAATCATTGGCGCCGATAAGCGGGTCCCGATAACGGAATTCCGAAGCATAATCCACTTCCACGGGAATATTTATAATTTTTTCTAAAAGATATTTCCCGATTAAAGCCGAATGCCAGCTAGTGCCGCAGGCGACGATTATAATTCTTCTTAAAGAACTTAAATCCAAATCAAGACTTAATTTAATTTTTCCCTCTTTGATCCGGCCCCGCAAAGTATTAATAATCGCTTCCGGCTGCTCAAAAATTTCTTTGAGCATGAAATGCTTAAAGCCTTTTTTCTCAATCTGGTCCAAGGTCCATTTTATCTCATGGACTTTTTTGTTAACCTTCTCGCCCTTTAGATTCTTAACCGAATAACTATCTTTCTCAACCACCGCTAATTCATCGTCGTTTAGATAAACAATCCTTTTTGTATAATCTAAAACCGCTGAAACGTCGGAAGCGATAAACATTTCTCCCTCGCCTAAACCCAAAACCAGAGGCGAACCGCGTCTCGCCGCGATTATCTTATTTTCTCCTTTTTGAACAATGGCCAAACCGAAAGTGCCTTCAATCAATTCCAGGGCTTTTACCACCGATTCGGAAAAATCGCCGTTATGGAATTTCTGGATAAGATGGGCGATAATTTCCGAATCAGTGTCAGAAACTATTTTAAAACCATCTTTAATCAAGAAATCTTTTAAGGCGCAGTAATTCTCAATAATGCCATTATGGACTATCGCTACTTCGCCTTTGGCGTCAAGATGGGGATGGGCGTTAATTTCATTCGGCTCGCCGTGAGTTGCCCAACGGGTGTGGGCTATGCCTAAATTCCCTTTTAAATTTTTCCCGCTGACTTTTTTTTCTAATTCCGTTATTCTGCCCACGGCTTTAAAAGTAGCTAAACCTTCCGAGTCTTTAATTGTCATCCCGGCCGAATCATAGCCCCGATACTCCAATCTTTTTAAGCCGCCTAGAAGTACGGTTGAAATGTCCCTCGGCCCGATATAACCTATTATTCCGCACATAGAAAAATAATAAAATAAAAAAATAATATAAAAACTGACTTACTTCTCGTTTTATTATTTTATTATTTTATTTTTATATTATTTTATCAAGTCCCAAAGCCGCAAAAAAATTATCTTCTGCGTCTCATAAATCATCTCATTCTCAATAATTACTCCAACCGGCAAGCCGCGGGCATCGCGGGAGATAAAAGCGCATTTGCCGGCATAAATTAAAACGAAAGTCGCGGATTCGTCATTAGTGCCTAGCCAACGCCGCTCGTCCAGGCCGTAAGTTTTTCCTCCTGTTGCCAAGGAAATCGCCTTCACTCTGATTTTCTTCTTTATCCTATCTTTAGTAAAATCCGAATAAGCATCATTAATATCTTCGCTGGCTTTAGTGGCCGAGTAAATAAAATACTCTTTCTCTTTTTCTTCCCTAACGGAATTTAAAACGTCCTCCAGAATAAATCTTATGCCTTTCTTGCCCTCATAAAATTTTGTGGCCGGCCGGCTACCGCCTTTGGCCTGAAGCGATTCCAGTTCCGGAATCAGGCCGCGCAATTTCTCTTTCACCTTTTTTATTTTTTCTTCTTCGCTATTTACCAGCTTCGTTAATCTATCCGCGTCTTCCGCCACAAACTTTTGCTTAGTTTCCTGGTGATAATAGCTAACTAGGCCCTTTTCCTGCAAACTTTTTAAAATATCATAAACCGTGCCTCGGTTTAAACCGGCCAAACCGGCCAAATCCCGCACGGAACAAGCGCCGTTTTCCAAAAGCGCCAGATAAACCTCTATTTCTTTGTCAGACAACCCTATTTTTTTAAGAATTGTTATATCCATAGAGATTGTTATTTTACCCCGTTAGAAATAACGCCCCGCTGTTCCTTGCCCCGGTTCAGAGATAAATTTCTAACGGGGTTTATATGATAATTTTTTAAAAAATCACAGGAAAAAATTACTTTTTCAAATCCTTCATCTTTTATTTCTTCTATTAATTTATTCAATTTTTTTTCATCTCCGTTCTGGCAAAATTTTGTGCAAATAGTACAGGTAATGGTTTTTATTCCATTATTTTCCGCCATAAATATTTTAAAAAATAAATTATAAATTCAGTATATTCTCTAATAGAAATATTGTCAACTATTTTTCTACAATTTATAAATAAATTAATATTTTTATTTAATATTAGCTAATTATTTAATATAAATCTGTCATAAATAAAATTTACAGTATTTAAGTTATCCACAGTTAAAATACCGCAAGCTTGCGGAACGGCTTTTGATATAAAAAAGGAACCCAAATGGATTCCTTTTGCGCTAATGACAATCATTCTTCTCTTTCCGCTGTCTCGCCCAAACGCCTCCGGCTGTTTAGCAGAAAAAATAAATTGGGGGCATATAATTTTGCCGCTTTAATAAGAGCGTAAGCTGCCCCGCAACCGGCGATAATCGCCCCCTCCTGAAGAGTGTATTTAAGAGACAGCTTCGTAACGCCTAAAAAACCAATAAATCTGGCAGGCAGGCTATCCCCCAGGGGATGAAAAAATATGACTAATCTGCCGGAGGCAAAAAAGTCTGCCAAATCATGGGACAGAATCAGCAAAAAACAAAACAAAAAATTCACTTTGTACAGCCGGGAAATCTTCCCGGCTCGTGAAATAAAAAACGCCGCCAGCAGGGCAAAAAGCGGACTGTGAGTAAACCCATAATGATAGGCGTAAGCGTTTCTCGCGAACAATAAGCCAAGCAGAAAATCAATGTCGGGCAGATTGGCAAGAATAATAACAAGGAGCAGAATTTTCCACCACTTGCTGGGACCGCCCTTAGGGCCTAGCGAGCTTACAACTCCGCCAACAGCGGCATGGGTTATTATTAAAGGCATGATTCCCCCTTAAGAGTTTTATGAAAAGAACGGTTATTTTTCTATTTGTTGTTTCTACTTTAATTTATTAAATCCTTTTTGTCAAACGCCTTGACAAGCCCCTAATTTTAAGCTAACCTAGAACATCAAACATTTGATTGGCCCTTTATAAGAACAGGAGAGAATAAATTGGAAAAGAAAAAAATTCTTATCGTCCACGGCTATGAATTCTGGAAGGATCATGTCGGAGAGCCTGATGAAACTGTCTGCCAGATCGGGGAGCTTAATGCTACTGTCTGCCAGACGGTAGCAAAAATTCACAGCCAATATGACATTATTATCTTGTCTTGCGGCTGGTATTTCAGTAATTATAAGTGGCGCCCTACTATCGCCGAAGTTATACGGGAACGGCTGATTGAGCTCGGCGTGCCGGAAGAAAAGCTCCATACCCAGTTTTCTTTGGGCAGGCAGAATTTTTTCCCGCCCAGAGATACAATGGAAGACGTGGATTTACTGGCCACTCTTCTAAAGGCCCTTGGTTTTATCCCGAAGGAAACGGAGTTCGATGCCATAGTTATCTGGTTCATGAAGCCGAGAATGAAATTTCTCCAAAGGACACGTAGAACCAAATGCCGAAAAATAATCGGCGCTTGGTCTGGCTTCAAGTTTAATAAAGATACTATAAGAAAAATTCTTACCGAATTTCTGGCTTTCCCTATTATGCTCTTTGACCCGTGGGGCGGGGGAAAGATTATCGCTCGCACCAGGCGGCAAAGAACTTGCCAAGTCCCGGATTACGTAACAGAAAAAAATCTGCCAACGGCCTGGGAATGACAGAAGATAAAAGCGTGAGTCAATAACGATCCGCGCTTTTTTTGTACTAAAAAAATAGTTCTGGAAAAATAATGAGGCCTTAGAACCTTGTTCGCTTCATCGTTTTTCCAGAACACATTATATTTTTTGAAAGCCTTGCCCCGGATACTCGGGATTAAAAAAGTTTTCAAACAAAAAACACCATTGTTCTGGCCCGCCTCGCTGAGCCAAGCTCAGCTTGGCGAGGCGGGCGGCGGCTTACTCTCCCAGGGCTCATGCCCAAGTACCATCAGTGCTGAAGGGCTTAACTTCTGAGCTTGCCCCGTTAATTATTTTATGAAATACAAGGTCCCGGCATTTGCCTACTCTCCCAGGGCTCATGCCCAAGTACCATCGGCGCTAGCAGGCTTAACTTCTGAGTTCGGTATGGGATCAGGTGTGACCCTGCCGCTAAAAATACCGAGACTCCATATTCCATATTTTAATTAACGGGGTGAAAGATGGGATCAGGCTTGTCCCGTTGCAATAATATTGCAACTGGGATGTAACCCCTTCGCTAGTACCACCAGAACAATGGTGTTTTTTTATTTGTTAAATCGAGTATTTTAAAAACAAGAATGTGGGAAAATTAAATGGTTTATTAGTACTCCTCAGCTAAACCCCTTACAGGGCTTACACTTAGAGCCTATCAAGGCGATAATCTCTCGCCAACCTATGAAACCTAATCTTGAGGACAGCTTCGCGCTTAGATGCTTTCAGCGCTTATCTTAACCGAAGGTAGCTACCCAGCAATGCCCCTGGTGGAACAGTTGGTACACTAGAGCTTCGTCCTTCCCGGTCCTCTCGTACTAGGGAAGGGCCCTCTCAAGTTTCCGCGATCATAGTGGATAGGAGACCGACCTGTCTTACGCATGTTGTCACCTATTACTAAATGCATGGACTATAATTTCATCCCGATTGCTCGGGAGGCTAACGTTTAGTCTCTACGGGCTTCTTCATCCGCCGACTGGCGGAAAAGAATTCCCTCGGTATTGTCCTTAGTAGGATTTTACCGATATAAGTTAGCTTCACATTTAACATTGCTGCTAAATGCCGCCGTATATGATGTCTTTACCTCGGATTCAGACTGCCAAAAAATCGAATATATAATTCAATTACTTGACGGTCTGAACCCAGCTCGCGTGCCGCTTTAATGGGCGAACAGCCCAACCCTTGGGAGCTTCTCCACCCCCAGGATGCGACGGGCCGACATCGAGGTGCCGAACCACGCCGTCGCTGTGGACGCTTGGGCGTGACTAGCCTGTTATCCCCGGAGTAACTTTTATCCGATGAGCTTCCGCCGTCCTATCTCGAACGGTCGGATCACTAAGTTCCGCTTTCGCGACTGCTCGACTAGTAAGTCTTGCAGTAAAGCTGGCTTAAGCCTTTACACTATCTCTCGGGTTTCCATTCCGAGATAGCCAACCTTAGTAAACGCCTCCGTTACCTTTTGGGAGGCATCCGCCCCAGACAAACTACCCACCAGACACTGTCTCCCGCTTGCGCGGGATGAGAATTAAAAACATACAAGGGTGGTATCTCACTGTTGCCCCGCATTGCTGCGGGACTCCCACCTATTCTGAACATGCATATTCCTAATCCAATATCAAGTTGTAGTAAAGCTTCACGGGGTCTTTTCGTCCAGCTATGATTAACGAGCATCTTTACTCGTCTTGCAATTTCACCGAGTCCTTCGTTGAGACAGCACCCAAGTGGTTACGCTATTCGTGCAGGTCGGAACTTACCCGACAAGGAATTTCGCTACCTTAGGACGATTATAGTTATCGCCGGCGTTCATCCGCGCTTTGATTCAAAGCTACGTTCTGCCTTGCGGCAGAATTTCACCTCTCCTCTTAACGTTCGGACACTGGCCAAGCGTCACCCCCTATACATCCTCTTTCGAGTTAGCAGGGAGCTGTGTTTTTGATAAACAGTCCCTTGGGCTCTTTAGCTGCGGCCCTGATTGCTCAGGGCAGGCCTTATCTCTAAATTACGGCCGCTGTTTTGCCGAGTTCCTTAACGAAGGTTCTCTCGTACACCTTAGGCTTCTCGCCTTACCTACCTGTGTCGGTTTACGGTACGGTTACTATAATTCTAATTTTAGAGGCTTTTCTAGACAGTCCTTCCGCTTAAATCGATTCTGCCTTGCGGCTTCATCTTTTAACGACTCTTTGAAATTGGCGATCCGGATTTGCCTGGATCATTTCTCGAAGCAGTTAACGCGCATACCATAAACGCGCTTAAACTTAAAAACTGTGTCCCCCCATCAAAAATTATAGCAGTGCTGGAATATTAACCAGCTCATCCATCGGCTACGCCCGCACTACACGGGCCTCGTCTTAGGACCGACTAACCCTGGGTCGATTTGCGTTGCCCAGGAACCCTTAGGTTTTCGGTGGGCAGGGTTTTTACCTGCCTTTTTGCTACTCATGCCAACATTTTCGCTTCTGTTTTCTCCACTACTCCTCACGAAGCAGATTCAGCGAAAACAGAATGCTCCTCTACCGCCCGCTCAAGTTTTTAATTTCTATTCTATATTTTTTATTTACCCATCTTCGGTAATGCGCTTAAAGCGCCCTTGCCTAAATTTAATAAATAAAAATTAAAAATCTGAGCGGGCCCGTATCTTCGGTAATATGCTTAGCCCCGATAAATTTTCGGCGCGAGACAACTTGACTAGTGAGCTATTACGCTATCTTTAAAGGATGGCTGCTTCTAAGCCAACCTCCTAGTTGTCGCAGTCGCGACACCACCTTTTACACTTAGCATATATTTAGGGACCTTAGATGACGATTAGGGCTGTTTCCCTTTTGACTGATGAACCTTAGCGCCCATAGTCTAACTCCCGGATTACACCTACGGGTATTCGGAGTTTGGTTAAAGACGGTATCTTGCGACCCGCCTTCATTCAGTGCTCTACCCCCCGCAGTCAGCATCCGAGGCTAGCCCAAAAGCTATTTCGAGGAGAACCAGCTATTGCCGAGTTCGATTGGAATTTCTCCCCTAACCACCGCTCATCCCCTAGTGTTGCACGGCTAGTGGGTTCGGTCCTCTTCCCGCGTTTCCACGGGATTCAACCTGGCTATGGTTAGATCACCCGGCTTCGGGTCTTGTGCATGCGACAAATACACAATTTTAACAGACCACAGATTGCGATCTGTTAAAAAAGCGTATAACGGGCGGTTAACCCTCGCTTTCACTACACATATCTTCCGAAAGGAATTTATGTTAGCCGCATACAACAAACTCGTTGGCTCATTCTTCAATAGGCACGCCGTCACCGTGCCTCGCTGCCGCTCGCCACTCAAATGAAAAATGTAAAAATCAAAATGTAAAATTTATGTGTCGCTATCGCGACAGATTTATTAAATAAATCTATGAGCGAAGCGAATACAATAATTTTTATTTTTGATTTTTTAATTTTAAATTTTGTGCCGAACGATAGTGAGGCACAGCTCCGACTCCTTGTAAGTATATGGTTTCAGGTACTATTTCACCTCCCTCACCGGGATGCTTTTCACCTTTCCCTCACGGTACTAGTTCACTATTGATCATAAGAAGTATTTAGCCTTGGGTCATAGTCGACCCGGTTTCCTACGGGATTTCTCGAGTCCCGCAGTACTTAAGAATGATAACCGTAGAGTAATAACCCCTTTCACTTACAGGGCTTTCACCTTCTTTGGCAAAGCTTTCCAGCTTGTTTCAACTAGGGAAGTTATGTTTTTTAAACTCTACCTTACTCTTCTAGGGAGTAAACGTTACTACCTTGCAACACCCAAAAAACATATGGTCCCAGAACCTTCAAACCTGTTGCCCGAAGGCAACTGGTCGCAGTTTTTTGAGTTTAGGCTTTTCCCTTTTCGCTCGCCACTACTTAGGGAATAGAATTAGTTAATTAGTTAACTAGTTAACCGGTTAATCAGGTTTGCCCCAATTACTAATCAACTAATCACTAATTAACTAACATTGTTTTTATCTTTTCCTCCGGCTACTAAGATGTTTCAGTTCACCGGGTAATCCCCCCGCTCAAGTTTTTGGATTCCAATAATTTTCTAACCATCTTAAAAAGTTTGTTTATTTTTCAAGACTCAAAAAATTTTAATTTTCTAATCCAAAAAGCTGAGCGGGGCATCCTGACTTCATCAGGATAGGTTTCCCCATTCGGAAATCCACGGGTCAAAGGTTGCTTGCCACCTCGCCGAGGCTTATCGCAGGCTGCTACGTCCTTCATCGTCTTCTTATGTCGAGGCATCCACCATATACTCTTAATGAAATTTTCCCACACTTTCGTTTTTAAAAAGTGTGATTATATTTTTTTGTTTCTTGTCCCGCACCTTTTTAAGATGCGGGGTTTTATGTTCGACTCGATTTGTTATTTATATTCAATTGTTAAGGTTCGTTAAATGTTAATTTTCTGCTTGCTAATTTCCACACTAGGAATTAACATTCAAAAATTTAACATCTCTATTTTTATGGAACTAAAAAACCGCCTTCAGGCGGTTTCGAAGACGCTCCCAAAAAAGCCATCTTTTAACCGCTTGCGAGTTTAAGTAAAGAGTTAGATATTCTCATAAAATTAAGAAATTTATTATATATAACATTATACATTATTATAAAATAGTGTCAAGAGGTCAAGAGCGCATAAGGAATAGGGATGAAAAAACCCCAGAAAATCAAGGTTTTCGAGGGTTCTATTTCAGTACGTCAAAAACAGTTGTTTTTACTACAGTGTTATCGACCAATCTAAACTTCCTAAAATCATTAACCGGAAAAATGGTCTTATTTTTTATCTTTTGACCAATCGTTTGCCTTAATTTATAACCGCTGATATGCCTGAACATGCCAAAATAACTATTTAAACTAGCGCAATATTTTTTCAATTTAGAATTTAGACATTCAGCTGATGGCATAGATCTAATAACTTGCTTAATTCTGGCCACAGTTGAGTTTCTGATGTATGTCCGATATGGTTTTATTATAAAACCGACAAAATTTATCCCCCTGGCTGTCAAATTGATTTCTTTTTTATCAGAATGAAGGTTCAAAGACAACTCTACGCGCAAAAACTCGTTTATTTTATCAAACAAATAATTCAATCTTTTCGGATCTTTATCTAAAATTACAATGTCATCCACATAACGGACATAATAACGGCATTTTAATTGGCGCTTTATAAAATGATCCAGCTCATTTAAATAGATATTGCTAAAAAATTGGCTGGTTAAATTTCCAATCGGCAAGCCTTTGTTTTTTGGGGTATACCATAAACTCTTATGTTTTGGCACGCTGTCCAGTTCAGCCTGGCCACATTTGAGAATATAATTTTCCCTTGGATCATTAAAAATAATTTTTTTCAACAAATTTATTATCCATTTTTCGCGCACTTTTTTTAAAATAATCTGCCATAAAATATTTTTATCCAGGCTGACAAAAAAACTTTGAACATCGGCTTTTAAAAAGTAAGCTGGCCGTTGATAATTATCCGTAATGCTTCTGGTAAATTTTTCCAACCGGCGACAGGCGGCCAATGTTCCCTTATTTTTTATACAGCTATAAGTATCAAAAATAAAACTTTTTTCAAACTTTTCCCTGATAAAATTGCAGACAAGATGATGAACAATCCTGTCGCGAAAATCCGCCGCCCAAATTTCCCTTATTTTTGGATGTTTTATCACAAAACAAATACTTCTTCCGACTTGGTAAACGCCGTTTTTCAATTCATGATAAAGCTGAACCATATTTCGCTCCAAATTGGCTTCAAATTTTAGCGCGTTTATCGTGTTCCTTTTATTTTTTCGGCAATCATAATAAGCTTTAAAAAGATCTTCTAAGGTAAAATCATTCACCCCGTTAGAAATTTTTTTACCTTCTTTCTCCATAATAATATACTATTTGATTTTTTAATATTTTGTATTTTCCCGTTATTTCTAGCAATATTTCTAACGGGGTTAAAATTTTGTTATTTTTTCCAGTTAGATTTCTAACGGGGTTCATATTTTTTTCAAAAGGCGCCTTATTGAAGCGCCTTTTAAATAGTAATCTCCTGATACAGCGAACATAGTTCGCGTTAGTCTTATTGTTGTTGTTCTGGTTGCCATTGTTGAAATTCTGGTTCCAGCCGTTGTTAGTATTGTTCTCCGTAGACGACCAATAGTTGTTATCGATGAAACCGCCTACCGTATTGATTAGCGACTCATAGATATCCATCCGGATTTCTCTAAATGGATATACATTCTTTGGTTCAAATTTTTCAAAAAAAGAACCGCGCTAATCCGAGATTACCTGGCGCGCTGGACAGCGCCGCTAGAGCCCTGCCCATTCCGGCCTTTATCCCGTTAGCCCCGCTTAAAATTTATTTTTAACGAGATTAAAAATAATGCTCCCTGCGGAAATTTCTAACGGGATTTATTAAATTTTTTCCAGCCTTCGGCCTGACAGGCAATTTCTTCGGCAATAAGAATTATTTGAGAATATCTTTTTAAGGACAAAACTCGCATATCTCGGCAAAGACGCAGAATTAATTCTATTATTTGAATTCTTTCAAGAATACTTTCAATGGACGGGCATTTGTCTTCATGGCTATTGGCCCTATATATCAACACCACCATCTCAATTGTTTCTTTTTGCAACTTTTCGCCCAAGGTGTATTTGTATTCACGGGGAAATTCCTTGACCGCCAAAAAAATTTCTTGAAAAAGATCGTACGACTTTTTATATATCGGCAAGTGCAGATATCGCGCCATGGAAAATAAAAAAATAATTAAATAACTAAATAACTAATATCTCCTGATACAGCGAACATAGTTCGCGCCAGCCTTACAGTTGCTGCCCTGGCCGCCACTGTTGAAATACTGGCTCCAGCCGTTGCTAGTATGGCCCCCCCGTAGACGACCAATAGACGTTATCGAAGAAACCGCCTACCGCTGTTTTTTGTCCATAAAGTGTATTTAATTCATCTTTAGCCGGCAAATACCAGTCGTCATATCCCTGATAAACCATTTCATAACAATATTGGGCGGCAGCATTTGTTTGTAAAACGTCATAGACTAATTTACCGGTATTGGACCAGCCATCCGTAGTGCTGTCAGCCGGTTCATCAGACCCGGCTACCGCCGACCAAGTTTTTGTTACTGAATCTGTCACGCCGTTGCAAACCGGATTAATATTAGTGGTAATGCATCCGCTAGGCATCGCTACTAATCCAATAGCAAACTTCATTCCACCGCTACAAATAGTGCCAACCGCATCACTGTCAGAACAATCGTGAGCATCTTTAACCATATTGCCTTCTATATACTTCAGCCCGCCCCAAAGAGAGAAAGCTGCGGAGGGTGTCGTGGTCGCGCTCGTGTTGGTGCCGATTCCTGTCTGAATATATTCTTGTCTTTCAATAACACTGCCATCAGCGTCAGAAACGACACTAGTTGAGGTAAAATCATTATCCGCGTTATTAGCGCCTAATATATTTTGCAGGAAATCCTGGTCAGAATCATTGGGCCCGGCCAAAGGTTCGGTAAAAGCGGCATAAACCCAAACCGTGATAATAGCGGTTAGGGTTAAAATAATAACTGTCAGGGCTCTTTTACCTAATTCTTTTAGACTTAGGAGATTAGCTATTTTTTTAACTAGCTTGTTTTTAAACATATTTTTTCCATCAATAAAAAACTAACCCCAAGTACTTGGAATTAGTTTTAATAAAAATAATCTATTTATTTTTAACAAAATAAAAACATCTAATGGTTTTCTATATATTCTACCCCCCCCCAGCCATTTAGAGAAATTATCCAGCCGTTTAAATTGGTTTATCTTCTTCATACTGATTTTTACCCAAAGCAACTTGGGATTAATTTACATTGTTTTTATTATAGCATAAAAAACTATTGGGTAAAAGACGCCAGAGCCATTTCCCTATAATATCCTGAATTTATCAAGCATTTCCGGATTGTTCATCTGGGCCTGGGCGACTTCTTTGGTAATTATCTTTTCTTCATACAATTTCTTTAAATGCTGGTCTAAACTTATCATGCCTTCTTTTGAACTGGTTTCAATAACCGTCCTTAATTGGGCAATCTTATTCTCCCTGATTAAGTTAGCCACCGCCGGGGTATTAAACATTATTTCCCTGGCCGCCACCCGCCCCCCGCTTATTTTAGGAAGCAACCTTTGAGAGATAACCGCCGCCAGCACCATGGATAATTGCATCCTTACCTGGTTCTGCTGATGGGGAGGAAAAATATCAATAATGCGGTCAACGGTCTGGGCGGCGCTGTAAGTATGAAGGGTGGCTAAAACCAAATGGCCGGTTTCCGCTAAAGTAATAGTCGTTCCGATAGTTTCCAAATCGCGCATTTCTCCGACCATAACCACGTCCGGATCCTGGCGCAGGACATGCTTTAGGCCGCTGGCAAAAGTTACCATGTCGCTGCCTAATTGCCTCTGCGTGATAATGCTTTTTTCTGACTTAAACACAAACTCGATCGGATCTTCCAAAGTAATAATATTGCATTGGCGGTTTTTATTTATATAATTCACCATAGCGGCTAAAGTCACGGATTTGCCGCAGCCGGTCGGGCCAGTAACTAAAATAAGGCCCTGGTCAAGGTCTAATAAATTGCTGATAATCTTAGGCATACCGATCTCTTCCATGGTGGACAATTTTTCATTAATTACCCTGGCAGCCAGACTAACGTTTCCTCTCTCATAGCGAAGATTTACCCTAAACCTTGATTTAACATCTAAAGAAAATCCAAAATCCAAATCTTTTTCTTCTACAAACTTCTTTTTCTGGCTCTCATCAATCAGGGAAAACGCCATCTGCTCCAGTTCTTTCTGGCCCAATTCTTTTTCTCCTTTTATCGGCACCAATTCTCCGTCTATGCGCAGCATCGGCGGCAAGCTAACAACCAAATGAAGGTCGGAGGCCTTTTCATCTACGGCCATTTTAAAAAGCTCCTTGATATTCATATGTTTAAAAATAAAATAATATAAAAATATAAAATTTATCTATTCTAACAAAGCAACTGCCTGAACATTCAAAATTATTTTATTATTTTATTAGTTTATTATTTTATTAGTTAAATTACCAATCCTTTTTCTTTAAGCCAGCCGCCGCGGCTTTAACCTGCGCTTCCTGCTTAGAAGACCCCTTGCCTCGGGCAATAAGCTCTTCATTTAAATAAAGGCCAACTTCGAAAATTTTAGAATGGTCCGGCCCGGCTTCAGATAAAACTTTATAATAAGGAGTAACCCCATGGATTTCCTGGGCCTTTTCCTGGAATTTTGATTTCGGATCAAGATATAATTTATTTTCCAAAATATTATCCAGCTTTGAGATTATATTTTCCTTAATAAACTTTTTTACGAATTTTATTCCCCGGTCGAGATAAATAGCCCCGATTAAAGCTTCGACGGCATTGGCTAAAATATATTGCCGGGCTTTTGAATTTTTGTCTTTAGATTCTCCTTTGGACAGGTAAAGATAATCTTCCAGGCTGATTTCATTGGCAATCTCGGATAGCATTTTGGCATTTACCAGACTGGCCCGCCAGTTGGTGAGATCCCCTTCCGGCGTCTCGGGGAAATGATAGAATAAATATTCTGTCACCACAATCTCCAAAACCGCATCGCCCAAAAATTCCAACCTTTCATTATGGTTAAGGCCGAAAGCCGGATGCTCATTTAAGTAAGAACGGTGGACCACCGCCTGTTTAAGCAAATTTTCATCTTTAAATTTAAAACCGAGTCTGTCCTCAAGCTTAGAAAAATTCTTCATCTTATTATATTGCTCAATTGCTAAATCATTAAATTGCCCGATTCCCGCAATTTAACAATGTAGTAATTTAACAATCATTAAAAATTATTATTCCGCCTTTGGTTTCGCCGGTCCGGTTAGGCTTGGCAAGTCCGCCCCGCCCATTTTTTTCTCCCCCAAATTTTTATAAATCGCCCCCAAAACTCCGTTGACGAATTTTCCCGATGACTCGCCGCCAAAAGTCTTAGCGATTTCTATGGCTTCATTGATGGCCACTTTCGGCGGTATATCTTCGGCCATAACTAATTCATAAACTCCTATCCTTAAGATATTCCGGTCAACAATGGTAATTTGGTCCAAAGGCCACTCGGTCGCATATTTTACGATAATTTTATCTATCTCGCCCAAATTGGCAAGCACCCCCTTTATCAAAATCTTCACAAAGCCGTTATCATTAAAACTCGGGGCAAAATAAGAAAAATTGCCCTTGATTATGCTATCAAGATCGCTGCTTTGCCGGCCGTTAAAATCCCACATAAACAAAGACTGCATAGCGATAGTACGAGCTAAATGGCGATTAGACATATAAAAATGTAAATGACGAAAATTTGAGTATTATCTCTTGTTTTCTTTTTTAGTTTTTATTTTAATTTTCACTATCTCTCGGCCCCGATAGGTGCCGCAGAAAGAGCAGGCATTATGGGGTCGAACCGGCTTGCCGCATTTTGGACATTTGTTTAAAACGGTTTTCTCTAAAGCATAATGGGCCCGGTTGCGCCTAGCTTTAGAGCGAGATCTTCTTTTAGCTGGTACTGGCATAAGTTAAATATAAAAATAACATAAAAACAAAATAATATAAAAAAGAGTCTTATTTTGTTATTTTATTATTTTATTATTTTATTTATATTACTATTATAACCTAAAACCCCCATTAGTCAACCCTATCTAGAACACCCCTAATCAGAAACATTCTATTCTATTCTATTCTATTCTTTCCTCTCTTTGGCTCCGACAATTTTTTCAAACTCTTCTTTCTCTAAAGTTTCCTTTTCCAGCAAAGCTTTCACCACTTTCTCTAATTGCTCCCCCCTTGATTTTATAATTTCTTTCGCCTGCTTGACCGCCTGCTCGATAAAATGGGAAATTTCTTTATCAATCTGCTCAGCTATTTTTTCGCTGTAATCTCTTTGCTCATGGATTTCCCGGCCTAAAAATATCATCTCTTCTTTTTCCCCATAAGTGCGCGGACCTAAATTTTCCGACATGCCATAATCGGTAATAAGCTGGCGGGCCAGCGCTGTCGCCCGGCGCAAGTCAGAAGTGGCGCCGGTCGTCACTTCGCCGAAAATTTCCTTTTCTGTTGCATGCCCGGCAAGTAACACGGCTAATTCTTCCACAAACTCCGATTTAGTATGCATATGTTTGTCTTCGGTCGGGAGTTTAAGGGTATAGCCGCCGGCCTGGCCCCGGGCAATGATAGAAATTTTTTGTATCGGGTCGGTATGGGGGAGAAAATGGGCGACAATCGCGTGCCCGGCCTCATGGTAAGCCGTAATTTTTTTCTCTTTCTCCGTAATCACCCGGCTCCTTCTCTCCGGCCCCATCATAACTTTTTCTATTGATTCAAATAGTTCATCCATCTCAATCATTTTTTTATTCCGCCGGGCAGCCAAAATCGCCGCTTCATTCAAAAGATTAGCTAAATCCGCTCCGGAAAAACCAGGCGTGCGTTCGGCAATCCGGCGCAGGCTCACTTCCTTAGCCAGCGGTTTTTGGCGGGCATGAACTTTTAAAATTTCCTCCCGGTCTCTCATGTCCGGCTCGTCAATTACTACCCGGCGGTCAAAACGCCCGGGGCGAAGCAAAGCCGGGTCTAGGACATCGGGCCGGTTAGTGGCCGCGATAACTATCACATTGGTATGAACTTCAAAACCGTCCATTTCCACTAAAATTTGGTTTAAAGTCTGCTCCCGCTCGTCATGGGAACCTCCCAAACCAGACCCTCGCTTTCGGCCGACGGCGTCAATTTCATCAATAAACAAGATACAAGGAGCGTTTTTTTTCGCCCGTTTAAATAAATCGCGCACCCGAGAAGCGCCAACGCCGACAAACATCTCTACGAATTCCGAGCCGGAAATATGGAAAAAGGGAACGCCGGCTTCACCCGCTACCGCCCGCGCCATTAAGGTTTTCCCCGTACCCGGGCTCCCCAAGAGCAAAACTCCCCGCGGGATGCGGGCGCCCAGCTCATAGAATTTTTTGGGATGCTTTAAAAATTCAACTACTTCTTTTAATTCCTCTTTGGCTTCTTTCGCTCCGGCCACGTCGGCAAAAGTAATTTTGTTTTTCTGGTCCTGCCCGAATTCTCTGGCCTGCGACTGGCCGAACATCAAAGCTTTTGAATTCGCTCCTGACACGCTCCTCATCATAAAATAAATAAAGACGCCGATTAAGAGAAAAGGAATAAGAAAAGGCAGAATAGCCGACAGCCAGAAATCCAGGCCTTCGTTTTCTTTTACCTCAATCTTAATTTTTGAAACCTTGGCCGCTTCCACATTAGAATTTTTAAGCAATTCCGACAGAGTTTCCCCGCTTTCTTTTTTAACGATTTCCTGCCGGCCGTCAGCCAAAGTAATTTTCATTTCCGCGCCCCTTACCTCTATTTGCGAAACTTCTTCCGCGTTAATCTGGCTTATTAAAATTTCCTGGCCGACCGTTTCCACTTTATTGCCGCCGTTGCTTAAAATAGAAAAGAGGCTGGCAATTATCAAAAAAACTAAGAAAAAAATTAAAAAATTTTTAACTAAATTTTTCATAATTTATTGGAAAATTTTTAGTTTAACTAAATTTAGTATATAATATAAAACTCTTTTTAGCAAACGAACTTACAATTAAGGCGAAGATTGCCTCTTCGCCTTAATTTATTTTATTTCTCCGACTTTTTAGTTTTTTCTTTGGTTTTAATTTCTTTCTTTTCGCCTTTGGCCTCGGCCGCTTTGGTTTCCGCCTTTGGCTTTTTTTCTTTCGTTTCCTTCTTTTCTCCCTTAGCTGCCTCTTTTGTCTCTTTTTCTTTTTTATCTTTCTCTTTAACCGCTTCTTTCGGAGCGCCGGCCCATTTTAATAGCTTTAATCCAAGGCGATGCTCTTTCGGCTCCAGAGACATTACTTCAAAATCAGCTTTCTCCCCTGCCTTGGATAATTCGCTAATCTTCTGGTTTGGCCCCAGGCCAAGCTGGCTGGCATGAGCCAAGCCATGGATTTCTTCGTCTAATTTCACGAATAAACCAAAAGGATTAACTTTTAAAATTGTCCCCGTGACTGTCTGGCCGACTTTGTACTTAGCGCTGGCTGCTTCCCAAGGATCTTTTTTAAGCCTCCGGGCGGACAAAAATATTTTAGACCCGGCCACGCTTATGACTTCAGCTTTAATCTTATCTCCGACTTTAAATAAATCAGCCGGGGAATCAATCCGCTGCCAAGCCAGCTCTGAGATATGGATAAGGCCTTCCATGTTTTCGCCAAAACCGATAAAGACGCCAAAGTCAGTAACGGCGGTAATAGTTCCTTCCACAATTGTCCCGACTTTATATTTAGCAATTGTGTCTTTCTGCTTTTCGCTCCAGACATCTTTTTCGCTAAAAATTATTTTATCTTCTTTCTCGTCTAAAGTCATAACGGTCACTTCAAACTCCTGGCCGACAAAAGATTTAAGTTTTTCCAAAATCTTGCTTTTATCGCCGCCGCTCACCCGCGGATAATTTTCCGGAGCTAATTGCGAAACCGGCAAGAATCCCTGAATCTGGCAATAACGGACCAGAAGCCCGCCTTTATTGGCATCAATTATTTTTACCTTAACGGCTTCTTTATTTTTAGATGCCTTTCTTAAAGTTTCCCAGGCTTTTTCCTGGCCGGCATGGCGGAAAGACAATTCCAATTCGCCTTCTTCATTTTCCTCTTCAATAACGGTTGCTTCTATTTCATCGCCGGGCTTTAAATTAGCGTATTCCTCCGCTTCTTCGTAAAGTTCCGGCCCGCGGACTACTCCGACTAGAATGCCGCCAATATCCAATCTGACTTCGGCCCGGGAAGCGGAAACCACGGTCCCCTTAACCGTATCCCCGGCTTGAGGAATTTTCAGATCATCTTTATCCAATAATTTTTGGAAATTTTTGTCTTCTTCACTAAGTATTTTTTTATCTTCTTCCATACTATTTAATAACCTTTCCTTAAATAAAAAAAGATTATTTAACCTCCCATTTTTTAAGGGAAGCCCCTTGGCCACCTTCCCGCCATCCGGCAGGACCAAAGGTTTTATTAAAGGTGTTTATTCAGTTTGTTTTTTTATTATACACTATGCTCTAAAAATTGCAAGCCCCTGGGCCACGACGGAAATCCCCCTAACCCCCTTTTCGAAAGGGGGCGTTAATAATACAGAAAGCTTTTTCTAATTTGCTCAAAATATGGCCGGCATTTATTTTTATTGGTTTCGCTAACAGATAAAGTATAACTAATTATATCCTGGCCAATTGGTATCTCTAGTCCATAAATAAAATTTCCTTGTTCAGTCGTCTCTTCCTTTTTCATAGCCGGGGTCAAACCGGCAAAAATTCTTGTAAAACCTTCCTGCTCTTTGAGCAGGGAAGCGACATCCACGTCTGCGCCGGTTTTTTTAATATTACTTTTTACTTCGCAAACCAATGCTTCGTTCTCATTAAGATAAAAACTCGGGGACCTTAATTCTTTCGCTTGCCACCCGGGAGGCAAAGTTATTTCAAAGCCCTTAACCACATTGCCAACAATCGTCCGGCCGTCTTCTAATAAAGTCACGGCGTAAGGCGAGGGGTTATGAACAATTTGCCCGGTAATCCATTCCACGCTTTCTTCCCTAACCAAAGCCCACCAGATGATTAATTCACCTAAAACCGCGGCCAAAACTAACACAACAACTTTTACCAGATAATATTTTCCGTATTTTAGGCGATAATACATATAATCAATTTTCAATTATCAATTACCAATTTTCAATTAATTTTTATTGAATATACTCTTTCCAAATTTTGTATAATTCAGCCGTGGCAATTAAATCCCAGCTATTATATTCGGCAATCTTTTTATATCCCCCATTTTTAAATAATCGCCCGACGTCATCGCCGGTAATGCCTCCGGCCTTAGGGCTTTTAATGCTGAAAGCCCGGCAATACAAGTGCAGGTTGCCTTTGCGTCTGACTGCGCCGTAAAAAGACAGCTGGTCTAACAAATCTATATGCCTTACCCCATATTGGCTCCCTAAGTAACGGTTAGACATTAAATTTATTGTCGGTTTGATTTTATGGACCGCCGACCTTATTAATAAAAACGGAACGTCAAAGGAACGGCCGTTAAAACTCACCAGTTCGCCATAATTTTTCGCTCCCTGCCAAAAATCAGCCAGCATCTCTTTTTCAGTTTTGGGCTTAAAGGTAAACTTTCCATCAACCCATTCTTTCATCTCTTCGTCCGGCTGCTTGTCCACCGAAGAGGCGGAAAAATATACAACCCCCTTGTCCTTCTCATCATCATAAATTCCAATCGCCACAATTTCGCCGGTCAGAGGAGAAAATCCCAGCCCTTCTTTTAAATCAGTTAGCATCACATTATATTTCCCCTCTTCCTCGCCCGCCTCGCGCTTAATCCAGCGAGTCAGGCTGTCCTGGGTTTGGCTGTTAATATCTTCCCAATCTTCCCCGATTGTTTCTATGTCAAAAATTAAAGACATATCCTTTAAATGACAAATGACAAAATCCAAATGTCAAATTCTTTATTTATTATTTTATTATTTTATTTTTATATTATTTTGCTTCCGCTTTCATCGCTTCCCCCTGGCTAATCCCGGCTTTAATTTCTGATTTAATTTGCTCTAAGACGCTTTCCGGCATGCCAAAATCTGTCGGGATGCCCATCTTGCCAAAATCAGGAGTTAAATCGGGAATAGTTATGGCCGGAGATCCGGGCGGCAATTTTATAATCGGAATAATGCCGGTAGGCAATCCAATTTCATTTAAAGTAATGTCTAAAACCACATCCGGCCCGCCGGTTCCGGTCGGATAAGGAAAAGCCGCCGGTATCGCTATGGTCGCAATCTGCGCCTGGATTATCATTATTATGCTATCGCCGGTTTTATTGAAAGATTTAATCTGGACAAATGAAGGCAAGTATGGGGCAATCATCTCTTTGCTTATTCTTCCCTCCATTCCCTCTTTTATCTTTTGCCTCATATCAGCTTCCGAAGGAATCTGGGCTTGAGCTTCCGGTGATAGGTCGGAAGGTATGGAGCTTAAAACATCAGCCAGTTGGGCGTAAATCAAATCAACTTCTTTGGCTAGATCAACATTAACATCAACTTCCACGTTTTTTATGCTAATTTGGCCGGACTTATAGCTTCCGGCTGGCAAATTCAATTGGCCAAGATTAACCGTATTTTTCCCGGGATAAAGAGTTTTAACATCTCCGCCCGGAAGAGCCACAATCGCCTTGCCTTCACTATTGGTAAAAATTAAGTCTCCCATTTCCACCCTTATTTCCGGTACGCTTACCGAAGCCCGCAAATTAGGCGGGTCAGTTAAAAAGATATTAATTTTTCCGGTTAAAAACTGGAAATAAGGCGAGATTAAAATCCCAACCACAATCGCTCCGGCCCAAAATTTAGGCAGCCGGATAACGAAATGTAAAATGACCACAACGACGATGGCAACGGCCGCCATGATTAATAGGGTTCTGGTCGAAACAAAAGTGCCTAAACGCGCCTCGGAAATTAAAGAGGCGAGATAAGCGACAACTGGCGCGATTATTATGCCGATTAAAACTTGAACTAATTTTTTCATAACTTTAAAATTTTAATAATTCTTTCTTTAATTTTATCTTTTTATGCCCCAACCGTCAAATCGGTATTAAACGCGCATCCTACGAATTGCGCATATTCGAATTAAACAAAACCCCGCCCTTCGTGAGGGACGGGGTTATTTTATTTTTGTATTTTATATTATTTAATTAGTGGCACAAGCCGCACCGCCGCCAGAAGCAGAAGCAGGAGCTGCGCCGGTGCCGAATCCAGCCGCAGGAGCGGTTGAAGATAAACTCTGGCTGCATTCTTCCGGCGCGGTATTAAAAGCGGAACAAATAGTGGCCAGTAAACTGGCGGAGTCGCGTTCCGAAGTTACCTGGGCGCCGTTTATCACTAAAGTCGGAGAGCCGCCTACGCCGTATTTTTCATTATCAGCCTTATAGATATCAAAAACCGGGAATTGGCCGTTAGACCAGGTGCTTTTATCATTAAACTTTTCCGTCACTTTATATTCTTTGTCAGTCGCGGAAACGCAAGCATCAAGTTTCCCCTTGTCTAATCCGGCTTTGGCTATACAACCGTCGCCGTCTCCGGCTTCAAGGAAACATTTCAAATAGCCATTCAATTTATCCGTCTGCTCTTTCTGGATACAATATTGTTTTAATTCTTCGTTTAATTCCTTTTCGCCGTGCATAGCGTAATCGCAGAACTTTAGAGTAAAATCAATTTTATCGCCTAAAGCCTCAACCGCCGGCAAAATGCCTTTTTCAATTTGAGTGCCGTAAGGGCAATGGCTCATGACAAAAAGTTCGACGTTCGGCTTATCGGATTTAGCCGCCACTTCGCTTCCGCCGCCAGCCGCGGCCGTATCAGAAGTATCTGTCTTAGCCGCTGCCGCTTTCATGTCTAAAACTTGCGGGAAAAATTTCGTGCCGTCCTTAGTTAAATAAGAATCAAAATCCTGGCCGCCGACATTGACCACAATTTTATAAAGTCCCCCCTCTTCGGTAATCCCCTTTATATCCACTGTTGTGCCTGCCTGCACCAGATTGGCATTTATAAATTCTCCCGCTTTAGCTTTGGCTTCTTCCGGAGATAAAATAGCGTTAGCGGTTTTAGCGCCAAAAAATTTGTAGCCGGCGCCGCCCAAAGCCACTAAAATAATTAAAACGATAACTATTTTTTTCATGTTCATATTTTTATTATTTTATTTCAGCCAGAGGCTGATCCGCCTTTGGCGGAAATTTTCCTCCTCTTTTATTAGTTATTTCATTTTAACAAAAGAAAAAAAATAAGTCAAATAGATTTATCTATTTTTATTTTCTCTCAATTTTTTTACTAATAACCCGCCCAAAACCACAATTGCTCCCCCGGCTAAAACCAATAAATACCTGAATAATTGAAGTTTTTTGTCCCTCGCAGCTATAGACCATTCGTCGCTTGCCGCCACTTCGCCCAAAACCTGGCCGGATGAGCCCTGGCTTTCCGAATCTTTCTTTATTATATCGTCAGGGGAGCGCGGCATAATCCTTAAGCCCGATTCGGTCCGGCTCAACAATCCGGCAATCGCCAGAGTCTCGCCTTCTTGTATTTCTCCTGTCTTTATCCCGGTCGCTTCCTTTATATAAACCTTTATTTCTTCCGTGCCGTCGTCTAAATAAATAGTTGAGCCCTTTTTATCCGTAATTTCTCCGGTTACGGCCACTAAATTACCAAGATAATCATCAGTAATTTTTTCAACCGCCAATTCTTCGGGAATCGGGGCAGACCGATTCTCTATTATTTTCATATCTTCTTTGCCGTTGGTTTTTATTCTCTTTTCACCATTACTAATTGATATTTCGCCGCTTACCTCTATATAATCGCCAACCTTTAAACCAGGGAAATCTTTATTATAATTATAAACCTGCACCCCGGGGGAGCCGACAATATAAAAATACTGAGCGCCTAAAATTCCGGGCAGAACCGCTACGGTTCCTTCTACTCTTACTAAATCTCCGGATTCTGATTCTCTAATTTTTTCTAAAGTCACGGGGACATACGTACCGGCCGCCGGAAATTTAACTTTAACCCCCAAAACATTTTCTAAAGCATTGCTTTTACTGCCCGCTACAGAAATAATATTTTCCTGCCCAGGAGTTAAGGCCGTTGTCCAAAACCATTTTCCGGTTTCTGCTTGAGCATAAGATTCGCCGCTATAAGATTTTTCATAAGAAATTTCATCAGCCAGTTTCCCCGAATTATTAAATAAACGGACTGACTCATTTGAATTATTTAAAGCCAACCCACTCTCGCTTCTTTCTGCTAAATAAAAATTACCAGGTTCAAGCCACAAATCAGAGCTGATTTTGTATGGGCTGCTACCGGCTTCGCCATCGTCTAATTGCCAATTTAGTAAATTAACTTTGCCTGAACCTGTATTTTTTAATTCTATCCATTCTCCCTCGGCGTCTGCCCCTTCCGGATCGGGAAGAATTTCATTGATTATAACCGAGGCCGGACCGCTAATATCACCAGTAATTCCGGCCGAGGAAAAAACTTTTACAATTTCTTCTTTGCTAGCCTCATTTTCCCCGTCGCTTACAGCCAGCTTAACTACATAATCCCCGACCTTTAAATAAGTGTGCTCGGGCGAAGCCAAGGTTAAATTTATCCCATCGCCAAAATCCCAGCTAAATTTTAATTTATCCCCGTCCTCGTCAATCGTGTCCGAACTGTCAAAAAGAATCGGCTGGCCAACTACTATTTCTTTTGGGCAGGAAAAAGAAATGACAGGCGGATGGTTTACGGTTTTTATAATATTAGCTTCACCCGGCGTAATAATCTCGCTCCATAGCCAACTCTCGCTGCTGGTAGCATAATTATAACCCCAGCCTTCTTCGGCTGCCTTATATTTTACTTCTTTGTACGGCTCGTCTTTTAAGGGTAAAAATAATTTTACGCTATCGCCCCCGTTATTCAAAGCGATTTTACTTTCCGAACGCAAGATTGCTAAATATTCCCTTCCCTTTATAAAAACCTTATCTTTAAATTTAAATTTTGTTTTGCTATCGTCTCCCAATCCCCAGCCAAGTAGGTTTACCTCCTTATCTCCTTTATTATATAACTCAATAAACTCGACTTCATTGTCGCTGCCAACCGGATTGGGAAGAATTTCGGAAATGATTATGCTATCGCTAAAATCATACAAAATTTTTTCAGCCGCGCTTATCTTATTTTCTTCTTCATCCACTAAGCCAGTTATAATATTACTTGCTCCCTTAGTCTGGGTAGTGGTAACCGCAAAATCGTTTAAATTATTAAAACTGTTCTGCCCGTCAAATTTCCTGGCTAAAGAATTAGGGTCGGAGGCGGCCGGGGCGTTATTGGCTGAATCGCCATCATCCCAGTTTCCGTAAGCCATTTGGTCAATTAAAACTCCGTTGCCAGTTCGTAAAATTATTATGTCTCCGCTATTATTAAGATTGCCTTTTGGTTTGGCTATAATAAAAAATTTTTCTTTTCCGCTTCCCGCTAAAATTCCAGCCAGATTTGTTTTGGCCCCGCTGCCTTCTTCGACGGTCCAGCTAGCTAAATCTATTTCTTTACTAGTCGCATTATATAATTCAATCCATTCCACTTCTTCATCAGCCGGATCAGACACAAATTCGTTAATTACCACGTCGCCCAATTTATTTATCACAACAACGTCTTGGTCTTGGGGTTCAACAACTTCTTCCCGTTCTTCTTCCCCCTCTCCTTGCGAAGGAGAGGGTGGGGGTGAGGTTTCCGGTTCTTGGGGTTCTCCTTGGTTTTCACTATTTGGAGCTTTTGGCGTTCCGCAATCGTTAGCTCCATGATCAAAATTAACCGCCTGCAAACAAGTATGCCAATTTCCAACTAATGTTCCATCTCCCGGGACACTATTTCTTTCCATAGATTTTTTTATATCTCCCGTATCGCCAGCAATGGGATTGCCAATACCATCATCAGCTGCGTCAATCAAATTTGCTCCACTCTCCCTATCTCCATCATAAAGCCTAATTTGTAATTTAGTATTAACTAAAGATACGGCAGTATCAACTAAACTAGGTTCAATGTTTAGAATAGAGTTAATATTATCCAAATTATAATTAGATATTAAAAAATAACTGCCAGGGGAAATACTTTTGTCCTCGGGGATGGATAGTATTAGAGTCTCTGCCCCGCTGGAAAGTTTTGTAATTTGCCAACCGGCTAAGTTAATTTCTCGGTTAGTCGTATTTTTCAATTCAATAAATTCATCCGATGATGATAATGATGACCCTGACCACATCAATTCGTTTATTACAACATCACCAACGCCAACCGCCCAGCAATTTTCCCTGAAATAAAAAAATCCTGCTACGGCCAATAACAAGATTAAAATAACTTTTCCTGCTTCCTTAAGCAGGCCCTCCTGTTTTTTCATATTAAATTATTTATTTTTAGAATTCTAAAACAAAACTTGGGGTTAAACTAAAAATTTAATCTTTTAAAAAATGAGGGCCTTGCACGTCTTGTAATTGCTATCTTTCTTAAATTGTCTGATAAAAATCCTTTAAAAAACATTACTTCTATTTTTCTGCCTAATTTTTTTGCCCATTCAATACCGCTGACATAATCACCATCATTTGCCGCAATTATAGCAACATCATATTCATTAAAGGCTGCTTTTCCTAATAAATCGCTAACTAATTGTGTATCAACGTTTTTCTCATGTGGCTCACGCTTTTTGGAATCTTGACTATATTTTAAGTCACCGTATTTTACTTCAACTAAATCTTGCTTAGCAATTTCCGTATAATATTTTTGAGTGGTTGTATATCTATACTGGTCATTTTCATTACCTTGCATTAAGTAATAAGGTGGGGAAACACAATAAAAGCCGACATAAACCAACTCCCTGTTTCCCGCCAATCTATGAGCAAGAAAAAGCGGGTCATAGAAATTTGGCCATTGTTTCTCGCCCGCTTCTCTCATCGTATTTATACATCTGAAAATATTGCTATTGTCTATAAAAACTGCCGCTCTCATATAATCTAAAATGGGGTTATCTTTATCGTAGTTATACTATAACATACAAAAAATCAACTCTCAATAATAAACAAAAGACCCTTGCGGGCCTTTCGTTGCTTATCACCGCCGAAGCAGCGACAAGGATTTATTCAAAGTAATTATAAATAATATATGATTTTTCTTTTGCTGTCAAGCCTTAGTTTAATTTTATATTATTGTAATCTAATTATACTATACATGTGATAATCTTTAAATACCAAAATTTATTTAATATTAGCCACTTTATTTTCACAATTACGCTCTCTGTGTATAACTTTATATTAAACGAGCGAAAACGGAGACTGCTGTGAGGCGCGAAAAACTATTACTTTAACTTGCTCTTCGCTTGATACCCTTGTATATATAACTGCTTTTTTCATACCCTTAATACAACGCTTGAAATAAATAAATAAGAGTTATTAAAATCGCTATTCCATTAAAAAATGAATTTATATAAAATTTGATAGCTGTTTTATCTCTATCTTTTTCAAATTTAATAAATTCTTCTTCTTCATATTTGTTTGGCTTTTCATTTAATAACTTTTTTATATCTTTTAGCTCTTTGTAAAAATGTCCAGTAAAACTCATCTGTTGAAACCCCCAAATACCCATAAATACATTAATGGATAAATATATTAAAACCAAACTACACAAAACCACTCTTTCAAAATTAACGCTGGCGAGAGACAAAATTTTTAAAATTACTATGATTACTACCAAATTAATTATTACTTGCCAAATATAATTTAAGGTTTTTTTCATATTTTTTATTTATTAATAAATTTATTAATAATTTTATATATAATTGAAAACTCTACAGACATAATCAACATAAAAACTGATAACACGATGCTTTGTCCGCCCGTAAAGTCAACCCACCGAGAAACGAAATAGGTTATAATTACTACTAGTAGAATTTTTAATCTGGGGTCTATTTTAATCATAAATTTATACATTATTTAATAAATTTATATAAATTCTCTTTTTTAACTCTCTCTTCCACCTAGCAGCAGCCCCTACGGAGACTGCTGTGAGGCGCGAAGACTCATAATTACTATATAGTCACCAATTTTTAAAGGAGGAAATTCTTTTTTGTAATTATAAATCTGGATTCCTTTAATTTTTAAACACCCCGATCAAAAAGGCGGGGTGTTTAAAAATAATAATTCAATGAATTATTATATAATTATAGATCTGAAGCTTCAAAATCATTTAGGTATTTGCCTAAACGGATAGTCATTGCCTCGGTGCTGACATTATAAAACTTAGACATTTCCTTAATAATTTTTTCCGGACCAGATTTATGATCCCCGAGATACGATTTGATATCCTCTTTGATTTTATCGGCTGGCATTAACAATTCTGCAGCAAAACTGTTGGCTTGCATTTCTTTTATTTTGGTTGCTTGTGAAGATTCCTTATCTCGATAATAAATATTTTCGGGGTCTACATGCAATGAATATACCGCATGCAAAAATAAATGACCGAGTTCGTGCGCGACTGTGAACCTTTGACGATGTTCGTTATGCAGACTATTTACTGCAATGACTGGCTTACCGTCCTTGCCGTTCATTTTGACTAGCCCAGAAATACTATCTTCGAACTCAATTGGTTCGATTTTTAAATTCAGTTTCTTTTCAACATCATCTAATTCTATCGGAATATTAAATTTATACTTTTTTATTAACTCTTGCGCCTTTTGCTCGGCATCAGCAAGATAATTAAATGACTTTTTCATAAATTTAATATTATATATTATCCACTTTTTTTATATCGTTAGGGATGAATTTCGCCGTATCACTAAAGTCAGTATCCTGAAAAAAATCATTTACCCCCATATTCAACGCCTTGCCAATATAAAATAATTGGAAAGCAGTAATTTTTTGATTCCCGTTTTCTATGGCTGACAAAGTTGCCTTAGACATGTCTAGGCCAGCGTCTTCAATCAGTTTTTCTAAGGTTAATTCCTTTTTTTTCCGGAATTCGGCAATTTGTTCACCTAAAAATTTATTAAATTGGTCTTGATTTAGCATTTTTTTATCCACAGGCCATTAATATACCTATCCATATTTTAAATTATATTTAAAATTGTGTCAACCAACCAAAAACATAAAACGGGCAATAAATTCGCTAATTCTGAACAAATTTTCTAATTATTGTCTTGAATTACTTGACAATACATGATAATACGGTATAATAAAAGAATAAACAAATATTGGCGAGGGGAAGCCTTTTCCCAAGCCCAATCTGGTATTACTAAATCAAGAAAACCATATTTACAATCATAACAATAATTATTCATTGACATATTTATTCACTAATTTGTACATTTATGGCGAAAAGAAGCCCTTGGCATTCTAGATTACAGGACGTATATCATAATGATACGGAGTGTAACACTGGAAACAATATCGAAAGGGAGAATTTACAGTCTGGCAAAGGCGATAATCGTCTCTGCAGGGAATGTAAAAAACATCACTAAGTGGGGGAAAAACGTCAAAATAGTGCTTCTATTTGGCGTTTTTTCTTGGTTTAATTTACTAATTTAATTTCTTATGACTCCTTATCTAAAAGAAATTATTGTTGCCTATTTTCAAGGCAGAAATGCTACTGGAAAAGCATATCCAGCAATAAAAGCTGATTTGGAAGCTATTCGTGAATTTTATCAACAGACTATGAAGTCTTCTTCCTAATTCTCTTAATTATTGAATTGGATTTAAACCCGAAAAACATCTTTACCTCTTCTTTCGTAAGGATGTTTTTTCTATTAAAGTTATTAAATCAGTACTATTTAATGTAACCTGCATATTTTTATCGCTTATTACTTGTTAAGAAGGTACACCTACCTTAATATTTATACTAATTGTTTAAATCGTTCAAAAATTATTTAACCTTTTTCAAAACCTCTTCTAACTCCCCCGGCAGCTCTACCGTAAAAGTCTGTTTCTCCCCGGATAAATCAAAAAAAGACAACTTATCCGCCACTAAAAAAATCCGGCCTAAGTTTAATTTTTTATTTTGTTCCCTGGTTCTCTTGGTGCTGTATAAATCATCGCCTACAATCGGGTGCCCGTAAGAAAGCATATGAACTCTTATCTGGTGCGTCCGGCCGGTTTTTATTTTAACTTTTAATAAAGTATAATTGATAAATTTTTTTATTACCTTAAATTCGGTAATGGCCCGCCTCACGCCGAGCTTATCAATATTTTTTTTCGCTCTGTCGGTTATGGGGATAGCCGCCATTTTCGAGCCGTCGCTTGAACGCCTTAAGGGAAATAAAATTTCATCCTCGTCTTTGCTAATCTGGCCGTAAACCAAAGCCGTGTATTTTTTTTCCATCGTCCTTTTCTGGAACTGGCTTTTTAAATTATCAAAAGCATCTTGGGTCTTGGCGATAACGACCAGGCCGCTTGCTTCCTTATCAAGGCGATGAACGATGCCGGGGCGCTCCGGGTCTTCGCCGATTTTTTTTATCCCCGGATATTTTTTTACTAAAATTTCCGCCAAACTTTCTTCCTTAAAAGAGCTAGCCCCGTGCATAACTAAACCGGCCGGCTTATTTATCACTAAATATTCATCGGTTTCGGCAATAATTTCCGGAAAAGAAGAATCTGATTTTTTGCTTGTCTTTTCTGGAACACTATTTTTGGCTAAGCCGGAATCGGGCTGGCTGATTTTTATTTCATCGCCCCTCCTTAGGCTAAAATGGGAAGAAACAATTTTGCCATTTGCAGTAACCCCGCCTTGTTTTATTAGTTTCTGAATCTGGCTGCGGGAAGAATTGGGCAATTCTTCAGTTAAAAATTTATCCAGCCGCTCCCCGATCTGTTTAATTTTTACTTTAAATTTTTTCATATACTATATTACGAATTACAAGTTATTACGAATGAACGAATTTCAGAAACAACCATTTTATATATTATTCGTAAATTCGTAAGATATTCGTAATTCGTAGGAGATTTATTTTAATATCTGCTCCATTGCCCAGGCCGTTCTGGCAAGAGTAAAATTATTCTCGGCCAGTTCCTTAGCGTTTTTGCCTAAATTAGAGCAAAGCCGTTTATTTTTATATAATTCTATAATTTTTTGGGCTAAAATTTCACTGTTATTGGCTTCAACCAAAATCCCGGCCTTGTCTTCCAAAATTAAATCTTCAAAACCGCGGTTAGAAAAGCCGATTATGGGGAGGCCGGCTGACATAATTTTTAAAACCGTAGCCAGGCAGGATAATTTCGGGGTTTCGCCGGTGGCAATAAAAATATCAAAGCTATCCGACCACTTTTTAAGATTTTCCTGCTCGCTTACAAACCAGACTAAATTATCAATCCCTAATTTTTTAGCGAGCCAGGCCAGTTTTTTTTCGCCCTCGTCTTTCGCCCCCCTTCGGCCCTCGCCGACAACCATAACTTGCAAATTGGGAATAACGGTTAAGCCGGTTTTAACCGCCCTGAATAAATTTTCAATCTGATGCGGCAGGGAAAAATCAGTTACTGCTCCTAAAGTAAAAAACTTGCGGGAAAAATTTGATTTTTCCGCTTTGGCCAGGTTAAAAAAAATGTTTTGCTGATGCCCGGGCTCGCTTAATTTAAGGCCGGGGGGAATAATTTTTATCCGGCTCGCCGGGATCCCTATATTTTTAAGTTTAATTTCCGTAAAGGTGATGAAGGGAGCGAGAACCGCCCAGCGGGAATAAAAGCGATAGAGCCATAAAAATCCGGCCGGCATTTTTTTATAATCACTCTCCGGCAATTCCAGCCAGATAACCTTTATTCTAAGTAAAGCCGCCAGGGGCGTAAAAATAATTTTTTCATTCCCGCCCAGACAGATTACCGCCTTTATGCCTTTATAATATTTAAAATAGGCCAAGAAGAAAAAATAGAAGAAAAACAAAAATGGATAAGTTAAAAGAAAAAGGGGGAAACTGAAACTACCTCCGACCGCCGGGCCAAAGTACGCTTTTTTAATTTTCCCGCCGCCATTTCTTTTTCCCCCAAAATCGGGCTGCGAGGAAAGGAAATAAAAAAAATATTCCCTTTTTTCAAGTTCATTAAAAAGATCTGCCAGCGGCAAAGGCATTTCTTTCAAAGAATTGACTATTAAAATTTGGCTCATAATAATTTATGTCATTGCGAGGCTCTGCCCTCTGGCGGAGCCGAAGCAATCTCTGGTTTTACAAATCTAAGCTCAAATCTTTTTTACGGTAACGCAAATTTTGTCTAGTTCTCTCCCCAAGGTAAGCTTTAAATTTTTCAACTTTTCTTTAGATGGCCTAGCACTTTCCGCGCATCTTATATTTTTATCCATGACCCAAACTGGGTTTAGAGGATCGGGGTCATCTTTATATCTCGGAAAAATATGCCAATGGCAGTGTCGGTCAGTATTGCCCAATAACTCATAATTAAGCTTGGTTGGTTGAAATGCTTTATAAACCGCTTCTGCCACCAGACTCATTTCTCCCAAAAATCTCTTCCTAAAATCCTTAGGTAATTCGTGCAGTTCAGCAACATGTCTTTTACAAAGAAATAGGGTATAACCTTTATAGAATTGAAAATCGCCAATCACTACATATCCTGTTTCCAACTCTTTTACAAAGTAAGAATTAGTTCCTTTCTTAACCATTGCTATCCGATTGCAAATCAAGCATTTGTTATCCATATTTTTGTTCCTGCGCTCCATGATATTTCTATTATTTTTTATTTAACCAGAGATTGCTTCCTGCCTCGCCGGCAAGGCGGGCGCCCCGAAGCTTCGGGGCTCGCAATGACAGTTTAGTTTGACTCCCGTTTTAATAAAACCGAAATTTCTTCCCGAGTTATGCCTTTGAATAAATAAAGAAAAACAAAGTAGACAACAGATGCCAAGGCCAGGGTCAGAAATAAGCCGCCGATACTGCCGGAGAATTGGCTTGGCAAAACCCACAGGAAAACGGCCATAATTGCCGAAGCCAAAACTGATTTAAGCAAAACCCTGATATTAAAAAGAAAATCGGCATATTTGTAAACAAGGCAAAAAGTGGCTAAGGCGATAAATAGCTCGCTGTAAACCGTCACCCAAGCCGCGCCCAGATAAGAAAAGCGGGGAATAAAAATAAGATAACCGGCCAGGGCCGTGACGCTCGTAAAAAAATAAATGCCGATTATCTTTTTTTGTTTGTTCAGGGCGATGATGGCATGGGAAAAAATGCAGCCGAAGAATATGGCCCAGGCGGCCAGCACTAAAATTTTAAGAACGGTACCGGCCGCGGCAAAATCTTGCCCGGCCACCACAACCATAACATCTTTAGCCAAAAACTGCGTGCCGATTATTAAAGGCACGGCTAAAATCATCATAAAATCAAAAGACTTCTGCAAGACTCTTTTAAAAGATCCGGTGTTCCCCCCGGCCCAATTCGCGGTTAAAACCGGCAAGATAATTCCGGCGAACATAAAGGGAATAGTAATTAAAACGTCAATCACTTTATAAGCCGCGCCGTAAATCCCAACCTCGCCCGGCGTTTTTATTAAAGACAGAATCAAAGTATCGGCTTTAAGATAAATTAGATTAAAAGCGATAGTAATGGCTAAGGGCCAGGTTTTTTTAATAATTTCTTTCCAGATTAGCCAGTCAAACTCGATTTTTAAGCGGACAAACCGCCAGGAAAATATGAACAAAAATAAAAAGTTAACAGCCGAGGCGAAAACGGTGGCAAAAATTACTCCCAAAAGGCCAAGGTTTAACTTAACCGCCAGAACCACGCCAATAACCAAAACCAGCCGGCCGATAATTTCCGCCAGGGAAACTTTATCCATCCTTAATTTTTTCTGGAACAAGCCGACAAAAATCTGGTTTAAGGCGATAAAGAAGAAAGAAAATAAGGCTATGGCTACTCCGATTTTTACTTCCGGGCCATAGGGGAAAAAAATAATAGTAAGCGGAGCCAGGGCCAGAAAAAATACGGCTGACACCAGGCGCAGAGTAAGAAGATTATTTAAAATTCTGCCTTCATCCGCTCCTGGTTGGCTGATCATCTGCGTCGTGACCAAAGTTAAACCCAAATCAGCCAAAATCCCAAAAACGGACAAAAAAGTGATAATGGTGGTATATTCGCCAAAACCGATTATACCCAAATAACGGGTGATAATCGCCACGGCCACCAAACCTAAAACCGTGGCAATGATTTTACCGGCGATCTGAACAATGGTATTGTAGAAAACCCTAGACGACAAGTTCACCCCGTTAGAAATTTTCGCAGAATCCTGCATAAATCTTAGACCCCAGCCCTAAATTCCCTGTCCCTAGGAATTTCTAACGGGGTTCATAAATTGAATTATTTAACATTTTTAGGTATAATCTAGATATAGAACTAATATTAAATTTTAAAATTCACCCTTAAAATCAGACAAACAGCGAGAAAATACCGCAGTTTACTCCCACAAATCTATAAATCTACTACAAATATACCAATACCACATAAAACGTTTCTGCAAAAATTCGTAAATTCGTAATAAATTCGTAATTCGTAGTTATTTAAATTATAACATAAACTCTATGAAAATTACTAAAATCAAAAAACATCTTCTTTCCGCTTTTTTGTTATCCCTTTTTCTTTTATCACAAATGGCTTTAATCCAGTTCTCATCTCCTTCGCCGGCCCAAGCCGGAGAAAGCGCTTTATGGCAAAACCAAACCGGGGCAAAAATTATAGGCAGTAAAGCTTTCGGAAACGAAAAGCCAAGAGATGTAAGGCAAATAACCGTTTTAGTAGTAAAAGTTTTCTTGGGATTCTTAGGACTGATTTTTCTGGTCTTACTTATTTTCGCCGGCTTTAAATATATGACCAGCGCTGGCAATGAAGAAAAAGTCAAGGAAGCTTTAGACCAGATAAAAACCGCGATAATTGGCCTCATCATAATTATGGCTTCCTACGCCATTACTTCCTATCTCACCAACTGCATCTTTGATATAACTAGCGAAGGAGAATCAGTCTGGATGTGCAATAAAACAAATACCGACTAAAAATCCTGGTTTAGTTTTTCGCAGCTACTTTTCTCTATGCTAAAAATTATAAAAAAAACAAAAAAAATTATTTTTATTTTAATAATCTTCTTATTCTTGCTGCTTATCTTAAGCCAGGGGCGCGATTACGATAAAAACGAGCTGGAATACGGCCTGACTTTCTCCAAAAAGCAGGCCGCTAGTCTCGGCTTTGACTGGCGCCAGGTTTATACCTCAATTTTGGACGACTTGGGCGTAAAAAAATTAAGATTGCCGGCTTACTGGAATGAAGTTGAAGGCACTGATAGCGAGTTTTGGTGGGACGAAATGGATTGGATGGTAAATGAGGCGGTGAAGAGAGACGCCGAGATTATTATTGCCGTCGGCGGCCGCCTGCCTCGCTGGCCGGAATGCCATTTCCCGGCTTGGGCGGAAAATCTAACTCCAGACGAAAGAGATAAAAAAATATTAGGATATATAGATCAGGTTGTAAATAGGTACAAAGGCAATGAAAAAATTGTCGCCTGGCAAGTAGAAAACGAGCCTTTCCTTTCCCATTTCGGCGATTGCCCGAAACTTGATAAAAAATTCCTGGATGCCGAAATCGCTTTAGTCAGAGAGCTTGATTCCCGGCCGATTATAATTACTGATTCCGGCGAATTGTCCCTTTGGGTGCCGGCGGCCCGCCGGGCCGATATTTTCGGCACTACCCTTTACCGCGACACTTATTCTAAATTTTTAGACCGATATATCCACTATCCGATTAACCCGGGATTTTTCCATTTCAAAAAAAATATTGTCCGGCTCTTTGCCCATCCTAAAGATTGGATTGTGATAGAACTTCAGGCCGAACCCTGGGGCCCGGTTCCTTATGAAAAAATGACGAAAGAGGAAAGAGATAAAACTATGAACCTAGAAAAATTTAGGGGAATCTTAGAATTCGGCCGGCTCTCCGGCTTTAAGGAATTCTATCTCTGGGGAGCGGAATGGTGGTATTGGGAGAAAGAAACCAATAATAACCCGGCGCTTTGGGAGGAAGCCAGAAAGCTATTTTGATAAATTAGGATTCTTGCGATTTTGGGGACTCTTAGGATCTTTGGGATATTTATAACTCCCAAGAATCATAAGAATCTTAACAATCCCAAGAATCCCAATAACATAGATAACTATGGAAAATAATAAAAACAACAGCCACGACTACGCCATCGGCGTTGACATCGGCGGCACTAATATGAAAGCCGTGCTTTTTGACGGGGAAAAACCGGTAGCTGATTACCTCCTGGCTACTCCTAAGGATAACTTAAACCATTTTTCCATAATGCTTTGCGCTTTGATTGAACCGCTATTTAAAAAAGCCAAGGACGATAAGGTAAAAATCAAAGGAATCGGCTTAGGTATAGCCGGCCTCTCAGACCGAGGAGAGAAAAAAATAATAAAATCGCCAAATATCCCGATCCTGGACGGAGCCAGAATCACCAGTCTGCTTAAAAATAAAACCGAACTGCCCATAGAACTGGATAATGACACTAATTGTTTCCTGCGCGCCGAAATTAAATCAGGGATAGGAAAAAAATACAAAAACGCTTACGGGATAATTATCGGCACGGGCATCGGCGGCGCTTGGTGGCTGGGTGAAGAAATTTATCGGGGCAGCCACGGTGCGAGCGGCGAACCGGGCCGGATGATTATTGATCTGGAAAACGATATTGAGCTAGAAAGGGCCTACCA